>Ga0207686_10000052_pt1 | contig 109416 bp, 132 predicted proteins | sample KBSM24metaG_FD_184396 | JGI IMG/M metagenome (GOLD analysis project Ga0207686, IMG submission 184396) | Miscanthus rhizosphere microbial communities from Kellogg Biological Station, Michigan, USA - KBS M2-4 metaG (SPAdes) (version 2) | ecosystem: Host-associated > Plants > Roots > Rhizosphere... | reverse complement strand
CCTTGCGGAAGAGGTAGCTGACCGCTGCGAACGCGCCCTCGCGCCCAAGGCGGCGCAAGACAAGTGTGACGGCAATCATGGCGGCCCGCCGTGTGCCGATCCCGAGTGCTGGCTGAAATGAGTGAGCCAACCTACCGCATCACCCGCATGTGCTGCCGCTCAGGGCACTGCCTGCGCTGTCAGGCAGTGACTACCGGGAAGCCGCGCAAGCGCATCGTGCAGGCCACCGGCCTGTCGGAAGCAACCGCGCGCAAGTTCCTGCTGGGCTGGCGCGATTTCACCCCCAAGATGGAAAAGGAGACACCGTGAGACAGTTACTGCTGATCAAGGCTGACGGCACCCGTGTAGCCATCCCCTACAAGGCCACCCCGGCCGCCGTGCAGGGACAGGCCGTGTCGCGCTGGTTCGTGAAGGAGGGCTGGCGCGCGTCCGAGGCCGCCATGTACGTAAGCTCGATGTCACCCGGCAAGCTGCGCAAGCTCTACCAGCGCCTGATCATGCTGGGCCGGGTGACGCAGGCCGAGGTGAAGCCATGACCCCCTGCAGCCTGTGCAAGATCGAGTTCGACGGCCTCGGCAACGCGGCTCGGCCGCTGTCGGACCAGCCCTGCTGCGACGCCTGCGACGCCACCGTGGTGATGCCGCTGCGCAGCGGCCGGCTGGTGGCCCGCGGGGCCGCGCAACAGGTGGCCGAGTTCGCCCTGCTGCTGGCCCGCCAGCGCGCCCGGCTGGGGAACCTCGACAAGGCCGCCGTGAAGGACATGGCGCTGCTGGCAGCTACGGCCCTAGTCATGCAGGCCGTGGAGCGCATGGCGAGCCCGCCAGCCCTGCTGGCGGTGCCTTCCCGCCCCCACCGCTCGATGGCCGGGCCGCGCCGTGTCTCTTGAGGGGGACACCGAGCGCCGCTGCTGCGCGCGGGCGGTGCGGATGGGCTGCCAGCCGATCAAGCTCGGCGGCTTCGTGGTGGGCCTGCCCGATCGGGTGTTCCTGCTGCCGGGCGGTCGCACATGGCTGGTCGAGTTCAAGTCGCCCGACGGCGAGGTGAGCGCCCGGCAGGCGCACCAGTTCCGCAAGCTGGCGAAGCTCGGCCACCCGGTGGAGGTGATCCGCAGCTTCGCCCGCTTCAAGGATCTGCTGGCCGATCAGATGGGGCGCCCGCGGCCGACGCCGGTTGTCCAAATAGGGCTTGATCTGCCGTAAGGCGTCACCTACAATGAAGGCTGGCCCGGCACCCCGGCTGGCACGATAATCGCTTTAAAGTACTGTAGGCACCCCCTTACAACCGAGACAGACCATGAACCTCCGCAGCCAACTCGACGCCCTGATCACCACCGCAGCCGCCGCCCGCGATGTCGCCCGCGCCACCCCGACGCCCGTTACCCTGCAGGCCTCGATCGACGCCAGCGCCGCGGTGTCGGCCTTCATCGTCGCCCACCCCGCGCTCGGCCCGCGCGTCGCGCCCCGCCGCAGTGCCGGGCAGGCCCGCGGCTGGAACACCATCCGCTCCTTGGCACGATAATCGCTTTAGTAGTCATTACCTACACCCCACTACCCGAGACAGAACATGATCCCCTACACGCCCCACCCGTACCAGATCAGCGGCATCCAGCTTATCGCCGGCCGTTCCAACGGCGCCCTGCTGCTTGATCCGGGCCTCGGCAAGACTTCGATGTCGCTGGGCGCCTTCCTTGTGATGAAGGAAGCCGGCGCGGTGCAGCGCATGCTGGTGATCGCTCCCCTGCGCCCGGCCCGGCTGGTGTGGCCGGCCGAGGTCGCCAAGTGGGCCGATTTCGCCCATCTCAAGGTGTCGCTGGTGCTCGGCAGCGCCAAGCAGCGCGAAGCGGCGTTGAAGGCCGACGCTGACATCTACGTGGTGAACTGCGAGAATGTCGCTTGGCTGTTCGAGGCCGCCACGTGGTCGCTGCTCGGCGAGCGCGCCCCCGAGATGCTCGTCGTTGACGAGTCCACCCGCTTCAAGAACCCGTCGAGCGTGCGCTTCAAGGCACTGCGTGAGCACCTCGGCAAGTTCGCCCGCCGCTACATCCTGACCGGCACCCCGACGCCGCAGTCGATCGAGGATCTGTTCTCGCAGGCCTACATCTGCGACGAGGGCGCTGCGCTGGGCAAGTTCATCACCCGCTTCCGCCGCGAGTTCTGCATGCCCGAGTCCGTCCACGTCGGCGGCGGCCGCGTGATCCAGAAATGGCACCCGAAGAAGGATGCGGCCGATCGCGTCTACGCCCGCGTCAACGGCATGGCCCTGCGCCTCAAGGCCGAGGATCACCTGACCATGCCGAAGCTGATCTTCAATCGCATCGAGGTGGAGCTTCCGGCGCCGGCCCGCGCGCAGTACAACACGCTCGCCAAGGATCTGTTCCTCGCCACGGGTGGCGGCCTCACCATGGCCCCGGCCAACGCGGCCGCGTGCCTGATGAAGCTGCGCCAACTGGTGAACGGCACGGCCTACGCCGAGACTGAAGAGCGCACGCAGGCGACCGTCGCGATCCACACAGCGAAGCTCGATGCGCTGGCGGATCTGGTGGAAGAGCAGCAGGGCACCCCGCTGCTGGTCGCGGTGTCGTTCCTGCACGAAGTGGAAGCCATCCGTGCGCGCCTCGGCGATGCCGCCATCCCGTACCTCGGCGGCGGCGTGTCGGCGAAGGCCGCGGATGACGTCGTGGCGCGCTGGAACCGCGGCGAGTTGCCGGTGCTGCTGGTGCATCCGACGTCGGTGGCGCACGGCTTGAACCTGCAGGCCGGCGGCCACTGCGTGGCATGGTTCGGCCTCACGTGGAACCTTGAAGAGTATGACCAACTGAACCGCCGGGTGTACCGGCAGGGTCAGACCAAGACCGTCGTCATTCACCACATCGTCGCTCGCGACACGGTGGACGGCGCCATCCTCGACGCGCTGCAGGCGAAGTCGAGTGCCCAGCAAGCCATCCTCAACGTCCTGAAAGGACAAGCATGAAAACGCAAAAACCCGTGAAGCTCCCCCGCAAGATGCCGGGGGGCAGCAACACCAACAAGCATCCGCTCAGTTGGCTCATCGAGAACAAGCTCGGTGAGCGCAGCAAGCGGCAGCTTGCCATCGCGATCGGCATCCGCGCGCAGACGCTGTACGGCTGGGAGCGCATGGCCGAGGCTGCACCGCGCCACTTCCTGCTGCCGGGTCCGCGGGCGCGGCAGATCGCGGAGTACTTTAAAGTCTCGCCCGCGCTGCTGCGGCCGGATCTCTGGGGAGTGTGATGATCATCGCCAAGACCGATGCCGGCATGCTGATCATCGGCCTGTCGCGGCGCAACGTGGAGCTACTGGTGGCGGGCCAGCCGATCGTGAAGGACGCCTTCGGCCCCATGCCCGCCATCGCCATCGTCTACGGCGAAACCGAGCAGGCCATCTTCGAAGGGCTGACGGCGGATGACGTCGCCATGCCCTACGTCGATGTGCCCAAGGGGGAAGCGTGACCGAACCCATCGAGCCGGAATTCATCGCGGCCATGAATGCGCTCGCCGAAGTGCTCGACACTACCTTCAACCGTGGTGCGGCACCCGGCGAGCGCACGGTGGGCTTCGTGCTGCTGACGTTCAAGTTCGGCGACGAAGGCCGCGTCAACTACATCAGCAACGCCGAGCGCGAGGGCGTGGTCACCGCGATGAAGTCGTTCCTCGCACGGGCCGAGAGCCCGTCACCGCACTAGCGCCCCAGCTTCACGGGAGGTATGTGACCGAGCAACAGCGAGATCAGCACGACCACCACCACCAGCACGAAGAGCACCTGCATCACGGTGGCGAACGGTGGCGGTACCTTCGGGGCCAGTTGTTGTATGCCCCACCACAGCACCGCGAAAATGAGGCCGAGAATGACGACCGTTACGAGCAGTCCGAGTAGATCCATTTATCGCTTCTCCTCATCGTCGTCACGCAGTGCCTTGGCCCGCTCGCGCGCCAGCGCGAGCCCGCCCCCGGTTGCGGCCGCAGTGCCGGCCAGCAATTTCGGATCAGCCTTGCCGTAGAACAGGCGGCCCCACGGCACCTCGCCGGGATTCTGCTGCGCGCCTTTGGCGAAGTAGCCGGCCTCGGCGTTCGCCTGCTTGGCCGCCAGCAGTTCTTCCCATGACATGCGCGGCAGCTTCTTGTAGTCGGGGTGCATGATTTCGTGGGGCTCGATGCGCCCGCGCAGGGTGTCCCACTTGCGCCACTGCTCGGGGAACAGCGCGATCTCCGGATTCTCGCCGCGCGACTCGTTCACGTACTCGACCATCTTGTTGTAGAACGGCCCGAACTCCTTCGCCTGCTTCGGCTCATGCAGCAGCTTGTCCGGTGTGATCGAGGGATGCAGATCCGGATTAACCTCGCCCTTCGCGGTGCGGTACACCATGGAGCGGGTGTTGCCGCCGATGATGTCGATCGCTGTCTCTTCCAGTGACTTGGCGAAGGCCGGGTCCGCATGCGCGTGAGCTTCCAGCAGATCCGGCGTTGCGTCAGGGATGCCCATGCGCCGGCCCACTGCGCCCGTGAAGTCGGCACCTAGCTCGGGATCGCGCAGCAGCCGCGGGAAGCCTTCGCGGATCATGTGCAGGTCGATGGCCGAGGTGTTCGCCTTCGGCAGATCGAACCACGGCACGCCGAGCGATGCCGTCTTCGATCCCAGCCCCGGCACCTGATTCATGGTGCGCCGGGCGACATCATGCAGTGTCTCGCCCGCGCCGGCCTCGAACATCTCGGGCTTGTCGCGCAGCACCTGTGCAAGGCGCTGCATGTTGCCGAGATTGGCGGTGCCCTTGGCCCCCATGCCGCCGCGCGACGCACTGCCGGTGCCGCGCTCCTCCCCTGCCAGTAGCTCCTTCGGCGTGTCCGCCAGTGCTGATAGCTCCTCCGGATTGCGCACGCGGAAGCGCGCGGCCAAGAATTCGTTCGGCCCCAGTGGCGCATTGGGCGACAGCAGCGCGAAGTTGAGTGCGTTGAATTTTTCCTCGGGCGGCATGCCGCCGGGCCGGTCATAGGTGCGCAGGAACTTCTTCATCAAGTCGTTGTGCAGATCCCGCCCGAGGATGGTGGGATCGAAGTTGTTGGACTTGATCTGGAACAGGTCAGGGACGCTGAACTTGCCTTCCATCCCGCCCGGCAGCTTTAGCTCGCGCCGGGTGGCGATGTCGGACACGCCGAGACTCTGGTCAGGCGTGACGGTCATGTTGACGCCGTGCTGCTCGCCCCATGCCTTCCAATCCGCCTCGCTCATCTGCGCCGCCGGCTTCGGCAGCACCGGCTCTTCCGCGCGCAGGTAGCCGCGCTCGTTGGCGGCCGCCTCGATGTCCTCGCCCGGCACCATCTTGGTGGCCTTGTACTTCTCGTTGGTGAGCAGCGAGTCCACGATGTCGGGATCGTCGGGGAAGTGCGCCGTGAGGGCGGCACGGGACCGCGGCACGGCCTCTAGGACGGGCGCTGCGCCCTCGGCGGCTACTACCCCCCGCTCCGCGCCTGTGACGGCCTTGGCAGCCCGTCCTGCGGCCTTGGCCCCGCTGAAGCCCTTGGGGCCGGGCAGCGCCTCGGGTAACGCCGTCAGGGCGGCGCCGAGCATCGGCGACACCGCGCCCACCGGATCCGCGATGTTCTCCTTGGCGAGCTTGTTGATGGGCTCGATCGCCTCGCCCACGTAGCCCAGCCCCTGCCGGGCGCCCGTGGAGCGGGGCACGTAGGTGCCCTTCTCCTGCGTATCGGCAATGGCCTTGACGGCCGCGTCGAGGTTGCCGCCGGTCTTGGCGAGCGTGTACAGCCCCTGCCAGCCCCCGGCGGCCTGCGAGGCGGCGCCGCTGGCGATCGCGGCCGCCATCTCCGGAGTCTCGCGCAGGACGCTGGTTAGCTCGTCCCGCTTGAGGTTGCGCGTACGCCCGAGCGCCTCGCCCGGCGCATCGCCCAGCGGGTTGTCACTCTCCTGCAGATTGCGCAGGAAGTCGGCTAACGTTCCCATGGCCTGACTCCGGTGGCGTGGCAGTGTTGCGCTGCAGTGCCCGCAGCGCCGCCTGCGCGCGGACCAGTTCGTTCAGGGCACCATTGCGCTGCTCGGTGAGCGCGTCGATGATGTCCTGCGCGTCGAGCTTGATCTCGTCGGCCATCGCTTTAAACCTCCAGCGCCTTCACGCGCGTGGATAGCTCCTGCACCGCGGCCACCAGCGGCGCGATGAACTCGGAGTAGTTGAGGCCCACGGCCACATCCTCGGTTTCGCTCAGGGCCACGATGCCGGTGTCGGCGAAGCCTGCTGTCGCCAGCGCGCCCCGCACTTCCTGCGCGATCAGCCCCCAGTGCGGGCGCACGCCGGGCACTGGAGTCACCGTGTTGCCCATCACCGGCTCATCGTGCGCAGGCGTCACGTTGCCGTCGATGTCCACGGTTTCGGGCACCGGCTTGGTGCCGGTCTGCACCGGGGTGACGATGGTGCGCTCGGCGATCCACTTGTATTGCACCGGGCGCAGAGTCTCGATGAACGACAGGCCCAGCGGCGAATCCACGATGTCCTTTTTCAGCCGCGCATCGCTGGTGTTGATGGCGCCGTTCTGCGCGTACACGGCGTTCCAGCGTTCCGCCAGATTGCCCAATGCCTGCGCGCCGTCATAGGCCGGATGGAAGCTGCCGCCGCCCTGAAAGGCGAGGTTCTGCCATGCGGTGTAGGCATCGTTGATGCAGCCAATGGCGAGATAGGCGTTGTTCGCGCCCTGCGCCGTGATGGTGAAGTGCATGTCCGGTCGCCCGGTTGCCATCACGTCGATGGCGCCCTTGGGGTCTTGTAGATGCCCGAAGCTGGACGCGCCCGGCTGCAGGATCGAGCCCGTCATGAAGCGAAAGTAGGCACCATCGAATTGCAGGTAGCGCCCCCCGCCACTGCCGAAGAAATAGACGCCTTGATCGACGGCGCGATTGGCGAAGTGGTCAGCGCCCGTGACGTAGCTGTTGCTGTTGATCGAGCCCGCTGTCAGGTTGCCGGTGATGCCCACATTGCGCCCGGCGACGACATCGTAGGTGGCGTAAAGCGTTGGCGCCGAAATATTGAGCCCGGTGCTTAGGGTGTTCGCGGTGTTGAAGTTGAAGGAATTGCCTTCATGCAGAATCTGGTACTGCACTGCGCCCGCGGACCAGCCGCCGACGCGCCACTTGCCATCGGCGCTCAGGCCGAACAGCGAGGCATAGGCGCCCAAGATGTTGAAGGCCATGTAGGCCGCATCGCTGGGGCCGGCGCTGCTGATCGACAGCTTGTGCTGGGGCGCTGCCTGCGCGATGGAGCCGACGCTGCCTTGAATATCGACGTTGCCGGTCACTTGGGTGGTGCCGGCAAGAGTGATCCCGGCTGTGGCCGTCAAAACCCCGCCCAGCCACAGCGGGGTGCTGATGCCGGTCTGCGTGGGCGTCATGTCCATGATCGCGGCACCGCCCGCGGCCAGCGCCCAATGGTCAGGGCCGATGCGGTAGATGCCGTTGTCGGGGTCTTGCGTGAACGCCATGCCGGGCGCGCCCACGGTGCCGTCGAATATCTTGAAGGGCGCCAGCATGCCGCCGCGGCCGTTGCGGTCGAGGGAGTTGGTCAGTTCGCTGGCGATGTCGCTGTCGGTGGTGTTCTCGAACGACGCCATGATGGTGTTGCCTGCCACCACGGGCGGCAGCGGCAATGTGTAGACTCCTGCGGCGTTGCGTGGCATGGCTTTAAAGTCCTTGGGTGAAGGGTTGGCGGCGGCGCATCTCATCTTCCGACAGCGAGGACGCCGCCAGCGCGCCCTGCTGTGCGTCGGCCTCGGCGAGTGCCCGCGCCAGCACACTCGGCTCACCCGTGCGGGGCTTCGCCATGTACTGCTGGTACGGCTTCGACAGCAGGGCCTTGCGCGCCAGCATGCGTGCCACCGGCAGCGCCACGGGCGCCAACGCCGCAGGGCCGAATGCCATCGCGCCCGCACCTCCCAAAGTGCCGAGGCCCACGTCGAGCGCGGAGATGCCGGGCGGCGTCTGCCGGAACTCGCGCGTGGACAACGGCGCGAAGTTGGCGGCATTGGCGATCGTTTCCAGTTCGCCGGATAACGGTCGATCAGCGCGCTGACGCGCGGCGATCTTGGGTGCATCGATGTTGCCGGTGCCTTGGTTGAGTGCCTTCTGCACATCGTAGCTCTGCGCGATGCGCTGCCGGGCTGCCTGAAAGTCGGTCAGCAGATCACGCTGCCCGGCGGCCCTGAGATTGGCGCCCACCAGATCCTCCAGTGCATTGGCAATGCGCTTCTGGTAGCGCGCGGACTCGGCGTTGCCGGTGCGGAAGCCGCTGTCGGCATCGCTGCGCAATCGCTTGATCAACTCGACCGCACTGGTCGGTGAGAAGCTGTTGCGGTTCATGTCGCGCAGCAAGTCCTCCACGTGCGACAGCCGCAGCGATTCCACCGGGGTGCCGCCGCCGCCCGCGCCGATGCGATCCAGATACTCGCTGTGCAGATCCGCGAGCCGCTGCTGATAGGTGTTGTTGGCGCGGATCGGCAGATTGAAATTCTTGACTGCATCGTAGGCATCGCCCGCTTGCCGCCGCACGGCTTCCAATGTTTCCACCGACAGCGCCGTGTTCTCGGGCAGGCCCAAGGCCTTGCGCGCGAGCGCGTTGGTGACCGGCTGGTTGTCCAGCGATGCCGCCTGCTCGGTGGCGGCCTTGCCCGAGATGCCGCCGATGACCTTGTTGGTGAGGGACGGGTTGACCTGTGCCGGCGGGAAGACGTAGCCCGCTTCCTGTGCGGCGCCCACGTTGGCATCGACCACCGCGCGCTGGGCCGCAGTGCGCCTCGCGTTCGCCATGGCGGCCTGCGCCCGCGTCGCTGCGGCCGTTGTAGCCGCCGGCAGCAACGAGGCCGCGAGCACCTGACCGGAGGTGCCCGCACCCGCGTCGCCCGCCGCCTCGCTCGCCAGCATCGAGGCAGCGCCCGTGGCGGCGCTGCCGAGCGCCTGCGGCAGCGTCTGCGGTGCCACCATGCCGGCGGCCGCGCCCTGCCCGCCCACGTGCAGGTAGCGCGAGGCCGGGTCATCGGGCCGGTTGGGATTGATGACCGGCCCGGCGCCGCGTTCTTCCAGTTGCTTGGCGATCCACTCGGGCGAGCCCGCCACCTTGCTGCGATCAGTCAGTTCCGGCAGGTTCTCGGGCTTGGCGCCGAAGGCGCCCATCACGCCGCCGACGCCGGCCTTCGCCAAGTCGTAGGCGTTGAGCGCGGTTGCCACCGGCAAGCCGGCGAGGTTCACCAGCGCACCGCGGTTGACGCCGGCCGCGCCGGCCTGCGCGCGATCGAGCGCGGTGGCATCCGGCGGCGGGGGCGGCGGTGCGACCTTGGCCCACTCCTTCGCCCACGGCCCGGTGTCCGCGCCGTCACTCCATTCACGCTCCCACGGGTTCACGCGTCTACTCCCAACTCGATCGCTGCTTCGGGTCGCCGCCTTTAAAGCGATGACCGTCCACCACGTCGCCCACCTTGGGCGTCGCCAACGGCGCGGGCCGTGCCGGCGCCTCGGGGCCGTTGATGGTCCGCGCCTGCGTGGCCCATGGCCCCAGAACCTTCAACTGCCGCTGCTGCCACTCGCGCGACGACACCAGCTTCTGCAGCACACGATCGGGCGGATCTTGCGCATTGGGGATGAAGTTGGCAACGGTGGCGAGTTCGGCCGGTGTCTGCGCTGCACCGAGCAGATCATGCGCTGCCTGCGCGGCCTGCCGCAGCACGTCCGCGCGTACCTGCTGCTCCTCGGGCGTGAGCTTGGCATTGAGGATGCGTGACTGAATGATGGTGGGCGTCAGCGCCGCCAGCGACGAGGCGCCGCCGAAGGCATTGGGGAAGGCCTTCATGCGCGCTTCCAGATCGAGGAAGGTCTGCTCCGAGCCCTGCAGATGCTGCGCCGCGAGCACCTGCTTGTCGGCAGTGCCCTGCGACACCATCGGTCCCTTGTACTCGACCATGTCGCCGTTCGGCCCTGCGACAAAGGTGCGGCCGAGCGTCGGGCTGTAGCTGACGATCTGCCCCTCGGGGGTGACCCCGTGCGCCTGCATCTTGCCGCCACCGGCCGCGGCCTCGCGCCGCATCGCGATCAGTTCGCGCTGGTTGGCCGCGCGATCGGCCGCAGCCTCGCGCATCGCCATGATCTGCAGTTCCTTCAACTGATTCATCTGCTGGTGCTGCAGCGCCTCGGCGCGCATCTTCTCCTCGGCCGTGACCGCGGTGAGCTTCTGCTTCTCCAGCGTTTCGATCGACGCCCGCAAGTCGGTGATCTGCTTCTGCCGCTTGTAGCCGGGATCGAGGTTGACGTTGCCGCTGACGTCGATCTCGCCGCCCTCGATCTTCTGCGGCTGCATCATGTGCGCGGACTGCTGCGCGAACTGGCCCTGCAGTCCCTGCATGTCCTTCGGCCCCAAGCCGGCGGCGAGCGCCGCGCCGAGCACCTGTACGCCCTCGCTGCCGCGCCTGCGTGCGGCCGTGGCGGCCCCGCTGTAGTCGGGGTCTTCGTTCAGTCCCTGCAGTTGCTTCTGGTACTCGCTGATCTGGGTGTCGTAGCCGGCCGCGAGCCCGCCGAGGTTGGGTGAGCGCGCCGCCTGCGTCGCGTTGGGCAGGGTGCGGATCTGGTCAGCACTGGCCGCGGGCACGCTGGCCGCGGCCGCGGTGGCCTGCGGCAGCATGCTGCGGTCACCCAGTTCGAGGCCCTTGCCCCTGCCCTTGCGCACGGCGTAGGCGAGCGGCAGGACCGGCGGCGAGCCGGTGCCGGTCACGCCGTCGTCAGGGCCGAACAGGTCGAGCGCGGACGGGTCGATGTACATGGTGTAGGTGACTCCTACTCTGGGCCGAACCGGCTACGCGATGCTTCCATGTCGTCGCGCAGGAGGTCCATGCGCTTCTTGAACATGGCCTCGCGCTCCACGCCGAGCTTGTCGGACTTCATCTGGCCGCCGATGTTGCCGAGGCCGGTGGCGAGCATTTCCAGCGGGTTCGCTGCCGTCTGCACCCGCGAGTTGCCGCGCATGCCGGGCATCGCCTCACCCCGTAGTTCGTCGGCGAGCTTCTGCTGCCGGTCGAGGTCGCGCTCCTGCCCGCCGAAGGCGGCCTGCCCCAGCGTCATGTTGACGGCGTCCATCTGCGGATTGCGCGCACCCGCCTGTGGCGCCTGCGGTGGCGGCGGCATGCCGCCCATCGACGGCCCGCCGGGATCGGGGCCGAAGGGCGATTGCGGTGGCGGCATGCCCCCGCCCGGTGGCGGCGGCGTGAGGCCGGGCACGCTGTTGCCGCCCGGCATGCCGGGAGGAGGTGGCATCGCGCTGGGGCCGCCCGGTGGCGGCGGTGCGCCCGGTGGCCCGCCCGGTGGCGGCGGGGCGCCGCCCGGTGGCGGCGGTGCGCCCGGCGGCCCGCCCGGCATGGCGCCTGACAGCAGGCTCGCCAGCTTGCTCGGGTCGCCGCCTACTTGCTGCAGGATCATCTGCAGGATCTTCGGATCAATTCCACCGAGGGGTGAGGCCATGTCACGCTCCTTGCATGTCGGCGCGCACGATGTCGCGCCACTGCTTTAAAACCGTTTCCACCTGTTCCCGCTGCGGTGGTGGCAGATGCTCGACGCGCGCCACGTTGTCGTCCCGGTACGCCGTGCAACTCCAGCAGTCACGGCTGGTGGACTCGCCTTCGCTGTAGTACGCCGCCACCAGCTCGGGCGCGTTCTGCTGCAGGTACTCGAACACGCGCTCGCGCGACCAATCACGCAGCGGAAACTTGTAGGTGATGCCGAACTCATCGATGCTGTCATGCTCGATGCGCGGGCGCCGCTTGTCGCTGTTGCGCTGGCCGCGGTACACCACCTTGGCACCGACACGCTGCACCGCATGCTGCAGTGGCAGGAAGCGCGCACGGCCGCAGCAGTCGAGATAAGACTGAAACACGATCGGCCGCGGGCCATAGATGTGCTCGCCGAAGCGGGTGTGGCTCACCGGCACCACGTCCACCGGCCAGCCATAGGTGCGGATCACTTCCGGCTGGTCACCCTGCACGTGCAGGAAGTGCGGCACCATGCGGCGCACGTCTTCCATCAGTTCCGTTGTCTCGGGATACGCCGCGCCCGTGTCACCCCACATGACCACCGAGTCGGACCACAGGCCGCGCAGGTAGATCAGCATTGCCATGCTGTCGATGCCGCCCGAGATCTGGATCACGTTATGCATGTTATGCGCGCTACATCATCGCTGCTTTGGAGCCCAGCCCCATGGCACCGGACATCATGCCCTGTGTCTGCTGCTGCTGGGCGTTGAACTGATCCATCATCGACTGTCCGGTCATCTGCGCCGCACTCAGCGACTGCACCGGCTGCGAACCCACGGCCGTCTGGAAGCCCGGCATCTGCGGCGTCTGCACCTGTTGCCCGCTCATCAGCGCGTTCATCTCGTTCAGGCTCATGCTGCGACGCTGCGCTTCCTCGGCGATCTTCTGCTGCCGCAACTGCGTCTGCAGGCCGGTCGAGGACATTGCCTGCTGGTAGTTCTGGTTGTCCACACCTAGCTGCTGCTGGTAGGTGTTCATGCCCGCAGTGTTGTAGAAGTTGCCCGCGTTCATGGCCTGCTGGAACTGCGCGGTGCGCGCCGCGTTCTGCGCTTCCTGCGAAGCGAGATCCTGCGCGAAGCCCTGCTGCCCGGCGCCGAGGCCGAACTGGGCCGCGCCCTGCTGCTGGCCGAACAGATTTTGCAGTGCCTGATTGCGCGCCTGCTGCGAGGCTTGCCCCTGCCCGAAGGCCTGCTGCTGCTGGCCCATCAGCATGCTCTGCAAGCCCTGCTGCTCCTGCCCGCCCTGCTGCACGGCGTTGAATCGCTCACGGGCTTGGTTGTCACTCAGCGCCTGCATCTGCTGGTTGTAGCTTTCGCTGCCGGGCGTGATGCCTTGGTTCGCCAGTTGCGTGCGCAACTGCGCGGTGGCGCGATCGTGCTCGGGCTGCATGCGATCGAACAGCGACTGCTCGATGCGCTGCCGATCGGCACTGAAGTTCGCCGCATTGGTGGTGCCGGTGGTCTGCTGCAGCCCCTGCGTGTCCTGTCCGGTGATGCCTAGCTGCTCGCGCCCAGTGGTGATCTGCTGCGGCGCCGACGTGTCCATCGCTTCCTGCTGCACGTAGTTCTGCATCGGCTGCGTGCCGGTGATGTAGGCACGTGCATCAACCCTACCGGCAGCGGGCGTGTCGCGGTCGATCTTGCCCCAATCAAACGATTGCCCCATGTCCGCTTGCAGGCGATCGGTGAACGACGCCGCCAGATCGGAGCGGTCGTTCTGCATACTGATCTGCTTGTCGAGCGCCTGCTGCAGTTGGGGATTAAGGTTCTCACTCTGCACCCACTTCGTGACCGGCTGGCCGGTGCCGGGATCGATGTCCTGATAGGTCTGCCATTCAGTGCGGCCCCACGGGGTGTACTGCTGCGGCCGGTTGGCCCAGTTCTGCTGGGCCGTGAGCGCGGCACTCGACGCTGCCTGCTCACGCGCAGCGTCGTTGTAGTCGGGTGCCTGTGGTGCTGACTTGCCGCCCATGGTAGGTGCTCCCTTTAATGATACTTGGTGAAGTGCTTGTCGAGCTTCGCCAGCCACGGGCACTCGTCACGCAGCATCTGCAGCACGATCAGGTCATCGCCGGCGTCCCAGCCATCGGTGATCCGGTGGATCTCTTTAAAGCCCATGCGCTTGATGAAGTTGTAGCTGCGCACGTTGCTCGCGGCGACCGGCGCCATCAATGCGCGCATGTCGAGTTGGCGGAACGGATAGTCAAAGGTGCGCCAGATCAGGGTGCGGCTTATCCAGTTGCCTTCACCCGCGGTGTGGATGCTGCACACGTGGCCCCAGAATCCATTGAACGCGACCACGCCCAGCAATTCATGGTTGACGGCCGACACGCTGCCGAAGGCCTGAAAGTCGCCGCTCGGTGGCAGGCGCACCTCATGCTCGGACAGGAAGCCCAGCATGGCGACCTTCTCTTGCACCGTTAACGCCGTGACCACGTGCATCTACTGTCCCTTGAAAAAGTACGCCAGCAATGCGCTGACCACCACCACGATCATGCCTTCCAGCGCGATCGTGATCAGCCTCACCCGTGCTTCTAGCAGCGCCAGCCGGGTGCCGACGCTGCCATTGACCGGCGGCTCGCCGGCTGCGTTCACTTTTGCGGTGCGTAGCAGTACACCACCATGTCGGTGATCGGTGGATACGTGGCACCCTCGGCCAGCGGCCCGTTGTTAAAAATTTCGAGGTAATACACGCCGGCCGGCTCCAGCACGATCACACCCGCGCCCGGCGGCCCGCCGACGCAGTAAGGGATGCTCGGGTAAGTGCCGATCGTCTGATACAGGATCTTGCCGCTGCCGTCGCGCAGCTTGACGTCGCGCTGCTGCGGCCCGCCACTGGCGCCGTGCTCGCCGACGCTGATGGTGTTCATGTTCGGTCCCTTGGGCCAATCGGCCGGCACCGTGAGCGTGAGCTTGTACAGGTCGTCGCCTTTCATGCTCGGGTACGGATCGACGCCTGTGTACACGTGGCCGCCGAACGGCAGCACGCCGGCCTCGCCGCCCTGCGTGCCGGTGTCGGCGCCGGTCGGCTGGCCGCTGGTGTACTGCTGGCCGACGCTCCAATCAGCCTGCGTGTAGTAGTTGAGCACGGGCGGCGGCATCAGCGAGAACTGCACCACGTCGCCGCCATCGAGCAGCACCTTGTTGGCCCAATCGTGCGCCTGCAGATCCTCCACCATCTTCATCGACGTCTGGTAACTCTTGGCCGGCACCCACAACGGATCAACAGGTTTTGTGCTTGGACGATTCACGCGCGTTCCTTTCGGTAGGGTTAGCTTTTTCTGACGGGCCACTTTAAAGCACTCCTTGGCCGACTTCAGCCAGCAACTTCCACGTGGTGAAGATGGTGCCGGGCGACTCGCCCGTGAAGTCCATGCGCAGCGAGCAATGGGTGCCGAGCCCCTCGGCGCCAACCCACGCATTGTAGAAATTGCCGCTGCCCGCCCATATCGCGTTGTCCCACTGCGCGCTATCCCACACCGCGAGCCCCCGCGGGCTGTAGATGGGTGAGCCCGGTATCGGCTGGAAGCTCCAATCGGTGTTGACCTGCGCCTTCACGCTGGGCGCGCTCGGCGCGATGAACATGGGCATCACCATCAGCGGCCGCTTGGTGTGGAACTCGTCGCTGCTCAACGCCACGAACGACGTCTGCACTGATGCCACTACCGCGGTGCCCGGCGTGCCGTCCTGCAGGCTGTCATCGGTGGTGCCGAAGAACATCTGCATCACCTTGCCATCCTTGGTGCCGAAATAAAGCTCGCCATCGTGCGCCTCGATCGACAGCATGGGGATGCCGCTGAACTCACTCCAGCCGCCCGACAGCGTGCCGAACACGTACTGCAGCCCGTCCTGCGGGCCGTTGTGCGGCGTGATGATGATGGCGCACTGCTCGCCCATGAAGTGCAGCAACTGCCAGAAGGGCGACTGATAGCTGCCGCGCACATCCTGCGCGATGCGCTCCATGTAGCGCACCCAATCCTCGGTGCCGCCAAGCTCGCCAGCCGGCACGTTGAGCCCGCGCGCCGACGTTAGCTGGCTCATGCGCTCGATGCCGTTGGGCGTGATGATGGACAGATCGCCGCCGTACTTGGACATGAAGCGCCGGCCTACAGGCACCCTGCCGACGGCCCAGCGCCCCGCGATGCGGAACTCCCCCGGCGTAGCGGGGTCAGTGCCTTCGTACACCAGCACGTCACCCCCGCGGCCCACCACCACCAGCTTGTCATCGACGCCGTCACCAGCATCGAGCGTCCATGACGCCATCGCGGCGAGGTCGCCACCGAACACCAGCAGCGGCCCGAAGTCGAACGGCTGCGCCACGCCTTGAAACGCCAGCACCGGCAGATACCATGCGATGTTGGAATTGAGCGCGATGAACCAGAGGCGATTCTTCCACACCATCACGAAGTCGAACTTGCTGGCATCGGTGCCGGTGATGCCGGCAGTGCGATCGATCCAGCCGGCACTATCCTCGAACGTCCACACCCCGCCCCCGGCGCTGCAGGCCACCAGATAGTTCTGCCCGCCCGCGCTGAAATTAGTCCAACTGAACACACCCGGCGTGCTCTGGTTCGGTACGGTCAGGAACGGCGTCACTGCATCAGTAGGCGTTACCTGCTGCGCGGTGACTTCATAGATGATGCCGTCCGAGGCTGCGGCCCACAAGCGGGGCTGCATGGTGCTGCCCGCGCCCCGTGCCGGCAGATAGGACATCAGGGAGCGCACTTCGCCGGGAATGCCGGTCATCCAGCGCCGGTAGCCCCGGCGCAACTCAACGCCATAACGCCGGCACAACACGTTGCGCAGCAGCAGTGCCGTGTTCGCGTCCTGCGCATTCAGCGTGTAGCGCACCGTGAGCCCCTTTAAAGGGGCGGGGAACATGCCGCCTTGGTAACGCTGCGGCTGCGGCGCGAATGACGTGTTGGCCCGCGCCATAGCCTAACTCCAGACGCCCGTGCCGGTAGCTCCTGTGGCCCCGGTAGCTCCGCTCGCGCCGGGCACGCCCTGCGGGCCTGTAGGCCCGGTTGCGCCGGCTGGGCCGGGTACCACTGACGGCGCACCCGTTGGCCCGGTGGAGCCCGTGGCGCCCGTGGCGCCGACGGGTCCGAGCGGCCCCGGCACCGTGGAGTCTGCGCCGGTCGCACCCGTGGTCCCGGTGGAGCCCTTGGGACCGATCGGGCCGGGATCGCCCTGCGGCCCCGGCACGATCGAGTCCGCACCTGTGGCACCTGTGGCACCGATCGGGCCGGGCACCGTAGAAGCAGCGCCCGTAGCCCCGACGGGTCCGGTGGGGCCGGTAGCGCCCGTCAGGCCCGTAGGTCCAATCGCGGTCGAGGGCGCTCCGGTGGGGCCGGCTGGTCCTGCCGGGCCGGGAACGTTGGACGCCGGCCCCTCGGGGCCGGGAATGCCCGCAGTGCCGATGATGTTGCCGATCAGCGCGAAGCCTTCCGGCGTGCTCGACAGCGACAGGACCGGCGCACCCTTGTCCGCACCCGCGCGTGAAGCGAAGGCCGTGTTGAAGTCGGCCGTCGCCGCTTCCGACGACATCGCGTTCCACTCCAGCCACTTCTTCCGCGCGAGCAACGCCACCAGATAGGCGTCGAGCACGAACGAGTCGCCGTTGTTGTCGAGCGTGTTCTTGCGCAGCAGCGGATCACGCTCATCAATGATCTGCGCCTTGCTGAGATAGAAGAAGCTGAACGGCTGCGCCGTCGGGTACGGCGGCGCCATCACCCACAACTGGTCGCCGCAGGCATGGTCGCGCTTCACGGCCGCCGGGTACCCCACGGCCGTGAAGCGCGACCATGCCTGCGCCGATGCGGGGCCGCCGAGCAGGGGCGCCAGCGAGTGTGAAGACCACTGCGTCTGGTCGATGAAGCGATAGAAGTCGGGGGGCAGCGCGAAGGCCTTCTGCGTTTGCCCTGCGCTGTCGCCGACGACGTCGATCACGCCTTCCTGCGTCAAGTCCTGCCATTCACGCAGCGCCAGCAACTCCGCGCAGGCGTCGGTGAGCGCGGCACGCATCTGCGCATGCTTGGTGTCCACCGATCCTGCCGGGTCCGCGGAAGCCGGATAGCCAACCAGCGAGCAGACGAAATTAATCGCCTGCCCGAAGTTGAACTGCGCGATTTGTACAGGCATTGCCTTATCGCCGCTGGTTGTTCTGCGGTTGCTTCGCGGCTTGCTGGTTGGCCTCGATCGCTGCCAGCCGCTCGGTCAGCGACGTGATCGTCGCGTCGCGCGCTTCCAGTTCGGCCTGCACCTTGCGCAATGGCGCCTCGTCCTTCTGCAAGCTGATGAACTCCGCGGCCCTGCGCTTCAGGTCGAGCGAGCCCGGCATCTTCATGCAGGCGCTGTCGGATAGCTGGCTCAACTGCTCGATGGTCCGCACGCCGATGTAGCGATACTCTTCAACCTGCGCCAGCGACAGCTTGCCCCACAATTCCAGCGGCGTGCCGTTCAACTGCTCCGACGTGCTGTTGCGCTTCCAATCCTCGTACTGCTTGCCGAAGCGGTTGATGTCACCCGCGCCGGCCGGCCGCACGATCACGTTGTCGCGATCGCCCGGCACCATGATCTGGATCATGTCCACTTCTTTAAAGCGCATGATGCCTTCGGCTGCCGAGGCGACGTCGTCGCGCGCGGCCTTGCGGAAGAAGCGCACCGCCAGATGCTCGTCACCCTTGCGACTGTCGCCGGGCGTGAAGTCCTTCGGGTCATGTTCGAACGTTTCCATCGTCTGTAGCTCCTAGCTGTGTCAACGTGTCGGCACTGGTTAACGGCGCAGTGCCTGCGCCTGCATCATCTGTCGCTGCATGGGGCCGCCCCAACCGCCCCCACCACCCCAGCCACCACCCCAGCCGCCGCCACGTCCACCACCGTAGCCGCCACCGTAGCCGCCGCCGTAGCCGCCGCCGTAGCCGCCGCCGTAGCCGCCGCCGTAGCCGCCGCGCTGGTACATGGCGCCGCCCATCGGGCGCATGCCGATCGGTGCCTGCGCTTGCGGCAGGGGCACGGCCTCGCTACCGACGGGTGTGGTGCTGCCCCCTGCCAAGCCGGCCTGCGCAGCCGCTGCATCGGGAACCGCTGCATCGGGAGCCGCCGCCGCGGCCGTTGCCGCCTGCGGTTGCTGCATCTGTTGCTGCATCCACGGTGGCATGGCCTGCTGCATGCGGCCCCCGCCCCAGCCGCCGCCCTGCGCCTGCGAGAATCCGCCACCGGGCATGCTCTGCCCTCGCATCGGGCCGTAGGGTGAGCCCTGCATGCCTTGCTGCTGCTGGTAACCGCCACCCGGCATGCTGTAGCCCTGCATCGGGCCATAAGGTGAGCCCCCGCCCTGCGGCTGCGCGAAGCTCGCCATCTGCGAGTAGTTCGGGGCGGCCTGCCCCATCATGGCGCCCACGGTTACTTGTGCTTCTTGCTGTGCTTGCCGTTGTCGTCACCGTGCTTCTCAAGCTCGGCGGCGAGCAGCGCATCGGACTCCAGTTCAAGCTGCTTCTGCGTCGGCTCATCGGCGAGATACGGTGCCGGCTCCTTGCCCAGCGCACGCGCCTCGTTCGCGGCCTCGCGCTCCTGCCGTTCCTTCAGTTCCTTGTCGAGCGTGGCCTGCAGCGCATCCTCCGCGGCGTTCTCGCGATCGGCTGCTTCCTTGTCGCCTTCGGCTACCGGCCGTTCCACCGCATCGGCGCCGACTTGGATGCGGACGTACTCGGCGCCATCCTTGCTGAAAAATGTGTAGCGCATGACTGCTCCTTATGCCGGCGCGGCCTGCGCCGCTGTTTCGGAAGCGAACACCGATTGGCCGTTGACCAGCCCGATGCCGCTGCGATTGGTGTAGCCCGCCACAACCGCATTGCCGTTCGCCACGGCACCCGTGGCGCCCAGCAGGCGCATCCCGAAGCCGGTGTACGGCGAAGTGGAGCCCGCGTCGCGCGAGCCGCCATTGCCCGCCGCCATCAACGCGATGCCGGTGACGTAGGGGTTGGCGACAAACGGCACGCTGTACTTGTCCGGTGTGGTGACGTTGGCCGTGGTGCGGCCGCCCCCGATGTACATGTAGCGGCCGTCGGTAAAGTTGGTCGTCACCACGCCCGGCGGCGGCGGCGCCGCATAGGTCGGCTTGGTGCCGGGCTCTTGGTTGTAGTTAAAACCTGCTTGCGCCACCGTGACCTGCGGCGACAGCGGCGTGATGCCGTCCTTCTGCAGCGCGTAGAAGATCGAGTTGAGGCCGAACCCGATGCCGGTGGACAGCGCGCCGGTCGAGCACGTGCCGGCCGAGCCCTTGTCGAAGGGCGAGCCCTTCGGACCCGACAGCGGATCGAAGATGACGGGCCGCCCCACGCTGGGGTTGGCGAGATTGTTGGCGGCCGAGTCGCCGGGTAAGCCTGCGGGCATGATGTGCTCCTTTGAATGGTGACGCGGCGGTGCACTAGGCAACCGCCGCGAAGAATCCGCAACCGTGACAGGCTACGGGCTCTTGAGCCGCCCTTGGAAGTATTGACCCGAGCACGTGAGGTTGCCCGCCCACGCCAGAATCGTGACTTCCGCATCCTGATTGATGGCGTATCGCTTGTTCGGCGACAGCGGCACCATGTCGCGCCGCGCATGCGGACGCCACTTCAGGTACTTGGTGTTGAGGAACAGCATGGTCTTGGCCGGCGCGCCGCTGCCCCATGACGAACTGGCGAAGTAGATGCCGCCATCGAGCACCACGTCGGCGTCCATGAACTTGATGGTGGGGAAGCCGAGGCGCGCGGAGTCCGGATTGGTGAAGCGTTGCAGCGCCTGCAGCGAAGCCACGTACACGCCCCACATGAAGTTGTCGGCGATGATGACGTTGGGCCGGTCCTGCCCGCGGACCAGATTGGCCCAGCAGTCATTCATCGCGGCCGGCAGGTTCTGCGGTGTCGCTGCGGCTGCCATCAGGCTGAAGTACGGCCGCCAGAAGGCCCACGTGCCGCGCACGATGCCGCCATAGGTGCTGGCAGCGACGCGGCCGGTGGCGACGTCGGCAGGCACTGCTGCGTCGATGCCGGTGATGGCCTTGCCGCCGGCCGTGGTGCCGTCGCCGTAGAACCCGTACGAAAGGATGTTCGCCATCGTGGATTCGCCGACGCCGATGCGCGCATCGAGCAGGTCGATCATCTGCTCGCGTCCGGAGTTCTGCAGATCCTCCAGCCCCGACATGACGATCGGGACCGCGGCCTGCTTCAAGGTGAAGCGCGCGGCACTGATGACGTCCTGCGCTGCCACGGGCAGGAGGTCGTAGCCGGAATAGAAGCCGCCGTTGGAGTTCTCGGCGAAGGACAGTTCTTCCAGAATCTCGGAACCGCCGGAAACGGTCTTTACGTTGCCCTTGTCCTTGATGTAGGCAAGGCCTGCATTGTTGTTGGTGACGTTGTCGGCGATCTGGCGCGAGCGCGACTCGATCGTGGTGGCGACGATATCTGTAACGGTGGGGAAAGACACGGTTCCTCCCGAATGGTTGACGAATAAAAGCAGAATCGCTTCAAGTCGTCGCCTCTTTCGGTGGGGGAGCCGTGTCCTTTAAAGACACGCTCGCTCCGGTGCAGAGGATGGCGCGGCCGCGGGGGCCGGGTTCATGCACGAAGGCGCTACTGTGCTGCGAGCTTGTAAAAGTTACGCGCTAGTGCGCAGGGTGTCAATTGCGGCTTCCAGCGACTGCCGCACCGACGGCGCCGCGAGGCCGTTGGTGGTTGCCAGCTTGGCCGCGGGCGGGGCATTGCCCGAGGGCAGGGACGACGACGCATGCCGCGCTGCGGCGAGCGTACGCGCGGCCTGCGAGGCGTTCATGCGCATGCCGCGGGACTCCACCACCTTGCGCACCTCGGGCTCGATCATAATGGCGCGCTGGTAGGCATCCTCCATGGACATCTCGATCCCGCGCTTCGCGGCTGCGTCCATCACGTCGGCCATGGTCAGACGCACATCATCGAAGAACTCATGCTTGGCATCGGCTTTAAAGCTGTCCACCTCGCTGCGCACCATCGCGTTGGCCTGCTGCTCGACCCGCTGGAACATGGCATCGACGCGCGGATCGCGGAACTGCTGCGGCTGCTGCTGCGGCATCTGTGCCTGCTGCGTCGGGTACAGCGGCGACTGCGCACCGGGACCACGCTGAATCGCCGACGCGAGGTGCGCGTCGAGCGCATCGAGGGGCACGCCGTAGCGTTGCACCAGTGCCGCGACGAAGGCAGCGCGATCGTTGGGCGCACCCGTGCGCAGCAGCGTGGCCGCTTTCAGGTAGTCATGGAACGCTGCCAGCGGCTCGCCGCCCTCGGCTTCCATCAGTGCCCGGTAGGGCTCCACGATGGAGTTGAAGCGATCGAGGTGCTGGCGCATGGCGGCGTTCTCGCGCATGCGCCCAACCTGCTCGTTCTCGCGCCGCTGGATCTCCTGCTGCACCTCGGGCGTGAGCGTCTTCCAGTGCTCGCGCAGGCCGGCCTTCCAGCTAGCGGGCGCGGGCGCAGGCGCCGTGTCAGGGGCGGCAGCGGGGGTGGTAGCCGGACCCTGCTTAGGGTCCGTCTGGGGTCCATCTGGGGTCGCACCCGCGGCCAGCAGGGCGGCGACGCCGCCGGGCTCGGGCGGCTTGGACGCACCATCCTCCGGTGCGTGGGTGCTGATGGCTGCTTCCAGCGACTCGCGCACCGAAGGCGGCGCGTCCTCGACGGGCGGTGATGCGGTGTCAAGCTCGGCAGTATTCATCGACGGGTTCGCTCCTGTAGCTGCGCAATGGCACGCACAAGGTCGTGCTTGCGGTTGGGATCGACGCCGCGGGCGACGTTCTCGCGCTGCGCAGCGGCCTTCTGCCAGTGGTCATGGCCGTAGTCATCGATCGTGGTCAGGCCGTGCTGGCGCATGTACTCGCGGTGCTTGCTGCGGGTGCTGATGTCGGTGCCGTCGCTGGTCTGCATGCCGGCGTAGTGCCGATCGCCCCACAGCGCGCTGTCGGTATTGGCTACAACGGGCGCGTAGTCGCTGCCGACTTCATGGAACTCCAGCGTGTCGCGGTCCTGCACGAAGCGTCGCTTGGGCATGGCTACACCCCCGGCAGGCCGGGCAGATGCGGCATCGGCCCCGGTGCATTGGGCGGCAAGCCTGCGCCGGGCGGCATGCCCGGTGGGCCACCCGGTGGCGGTCCACCCGGTGGCGCACCACCCGGTGGCGCACCACCCGGCGAGCCTTGCGGGGGCGGCGGCGGTGTAGTTATTCCCTGCACCGACTGCGCGTTCTGCATGCTGTACATCTGCAGTTGCTGCGCTGCCATCATGGGATCGATGCCAAGCTCGACCAGCGTCTGCACGGCCTCGGCGAACTCCTTCGAGGCGCTGGCGCGGTTCTTCTCCGCGGCCGTGATCTCCTTCTTGTCGAACGGAGTGGGCGGCGGCGGGGGTGGCGGGGGCTTGGCCTTGTCGGCCTGCATCGCCTGCAGTGCCTGATCCAGCACGCCCTCGATCTGCTTGCCGGCTTTAAAGCCGGATGCGGTCCACTGCAGCATCTGGATCACGAATGGCCCCGCGGAGGGCGACTGCGTCACCATCGGCAAGGCCGCGGAGATGAAGCCGGTGACCGCGGTGAGGAACTCGACGCGCTGGCCCTTCTCCAGTTCCCAATCCGGCGCGGTCACGTTGTCGGCGCTGATCTTGACGCGCATGGCGACGGAGGGATCGCTCTTCAGCAGCTTGACGGCTTCGGCCGCGAGCGCCTTGTCCGGTGTCTTGTCGATCTGCGAGATGTAGAGGATGGTCTGCGGCTGCCAGTGCTTGCAGATGATCTCCGCGCGCATGCGGTAATTGTCGGTGACGAAGCGCGCCACCTCCTCGGTGCCGCGCGCCGAGCGGGCACTGCCGAACTGGGCCTTGAGGCGCTGCGTGGTGGCAGTCTCCTTGGTCGCCGCCATGCCGCGCTGGATGTCGCTGATGCCGAGCAACTCGAACACCTCCTGCGACAGCGTCTGCTTGCGCTGCACCAGATAGCCGAGCGCGGCCACCACGGTGTCGAGCGGGAGCCAATCCACCTGTCCCTTGATGCCGCCCTTCTCGGCGAACATGGCCCAGTTGTCCACCGGGATCAGTTGATTCATGCTGGCCTGATTGAGCATGCGTTGCACGCCCTCGGCCGCCTTGTCGTACACGCCCACCAGCTTTAAAGCCTCGGTCAGCATGCCGGTGCGGCTCGCGATCAGGTCAAGCTCGTCGTACTGCGAGCGGGCGTAGTCGTAGTCCGGTTTCGGGATGTAGGCCTTGGTGAGCGCGGTGGCGCAGAGCGGCCGTCGCACCGGAAAGAAGTCCTGCAACTGCAGCGGATCTTGCTTCGCGTCGAGCAGCTTGTCATGGCCCTGCACGTACCAGTAGGCCCACTTGGTGGTGCCGCACCAGATCTCCCACACGTCGGCCATGTCCTCGGTCAGCGCACGCAGCGGGTCATCGTCACTGGCAGCGCGACTGACAGCCGATGACTTCAACGCCATCGGCACGCCCTCGGCCGCGGCGCCGAACCGCTTCTTCAGCGCATCCGCGGTCATGGGCACCCGGCGAGCAACCCACCTCCGCTCCTGCCACCGCTTGCACGGCGAGAACAGGAAGTCGGACCAGCGCACGTAGTCGATCGGCGCCCGCTCCTCGGTGATGATGGGGATCACCAGCGGGGCACCTTGGTCGTCCATCACGCCGCCCACGGTGAAGTCCTGCGACTTGAACTCGTAGCGCGCCCATGACACACCCATGCCGGCCACCAGCCGGTCGAGGATGCAGTCCTGCATCACGTAGTAGGGGCTGTTCTCCAAGTCGTCGGCCTCGAACTGGAAGATGCGCTCAAGGATGATGGCCGCGACGCGCGCGACGTCGTCGCCGGGATCGAGGTTGGTGCGATCGACATCGACCTTGGGGATCTGCCCATACATGGCCGCGAGAACCGTCTGCACGTTGGACCAGAACAGCGGGAAGCGCGAGGTGTCGCGGGTGTTGCTGTTGGCATCCTGCTCGGCCAGCAGGTACTTGCGCTCGATGGTCTTGGCCCGCTGGTGCCACTTCTGCAGCCACTTCTTCGATGCCGCGATCTCCTTCGCCCAGTACTCGGGCGTGGCGTGCTCGGCCTGCTCGGGTGTAGCCCCTGCCTGCTGCTGTTGCGGCTTGGGCTCGGCGAGGTACGGTGGCGGCGCTGTAGGCGCTGCCTGCTGCGGCGGCATGACGGGATCAGGCGGCATCGCGGTCCTCAAACAGTCGGTTCAGGTCGAAGGCGTAGTTGGCCTCGACGCCGACGTCGCGGTCGGCGGGGGGCGGCGCTGCGCTGGGCACGTACGGCTTTAAAGCCACGGCAGCATAGCTGAAGGCATCGCCGCTGTGCGAGTGCTCATCGTGCTCGGGCTCGCGCCCGAAGTTGTGGCGGTCCTCGTCAAAGTGGAAGTGCCACTCGCGCAGATGGTGCAGCCCGGCGGCGCAGGCGGCGCGGTTGAAGCTGCAGGTACGCACGAACACGCGCGCCGCATTGATGCGATCGGCCACCGTGGTCTGCGGCACCACGGAGTAGCGGTCGGCCAGTTGGCTGTTGAGGAACAGCGTGACGACGGTATGGCGCGAGCGGAAGGTCTTGGCCCGCGCATCATGCGGGAGATGGATGCAGCCGAGGCGCTGCTGGTGCGCTGACCATGGCTTGGCGCGGATGCGCTCGATCCACTGCTCGGCATCGAGCCCGGTGGCCTCATCGTGGTCGATGACGTTGAACCCGCCGGGGCAGGGCTGCACCCACCACCACGCAGCCGCGTCGCGGAAGCCGATGTCGCTGAACAACTCGATGGGCGCACCGCCGGGGTCATACAGGTCGGCGCCTGCGATGCGACCATCACGCTCGGCCTGCTCAAGGTAGCTGCCGAGGATCGAGCCGACGTTGGCGGCGCTGAAGTCGCAGTCGTACTCCTGCCGGTACAACTCATCCGGCATGGTGCGCCGCTCCTCCTCCAGCACGTCCTGCTGGATCAGGTGCGTGTCACTCACCGGGTGGTAGCCGGCGTACCACGCAGGCGCCGTCTGCGCATGCGTGTAGAGCGCATGCGCGTGGTTGTAGCCACGGGGCGTGGTGATGAACAGCAGCGAGCCGCCGTTCTCAGCAAGGATCGGGCGCACGAACTCGTAGGCCTTCGGGCTGGTCAGGGCGTACTCGCTGAACGTCACGTGCTTCGGGTTGGCACCGACGAGCGCATCGAAGTTGTCGGCACCGACGAGGCGCCAGAGGGAGCCAGTGATCAACTCGATCTTCATCTCGTCCTCGATGCGCTTGCGCACGATCGAGCGGGGGAAGGCGACGTCGATCAGGCGCTCGCCATCTCCGGTGAGCGCATCCCACACCACCTTGCGCGCCTGCTTGTAGGTCGGCAGGCAGTGCCACACCTCGCAGCGCACGCGCAGTGCCTGCTCAAGCTCGATGAACAGGGCCACGCGATCCTTGCCGGCACGCCGATGGGCGACGACGACGGCACGCTTGCCACCCGCGTGGAAGTAGTCACGCAGCGGCCGCTGCCATGGCCGCGCCTTTAAAGTGATCTCATGCGTGAGGCCGTTGTCCCGCGGTGGCTGGTCCCATGCACCGCGCGTCTTACTCATCGGGATCACCACCACGCAGCACGGCCTCGGCATGGATCACGCGCTCGACGTGCGACGCGGCGCCATTGGTGCGATAGGCCACGCTGCGTGCCCACGCTTTAAAGCTCTCAAGCTGCACGCGCTTGCGCTCGTTCTCAACCTGCAGCGCGATGTAAGCTGTGGTCGCCGTGTCATCGTCAGCGACCTTGTGCAGCAGGCGCACCAGCAGCGGCTTGTAGGCGGCGTCATTCATCGCTGTCACTGAGCATGCGCGTGATGATGGTGATGGGGCGCGCCGGGTCGCCACCGATCAGCGTGGCCTGCAGATCCGGCATCACCTTGCGCAGCAGCGCAACAGCAGCCGTTACCTGATGCGGCTCGACCTGCTTCTTGCCGTCAGCGACCTTGTGCAGCAGGCGCACCAGCGACAGCGCCTTGATGTGCATGCGCGCACGCTCTGCGCTGGTCGTGTGCCCGTCGCGCTGCTGCGCGAGCGGCCGCGGCACACGCCTGCGTCCGCGCTCCGCGCGCACCGGCTGCAAGGCGCCCTTGGCAGGCACCGCTAACTCGTTGACTGTCGCGCTCTTCTGCATGGGGCGCGATTGTCCGCTGTCGGCGCCTGTCCGACAAGCGTGCGACGATCGCGGCCTCGCGCACACCCGCGCGAGTGTGTGTGCGCTTCCACGTACATGTGATACATGTATGTATTATATGTATTGGGAAAACAATACATAGATCGACGCGCGGGTGTGCGCGAGGCTCGCTCACTTGTCTCCTCGCCGCACGCGATAACCCCCGCCGCCCTGCCCCTCGGATTCCAGCGTGCCCCGCTGCGCCATCCGCATCAGCATCTGCCGCGTGGCCGTGAAGGTCTTGCCAACCATGTCCGCGATGTCCTTGGCCGGCGTGTACGCCGGGTACAGCGGCGCCAGCAACAGCAGCAGGCGCGTCTGCATCAGCGTGCCTCTGAGTTCCCACGGTTTCGCCTTGGAGCACTGCCAGCCACCGCCCGCCGGCATCATCTCGATCACGATCTCCTGCTCCTGCACCAGCTTGCCCTGCGCCCGCAGTGTGCGGTACTGCATCGCGTGTTCCTTGTCGGCCTCATCCATGCCGCGCAGATCCGGTCGCTCCATGTACACGTTGGCATGCGATCCACCTGTGAGGCCATAGCTGCCACTGATCTTGGCCTGCCACTCGTCATGCTTGCCCTTGTTGGCGTGATGCACCACCACGATCGCCACCTCGGGATGCTGCAGCGCGAAGTCGGCGATGCGTACGATCGCGGCGTAGTCGCGCGCATACACGCCCTTCTTCTCGTTCTCGTTCAACTCATCCCTGATGCGTGCGAACAGGTCCACGATGATCAGCTTGGTGCCGCGGTCGATCTCCTGCTGCATGGCCGCGAGCGCGCCGTCGCCGACATCCATCGTCAGGCTGTAGTCCAGCGGCACCTCGGCCGGGATCGCGTGCGCCTTGCTGATGCGATCGTCGCGTTCCAGCATCAGGGCGTGCCATTGCTCAAGGTCGAAGTAGCACACGCGCGACGCCGTTGTCTCGCGATCGAGGAACGGCTTGCCCGCGGCCACGCACAGCGCCATCTGCAATGCAAGGTAGGACTTGCCGGTCTTGGGTGGCGCGGCCAGCAGGGTGAGGCCGGGCGCGATCAGATCCGCCACCAGCCAGCGCGTGGCCGGGATGCTCATGCGCTTCAACTCGGCGCGACTGAAGCGTTCCGGCAGGTTGCCCGGCAGCACCCGTGGCGGCGCCTTGACCCGTGGTAGCTCGGGTACCGCGGGCGGCTGCTCCGGTGCCTGCCCGGCCCGCGCAAAGGCCTGTGCGGCCTGCGCCTCGCGGGCTCGGTGGATCAGGCTCCCGAGGGTCACGGGTGCCGCGGCGCCCGCGTGGGTGCGCTCGAAGCTGGCCCAGCGCGTCGTGGTGCGGCCCACCACGTAGCGCGGCTCGCCACGGGCATTGACGGCGCCGGCCGCAGTGGCGCTCCACTGCTCCCACAGGGCCAGCCCCTCGGCGCTGCCCTTGCTGGCATGGTGGATCGCCATCCCCACATGCAGCCATGCCTCATGCCCGCAGTCCGCGGACAGCACCGCCAGCGCCTCTAGGATCGCTTGGCGATCGGCCAGCCATGTGGTGGTAGCCCGGCCCCCTGCCCGATCGCTCCTAGGCCGTTCTGGCGGGGTTGGCAGCGGGTCCGCGGACACCAGCCGCAGCGTCGGCCGCGGGAGCAGGGCCAGCAGGGGTGCCGGGTTCGCCGGCCGGAAGCGATAGGTGTTGCTGGAGGGCGTGGCCCAGCCGGTCATGGTGAAGTAGCGGCCCGAGTGATAGGCCTCGGCATGCTCGTTCTGGCGGCCGTTGCGGAAGTCGGCGCCCGGCCAGTAGCCGATCAGGTGCAGGCCCGTGCCCGAGGGTGACCGCTCCGCGTACATCCCGCTATCGCTGCCGGCCTGCATCACGTCGGGAATCCAGCGTGGCAGCAGCATGCCCGTAGCCGGGTCACGCACGTGGTCGAAATCGATGCCGTACCAGCCGGCGCCGAGGGCGAAGCCAAGCCCACTGTAGTAGCCGGCATCGGCCTTGAAGGTCGCGAGCGCAGTCTTGTGATCGACCAAGCGGGCGACGTCATGCGCCGTGTCGAGCTTGCCATTACGCTTGAGGCGCAGGCCTTGCTCATGCGCGTAGTAGGGCACCTTGTCGTCGCGCCACAACAGCCAGCGGGCCGCCTTGCGCAGGCGCAGGGGGTAGTTGAAGGTAGGTGGTGTATTCTGTGTCCGCGCTTCGTGACTCATGTGGTTGTCCTTCGACGGGTGATCGGGTCAATGAAGAATGCACGTCTTGCTTCCGTAGTGGGGGGTGTGACGGCAGTGCTCGCGCCCGGCGTTGCTTCACGGCAGCGCCGGGCGTTTTTCTTACCGGGTCACTTGCGATAGTAGGCGGCGCTGTCAGTCTCGACAGCGAGCGGCAAGCCAGCCGCCCATACGGGTAAGTCGAGCATACGCTGCTGCAGCGCGCGTGCAAGATCCCGCACCGTGGCGGCCTTGGTGTTCGGCGCTTCCGCGATCAACTCATCATGCACATGGCCGATGATCGGGAGTCCGTCCTGCACCGCGCCGATCAATGCATGCCGCAGCAGATCCCCGCACATGGCCTGCGTCGCGTTCTCCGCGAGGGTGCCGTGCCACATGGTGGCCCGCGGCCATTCCTTGACGTTGGCCTTGGGCTTCCATGCCGCCTTCTGGTAGGTGATGCGCGACTGCTCGCCCTGCCATTCGAACTTGGCATCGGGATAGCGGAGCACGCGACCGGATGGCAGCAGCATGGCAAGCCCGAACGCATCTGCGGCGAAGCTGATGCGCTGCGCCCCCTGCCACACCAAGTCACGCTTGCGCAGGGCACTGAAGGCAGCCGCTTCAAGCTCGGCCCACCATGCCGGCGCCCATGCATTGGCATTGCGCCAGTTCCACACTACCTGCTGCTTGTCGGCGATCTGCACCCCGTAGGTGCCGCTCATGCGGCCGAGTGCATTGGGGCCGCCGCCGTAGCCCAGCGACAGCACCACCACCTTGCCGCCCTGCCGCAGCGTGAGCCCCGCCAGCAGTGCCTGCTCCATGTACGGATCACGCGCCTCGTCGGCCCACATGGCAAGGTAGTCGGTGGCGCTCGGCCCTGCCAGCCACGGCAGGCCGCGCGCCTCGACGGCGTTCCAATCCGCCCGCACGATCAGTCCCTTGGGCGAACGCACCGCCGGCCGCAGCATGGACTTTAAAGCCTTGAGCACGCTGTCGCCCAAGTCGCCGCCCCTGAGGATGGTGGCCCGCAGTGCGTCCGGATCTTCCGCCACCGCACGCGGGAAGTTGTGCAGTTGCGCGCCGGTCGAGGAGAAGCGTCCGGTCTGGCTGGCGCCGTTCATCACGAAGGCACCCCGCAGGCGCCCGTCGGCACTGACGCGATCGAGCATGGTGGCGAACTTGGACACCGAGGCCATCGACGCATCCTCCGCGGCCGCGATGGCCTCGATCACCTCGGCCGTGAAGTCATCAGGGTAGAGGTCGATCGCTTCCAGCAGGGCCGCGCGTACGCCCGAGTCGAGCGACAGGCCTTGCTGCGAGGTGGCGCCAGCGGCCCGTGCAAGGTTATGGGCGGCGCCCCGCGCGTCGCCCGCGCGCATACCACCCCCGCCGGCAGCGCCATGCAGTTGTACGTCCGCTACTTTGGTGCGCGTCACGTGCATCAGGTGCTGGTGCTGCTGCGCGAGGCGAGCGTGAATCCATGGCGCCAGCTTGACCGAGCGGGCGCTGTTGATCGCATCACGGGTCACGGCGCGGATGCGCAGTGCCGCCTCGTCCGCGGCCTGCTCGGCGTACGTGGTCGCGGCCGCGCACAGATCGACGTCGATCGGCAGGCCGCGATCGTTCACGGTTTCGTTCGCCACGTACAGTGCCAGCGCCTCCTCGGTGAGCGGTGGCATGTTGGTGGACATGGCGCGCATCACCTCGACGTCCTGCGCGCAGTAGCGCGCGAACTCGGCCATCAGGCCGGCATCCTCAAGGAAGCTGCCATCGGCCTGCGGCATCGACAGCAGGCGGATCAACTCGCCGCCGCGCCGATCCTTGCGCACATGGGTGCCCAGCATGTGACTCGCTGACTCCAGCGAGCCGGCCAGCGCCACGGCGCGGGCCTGCGTGGCCGTGCAGTACCAGCGGCGCGGATCACGCACGGCCGGGAACAGGCGCGTGAGCACGTGGCGCTCGAAGCCGGCGTTGTGCGCCGTCAGGTACACGTGCGGGGCGGGCTTCGCCAGCACGCTCATCAGGTCCGCGGGCATGGCGGCGCCGCGCACCCATGTCTTGATGGGGCCGTGGCCGAGCGCGTAGCAGATGATCAGGACTTCGGTGGAGGGGTCAGCGGCGTAGCGGTAGACGCCATGCTTGACGAGGTCGGTGCGGGAGCGGGTCTCGATGTCGATCCAGAAATGCTTCTTCACGGTGCTGCCTTTCATGGTTGATGGAGGCCGTCAAGGGCCGACGCAGAATTGCGTCAAAAGCGTTCGAATTGTGCGCCAGAAAAAAGGCCCGCGCCAACTCAGCCGGCGCGGGCACAGGAGTGCTGCCAATGGCTACATATCGAGGGCACGCAGGCCGTAGGCGCGGCGCCGCGTGAACGGTATGTTGCCCTTGCTGGTCTTGCTTTGCTGCAGGGGCGGGGTCTGGCCGCCCACGCGATCAGGAATCTTGTCGTTGAACTGCAGCGGGCCTTTGTTGCTTGCCCTTAAGCCCGTTTTACGGAGTACGTCACGGGCCTTCTCCACTCCCTTTGTGCCGCGCTTTTCATACCCCTTTTTCTGCGCTTCCGTGAGCGTGGCGCGAGGTGTGTGGCGGCTTCCGGCCCGAGTGATGTGCGGACCCCGTAGCTCGAAATCAAACGGGGTGGGCTTAATCCCGCGATCGTAGTTCACCAAGGCGACCTGAGCGGTACGCGGGGTGAGGAAGGTATAGCGCAGCCCCTTGGCGGAGTCGCTGAAGCGAATGGTGGCGAGATCCACCGACACCCGTGACGCTGCCGGATAGCTGCTCCTGACGCTGTCCGCGATCATGCAATGCGTGGAGTCCCTTGGTATGGCTAGGTCGATGGCTTCCTTGGTGACCACTATCTTCACCCGTATACCCGCAGGCTTATATGCTTTGCTCATGGCTGCTCCTTTTTAACGGCGCGCCGGTTTGGTGGCCGGCTTGCCCTTGGCTTTGGCCGCCTTCTTGATGCCCGTAGGCGGCGGTGTAGGCGTTCCCTTGCCCTTCACGGGCTGCACGTCGGCCGTGATGTCGGCCGGCGTGACCCACCGCTCGATGGCGAACTCGGGCACGTAGATCTTGCCGTACTCCTTGTGCTTGTAGGAGTCGGCACCGAGGGTGACGATCGCCACGCTGCGCGCGTCGCCCTCGGCCATGCGGGCACCGACTTCCTTCGCCAGCGCGCCGATCGCGCGCTTGCCGCCAACGCTGCTGGTGCGGAAGATCAGGTCCGCACCCGTGCCGACTTCGCGCAGATGCATGCCGAACTGCTGCTCCCAGCCGCGCACCGCGCCCTCGGGCGTGGCCGGCGTCGCCGGCAGCGGATCGGTCAGCGGCACGAAGGACTCGCCGAGGCGCTCGGACTTGCCCCACGCAATCCAGCCATGGCCGAAGCCGGCCGGGTTGATGGCGAACTCGGCGCCCTCGGCCACGGGCTCGGCCTCGATCCCGATGACCCACACGCCATCCTTGCCCATGCGCAGGAACATGCCCTGCGGGGCAGCCTGCCGCGAAACGTTCTGCAGCGCGGCCGCGAGCTTGGTCGGGTCAGCCACGGCACCATTGCCGCCAAACGGTACTAATGCACTCATGGTAGGTGTCTCCTTTAAAGTCTAGGTTAGGTCAGGTTACACACGGTACTGCAGGTTGAGCAGCGCCTTGTCCAGCGCGGGCTGCTCGGTATCGGTGGCGACGTAGGACTCGTCGCGCACCAGATTCTGGCCCGAGGGCGTTTGATCCACGAACGGCTGCAGCACCACCGGGATGCCGCGGAACTTCTTCTCGACCTGCGTCGGCGACATGAGCTTGCGGGCGGTGACGACGATGCCGGCGCCCTTGGCTTCGGATTGCACGGCGCGCTCGTCGGTCCACTTGCGCGTCGCGCGCTTGTCCTGCAGGCGCCAGCCGGGGATGGGTGTGCCGCAGTTGATGGTGCCGTGGGCATGCTCGCGCAGGGCCGCGATCCACATCTCGATGGTGTCGGCCTTCGCCAGCCACTCGGAGATCTTCTCCACCGAGAGGCCGTTGAAGACCGGCGGCGACGGCATCTGCTGCACCAGCCCGAGCAGGGCCGGGCAGGCCGGCTTCACTGGGCAGAAGCGGCAGTGCTCGCCGGGGTTGAAGGCGGCGGCGGGATTCTTGGCGGCCACCATGGCATCGAAGATCTTGCCGCGCCAGAGGCCAAGCTGCGCCATGGTGTAGGTGGCGCCACGGATCGGCGCATCGCCTTCGAACAGCGGCTGCACGATGTGCAGTTCCACGTGGTCGATGGTGGCCGCGACCGATTTCCTATCGATCGCAATCTGGTTGGACAGCATGATCGCGTAAATCAGCAACTGGGTGTTGTCGATGACGTCCACCTTGATGCCGCGGCCGCCCTTCAGGTCCACCACGTGCAGGGTGCCGTGCTTGACGGCCCAGAAGTCGATGGTGCCGAACAGTTCGGCATCGTAGGCCACGCGCGTCTCGATCCCCCACGCCGTCGCACCCTTGCGCAAATCGCGGCAGAACTTGACATAGGTGGCGATGGCCGCGCGCTCGTCGGGCTCCAGCTTCACGCCCGGCAGCGCCGCCGCGTAGACATCCATCGTCGCCAGTGTGTTGACGAGGGCATAGGCAGCCAGTTCGTGCAGCAGGGTGCCGCGCTCGGCGTAGCTGGAGCTGGAGCTAGGGGCAGGCGGGAGGGCCGCGGCGCGCAGATGCGATGCCGGGCAGGCGATCCAGCGGCTGGACGCCGAGGGCGAGAATGCGGCATGTAGTGCCATTTTCCGGTACTCCAATCTAGGTCAGTGAATAGGTGAGGGCGGATGGTAAACCCCGCCGGCCGGGTGGCGCAAGCGGGGGGCTTTAAAGCCAGCCCCTACACTGTAGGCGCCCGCTCGGGCAGAATTACAGCGGATCGAGGAAGCGCGCCTCGGGCCGGAGCGGGGCGCCGTAGTTGTCGGCGTACTGCTGGGCCAACTCGGCGCAGCGGGCGGCGCTGTCGATGCCGGTGCGGGACGCGATGATGCTGTCGCCCCGCACCACGTAGACGGCGAACACGCCGTTGATCAGGGCCACGGGCATGCGCCCGAACTCGACGTGCATGGGGGTCTTCATGGAGTGCTCCTTACTTGACGTTGAACGGCGCCAGCCACTTGGCGGCGGCCTTGGGGGTCATGCGGCAGACGAAGATCACGTACTGCGACGGGTGATCGAACGAGGCGTGCTGCTTGCCGTTGATCATCAGCACCTCGGACTTGTCGGCCATCACGTAGGCCGCGAGGTCGAGGGAGGTGTGCCACGCGACGAGCTTGCCGCCGGCCGGCGCGTTGGTGAGGTGAGCTTGGTTCATGTTCGGTCCTGATAGGTGGGGTGGTAGGTACAGACTACAATGCAAGGCCCGTGCCAGCGTTACCACTCCATCGCTTGCTGGAGGTTCTCGACGCGCGTCAGGCCGTTGTGCGGGATGAAGCGATAGAAGCGGCTGCCATCCTTGTTGGTCAGGGCGTACTGGTCGGGCAGGTAGTTGCCCGGCGTGGCGACCTTGGCGAGCACGCGCAGGGTCAGGAAGCCAACCTTGACGGTTTCGCCAACAGCCCAGCTTTGCGAGGTACGGTGAAATTTCATGTTCGGTCCTAATAGATGCGGTGGAGGTCCAGACATACATGCAAGCACCGTGCCAGCTAACGCCTACATATGTAGGCAATGGCTGGCATGGTCATTGCATATGTAGCAGTGCATCCCCCCATATCTATTAGGAGTCAGCACCATGATCAAGGCAACTCACAACGGCACCTGTCAGGTCTGCGGCAAGCTGCAGGCGCTGCCCGAGGGCAAGCTGTCCAAGCACGGCTATGACGTCCAGTTCCACTACTTCCGCGGCGTCTGCCCCGGCGCGGCGTTCCTGCCGCTGGAGCAGGACCGCGAGCAGGCCGACAAGGTCGCCCACGGCCTCATGGTGCGGTCGCGTAGCTGCGCCGCCGATGCAGTGGCGGTCGAGCGCGGTGAGATGCTGCCGCGCCGGGCGCGCTCGGGCAAGATGGAACGCGTGATGGGCAAGTCGGTGTGGGAGATGGTGGACTACGCCGACGCCCCGGCCGAGCACCAGCAGGCCGCCGTGCGGACGCTGCAGCACGCGCTCGAAAGCGAGGCCAAGGAATGCGCCCGCGTCAGCGCCGCGATCACTGCCCGCGCCGACAAGATCACGGGCAAGCAGGCGCTGGTGGCCCGCGTGGCCGAGGCGCCGCGCAAGGTGATCGGCCCCGGCACCCGCTTCAAGCTGTTCGGCGCCGAGCGCGTGGCCCTGCGCGTCGAGAGCCGGATGGCCCGCGGCTGCGGCCCCCACCTGAACGGCAACGTGGTGCCGCACGTGGTCTACCTGAACGACAGCGGCAAGGAACTTGCCTACCCGGTGCAGCGCATCCGGCAGGCGGCCATCGAGAAGTGACGCTTTACGGCGGCACAATGTGACGTAAGGCGTCACCTACAGTGTAGGTGATGCCGTCAACTGAGGAGTACAAGATGTTCGAACTGCGCAACTTCCAAGTAGGCAACCGGGTGGAACTGCACCCGGCGACGGACCTGTGGATGCGCGGCGCCCGCTTCGGCGCCGTCGCGGCGATCGGCCGCAAGCACCTGATGGTCAAGCTGGACAAGCTCCCGCGGCCGGTGCGGGTGGCCCCGGCCAACATCGGCGGCATCATCGAGTAGGTTGGCACGCTTCTCGCTTTAGTACTTGTAGGTAACCCCTACACCCCCACTACAAGGAACGAACATGAACTTCACCGCCGCCAACACCTACTTCTACGTCGCCTCGGACGTCGTCGGCATCGGCTACAACCCCGAGAACGCCGACATGAGCAACCCCCGCGGCGAGCAGTTCGGCGTCGCCTTCTTCGTGGTGGCCGCCAACTCGTTCGGTGATACCCGCCAGTTCTTCGTCGGCACCGAGCGTTACGGCGTTGATAGCCCCACCGAAGCCAAGGCCATCAAGCTGGCCGTGGCCCTGACCGCGCGCGTCGCGGGCGGCAAGCTCCCGGTGGCGTTCGATCGCTGGGCTGCCGGGCGTGCCGTGTACGGCTCGGACGCCTACGTCGCCTACGGGCAGGACGAGGATCTGGCGCTGGAGCGCGCCGAGGGCTAAAGACCGTTGCCCGAGCCTGCCTTTAAAGCAGGCTCCAACAACTGCCTTTCAACTGGAGCATCGAGCATGGCAAAGATCACCCTCCCCCGCGTCACCCTGAACAACGTCAACGCGGCCATCAAGGCCGCGGGCGGCGAGCAGGAGCTAGTCCGCGGCAATGGCTACTTCTACTTCGTCGGCGGCGGCGCCCTCACGTGGCCGGCGTCGTCGGTCTACGTCAACCACCTCACGACGTTCACCGTCGCGGAGTGGGTGGGCGAGTGGCAGTACCTGCAGAAGCTGGCACGGTAAGTGCTTTAGTAGTTGTAGGCATCCCCTACACCCCCACTACGAAGGAATGAACATGGACTGGAAAAACGCCGTCGCCGTCGCCCCCTCGATCACCCCCGCGCTGGCCGTCGTTGCCGGCGAGCGCCCGAGCGCGGTCGAACTGCGCGACGCCGCGGTGCGCTTCGACGCCCGCCGCGACGCCTTCGCCATGGGCAAGGGCGCCATCTGCCGCGACATCGCTGGCCGGGTGGACAACGGCGGCTACGCCAGCGCCAAGCAGCGCGACTTCGCCGGCAAGCTGGTGGAGTGGTCGCTGCCGCGCAAGCCGCTGCCGCAGGTAACCCTGCCGGGCACCCCGGCGGCCCCGGCGAAGCCCGCCTACGCCGCCGGCACCCCGGTGCCGAAGCTGTTCGAGGTGATGCAGAAGCACGCCACCCTGCACGCGGGCTCGCTCAAGATCTCCCGCAAGAATCAGGACAGCATGTGCTGGCTGGTGTGGAGCGATCGCCTCGTCGGCAAGCTCGACAACGCGCAGGCCTTCGTCTGGAACGGCAAGGCCGGCGCCGACAAGGATGCCATCGTGGCCCTGCTGGCCGAGTTCGAACTGGACCCGCTGGCGGCCGCCGTGAAGCACGGCAAGCTCTCGGGCCGCTGCTGCTCCTGCGGCCGTGACCTGACGGACCCGGCCTCGATCGAGGCGGGGATTGGCCCCGTATGCGCCGGGAAATTTCAATGATCGACGCCCTCTGCATCGCCGTGGCGTTCTGGCTCGGCGGCCCCGTGGTGGGGCTGCTGACCATCATCGTGATCCTGCTGCTCCACTCGCAGCGCCCGCAGCCGCTCCCACTGCCGCCCCTGCCCTGTAGCTACTCCTTTGAGGACGCCGACTACGGCCCCTCATGGGCTGAAGCTGACGATGCGGCGGCCGATGCTGCCGATTGTAGCCAACGCCTTTAAAGCGTTGGCACGCTTCTCGCTTTACTAAAGGTACAGGCGCCTGCTACATTACACCCGGCGCCTGCACCTACCCTAAACTGACCTAAAGTGACCCAAATGAAAAAGCAAGCAATCCTGTGCGGCATGATCGACCCGAAGCTGGTGCTCCACCGCGAGCAGTGGCTGACGCAGGCGACCATCATCATCCGCGCGGCGTGGCTCAAGCTCGGCGTGGTGGTCCCGGCCGACGTCAAGATGGCCTGCGGCTTCCCCGGCGGCGGCTCGCCCCGGCGCCGCATCGGCGAGTGCTGGCCCCGTGCGCGCAGCGCCGCGGGCGTCAACGAGGTGATGATCTCCCCGGTGCTCGACCAGCCGCTGGAAGTGCTGGACGTGCTCGGGCATGAACTGCTGCACGCCGTCGATGACTGCAAGTCCGGTCACGGCGCCGCCTTCACCAAGGCCAGCAAGACCGTCGGCTACACGGGCGGCAAGCACTCCAAGGTCGAGCGCGCCGACGCTCACGCCCTGATGGCGGCGATCCTCGCCAAGCTTGGCGCCTACCCGCACGGCAAGGTGGCGCTGGTGGCGAAGAAGCGCAATGCCAGCCACGGCCTGCACAAGCTGGAGTGCGGCTGCGGCAACGTCAGCTACATGACGGCGAAGAAGATCGAGGAGCACGGCTGGCCGGTCTGCGGTTCCTGCGAGCAGGAGATGATGCTGCAGACCGAGCGCGAGAAGAAGAAGGTTGTCGAGACCATCTGACCCCCACCGGGCCGCGCGAGCGGCCCCACTACCGGAGCTTTAAAGTGGCACAAGGAACTCAACTGCACGTGACGGAACACGCCGTCGGCAACAAGCTGGTGCGGCAGGCGTTCGTGACCAAGACCGCGGCGCTGACCAACGCCCGCGCTCGCGTCCTCGACGCCGACACCGCCACCGTAGCGGTGTGGCTGTACCAGAGTGAACTGGACGCCCGCGGCGCCCTGATGGAGTCGGTCGCCGGGCGCGAGTGGTACGAGTCGCGCACGCTGGTCTGCGTGGTGGCGAAAAAAGCCGTAAGGGTGACGAAATGAGCGCGCCCACGAAGCTATGCCCGCGCGAGCCGACAGCGGAAATGCAGAAGGCTGGGGCAACTGCGACTTATGTAGGAGGAGACCCTATTGCACATATGTGGCGTGCCATGTACGACGCCGCTCCCGCCGAGGCCGCGCAGGGAGAGGTAGCGGCGGCGCTGCAAGCGGCTATCCACGCACTGCGCAGCTATCAGTATGGCAACGGTGCACCAGACCTTGCGGAAGAGGTAGCTGACCGCTGCGAACGCGCCCTCGCGCCCAAGGCGGCGCAAGACAAGTGTGACGGCAATCATGGCGGCCCGCCGTGTGCCGATCCCGAGTGCTGGAACCAATGAAACTACTTCGCGTGCTGTGCTGGCTCGGCTGGCACCGCTGGCGCCATCGCCGCAACGACCGGCTGCGGATCTGCATCCGCTGTCGCAAACTGGAGGCTTGAAATGCAAGTCATGCTACGCACCCCTGTTCCCTTCTCGCAGCTGCACCCGGGCGACACCTTCGGCTGCAGCGTGCGCTCCGCCCCCTACCTGATGCTCAAGGACATGCGCGGGCTCGCCGTGGTGCTGCAGAACGGCGAGATCTGCGAGATCCACCCCGACGAGTCCTGCATCCCCATCGTCGGCGTGTTCATGGAGGGTGGCGCTATCTTCGGCTCCGCCCGCCAGGGCGCGGCCTACAAGCAGGATCCGGCCGGCAACGTCACCGCCGAGATCCGCGGCACCGTAGGGCCGCAGCCAACATGATCATCTGCCTCTCCACCACTGGCGCCATCATCCTCGGGCTCTCCCGCCGCAACCTCGAGTTGCTGCAGCAGGGCCACCCGATCCTCAAGCACGGCATGGCGGGCCTGCCAACGATCTCGATTGTCTACGGCGAGGACGAGCAGGCCATCCTCAAGTACCTCTTGGACTCCGGCTTCGATCTGCCCAGCGCGGAGAACTTCCACGCCATGCCAACCGACAATACCCGCGGCCATTGACGGCAGGGTTTACAGTCGCTCAACGGGCTCCTGCGGGGGCCCTTGTTTTTTCACCGGATTACAATTTGGTGCATTCCGTGCTTGCCCTCTGCAGGCAACACCAACCCAAGGGAGATCACCATGAAACGTCTATTGCTCGCCGCGGCGCTGGCCATCCTCGCCGCACCGGCCTTCGCCGGATCCACCTGCAACCTGTTCCTGGTCGGCGGCACCTGCACCTTCGCTACCGACACCACGGCCGGCGGGGCGCTGTTCCAGAACCCCAGTAACTTGAGCAACATCGGCAGCGGGGTCATCACCCCGTTCTTGAGCCTGCAGCAAAACGGCACGGAAGGGGGCGTGTCCACCGACGACCCTACCGTCAACACCCTGCCGCTGGACGACAAGCGCGACAACACCAACACCTTCACCACCACCTTCCAACTCAATCAGTTGGGCACCATCACGCTGGCGGGGATCGACTACTTCGCCTTCTTCCTCGACATCAACGAGCCGAACGGGGGGACCAACAGCCTGCTGTCGCTGGATACGCTGCGGATCTGGGGCCGCAGCGGCACGTCGGGGGAGACCGCGCCGTTCATGCTCAACAACACCAACGTCACCAGCCTCGCGGACCTCGATCTGTTGCCCAACCTGCAGCTTGTCTATGCCCTCGGGCCGCAGAACACCTTGATGCTGGACTACAACTTGTTTGCCGGGTCGGGACTCGGCTATGACTTGCGGGTGCTGATCCCGACGTCGGCCTTCATCGGGCTGGCAGCGGATAGCCGCATCCTGTTCTCCAGCGCGTTCGGCGATGCCGGCGGCACCACGCCCGGCGCGGACGCCGCCGATGGTTTTGAGGAATGGGCCTACCTGCCCGGCACCTTCGCCTTCGCGGCGCCGGAACCGGGCTCCATCGCACTGGTCGGCGCAGGTTTCCTGCTGCTGGCCTTCATCCGGAGGAAGCGCCATGCCTAGCATCACCTTCACGCCTGTAACCGAATCGCCGGAAGCCGTCGAGCACGCGGCCATGCTCAACCTGCTGTGGCAGCGTGCCCTCGTGGCGGCGGTAACGCTTTCGGCGGCGACCACCGCGGCAGCGGCGACCGTGCTGCCGTGCCCATGGGTCATCAACGACGCATGGATCCGCGCTTTCGTGGCCGTGTTCCGCTGATCACCACGCCGCCCACACCAGCGCGAGGCAGATCAGCAGCACAATGAGCCCGACCACGGCCACCACTCCCAACGGTGGCCGTGGGATTTCCCGAATCATCAGAAGAATCCAGGTTTCGCAATCGCGCGCGTGAGCGCCATGAGGCCCTGCTGCAGGTGGGTCTCGCCGATCGACACCCAACGCTGGTCCACCATTCCCTGATTGCGCAGCATCAGCAGCACGTCCTGCAGCGGCTCCCCTAGCGACTTCACCTGATTCATCAGCGCGATCTCTTCCGCGTTCAGCTCGCGGTAGCCCTTGATCTGGCGGTGCTGGTTGTCCATCAGCGCCCCAGCCTCACCGTCGGAATGTGGCCCAGCAGCAGCGAGATCAGCACGACCACCACCACCAGCACGAAGATCACTTGAATGACGACGCCAAACGGCGGCGGCAGCAGCGGCGTGAGCTTGGTGACGCCCCACCACAGCACCGCGAAAATGAGCCCGAGGATAACGAGGGTGATCAACAACCCGAGTAGATCCATGCTGCCTCCTTCCGGTTACCGCAGCTCACGCTGCGCTTGGGGCCGAAGATCCTTCGGCGTCTGCCGCATCAACCGCTGGGTGCTATCCCGCAGCAGATCATAGGCCTGCTGCTTCACCTGGTTCGGCGTAATGCGGATCGGCCACTCCGGATTCTTGAGGTTCCACGAATGCAGCGCGTTGACTGCGGCCTTGATCCCGGCCTCGTCCTTGTCGACGATCGCGCGGGCCCAGTCGCTGACGATCCGGGTTTCGGTGCTCTTGGTGAAGTCGATCGACTGCTGCAGATCGCTGCGCTTCAGCTGCTCCTGCGCTACCACCGACGGCTGCACCCCAATGAACTTGAGCGCGGCGTCGAGCTTGTCCACCGCGATTACCTTCTTGCCGCGGATGTCCTTGTAGATCCCGCTGCGCCACATATCCACGCCCTTGACCCAGTCGGCAATCGCCTTCGGCAGCGCAGCGGTGCCGGCGCCCTGCCAGTTGCCCGAGGCCAGCGCCTCGGCCCCGGAGGCGATCTGCTTGGCGAAGCCGCCGACCGGGCCGAACACCTCCGCTACCTCGGAGGCCTTGTGGGTGGCGTCCGACGGCTTGAACGCCGCCGTGCCGGGGAGCAGGTTGGAGAAGCTCATGCGCGCCTGGATGTCGAACGGCAGGTGCTGCGATACGCCGTGGGTCAACAGCCCGCCCCACTGCTCGCCCAGCAACTCCACCGCCTTCTCGCGCAGCCACTTCTTGCTGTTGGCGTTGTAGCCCAGCATCTGCGCGATGGTGTCCCACAGGTCCTCGAGGTCGTCCGCGCCGGGCAGGCCTTGCAGTCCCGCCGCCAGGATCAACAGCGATAGCGCGATGGTCTTCTCGCGCGCCGGCAAACGGCTCACAAACTCAAGGTAGCTGATGACGAACTGCTTGAAGGTCATCACCGTCGCGCCGACGGCGGTGCGGCCCAGCTGCGGCCGGTTGCCGCGGTTGTAGACGCCCTGGGTGGCGTCGACCACGTAGCGGGCGAACTCGTAGGGGTTGGCGAAGGTCTGCACCCCGCGCCGGCTGGCGGCGTTGATGGCGGCCATGCCGCGCGCCTCGGCAGTCTTGAAGGCGGCGATGAAGGCCACCTTGCGGTTGTAGCTCTCCGCCGCCGCGAACATGGCGCCCCACGCCCGCAGCGCCTTGCGCAGCGCCAGGTTCTTGCCGATCCCGCGGATGCTCTCGGCGTACAGCTGGTGCACCTCCTGCGGTTCGGTGATGCCCTCGTGCGCCGCCTGGTCCAGCGCCAGCGCCAGCGGCGTGCCCACTGCCGGCGTGGGCAGGCGCATGGCGGCGAGCACAGCGGCCATCGCCTTGGTCGGCGCAGCAGCATTGAGGAAGCCGCCGCCCTGGTACTGCGAGATCAGCGGCAGCGTCTGCATCGGCGTCTGCGTCAGGTTGGTCAGCGCCGCCGCCGCCGAGCCGCCAATGAAGTTGACGAACAACAGGCCGCGGATCACCGGCAGCTCTTCCATCGGGTTCTTCACGTACTCGGCCAGCTTGGAGGCCGTGCCCTTCACATCACCGTCGGTAATGGCGTTGACCGCCTCGTTGATGTCGGTGAAGTGGTAGTTCTTCGACGCCAGCCGGGCGCTGCTGGTAATGAACGAGGCCAGCACGCGGGAGAGATCTTCGCTGTACCCCGCCACGCCGTGGCGGTGCAGCAGGTGTTTGAGGGCCGAGCGGTTGGCCACCGCGTTGCGGAAGTAGGCTTGGAAGGCTTGATCCCGGCTCAAGCCGACGATGTTGGCGAAGCTCTCGATCGCCGACAGATTGAGCCCGCGCAACAGCTTGAACGACTCGGTATCGAGGGTGCCGACGGTGGTCAGCGCCTGCGGATGGAGCGCTTTCATCTTGCGCTCCATCGCGTACATGGCGACCTTGCTCTCGAACATGCCGTAGAACAGCAGCGTCGGCACCTGGTTGATCACCTGCTCCACTTTCAGCGTGTACTCGCCGTAGCGCATCAGCGGGGCGTAGCCGCGGTCCTGCAGGTTGGTGGTGCGCTCGGCCACCTGCTCGATGGCGGCGATGGCGTTGTCGAGCTCGGTGTGTTCGGGGGTGCCCGGCTGCAGGGTGGCCAGCTTGGCCTGCAGCACCTGGATCACCATCTGCGGCCCGCGCGCCGGATCGGCCTTGGCGTCGCGCAGCGTCCGCGCGATGCGGTAGCCCTTGGCGATCTGGTGGATCTCGCTCATCGCCACTTGATCCAGCGAGCGGTCGATCGCCTGCCGCGCCTGGCCGAACAGCACCGCCTGCGCGCGGGTCAGCGGCGGCACCGTGATGGGGCCGATGGTGGTGCCGTACTGCACGTTGGCGGTGAAGCCCGCCAGCAGCTGCGGCAGCGTTGGCCGCAGGTCGGCCAGGGTGGCGGCGAACAGGGCGTGTCCGGCGGCGGCCAGGTCCTCCTTCGGTGCCCGGGTGCTGCGCCAGCCCAGCTTGGGCAGGATGCTGGTGGCGTGGTCGGCGGCGGCGCTGGCGAAGGCGGTGACGTCGCGCAGGTAGGCCTGCACCGCCTCGTAGGCGCGGCGGTAGCCGGGGTGCTTCTGCGCCAGATGGAAGGGGGTATTGAGCGGCGTCAGCAGGCGGTTGAACTTGCGCGGATTGCCCCGCAGCAGGTCGGTCACCAGGTTGGTGGCGGCCTCGGCGATGTCGGACAGCGAGGCGTTGTAGGCCGGGTGCTCCAGCGAGAAGCCGCTGTGGATGGCGCTCTTCACCTGCCACGGCTCCAGCGCGATCCAGGAGAGGCCGCTGCCCTCGACGTCGTTCTCGTAGTAGAAGCCGTCGAAGCCGTTTTTCTTCAGCGCCGCGATCAGGCGGTCGCCGCGATCGCGCTCCGACAGCCGCTCGAGCTGGCGGTCGAGCGAGCGGCCGCGGATCCACAGCCACTGCTCGTCGCTGATGCCGCCCGCGTCGCGGGCCAGGTCGGTCAGCAACTGCACGTCGTGCTGCTCGCCGGTGTCGTCGATCTTGAGCGCGTTCTGGATCGACAGGTACACCGGGATGGTGCGCTTGGGCCCTTGCGCCTGCCGGTTCTGGTAGGGCAGCACCAGCGGCTCGTAGGCGCTGCGGAAGTTGGCCTGCTCCACCGTGCCGAAGTGGGCGAAGCGGCGGAAGATGACGTAGTCGCGGGTGGCGCTGGTGGCGTGGAACACCCGCATGGGAGCGCCGCGGTCGGTCACCACCTGGCTGTTGCCGAACCAGCGGCGGAAGGCCGCCGTGGCCTGCTGCGCCAGGGAGAACATCGGCATTCCCTGTAGCGCCTTCGCCCGCAGCGCCGGGGTGACGTCGAAGCCGGGCTGGAGTCCGCTGGGATCCGCCTTGGTGAGGGTGCCGCCCACCGCCGCCAGCAGTTCCGGGGTGGCGTGGGCCTCCATCGCCTCGCGGGTGCTGGCGGTGCCGTAGTAGGCGGTCTGCACCGCCCGCGCCGCCGCCCGCACCGGCGCGATCTGTGCCTCGGTCTGCCCCACCTGGCTCGGGTGCCCGCCGCGGACGATGTCGCGCAACTGGTTCAGCAAGTCCTGGCCCACCGGCCCGTCATAGGTGGCGGTCTTGGGGTCGATCACCCCGGTGAGCGCCCGCACCCGCTCGCCGCCCAGCTTCTTCAACACATCGTTGGCGATGTTGGGGAGCACCCGGTCGTAGTAGGTGCGCATCCCCTCGCCGCCGATCTTGGTGTCGAGGTTGCGGTAGTTGGCAGTGGCAGCGTGGGCGGTGTCGCGGAGAACGCGCGCGGCCAGTTCCTTGCCGATCGCCTTCTGCAGTTGCTTCTCGTCGTAGGCGGTGATGTGGACCACGTCCTCGCCGGCCGGATTCAGCCCCTTGACGCGCCAGATCTTGCCGCCATAGGTGCGCGGCTCGGCGGTGACGTCCAACTTGTCGATGTGCTTCTCCAGCCCCGGGTAGGCCGCCACCTGCTGGTCGCCGGTGGCCCAGGCGATGCGGTCGAAACCGTGATCGGCGGCCCAGCGGATGATCCGCTTCAGCCCCAGCCCCACCCACGCCGGCGTGTTCTCGCCGTAGCCGACGTCGCGCGCCTCGCCGCCCTCCACTTTCTTGGCGGCGGCCTGCGCCTCTTCCAGCGTGCCGTAGCGCTGCGCAACCTGCTGGTCCTCCTTGCCCTCGGTCTTGAGGGTGCGGGTGACTTCCTCTTCCACCCCCTCCGCGTTCTTGGTGAACACCGCGTACTCGCGCTTGGCCACGAAGGGGGCGGCCGGGATGGTGCTGTAGTGGCTGCGGGTCGGGGGGCGCTCCTGGTACAGCGCCATCAGGTCCCGGTGCGCGGCGGAACGCTGATCCATCAGTGCCGCGCGCTGCTCGTTGCGCTGCTGCCGCACCTCCGTGGTGATGCCCACCCCGCCGAAGGGGACCGCGTTCCACTGCGCCACCAGGTCGTCGTAGCGCGCCTGCAGCGCATTGCGGCGGGCCTCATACGCCGCCATGGCTTGTTCGGCGCGATCGTCGGCAAACCCGAACTGGCCGCCCTTCTGCCCCCAGTCCGACTGCAGCTCCTGGATGAACAGCACCCGCTTGCCCTCGGCGTCGGTGCGCTCGTCGAAGCGGATATGCAGGAGTGAGTTGGGCGAGGCCTTGAAGTGGCCGCCCTTGTAGTTGCGGGCCTCCTGCTTCCTGGCCTCGGCCTGCAGCCGCTGCAGCTCGAAGCGATCGGCCTGTGACATGAGGCCGCTGGCGGGGCTGTCCTCGTCCCCCTCGATGCCGTACTTCGCCGCCAGCTTGGCCTTGAACACGTCCAGCGCCAGTGACGGCTGGTGCAACGGCAGGGTCAGCACCAGTTCGCGGTAGTTCTGGCCGCCCTGCTTCACCGGCTTCCAGCCACTGAACTGGGCGGCGCGCAGCTGCCCCGGCTCATAGCCGGGATCGGTGACGCGCTGCAGGGCCATGGCCGCCATTTCGGCGTCGGCCGGCAGCGACGGCCCGTTCTCCATCACATCGCCGGTCGCCGGATCCAGCGCCACCCAGTTGTCGTTGTCGTGGTTCTGCGCCCAGGTCTGGTCGTCGCGGGTGAGGGTGTCGAGGCGCCCGCTCTGCGTATAGCCCACCTGGAAGCCGTGCCGCCCCAGTTCCTCTTCCAGCGTTTCGCGTTCCTCCTGCAGCGCCGGCCCGCCCGCCTCTGGCGCTCCATACACCCGCTCTTCCACCTGCACCCCGTTGGCCTTGAGGAAGGCCATGATCTCGTCCTTGCTCACCTTGCCCTGCTGCAGCTGCAGCCACTCGCGCAGGCCCGACCACTCCACCTCTTCCTTCTTCACCCCGGGCAGGTTTTTGAGAAGCCCCTGCCACATGGCGGAAGGCGCCAGCGTCTGCTTCGCCCCTGCCACCGCCTCGGCCAGCGCCGAATACCACAGCGGGGCCGCCTGGCCCGTGGTCGACAGCGCCGGCTCCAACTGGCCCTGCACCTGCGGCTGCCGCGCCCCCTGCTCGACGTAGCGGCGGGCATTCGCCAGCAGCGCCACGATGTCGTTGTCGGAGAACTCGACGGTGAAGCCGATCGCGCGCAAGGCCTTGCGGATCGCCGCCACCAGCAGCCGCCAGCCCTTGACCTCGGTCAGCCGCCCGGCCTCGGCCAAATCCGCCAGGTATTCCTCGGTCGCCCGCGCGATGTCGTAATGCAGCCCCGGATACTTGGCCTTGACCTCGGCGATCATGCGATCGACCGCCGCCTTGGCCTTCGGGTTGCTGCGGTAGATCTGCTCCATCAGCGGCTGCAGTTGATCGCCCAGCAAGCCTTGCAGCCCAAAGTGGCCCAGCGCCTCGTGCGAGGCCACGAACTGCTCCCGCCCCGGCAGGATGTTGTCGGCCACCAGGAACACGTGGCCGCCGAAGTAGACGCCGCGCAGGGTCAGCGGGTACGGCTTGCCGTCGGGGGAGGGCGGCAGTTCCGCCACCGACTGCACCACAGTCAGCCGCGGCGCGTTGCGCCACTTCGCCACCACCGCCGCGATCGCCGCCTCCACCGCCGCCTTGGTATTCAGCGACTGGCCGGCGGCCCCGCCGAGGGAGTAGCGCATTCCACCGGGCGGCACCTGATAGGGGCCGGCGATCTGCACCCCGCGATAGCTCATGGGGCCCTCGTAGGGCGCCGCCGCGGTGGGCGTAGCGCCGGACAGCAGCAGCCGCACCTCGGTCAGGCGCGCCCGCGCCGCCGCCAGCTCGCCCTCCTTGCCCCAGGTCTTGCCCAGCTGCGCCTGCACCGGCGCGAGGCCGGTTTGCGCCGCCTTGAGCGCCGTCTGGGTCTCGTGCAGGACCACCGGCGCGTCCCGCAGCAGCCGCATCATGGCGCTGACGACCTTCACGCCATCGACCCGCTCGGCCTGCATGAACTGGGTGGCGGCGCGCTCTTCCAGGAAGCGGCTCTCGGTACCGAGGCTGACCTCGAACCCAACCCCGTAGCGGCCCTGGGTCCACTGCAGCGTCACGGGAAGGCCGCCGAGGGTGCCGAGTTGCTCCGCCTCCGGCTGCCCCATTTGCGCCGCCAGGGTCCGCTTGAGGGCCGCCTCCAGTTCCTCCCGCCGGATGTATTCGTGGCCGTCGGCGCCGACGAAGCGGAAGGCGTGGATGTCGCCCACCTCGCGCTCCACCGCGGTTACCGCGCCGTTCTCGTTGATGTAGGTCTTGCCGGCCACCGTGATCTTCAGCACCGGCTTGGTGTCGGGTGCCGCCAACAGGGCCTTGAACTCGGTCTCGATCGCCTGGTATTCCGGGGTGTTCTTTTTCCCCTGCGCAGACAGCTCGACCGCCTGCGCGCGCAGCGTCTTCAGGCGCTCGTCGCGCGGCTCGTCGGTGGCCTTGGCTACCGCTTTCGCTGCTTCGGCCACCTCGCGGATGTGCGCCCCGGCTTGGGTCGCATTCAGCTGCTGGCCGTCGACCTCGACCGTCTTCCGCGTTACCCCGGCGAACGGATCGGCGTGGTAGGCGTCGGCCTTGGCGGCTACGTCCTTCTGTTCCTCGATCAGCGCCGGCAGCCCGGCGATCTGGCGCTCGTAGCGCGCTGCCTGCGATTCCAGGTCCTGTTGCTCGGAAGTAAACCGGCGCTGCTGCGCGGACAGCTTGCGCACCTTCTCGGTCAGGCTCACGTCCTCCAGGATCAGCGGATTGCCCGAGGCCAGCGCCTTCATTTCCGCCGCGCTCATGGTGTCGCTGGACACTTCCTCCAGTTCGCGCTCGCCGGAAGCGTTGCGAAGGCTGTTGATGGCGTTGAGCTTCTGCTCCTGCGTCTGCCAGAAGAAGACGTCCGAGGTGCCCTCGGTGGCGTAGGCGAGGATCTCCACCTCGAAATTGGGATCGGCCTGGCGAAACTCGTTGCCTTGCCGGATGACGCGGCCCTCGCGCTGCTCGATGTCGGACGGCCGCCACGGCACGTCGATGTGATGCAGCGCCACCGCCTTCTGCTGCACGTTGGTGCCGGCCCCCATCTTCATGGTCGAGCCCATCAGCACCCGCACGCTGCCGGCATTTACTCGATCAAATAGATCCTGCTTCTGCTGCTCGGTGTTGGCGTCGTGGATGAAGGCGATCTCGTTGGCCGGAATGCCGGCGGCGATCATCTTCGCCTTCATGTCGTCGTAGACCGAGAACTTGCTGTCCACCGTGGTCATCGCCGCGCCGATGTCGGTGGACTGCGCGAGGAAGGCCTCCAGCTGCTCGATCGCGTTCGGCGCCTGGTCCTCGTCCAGGTTCTCCAGGTGATCCACCAGCGCCGCGTGCAGTTGCTGCCACTGGCTGGTCATGGTCCCCACGGCGGGCACGGTAACGCCCAGCGGCAGCAACTCGCGCCCTTCCTTCAAGTAGCCCTCGGCCGCCTTCACGCCCTGCTTCAAGGGCATGGAGAGATCGAGGAACACCAACTGCGTGCCTTTACGGTAGGTATTGGCCTCGTAGATGCGCTTGATCTCGCCCACGGCGGTGTTGCTCTTGCCGGTCGGGTTGTCGGGCGCGCTCGGGTCCACCAGGCGGATGTCGAGCGCCGCCTTGCGCCCGTCGGTGAGGATGGCCAGCGCGTTGTCGGTACCGCCGCGGCGCAGGCTCTCCATGCGCAGCTGCAGCCCGGCGGAGTAGGACCGCTGCAGCCACGAGGCCGGCACCACCACGTTCTGCCGCGGCTTGCCGCCCTTGACCTTGGGGATCGGAAACTCGGCCCCGTTGTGATCGGCGCGGAAGTTGGCCTTGATGGTGTCCATCGTCACCGCGTCGGCGAAGGCGTGATACATCTGCTGCGCTTCCGGCACGTTGGTCAGCCGGCGCAGCCGATCCTTGCGCTTGTAGCGGGTGCCAGTGACGTTGGACTCGTACTCCGACTCCACCACGCCGAAGGTGTTGAGCCAGGCGTCGAGCGAGAGCAGCCCCCGGTTCTCCAGTTCGGTGAGGCCGAGGTAGCGCTGCAGGGTGTAGAGCTCGGTCAGGCTGTTGCTGACCGGGGTGCCGCTGGCGAAGGCCAGCCCGCCGCCGTTGTAGGTGTTCTGCAGCCATTGACCCTTGATAAACAGGTCAAAGGCCTTCTTGCTGCCGGTGGGGTTGCCGAAGCCGCCGACGTTGCGGCGCTGGGTGGTGAAGAAGAGGTTTTTGAATTCCTGCGACTCGTCCAGGTACAGCATGTCGACGCCCAGCTCCTGGAAGGTCAAGAGCTTGTCCTGCGGCTTCGACGCCAGCTCGCGCATCTTCTGCTCGAGGCGCTCCTTCTGCCGCTGGTATTGCCGGGCGGTCTGCGAGCGCGCGCCCTCGACTTCGCGGGCGGCGCGGATGGCCTCCTGGATCTGCTCCACCTGCTTGCTCATTTCGGCCAGCACCAGCGAGCGATCGTTGGCCATGAAGCCGAACGACGAATGGCCGAAGATCACGCCGTCCCAGTTGCCGGAGGCAATGCGCGCCAGCATCCGCTGCCGGTTGACCTTGGAGAAATCCTCCTTGCGCATGGCCAGGATCTTGGCTGCCGGATACAGCCGATACCACGACGACGCCCACTGCTTGACCAGATGATTCGGCACCACCACCAGCGGCTTGTTCTTGAGGCCGAGGCGGCGCTGTTCCATGGCGGCGGCGATGATGGTGTAGGTCTTGCCCGCGCCCACCACGTGATCGAGCAGGATCTTGCCGGTGCGGATGATGCGGGCGACCGCGTCGTTCTGGTGCTTGCGGAAGCGGATCACCGTGTCCGGCACCTTGCCCGGGAAGGTGAGGTAGGACCCGTCGTAAACCGGCTTGACGTTGGTGTTGTAGTTGTCGTTGTAGTGCTGCACCAGACGCTCGCGCCGCTCCAGATCCTTGAAGATCCACAGCTCGAATTCCTGCCGCATTTCGTCGGCGCGGTCAGCGAGGGCCTGCGTCACCTCCGGGTGCGAGTAGCGGTTGCCGTCCTGGTCGGTGTGGTAGACGGTGAGATCCTTGTTGTTGAGCACGCGCGAGAGCAGGTCGTCGCCGTCGCGGCCGTCGGCAAAGGCGCCGCTTTCCTGGCCGTTGGCGTCGAGCAGCGCCACGTGGTTGACGCCCCAGCGGGTCTCGCGCAGCGCCTTGTCGCCCCCGGCCAGCGCCAGCGCGAAGCCGCCGGTACCGGGCAGGTAGCCCACCCGCACCTCGGTGGTGGGTCCGAACAGGTGCTGCGCAAAGCCCTCGTAGGCCGCGGTCTCGATCCACGGCGAGCCCAGCCGCGCCGCGATCTCGCCGGCCTTGAGATCGGCCGGGAACACCGCCCGCAGCGCGTCCGCGTTCTTGGTCAGCCCCGCCTGCAGCGCCTCGGCGTACTTGCGCTTCACATTGCCCGAGAGGTATTCCGCCGCCGGCTCGTAGGTCTGCTGGATCGGATCGAAAAAGGCGATCGGCTTTTCACCGTCGGTCAACTCGGCGATCACCGCGTTGGGGGTCTTGCTGGTGAGTTGGGCGATGTAGGCCGGATCCAGCATCCCGCGCTCGTTCAGCGAGACCGCCGCGCCGTCGCGCACGTTGGCGGCGGTGGTGGGGGCCACCCGCGCCAGCACCACCCGCTGGGTGAAGATCGGCATCTTCTTGGCCGATGGCTTGCGCGCGGGCACCCCGAGGGTCTTGGCGCGATCGGCCGAGACTCCGCGGTCGTAGTCGGTCTCCAGCGCCAGCAGCAGCGGCGCGTCGGGATCGGCGCGGAAGGCCCGCTCGTTGGCCTGGTCGGTGAGGTAGCCGTAGCGGGCGACGAAGGCGTCGTACTGCTCGTTCAGTTGCTGCCGCAGGTAGGACAGCCGCGCCAGCGGCGCGTCGGTCGCCTCGGCCCGCAGCAACTCGCGGTCGGTGTCCTTGATGGCGACCATGGCGCGCACCCGCGCCAGCCGCTCCACGCCCCATTTGGCCGGCTCCACCGTGACCCGCTGGCCGGTCTTGGGATCGAGCCGGGTCTCCGGCTTGGCGTCGGCGTTCCACAGCGTGTCGGCGGTGATCTTGACCAGCCCCAGGCTGCCGTCGGCGTTCTGCACCACCTGCTGCAGGAAGCCGTGAGCCTCGTGGTAGGAGCCGGTGTCGCCCGTGGGTACGCCGTCGTCGTTCACCGCCGCGGTGGCCTCGTGCTGCACCTCTTCCTCTGATTTACCGCGCGTATAGCGGTCCTCGGGCAGGGTGGCGATGACGTTGGCCAGGCCCACCGCCAGCGGCTCGTTCTTGCGCGGCTGCACCGTGACGTCGTTCTCATGCAGCATTTCGCCGCTGCGATCCATGGTGCCGAGGATCATTTCCGGATGCGCGGCGAAGTAGGCATTCACCCGGATCGGCTTGCCCCCCAGCGGGTCCGGCACTTCGGTGGTCTGGGTCCAGGTCTGGTCGGCGCCACCCCACTGGTCGCTCGGCAGCTTCTGCAGGATGACGATGTCGGTAACGACTTCCGTATTCGCGTTGGCGTAGAACGCGGTCCACGGCAGGCGAATGGCCCCGAGCAGTTCGGTGCGGTGCGCCAGGTACTCGCGCGCGGTGGAAGTCTGCGCATCCATCAGGTAGCGCGACACCACCTGGATCAGGATGCCGTTGGGGGCGAGCTTGTCGATCGCCTTGGCGAAGAAGTAGTTGTGCAGCGAGAACCCGCGCAGGTGGCGGCTGTGCTCGTCGAACAGCGTTTGCGGGCCGAACGGCGGATTGCCCACGGCCAGGTTGAAGTGGCCGTTGCGCATGTTGGTGTCCTGGAACCCCACGGGCCCCAGCACCGCCGCCTCCGGATACAGCTGCTTGGCGATACGCGCGGTAATGTGGTCCTGCTCCACCCCGGTGAGCGAGGTGGTGCTGCGCAGGTCCGCCGGCAGCAGGCCGAAGAAGTTGCCGCTGCCCATCGACGGTTCTAGCACTTTACCGCCGGTGAAGCCGAGGCGCTGCGCGATGGCCCAGATGCCCTCGACGATCTCGCGGCTGGTGTAGTGCGCGTCGAGGATGGTGCGGGCCGCGGCCTCGTGCTCGTCCGGGGTGAGCAGGTCGCGCACCTCGGCCACCCGGGCCTCCCAGCCCTTGGCCAGCTTGCCGCCGGGCGGCGGAAACACCTGCTTGAGGCCACCCCAGCCGACGTACTTGGCCAGGATCTTCTGCTCGTTCGGCGTAGCGCGGCGGTTCTCGCTCTCGATCTGCTTCAACAGCCGGATGGCGGCTACGTTGTCCTTGAACTTCTGGACCAGGCCCCCCTTGCCGAGTTCGATCTCGTCGGTGATTACGAAGTTGTGGGCTTGCGGGAAGGGCTCGCCGGGGGCGGTTGGTCCCGCATCCGATTGACCTCCGCTAGGGACGTGTACGCCGGGTTGTCCGGCAGCGGCTCCTGCGGGCTGCCCTTCTCCGGTGGCACCAGCAGGTGGTTCTGCATGGACAACTCCCACGCTTCCTCCTGCGTGTACCCCAGTTGTCGGCTGCTCTCCATTTCGCTCAACGTCAGATTGGCCGCGGCCTGCAGTTCCTGCTCCAGCTTCCCCGCCTGCTGGAGTGCCTTGTAACGCTTCGGCTGGAATTCTCTCCAGTGCTCCCGCCCCAGGTTCACCAGGGCCTGCTGGCTGAATGTGTGCACGTGCGGCCTCCGCGTCGATGTCGGCCGCCGGGGTCATCCCGACGGTTTCGAGCCCAGGCCACGAGCGTAACCCATCGTAAACCGTGCGCAAATAGGGCCGCACGCCTTCGCCCAGGTCTTCGATCATGGCCTTGCTGAACGCGGCGAACTCGCGCACGCCGGACTCGATGTAGGCCCCGGCGATAGTCACCAAGTCCTGGAACAGCTCCGGATCGAAGCCGGTGCGCAGCGTGCCCAGCTTCTTGCGCGACCGCTCGCGTGCAGCCGCTACCGCGTCCTGCGTGAAGACGGTGTTCTTGGCGAACTGCGGCTGCGCCGGTGTGGGCGCTGGCGCTTCCGGCGTCTTCATCCCCAGCGGGGCGGAGCCGGGCGGCGCTTCCACCTGCGGCGTCACCGGCTTCTTGGCGGCGGGCTCTTCCAGACCATGCACGTGCGACTCGAATTGCAGGTGCGCCGCATCGCCGAACAGATCGCGGTACTCGCCCATCTTGGCGTTGTAGAGTTCGCGCGTTTCGCGCAGCGCTGCCTGCACCTTGGTCCGCTTGTCCGGCGGCAGGCTGCCGCGCAAGGCCGTTTCGTCGGCTTCCTCCGCCTTCACCAGCCGCCGCAGTTCCTCCGCCACATCGGCGTGCCAGGCAGCAGCGGCCACCTGGTCGCCCGCCGCATACGGTGCCTCGCGCCCGGCGCGATTCATTTCCTCGACGTCGGGCTCGGGGAAGGTCTGCTGGAAGTCGTACTGCGGCCCTTCCGGCTCGCGCACGGGCGCCGCGCGGAGGCCCAGCTGCACCTCCCACGCCTCGATCTTGTTGCGCAGCTGGTCGATGGTGGGCTGCCGCTTGGCCAGCGCCTCGGCCTCGAACTGCGCCTTCGCCGCCTTGGACTCCACCGTCATGCTGGTGGGGAAGGTATGGCGGATGTTGGGCGTGGCCGCGCGCCAGTTCTCCATTGCTTCGGCGCTGGCCCGCTGCTCGATGCGGGCGATGTCGTCCTTGGCCTTGCGGATGCGCTGCTCCAGCGTCGCCGCCCGCTCGGCGGCCTTCTGCTCGGCCACCGCGCGCTTCTCGGCGTCGCGCTTCTGGCGCGGGGTCAGGCCCTTCGACAGCCAGAAATCGAAGGTCCGCTCGGGATCCTTCTGCGCCGCCGCGATCAGCTTGTCGATCCGCTCCGCCACGGCCTTGGCGTAGTACGGCGGTGCGCTGCTAGAGCCACTGTTCAGCCGCGCCTGCAGCCCGACCAGCCCGGCCCTCAACTCCCACAGCTCGCCGGCCTCTTCCGCCTTCTTGAGCGCCCCTTCCAGCGCCCGCTTGGCCTCGTCGCGCGAGCGATCCTGCTGCTCGGCATGGGTGGGAATGCGCCGCTCGGCCTTGGGCTGCTTCTGCAGCCAGGCGTGGAAGACCTTGCTGATCTGCCCGAGATCCCACGGCCCGACGGCGACGTTGCTGCCGGGGGTCAGCTCGACGCTGATGAGCATCTTCTCGGGACCGTGGCCTTCGCTGACGAAGATCCCCAGCCAGCCGCGCTTCTTGGGGTCATCGCGGATGTAGACCCCCAAGCTCTCGCGCGGCTTCCAGGCGGCGATGGCCCGATCGAAGCTCTCGCGCAAGCTGTCGCGGGAGCGCGCGATCGCCTTCTGCCCTGCCTCGGTCTTCAAGCCCGCGATGCGCTCGGCCTCGGCGTCGCCGGTCGGCTCCGCCTTCGCCCGCCCCGGCACCTGCAGGCCGTCCAGCCAGTTCAGCACCTTGTTGGCCTCGGCCTGCGCCGGCATCCCCTTGTTCTCCCGGCCCGCGGCAAACGACTCGGCATGGCGGCGTAGACGCGCGATCGCGGCGTCCAGCGCTTCCGCCCGGGTGGCGAAGCTGTGCCCATCGGCGCTCGGAGCGAAGCCGGTGCCGGTCATGCTGCCGTGGTTGAAGTTGGAGGACAGGCCCATGCGCCAAGTGCCGTCGCGCAGTTCGACCAGGTTGATCTCCGCCAGCGCGACGCCGCGCCAGTTCTTCTTGGTGACCGGCAGCTCGAGCGTTTCGGTCGGCTGGTACACGCCGGCCTGGTTGGGCGAGCGGCCCTCGACGTCGCGCGGATAGGCGGCGATCCGCTCCGCCTCGGCCTTCTCATCCGCTTCGCGCCGGGCCTTCAGTTCGGCCCGCTTCTTCTCCTGCTCGGGGGTGCTCGGCGCTTCGAAGATCGCCTTCCGCACGCCCATCTGAAACGTCTTGCCGCCCCGCACCTGCACCCGCCGGCCGTCGTAGAACGAGCCCGGCGGCTGGCCCTTCTTCCACTCGGGCCCCAAGCCGTCGGGCACCAGTTCCTGCACTTTCAGCTGCCACGGATGCGTGCTCCCGCCTTGCACTCCGGTCACCACCCACTGGCTGCCGGCGTGGGTGACCGGCGTGATGGTCGGCAGCTTGCCCGGCTTCGCCTCGCTCAATTTCATCCCGGCGTAGTGCTCCCGCCAGGCCTCGGCCTGCGCCTCGGTGACGGGGATGACTTCCTCTTCCGCTTCCTTCTCACGAAGGTGGGGCACCGGCTCCGTCGCCGCCTTGGCTTCCGCCACCTCCGCCGCCGCTTCCGGGCTGTGGGCTTCCTTGATCAGCCCCAGGATGCGGTTGCCGAGGTCGCTGTTGTAGCCAGCCTGGAAGGCGGCGCTCTTGAGCGCGTTGTAGGCGGCGGGATCGCCCGCGTCCATCATGTCGCGGGCTTCGTCCAGGGTCTCGCGGATGGTGGCGCCACGCTTGTGCTTCTTGGCATCCTCCGCGATCGCGCCCAGGGTCTCGTAGTTCCAGTGCGGCGGGGCCTTCCGCATCAGCAGATCCCGCAGCTGCTTGCGCACCGTGCCGCCGATCCAGTCGCCCGGCTCGTGGTGCATCCCCACCATCTTGCGCAGTTCGTCGAGCGCCCCCGGCTTGCCCTCGCGCAGATCGCGCTGCGCCCCCGCCAGCAGCAACTGCTCGTTGGTGTTGATGGCCGGCTTGTGTTCCTTCTGCGCCTTGGCGCTCTTCGCGGCCTTCACCGCCTGGTCGGCGGCCACGACTTCATTCAGCTTGTCGACCAGCGGCTGCAGATCCTCGGGGGTGAGGTGTTCAGTGGTTTCCGGCCTCACCGCCGCCGGTTCTTCTGTTACCGTCCCCGCGGCGGGCGCGCCTTCGGCAGGGGCTGCGGCTGGCGCTGCCTCTCCCGTTGTTTCTGCATGGCCTTGATCTGCCGGCTCACCTTCGCCTCTTCCCGTGTCTGCTTGATCCGTACCACTGGGCTCTCCTTCCGCTTCCTTCTCCTGCACCGCGAAGGCGCCGGGGGACTCCGGATGCTCGACCACCTCATGCGGCACCCCGGACTGCGTGGTCAGGTATTGCGCCTTCGCCTGGGCTGCGGCCTCCGTCGCGTAGGCCGGCGTGGTCAGCTGCGGGCCTTGGGCTTCGGGCGCACCTTGGCCGGCAACTTCAGCCCCTTGCTGGCCTGGTCCCACTCCGCCACCTTCACCCCCTGGCGCTCCAGTTCCTTCTGGTGGGTGTGGAAGTACCCCTGTTGCGCTCGGCTCTTGTAGGGCATTGACGCCTCCGGTGAGTGGATTGGCGGCGACCCCGCTGTCGACCGCTGCCGCCGCTGCCGCGCCGACGACCCCCGTACCCGGGTCTATTCCAGTGCGCTGCTGGGTCTCGACCCGCGCCTGGGCGTGCTCTTCCGCGGGCGTGAGCAGGCGCACCCCGAGGCGCGAGGCCAGTTGCTCCGGGTTGTCGCGGTGGGAGCGCAGAAACTGGTATTCGGTGAGCTCTTCGCGGGTGAGGTATTCCGGCTGCTGCCCGGGCACCACCCGCGCCTTGCCGTCCGGCCCCACGATGGTCTGGTCGGGGGTGCCGTTGGCCTTGCGCGAGAGTTCGTCCCAGCGGGTGGCGGCGTGCTGCAGCAGGGTGGCGGCCGACGATGCCGGCGCGTTGGGCGGCGCGGTGGGGGTCGTTGGGGGAGGCGTGCCGGGTCCCGGCCCCGTCGGGGGGGGTGGTTGGGTTCCGGTCGGGGGTGGGGTAGGTTGGCCGCCCGGGGTGGGTGGGTTCCCCGTTGGCGGCGGCTGGTTCGGCGGAGGGGTGGCGCCCGGCGTACCCCCGGCTGGAGGCGGCGGGGGCGGCCCCGTAGGCGGTGGTGCCGCGGTGCCGCCAGCAGGAGGCGGCGGGGGCGGTGGCCGCGTCGTCGCGTAGTTCTGGTAGAAGGCGTCGTTCTCCAGCGCGATCGGCTGGTTGGCGGCGATCTGGTCGTTGGCGTACAGCAGGAATGCAGCGGCGACGCCGGGGTGGTTCTCCTTCAGCGCCGCCCCGACGGTCAGCGCCGCCCCCTTCCGGTCGGTCGGGTCAGCAGTGCCGTTGCCCAGTAACTGCTGCGTCTGCCCGCGGCTGTAGTGGTTGTGGGCAGCAGCCGGGACACCCGTGATCAGGCCCATGACGACCGTCGGGCCGAACACGCTCATGGTGTCCTTCCAGGTCGCCCCCGGCCCGGCCCCGTAGGCGCCCTCGACCGCGGATTCGCCGGCCTGCTGGCCCAGTTCGACCGGGATCTCCTTGGCGATGACCCCGCCCACCGTCTTCACCGCTTGCTTGACCGGAGCCCCGAACAGCGACTTCACAGCGACCCCGCTGGCCCCCCCGGCCAGCTTCGCCTTGAGCGGCTTGGTCCACGCGCCAATCCCGATCTTGGAGAGGACGTAGTCGGTTGCGCCTTCGATGGTGCCGCTGATGTGGCCCGCCTCGTTGGCGTCGGCCTCCACCTTGGCCTGCACCTTGGGGTCGTACATCTTCTGCTGCGCCACGTGCAGTGCCTGGCCGTAGGCGTTGGCCGCCGCGACGCTATCGAACTGGCCGAAGTGCTTGCCGGTCTTGCGGAACTGGGCGATGGCCTCGGCGTTGGAGAGGATGCGGCCGTCGTCGCTGACGGTCGGAATCACGGTCTCCTGGCCGCCGAAGTTGACGCCGATGGTCTTGACCGTGCTGATGGTGCCGTCCGCGTTCTGCACCACCGGGCGGTCGGTGAGGTCGATGTTGCCGGGAGTGACCATACCGGGCGGCTTCTCGTCCAGCCCGCCGATCTTGGTCAGCTGCGCCTTCTTCACCTTGTCGTGGGTCTCCTGCGCCTGGCTGGCGTACCACAGCGGCACCCCTGCCACTGCGCCCCACTTGGCGCCGGTTATCGCACCCGCAGCAGCGCCCGGCGGCCCCCCGACCACCAAGCCGGCCACGCCGCCAATCACCGCGCCCGCCACCGTCGGGGCGAACGAGCGCACCGTGTTCTCGATCCCCGGCTCCACCCAGCCGCGGGTGTTGGTCCAGCTGTCCTCGCGCGCCCGCTGGCTGACCAGCGTTTCCTTCGGGGTGGTCTCGGCGCGGGCCTCGGCGCGGGCCTGCACGTCCTTGCCGTACTGCTCCAGCGCGGGCAGCCCCATACCGCTGCCGAACCACTGCTCGGTCTGCCCCACCATTTGCGGGATTGCTATCTTGGCCGCGCGCTCGGCGCTGCCCGGGACCGCCTTCATGGCGCCGATGAAGCCCTCTTCGCCCACTGGAGCCGAGAAGTCGAACTTCGGCGGTTCCTCCCCCGGCTCCAGCACTGGCGGCTTGGCGTCGGTGAACAGCCCGCCCTTGGCGGTGGGCGCGTTGGGGTTGAGGACGTCGTCGAACAGCCCCGGCTTGGAGGCCGGCGCGGCCGGGGCCAGCACGTCGTCGAACAGACCGGCCATGGCCTATTGCACCGCGGGGTAGCCGCCTGCGATCAGGCGCTTGTTGACTTCGTCCACCGGCATCCCGGCGGCGATCGCCTTCTTGGCGTCCAGGTGCGCCGCCGCGACGTCGGTATAGGGGCCTTTGGCCGCGCCCGCTGCGGCCGGTTGGCCGGTAATGGTGCCGCCGCCGGGCGGGTGCAGATACTCGCCGGTCTCGCTGTTGACCGGGACCCGGATCTTCCCTTGCTGCCCGGTGATCTTGTCCGGCTCGCCGAACGGCTGCTCGCCCATGATGAACTTGGCCTGGTGCGCTCCCGCTTTGCCCTCGTAGGCGTACAGCTGCCGGATGGCGTCCTCCTTCTCCTTGCCCGGCGGCAGCTTGTCGATCTTGGCGCGGAGGGCGGCGATCTGCTTCTGCCCCTCCAGCGTCTGTTGCTTGGTCTCGGTCTCCACCCCCTTGGTCTTGATGTCGGCCTTCTTGCCCTCGATGTCGACCGTCTTCCCCTCGCGCTCGAGCTTGGCTGTCTTCTCGTCGCCCACCGCCTTGCGGGCGCTGGTCACCATGTCCTGCGCGTGGCCCGCTTCCTTGAAGAAATCGCGGGTCGAGGGCTCGTTGGCCGCGCCGCGCCCGGCCGCTGCGGCGCGCTCGGCGTCGCTGGTGCCGGCCATGCGCGAACTCTGCGGGCCGAACACCTCGCGCCCGCGAGCGTTGATGCGCGCTACCCGCTCCTGATTGGCACGGTCAAAGGCGTTCATGCCGCCCTTGTACTGCTCGCCGAAGGCAATGTTCTCCTGCATCCCGCGCCCGCGCGCCTCGTAGGCCTGCTGCTGGTCGGCCCGGTCCTGCGCCTGGCTGGCCGCGTACTGCGCCTTCACCGCCGCCAGCGCCTCCGGATTGCCGCCGCTGCCCAGCCGGTCGAGATCGCTTTGCGCATAGGTCTGGTTGCGCGCCTGCACCGTCGGCGTGCCCATCACGTGCTGGTTGCCGAAGTCGATCGCCGCGCTGCCCACGATTGGCCCGCGTGGCGGGCCAGTCATCTGCGCACCCGTGGCCGCTGTTTCCTGGGTTCCCGCATAACCGCGCCCGGCGTAGCCCATCCCGCCTTCACCCCCGCCGGCATAGGCTGGGGGCGGCGTGGTGTAGCCGCGGGCGGCCAGCGGCAAGCCGCCCTCGTTGCCGCCACCGAAGGCGGGCGCGGGTGCCGGCGGCCCCAGCGGCTGCGCGCCGAAGGAGCCGGTGGCCGCGGCCTCCACTGGACCGGAGGGGACAGCAGCGGCCATGGCGGCCCGCTGCGTGATCGGTGGCGCGGCCATGGGTGCCGGGCGCGGCGCTTCCGACACGTTGGCGGTGATCGGCGGTGCGGCCCCTGCCTGCGGGTAGATCGGCGGCGCCGAGAAGCCCGGATTGACGGCCGGGGAGCGCCCGCTGGCATACGGCGCTGGCGGCGGCACCGGCGGGGCGTTGCCGGTGAAGTACCCGGGATCGCCCATCGAGCCAAACTGCTGGCTGCGCGGGATGTAGGCCGTGGTTTGCAGATCGGGATCGTCGGGCATGGCGTGCCTCTCAACTGGTGGTGGTCTTGACTTCGCCGGCCAGGGTATTGAGCCCGGAGAGCGCCGACTGCGCGGTGGCGGCGTAGTCGTGGCCAATGGCCGCCGACAGGGTGGCGATCGCCTGCGCCTTGCCCAGGTTCATGCGGTTGACCTCGCGGATGTCTTCCAGCGCCATGCGCACGGTCTCCAGCATCGCCTTGGCGGCCATGTCGAAGTAGGAGATCTGGCTGCGGTAATACTCGCCGCGCACGGTCTGCTCCGACAGCCGGGTCTTCAGCTGCAGGTCATAGTCCTCGTGCTCGGCCTTCACGCTCTCGATCTCGGCCTGGTTGAGGGCTCTATAGGCGTTGATCTGCGCCTCGTAGACGCGGGTGTTGCCCTCGTTCTGGCGCTGCTTGGCCTCGATCTCGCTGATGCGGCCGGTGAGGATGGTGCGGAAATACTCGGCCTGCGCGCTGTAGCCACGGATCTGCTCCACGCTGCCGTTGACGTCGGCCACTGCCCCGCGCACCGCCGCCTCGTACCCGGACCAGCCAGCCGAGTAGGCCGACACCGTCGCCGCATAGGCGCGCACGTTGGCGTCGTACAACTCCACCTTGAGCTTCTCGATGTCGCCGCGCAGCCGCGCGCCCTGCATTTCGGTGTTGTAGATGGAGGCCTGCACCTCCACCGCGTGCAGCTGCGCGGTGTAGAGCTCCACCCGCGCTTTATCCACCGTCACCTTGGCCAGCTCGCCCTCGATCTGCGCCTTGTAGAACTCGATCACCATGGTGGCGGCCTTCAGCTGCGCCTCGTACAGGTGAATGCGCGACTCTTCCAGCTGGATCTGCACCTTGGCGTACTCGATGGCGAGACCGTAGACCTTCGCCACCTGCTCCACCACCGCGATCGCGTATTGCAGCGCCTGGCCGTTGACCTGCACCAGATGCCCGTAGTAGCTGATGGCCGCGCTCATGTGCGCAGTGGAGGCATTGCTGCGGAGCGTGAGAGCGAATTGAATGTTCTGCTGCTCCAACTCGGCGTTCTTGACCATGATCTCGTTGGCCGTGCGCGCCAGGTTGTCGCGGTAGCTCTGGTCGATCTCCTTGGCCTGCTGGTAGACCAGCGGCGGCGGCAGGGTGAAGCCCAACTTGGCCCCCTCGGCGTAGGCCCCGGCGCGGGCGCGGGTGTACTCCGCCCCGTTCTTGTCCAGCGCCCGGTTGTAGAGCGCGTCCTCCTGGATCGGCGTGAGGCCGGTGCCGCCCAACAGGAACTGGTCCAGCTTGGCCTCCATCGCCGCCACCCCGGCGCGCAGCGTCGGGTAGTAGAAGTCGATCCAGGCATCGAACTGGGCCCGCAGCGCGTTCTGCATGACCGGGCTGATGGTCTCGAACTGCTGCCGCAGGAGGTCGTCCAGGTTGTCCGGCGGCGGCCCCGGATCGCGCGGCGGCGGCCCCGGCTGGTACACCGGCAAGATGAGCTCGGGCGTCGGCGGCAGGTTGATGTCGCTCATCGGCGGCACCGGGATCGCGTCGATCTTGCTCTGCAGTTCGGGCGGCATGGGGATGCTGGCCACGATCTGGTCGATGTTGAGGTTCGGCTGCGGCCCGATCTGGCTCGGGTTGGGCACCGTCTGCGCCGGCTGCGGCGGGGCCACGTAGCGGCGCACGTCGGGCGGCTTGCCCGGCTCGGGAGGCTCCTGCAGGTCGCCCGGGTCGATCAACTCCGGTGGCCCGTCGGGCGGATCGGCCGGATCGAAGCGGCTACCGGCATAGCCAGGGATCGCCACTGGGTTGGGCGGCAGCGGCGGCACCAGGCTGTTGAGCCCTTCCAGCAGGTCGTCGGGCAGCCCCACCGCGCCGAGGCTGGTGATGGCGTTCATGGCCTGCCCCATGGCCTGGCCGGCGCCGAACAGCACCTGCGAGGCGTAGAACCTCGCGTCGGTGATCAGGTCGTCTACGTGCGCCATATCTTCCTCTGCTTGCTGACGTCGAATTCGGCGCTGGTTTCCTCGAGCACGAAGTCCTTGCCGTCAGGGTTGGTGAGGCTCATCTGAATGTAGCGGCCTTCGAGCCCCCTGCCCACGTCGATGCGGTGATTACGCGCGGTATCGGTGGCCTCCGGGGTGTAGGTGTACGGATTGAGCGTCGCCGGGTCGTCGTCGACCGCCACGCTCACCTCCACCGTGGCCGGGATGTGCCCGGTCAAGAAGATCGAGCGCATGGTCTTCAGCAGCTGCGCCCGCTCGCTCACCGCCGCCCGCCCCATGGCCCCGGGGAAGTCATGCGGCGGATGCGCCACCTGGGCCACGATCGGCACTCCATCGAAGGTCTCTCCGCCCAGCTGGAAGATCCCCGAGGGCGTGATGCCGAGGTAGGCGCTGCCGAAGCGCACGATGCGTTCGAACGGGTACTGGGTGTAGCGCGAGCTGGCGGTGCTGGTGGTGCCCTCGGCGTCCTCCAGCAGGGTGATCGAGTAGCCCTCGCTGTCGTCCGGCGCGGCCAGGCCGGGCAGCGGATTGCCCGCTGCCACAAGAATGCCGCTCGGTCCAATGGCGAATAAATCGCCCCACAGCGCCTGCAGGGCAGGACCCACTTCATCGAAGACCCCGAACTCGCCACGCGCGACGCCGCTCGCCACCAGGGTGCCGCCGGGGCCGATGGCGAGGAAGCTGCCCGCCGCGCCCGCGTTGCCGATCGCGCCGCCGGTGCCGCCGGTGCTGCTGCCCAGCGTGCCCGCAGGCCCGATTTCATTGAAGTACCCACCGCCGTAGGCCTGCAGCGTCCAGCCGCCGAAGTGCTCGCCGAGGAAGCCGCCGCCGATGCCGACGGTGCCCTGGATGACGAGGTCGCCGACCGGCCCGATTTCATCGAAGGTCCCGAGGATGGCCGCGGTGCCGGTCGCTACCAGGGAGCCCGCCGGGCCGGTTTCCTCGAAGATCCCGCCACCCCACGCATCGAGGGTCCAGCCGCCACCGTGGAGGCCGAAGAAGCCCCAGCCCACCGGCAGCCCGGTCACCGGATCGTTGCCGACCGCCGGGGTGTTGCCCTGGCCGATCAGTTGATACTCGCCGCCGTGGGTGTTCTCGAAATAGCCGCCGGTGAGCACCGCCGACATTTCGAAGGCCATGCAGACGAAGTTGCGCCACTGCCCGCCGATGCGGCCGGGCCAGTCGCCGTTGTAGTCGGGCTCGTAGCCGTCGGTGGGGGTGCCGGTGGACGTCGGCGGCACGAACGGCGGCGGCCCATCCACCCCGACGAAGCCGCCATCCACGTTGGCGGCGAAGCCGTCGATGCTGCCGATGAAGGCCCGGCACGTGCCCACCACGCTCTGCAGGGTGGTCATGAAGCCGGCGAACGGCTGCAGGACCCCCACCAGAATGGCGTACTGCGGTTGCAGGGTCTCGCCGCCGCCGGCGCCTTCCTGCCCGCCGCCGCCATCGCCGACGAAGCCGGTGATGCGCCCGCTGCAGGTAGCGTAATTGGCCCCCGCGCCGCTGCCGCCGAAGCCGCTGCCCACGAACTGGGTCCACTGGCCGCCGCTGCGGCCGAACCAGTCGCCGGTCAGAGGATCTACCGGGCCGCCTTGGCCCGGGCCGGGGACGGTGCCGTCACCCGGGGTCCCCGTGCCGGGCGTAGTACCGTTGCCGGGCTCGCCGACGCTGCCGCCATTCCACGGCCCGTAGCCCGCGCCCTCGCAGCGCCCGACGAAGTTCCGCAGCGTCCCGCCCATGCGCTCGGGCCAGTCGCCGTTGGGATCGACCGGCTGCGTGGGATCCGGGGGGTCCGAGGGCGGCACCCCGTTCGGCATGGAGCTGTCGGACGCCACGCAGTGGAAGTGCCCGAGGGTGCCGTTGGCGCCCATCCACCAGATGAACTCACCCGGGCCCGGGGGCGGTACGGGGCCGGTGCCGGGGGTATACCCGGGGCCGGTGGGCGGCCCGATGCTCCCGATCCCCGACGGCGGGCCGGGCGGGCCCCATGGGACCGGCGGGGCATAGGCCTCGATGTGGGCGTCGTCGATCTCGTCGCCGCCGAAGTATTCGGCTGCGTCGGCCCACACCACGCCGCTGGAGAGCAGCAAGCTGCTCCACGCCAGCGCGCCGTTTTTGAAGTAGGTGACGCGCCCGTCGAGCCCGCGCGCGATGATCCACTCGTCGGCGGTAGAGAAGGGCGCCAGCGCGTTCAGCGCGACCCCGTTCTCCATGTACTGGAACTGGCCGTTGGTGCAGTAGACGCCGTGGGTGATGTTGCTGTAGCCGCTGCCCAGCGGGTTGGGGGTGAGGCCGGTGACGATGCCGACCGCATCCGGGTCCAGCTTGAAGCGGTACTGGCCGCTGGTGGTGATGCTCTGGATGGAGTCCGCAGCGGCGTTCCAGCCGGGGTTGAAGTTGGCCTCGCGCCCGGCCACGTGCTCGGGCGGGCCGGCGGGCACCCCGGCGACGGCGGGGTAGCACTGGGTAACGACGGTGTAGTGGCCAGTGCCGGCAGCTCCACTACCGGCTGGGATCGGGGCCGCCGGCACCGCGCCGCCGCCGCCGCCGCCACCCCCGCCGCCGGTGCCGGGGAAGCCGGGCAGATAGATGATGGTGCCGGGTTCGTAGGGCTGCCCGGTACGCGGATCCACCCCGTTGTAGGGACCGTCCGGCACCACGAACCAGCCGCCCTCGCCGCCGGTGCCGCCCGGGTTGGCGCCGCTGCCGGCGCCGGAATACACCACCGTATCCTGACAATAGGCCGGCTGCGGCGGGATCGCGGGGGTGCCGGGAATGTCGTAGGCAGGGAACCCGGGGTCGTAGTTCTTGCGCAGAATGGTCATGGCGGCACGATCTCCTGCGTCTGGTCGAAGTCGGTCCAGAAGGTCGATGGCGGCGGCGGGCCTAGCGTGCCGGCCTCGACCGAACTGACGGTGCCGGAGGCCGGTGTGGCAGCATCAAGCCAGAAGCCGACGGTGCCGGGCGCGGTGACATAGGCCGCGCTGGTGGTGTAGCCCAGCACCCCGTCGATGTAGATGCGCAGCACGGCACCTTCAAACTCAAGGCGCAGCAGATAGTTATTGGGGTTGGCCGCCGGCAGCCCGGGAGTAGACCCATCCGCGCCATCGACGATGGAAATGCCGGGGTCGGCCCCGCCGCGCCACGCTTCCACGAAGAAATACTGATGCGAAGCATCGCCGCCGTTGAGGCCGAAGAAGATGCCTGCCCCGGTGGCCTCGGTGTAGCGGATGCCGAACCCGGCGTACATATCCTTCATGCTGCTGCCCACGATTCGCGCTTCCATATAGCCATCGGCGGAAGCGATGGCGGCGTTGGAAACCACCGCTGCATACTTGTTGAAGCCGGTGGTATCCAGCCGCACCGCGTTGCTGACGAGGGTGAAGCCGGCGTTGCGCGGGCTGAAACCCCTGAAATAGAGGTTGGTCGAATAGGCCCACGTGTGGCCCGATTCGCCGGTGTGCCCGGTGATGTCGCCGGACCCGGTGAAGGTGTCGTTGAGCACGAGGATCGGCGCCAAGGTCAGCGGCTGCGGCTGCGGCGGCTGCACTTCCTTCACAAACACTGTGGGGTCCACCGTCGGCACGAAGCTCGGTTGACGGGGGATCACGCTGCGCAGCGCGCCCACGATCTCGGTGGTCTGATCAAAATCAGTCCAGAAGGTGGAAGGCGGCGGCGGCGGGAAGGTGGTCACCGTGGCGCGGTCGATCGACCACACATCGCGGGCGCTGCCGTTGGCGCCGTTCTGCAGGTACAGATAGGCCCGCCCGGCTGCGGGCACGATCGGGCCCTCAATGGTGCCGTCGTCGGTCAGCGAGAACACCAGCACGTCGTTGAAGTAGACCGACATCAACTGCCCCACCAGCCGCAGCTCGCAGGAGAAGTTGGCAGCATTGAGGCCGGCGCGAGTGCCGCTGCCGCCTTCAAAAATGAAACTATGACTGCCACCGTCCAGCGATCCCTTGTTGAGGGACCACTGAATATCGTTGCTGGCGCGGGTGCGCAGGTTGAGCTTCAGGTAATAGCCGGCGATCCAGCTGCCGGTGCCATTCTGGAAGCGCACTCCGAACTCCAGCGTGTCGGGCCCCTGCGTGGTCCCGCTGGAGGTCACCCGCAGGCCGGACAGCTTGAAGCCGCAATCGGGCTGGCTGAACACCGTGGTGGTCCACATTTCGTCGAACTGGAACGCCGCCGCCGCCGGCACCGATAGCCGGCCGCCGCTCTGCGCGGCCAGATGGGTATCGGAGAAGTGCGGCGGGAACGACGGCGCGGTCCAGCCCGAGGGGAAGCCGCTGCCGACGAAGTCGTCGTCCAGCTCGACGGTATCGCGCGGCTGCGGGGTCAACGGCTGCGGTTGCGGCGGCTGCGGTTCCACGGCGAACACCGTGGGATCTACCGTTGGCACGAAGGACGGTTGACGGGCCGTCACGCGCGAGCGGAAGGCCCCGAGGATCTCCTGCGTTTGATCGAAATCGGTCCAGAAGTTGGAGTCCGGCGGCAGCGGCGCATCCCGCAGCCCGACGGTATCCATCAGCAGGGTGGTGTTGTTCATTTCCATGGCGAACCCCACCAAGCCCGCCCGCAGCAGCGTACTGCCACCCTCGAAGAAGATCATGGTTTCGCCGCTGATGCCCAAGAACAGCCGATCGTTGATCAGCGAAAACTCGATGATCGGATTGGACGAGCTGTTGTCGGGCAGCGCGACGCCACCGAACCCCTGCAGATCGAGGTTGTTGATCCCGTCCGCGTAGTAGCGGTGGAACCAGCAGAAATAATTGGCAGCCGACCGGGTCATCTTGACGGCATAGCCGGTCGGATGCGCTCCGCTGTCGTCCCAGCGCGCCAGCAGGTACACGCTGCCGCTCTCACTGCGCGGCCACACGGGCTCGATATGGACCAACTGATCGGGGGAGCGCGGCGGCCGGGTGACCAGCACGGCGTTCTGCGCTCCTGCCGTGCAGGTCAGGTGGCTAGACGCCACCGTCATCTGGCTGGCCGCAGCCGTTGCAAATGGCCCCTTCGCCGCCAGCCAGTTGGAACCGTCTTCGGTGACGTGCCCGAGGATGTTGCCCGGGGTACCGTCGAAGCGATCCATGACCCGGTAGGTGTCTTCGATGGCGGGCATGGCTACTGGATCAGCAGGCAGGTGGAGAAGCGGGCCATGCGCGTGCTCACGAAGGCCGAGTTGGGCGATCCGCTGTAGTTGGAAGCCGGGTAGAAGAGGGCGGCCAGCTGCAGATCCATGAGGCCTCCGGTGCCGCTGTAGGAAGAGCCCCCGGCGTAGTAGGAGCCGCCTTGGTAGGCGGTCTCGGGGTAGTAGCCGTTGTAGCCGCCGGTCCACTGCACGTGCAGCTCCAGCCACTCGATGCCGGTGGGGACGTCGAGCAGGCGCGTTTTAATGAGGTCGGCGCGCAGCAGCGCCTTGGACAGCAGATCGAAGGGCTGCGTCAGGGTGCCGTCAGCCAGCCCCTTGTTCACCGCCTTGTTGTATAGCTCGACGAAGCTGGTATCCACCACGCTGCTGTTCACCTCGAGGTGCACCGCATCGAAGATCACGTGCTCGAAGGCGTCGGGGTCGTCCATGATCGGCGTCAGCGCGTCGTGGTTGCCGACCGGGCCGAACAGGCCGTGCTTGTTGTAGATGTGCTTCTGGTCGAAGAACGCCCACGTGCCCTCCGGATGCACGAAAAACGTAGAGTCTGGTGCCACGTGCAGGCGGTTCATGATCTCGTCGGCGTAGGCGTACCAGCTGAACCGCGGCGCGGTGATCCACAGCAAGTTGCTCGGCGGCAGGTAGACGTTCATGGCGTTGGCCCACCAGCGCAGCAGATCGCCCGCCGGCGTGGTGTAGCCGGTGCCGGTCTTGTAATGGAACACGCCCTCGCAGTAGTAATTGCGCAGGTTGGAGAGATCGGTGTCGCTCCAGTCGCGCAGGTCGTTCAGCGGCATCAGCAGCAGCGTCGGGTCGGCCAGCACCGTGGCGCGCGGGTTGAAGGTCAGCAGGTCCTCGGTGAAGTAGGCCTTGATGTCGTCCCGCATGGTCTCGGGGTAGAGCGTGCGGCGGTATTTATTCAGGGTAATGATGAACACCACCTTGTGCACCGCCTGATACGGATAGGCGAACGCCGTCACGCCACCGGGCGCTCCGCTGCGCGGCTGCAGGGTGCGGTTGAACTGCTCCACGTAGGGCATATCGAACACGAACGACAGCGTCGGCAAGTCGTAGTCGATGAGCGAGCCGCCGCGCCAGCCGCGAATTTCCTCTTCCACCAGCCCCGCGCCCAGCTTCTTGAGCGAGAAGAACGACAGCACCGCGCCGTCGGCCGCGCGCCAGTAGCGCTCGATGTCGAGGAACACCATGTCGCCGGCCAGCGCATCGAAGCTCGGGTTCTCTTCCGTCCAGTCGGGCGCCTTGATGTCGTACCAGACGTAGCCGGCCAGCATGGTGCAGTAGGGCGTGGTGGTCGGCCGCCGGATCTGGTTGGTGACGATGGTGAAGGTGAAGTCCTCCGGGTTGGGGCCCGTGAGGTCGATGTTGAGCGCCACCTCGAGCACCCCGGGCGCGATGCAATAGCGCTGCGGCAGGGTGGCCGCATCGTAGAAGGCCGACTGCCGCGCGGCATAGCCAGCGTTCTGGTCGCGGAAGGTATTGAAGTCGGTGAGGGTCAGCGGGTTGCTGCCGACGCTGGTGGTGAAGTAGGTGGTGTCGTAGTTCGACGCCACCCGCTCCATGACCACCGCCACCGCCGCGCCGCCCTCCGGATGCAGCTTCCAGTCCAGCTCGGGGAACTCGACCAGCCCCGGCTTCACGTTGGCAGCGTAGAAATCCTTGAACTTGCTGGTAGGCCGGAACACCCACGAGGGGAAGGTGGGCGTCGCCATCTTCACGTACATGGGATCCACGTTCTGGTCCGGGATGCCGTCGTGGTCGGCGTCCAGCAGCGCAGTTATCTGCGACGTGGGGAAGGCAAAAAACTGATTGAAGGCGTCTACATAGATGGCGAATTCGCGGGTGCCGTAGGTGTCGTCCTGCACCACCTGCACGCCGGCTGCACGCGGCCAGTCGGCCGCTCCCATCAGGTAGGCATAGCGAACCGGGTCTAGGTTTTGGCTGTCGGCATAGGGGATGTCGTACATGATGTCGCGGCTGCCGTGGGCGTCCCACGGTCCCCGCTGGGCAGCCATCCCAACGTCGGCACCACCCTCGAAGTTAAAAGCGCGGAGGAAGACGCCGGTGAATGGATGGTTGGGCGCCCAACTGTCGTAAACCATCTTGCGGTATTTATGCGGGGCATCGGGGGGCCTATAGGCAACGGGTTCGTCGTACAGATCCAGTTGATGCGCGCGTTTTACGCGCGAGGTTTCCACCGTGCTGTTGGCGCGCTTGCCGCCGAGGATCTCGGCCCGCGGCCCGCCTTCACCTACGGTAACGCCGACTACGGCCGCCTTGTAGCTGGTGGAGAAGGTGACCCCGCCCTGCGTGATCGACTGCGTCTGGATCGGGTTGCCCGAGGTCTCGAACTCGAAGTACAGCGGCTCTTCCTGCGTGATGCGGATGTACTGGAACGGCGGCGCCTGCTGCACGTCGATGAAATAGCCGCCGATCCGGAACTTCTGGCGGAAGAAGCCGCCGGGGTCGATCGCCTCCAGCGCCTTGATGCGCTTCAAGGCGAACGGCAGGTAGATGCCGGCGAGCTGCCCCCGCAGCAGCTTGTGCAAGACCATGCACTAGCTCGGGATCATGCTCTGCGAGAAGTAATTGAGCGTGAAGGTGCTGCCCGAAGTGAGAGCCGTGGCGCCCACGTTCATGTCCGCGCCGCCCACCCCGATGGTCCCCTGCAGGCGAATGAACACCGTGGAGAGGGTGCCGTCGTCCGCGCTGTTCACCACGCGGTAGAAGGACGCGGTGCCGCCGACGGTGTTGGTCCCCACCCAGGTCTCTCCCGGGGCCTTCAGCAGCACGCCCGCCGCCGCCGCGGTATCGAAGTTGAGGTTCCCCCCCGCGCTCTTCACCTCGTTCAGCAGCACCGCGCTGCCGATCGCGGCGTCGGCGGAGACCGGCACGGTGCCGGAGTAGACGCGGATGCGCATCGCGGAGTACGCGCCCTTGAGGCTGCCGGTGGCCAGCACGTAGTTGCACAACCCGGTGGATTGCTTCTGTGCCATGGGGCTCTCCCTAGCTCTTCGGCAGCGTGTAGCGGAAGCTGGTGATCACCAGCGGAGTACCCGCGACGCAGTTGATGTTGGCGAGGTTGAGGTTGGCCCCCGCCACGCCCACGCTCATGTCCATGCGCGAGAGCACCAGCGAGGCCACCCCCGCATCCGCGGGATTGCCGACGAAGCGGCCCCAGCCGATGGTGCCGGCCGCGATCGCGGTGCCCTGCCAGTTCTCCGGGGCCTTGTCGATGTTGGGAGCGGTGCTGGTGCCGACCATGGAAAGACCGTTGGCGGTCGCCCCCGCCACCCAGGCCGCGCCGTCCTTGCTGATGACGCCGACCAGCACCGTGCCCGGCGGGATGGCGCTGTCGGCGTCCGCGGGCTGGGTGCCGGTGTAGAGGTTGATCACGCCAAACGCGAGCGCCGTCTTGAAGCCGGAAGTACCCAGCATGGCGGCGCGGAGTCCCGTGCTCAAATTGACCATCGTTGTCTCCTGTTTAACCCGGGTTGAAGGCGTCGCCGCCCCGTCGTAACGCGACCACGTAGCGCCGCATTCCCTGTTGCTCGACCACCGTGCCGCCGGCAAACAGCCCCGGGGCCACGCTGATGTTCGATCCGGTGAGGTTCTGGAACGGACCCAGGCGCGCAGCTCCGCGTAGCGTCCAAATGTATACGTGGCCCCGGTGCTTGCAAGCGTGATGGCCGGGCACCACGCCGAAGGGCGCCACCAGCTTCAAATTGCCGTCCCACTCGTAGATCCCGCGGTCTGTTCCAATGCCCAGCAGCGCCTCCGACGCGCACAGCACCCGCACCTCGCCCGGTACCGCCAGGCCGTCGCCGTAGTGGAAGTGCGAATAGGCCAGCGGCAGCGACGGCCAGATGACCGACATATCGCTGCCGGGGAAATACTCGGCCACGAAGCAGCGCCCGCCGTAGAAGGCCGGCATCAGCCCGCGCACCGGGCTCGCATTGAGGAAGCGCAGGTTCGCGCCCAGGCGGTTGGCCGCGTGACTGTAGGTAACGGGGCCGGTGACGGCCTCGGCCAGCAGGTAGAAGGTGAAGTCATCCTTGCGGGTGACGTACACGCTGGCGCCCACTGGCGCGGTGATGTGGATGGCGCTGTTGTCGGGCACCGTCAGCGCCACCACGTCGCCGTTGCCGCTCTCGCGCCCGTCGGGGCTGCGCTGGGTGCAGGTAACGCGGTAGACCCCGCCCGCGAGAATCCCGCTGCCGATCACGCAGGCCGGGGCCGCGGGCAACGGCAGCCGCCAGGCGCGGTATTCGTTGCCGACGATCCAGCCGTAGTCGGTGCCATTGGAAAAAAACACCTGGCCGTTGGCTTCGGCGAAGTAGGCGCGGTCCATCGCCAGGCCGGTAGTGAGCGTGGCGAAGCTGGTGAGCCCCGGGTTGAGCGCGCGTAAACTGCCGCCGTCGATCACGTACAGCCGCTGGAAGTCCTCGGTGGCGTAGGCCCCGGAGATCAGGCTGGCGCTGTATGCAGTTTGTGCATATCCGCGCGCCCGCTGCAGGTTGCCCTCGTCGGTGATCTCGACGTTGTCGGCGCGGGTCTGGTAATGCCAGTCCAGCTTCAACGGGTTGTCGACGTTGTTGAGGCCCTTGAAGCCTTTGACGGGGGCGAACATCAGCGATCCTTGATGCGGAAGTACAGCGTCTGGTCTTCGGTGCGCCCGGCCAGGGTCACGATGCGCACCGTCACGCCTTCCACCAGCGGCGGCGCGGGCGGCGTTGCGCGGGTGCCGCCGGCCAGCCACACCTTCACCCGCTTGGCCCCGGACACGATGACGCTGGTCTGCACCGTCATGGTGGCGCCCGGCGGCTGCACGACGGTCTTCTGGGTGATGGTGTCGGTCCCCAGCCAGTCATCGAAAATCCAGTCGTAGTCCTTGATGGCGTCGGGATCCTTGCGGATCACCCAGCGTTCGCCCTCCAGCTCGAAGGTCTCGGTGGTCATGCGGCTCTCCTTTCGAACGGGAAGGCAACGGTGCGGTCCTGCACCGGCACGCTGTAGCTGCGATCCTCGCCCGGTCGAATGTAGCTGCGGTCCTCGCTTGGGAGCGCATAGCTGCGGTTCTCGCCCGCGAAGCTGACCGCGCGCAGTTCCGCCGGGTGGTAGTAGAGGCGGCCGGAAGCGTCGTCGAGGGCGGTGAACTGCACCAGCCAGTCGGAGGCGCTGGCGCTCTCCGCCACGCTGGCCAGCACGATGCCGCTGGTGGAGAGGAAGTCGCTGGCGTTGGCGCTCTCGGCCACCGCCGCGTTGCGCACCACCAGCGCGGTGAGGCTGTCGCCCGCGTTCGCGGTCTCCGCCAGGCTGACAGCAGCGGACAGGAGGCGACTGCAGCTGTCCGCTGCGGACACGCTCTCCAGCACCACCAGCACGGTGCCGGTACCGCCGACGGCGACGTCGAGCGCCTGCGAGCTCTCCTGGATCGCCACCCCGACCACGAACAGCGCCGTGGGCCCGTCGAGTGCCTGTGCGCTCTCCGCAACCGAGGCGGCGAAGCTGCTCGCCGCTCGCGCGACTGAATCCGTTGCTGCTGCGCTCTCCGCGATCGCCGCGTTGGCGTCGCGCAGGCGATCGGTGCTGTCGCTGGCTGCCGCGGTCTCGGCGATGGCGCCGACGGCGATGACAGAAGCGCTATTTGTATTGCCGGCCGCCGCGGTCTCGGCGATCGCGCCCAGCGCGATGACAGAAGCGCTATTTGTATCGCCCGCCGCTGCGCTCTCGGCGATGGCCTGGGTGGCCCCGGTGGCGCTGCCGTCGGCGCTGTCGGTGGCGGCTGCGGACTCCGCAACTGCAGCCACAAACTGCACATTTGCAGTGAGGGCGTCAGTCGCCGCCGCCGTTTCGGCGATGGCCACGATGCCCTGCAGCACGCTGGCGTTGGTGCTGTCGGTCGCGCTGGCGCTCTCGGCGATCGCCGCCGGAATGATGTCTACTTCGGCCGTGCTGTCGCCGGCAGCTGCGGTTTCCGCCACCGCCGCCAGGCGGGTGGAGATCCCGCTGGCGCTGTCGCCCGAGGCCGCCGTTTCAGCGACATCCGCCACCCGCAGCGCGGTGGCGCTGGTGCTGTCGGTGGCCGCTGCCGTTTCGGCGATGGCGGCCAGCCGCAGCGAGAGCCCGCTGACGCTGTCGCTCGCCGCCGCCGTTTCCGCGATCGCGCCCGCTGCCGCCAGCAGCCGATCGACGCTGTCGGTGGCTGCCGCGCTCTCCGCTACCGCTGCTACGCGGCTAGAGACCCCGCTGACGGCCTCCGTCGCGGCGGCGCTCTCGGCGTAGGCCGCGGCGTAAACGACACTGGCGCTGACGGCATCCGTTGCCGCCGCGGTCTCCGCGACGGCCTTCCCAGCCTCCGCCGGCACCGTCAGGCGGAACCACGTAACTCTCCCGACGCGGACTGCCGCTGTGGAGGTCAGCAGCAGCAGCAGCATGGCTCAATACTCGTAGCCGACGATCAGCACGTCCACCGTGGGCGCGTTGGTGGTGTAGGTCGAGTTCACCGTGACGCAGAAGCTCAAGGTGCCGTCGCCCGGGATCTCGTAGCCGTCGGGGATGTCGATCTGGATCCGGTCCCACGCCGAGGCCACCGCCGCGGTCGCGGTGCGCGCCTGCAGCACGATCGGGGTGCTGGTCACGATCGCCGCGCCGGCGGTATTGATCCGCAAGCTGTGCACCGTGGCCTGAATGGTCGCCGTGGCGTTGCCGCGCGAGGCGAACACGATGTACTGGATGCGGAAGGTCTTGCCCGAGGTGGGCGTCATGCTGGTGCTGGTGCTGGTCGCCGCGGTCCCGCTGCTCTTGGTGAGGGTGAGGATGGTTTCCGTGCCGGTGGTACCCGGGGCTGCCGCCGTCGCGTAGTAGCGCACCGCCACCCGGCCGGCGTCCTTGAGATCCTGCGTGGCCACGCCGGTGGTGCCTTGCGTGCCCTTGGTGATCGCCGGCATCCGGGTGACATCGACGTCGAGCCCGTTGGCGGTGTCGCCGCGCTGGCGATCCCACGTGGTGCCGTTGAAGAGGGCCTGATAGGCGATCACCTCTTCCATGTCCTGCTCGTTGCTGCGCGCGTCGCCCGGCCGCACGGAGCTGCCGCGCTGATTGACGCGATGCAAGATGGTCTGCAGGCGGAAGCTCGACTGCGCGCTGCCGGTGTTGGTGTAGACCACCCGCAGGTAGCGCAGCGCGCACTGCACCGTTACGTGCTTGGCCGCGCCCGCGGCCACCGTGTAGACGTCGGCCACGTCCCAGTTGGTCCCGTTGGACGACTGCTGGATGGAGAGGCCGTCGGTCGCGCTGGCGACGTTGGCAAACACGCTGACCGTGACCACCGCGTAGTCGGTGATGTCATCAGCAGTGCCGGTGAAGGCAGCACCGGAACCCAGCGTGGTGCTCGAGCTGTTGTTGGTGGAGACCAGATTGCCGGCCAGCGCCGCCACTATCGCGCCGTTGCGCAGGAACCACGCCGGCACCGCATCGTTGTCGGCGCTCATGTCGAACGGCACCGCCGCGCTGGCGCGGCCCCCGATCAACAGCGGGTAGACGGTGCCGGCCGGGCCGTCCTGCCCCACCGTGCCGATGGCGGTGAAGCCGGTGTTGGTGATGAACGGGTGGGTGGTCGGCGACTGCGTCAGCAGCGCCTTCACCGTCACGCTGCCGGAAACGAAGCCCAGCACCCGCGCCCGCAGGCTCTTGAAGCCGGTGACGTCGATGCGGTAGGTGCCGACGCTGATGATGTCGTAGATCAGCACCCCGACCGTATCCAGCCGCTCGGCCGCGATATTCACCCACGTGGTGTCGTCGAGCGAGCCCTCGAACTCGATCGTCAGCACGAAGGTCCCCGTCACCAGCGCCACCACCGACGAGTAGCCCAGCACGTTGAGCGTGGTGCCGTTGCCGTTGGCGGCCTGCGCGCTCTGCATCGTCACCAGCGTCGGCACCGTATCGGCGGCGCGCGAGACCCGCAGGCCGTTGGTGGCGTCCCCCGGGATGACGGCGCTGCTGTCGAGGGTGCCGTCTACCAGCTTCACCCGCTGGAATTGCACCCCGCTGACGTCGTCGGTGGCGATGGTGGTGCCGCTGCCGGCGGTGATGGCGACGTTGTCGGTCATGGCGTTCCTATGCGGACGCGCGCCCGCGCAGGCGCAGATCGGCGTAATTGGTGATGCTGTTGGCGTTGGCCGCCAGCACCGTATGGGTGTTGGTCTTGTCGCCGTCGGCCACCGTCACGCTGTCGGTCCACTGGTCGATCTGGGTGCTGCCGCACATCAGCGTCAGCCGGAAATTGGTGGTGAGCCCCACGGCGTGCAGTTGGTAATCGGCAATGAGATCCTTGCCGCTCCCCGGGCTGCCGGCCACGGTGAGGGCGACTTCAAATTCCTCGGTGGTCGGGTTGTTGGGGGAGTACGCATAGTCCGCGGGATCGGCGGTGGCCTCGTCCATGGCCGCGTACAGCGCGCCGCCCAAGGACGACAGCCAGCTATTGGTGGCGACGTCGCTGATGGGGTACAGCAGCTGCGGCGGCGGGCCGGTAGCGGTGATCTCCCAGCCGCCGATGGTCTGGTTGGGGCTGCCGCGGGTGTGCAGCACCACGTCGCCCGCGCTGCCGCTGTAGTGCGGGTAGCCCGCGCCCAAGCCACCCGTGCTCTTGGCGCGGAAGTCCATGGCCGACGACACCACCCCCTCGAACTGCGAAGCGTAGGTGAGGCCGGAGAGGCTGGCCGCGCCCGGCACGCTGCTGCCGTCGGTGGCGTTGTAGTTGCTCCCCACGCTCTCCAGGTTGCTCATGCTGGCGTTGGCGAAGGGGGTGCCGAAGCCGAACACCGCGCAGCCGAGGATCTGCGGGAAATTGGAGTAGCCGGTGTAGATGCCGTTGGCCCCGGCCATGTCGCTGGGCGCAACGAAGGTGCAGCCGATGATCCAGTTGCCCGGGTTGGCGCTGTAGTAGGCCTGCCCGGTGTGCCCGCCGCTGGTGTTGAGGATGATGACGCTGTCTTCGAGCCCGCAATTCCCGTACATGGCGAACTCGGTGTTGCCGCCGCGGTTGCTCTGGTAGATCAGGTTGCGCAGCTTGGTCCCCGGCGCGTTGACGCTGACCATGTTCCCCGAGTTGTAGGAACTGTCCCAATACAGCTGGATCTTCTCGATGATGGTGTAGTTGCAGTCGACGTGCAGCAGCACCACGTAGGCGCCGGTCAGGCGGATGCCGACGCCCTTCGACTGGTCGTACTTGACCGGGTTGGTGTCCTTCGAGGCGTGGTCGCAATGCGACTGCCCCGGCCCGGTGGTGAGCCACATATAGCGGGTGCTGTCGACCACCGGCGACCCGGTACCGAAGCTGGCCGAGAACTCGCTGTCGTTGTAGACCAGGCCCTTCCAAATTTGATCTACCGCCGTGAGATCCGGCGGGCAGTCGGCCGCCCACGTGGCCAGCGTCGAATAATCGCGCCCGCTGGTGCCGATGGTCTTGCTGACCGTGGTGGTCATTTGAGGATCACCCGGCCCGGGATCGGCTTCTCCCGCAGCGCCTGCTGCAGCTCGACCGTCTGCGCCGCGGTGAGCCCCACCGGATAGCCGCGCCCGGCGCGCGCGCGCAGGTAGGCGAAGATGGCGCTATGCGGGTCGAGCCCGCGCTCGCGCAGCAGCAGCAACTTGCCGCTCTTCTCGTCGCGCAGCGACGTAGTCCAGCCGGCCAGGCGGTGCGGGTCCACCCCGATCAGCGCGATGGCCCAGCCGGGATGGGTCAGCTCGCGCTCGCTCCACGGCCAGTGATCCTCACAGATGGCGATGGCATCGCCGGCCTCGTACCCGCCGCCGCCGGGGTCCACCACCCAAAACACGCCCTCGGCCATGCTTCACCCCAGCACCGGGCGCAGGCGCTCGAGCAGCGCCGCCCACTCGGGATCGGTGCGCGCCCGCAGGATCTGCCCGGCCAGGCGCTGCAGCTGCACCCGCTCCGGGTCCTCTTCCTCCGGCCGCTCTTCGGCGAAGGGGATCTCGGTGGGCTCGTTCCAGAACAGGCAACTCATCCGCGCCGGGCCTTCCAGCACCGTGATCTCGTGATAGACGCCCGCCGCTACCTCGAAGTTGATCGGCCCGATGAACACGGCGCTCTTGAACGCCTGGTCGCCGCGGGCGGCGCGGTAGCGCACCCGCACCTTGCCGTCACAGAGGTGGGTGATGTGGTTCTGGTGATGGCGGTGCCCCGGGTGCACCGTCCCGGTGGGACCGCCAACCATGCGGAAGTAGATGCCGCCGAAGCTCCCGATCTGGTAGACGTCGTCGTGGCGGCCATCGTAAACCGGCTCGTCTAGGTGATGGTCCACGTCCCGCTCACGTTGAGCGTGTCGCCGTTGGCCACCGCTTTATCGCCACCCGTGAAGAGGCCGGCGGAGTAGAGGATGCCGGAGGTGCCGGACTTCCCGTTCCCCGTCGTCATAAACAGGCCCTTGATGGTGGTGGTGCCGTTGATGTTGAAGGCCATGGGGCTGGAGAGGGCCTTCGCGCCCGCGGCTGCCGCCGAGAAGGCCGCGGTCACCCGATTGGCGTTGCTGTACGCCACGTCCTCGATCCAGCCCGAGTGGGAGGCCATGGTGTCGGCGGCATTTATCCCAGTGGTGTAGCTGGTGAGCGAAATGAGGCCGCCGTACCACGCCGCGGTGTAGGCGCTGCCGGCGAAGTATTTATCCAGCAGGTCGTTCTTGCCCGCCGTCATCACGGTGTTGCGGAAGGTCTCGCGCCAGATCTCGCGCCCCGCGCGCAGGCAGCGCACGTCCCACAGGAAGTAGGGGGCCGCGCACAGCTCGCCGATCGCGGCACCGCGGATGACACTGGCGCCGATGACGTCGCGCGCGTTCACTCTCTCGTCCATGTGCGGCTCCTAGAAGATGCCTTCGTACTGGTCCTGGCCGTGGAAGTGCTGCAGCCACAGTTCGTCTTTGAAGGTCGACGGCGGGCCGAATTGCATTTCGAATTGCGCCAGCGCGGTCTTCGCCTTCGCTGGATCGGAGGTCTGCGAGTCCTGCTTGCCGTAGGCCCGGTACAGCATCCAGTGCACCAGGCCGTGCTGGGCGCGGTCCTCGATCTCGGGAGAAGCATCGAGGTTGTCGATGGCGAGCGGCACCAGCGGCAGCCGGATCACCTGCAGGTTCAAGGTATCGTTGGCGTCCGGCGCCGGCACCAGCTGCATTTGGCGGTAGCCCAGCGGGAACCAGGTGCACGGCGCGCTGGCCTGCATTTGCTCCCACCCGGGGGTGCCCCAGTCCAGATCGCGCTGGTCGCATTTGTCCAGCGTCCACGGCTGCGAGGCCAGCTTCACCCGGCGGATAAACAGCACTCGCGGATCCAGCGTCACGACGGCGACCGGCGTCACGATCGGGTAGCTGCAGATGGCCGGGGTGGTGGCGTCGAAGAAGCAGCGGGTGCGCCGCGCGACTTCGGCCTCCCCTTCGGCGGCGTAGCGCACCAGCACGCTATCGCTCCACAACGAAGGCTTCTTCTGGTCCTTGGCCTCGTCCCGAAACAGCCCGATGAGGTCCAGCAGCGTCATGCCGCCACCAGCATCTTCACCCGCGCCCAGCCGGTGTAGTCGGCGTCGATGGGCGCGTACAGGTCTTCGTAGCGCATGTGGAACTGGCACAGCGCCACATGGGTCTCTTCATCCCGCGGGCAGTAGTCGTTGTTGTAGTGCAGCTGGTGGCAGGGATAGCAGGGGGCCACGCCGGGGACGGCGGTGGTGTTCAGCCAGTGCTTGCTCAAGTTCTCGTGCGAGCTGTGCGAGAGCATGAGGACCTTCTTTACCTGCGGCTCGTAGCAGACGCTGTTGAGCACGCCGGTCTCGGGCCCGAAGACGCAGTGCATCCGTTGCGCCAGCGTCAGGGTCTGCCGCACGCTGAAGCCGCCGCAGCCGCAGATCACCCGCGGCTCGGTCTGCCAGCCTTGCTCCAGGAGCTTCCCGGCGTAGTCGCCGACGAACAGCACGCACACCCGGCGCAAGCGTTTCAGCGCCTCGCGGATGACCTCGTCCTGGTGCAGATTGAATTTGTGCGGCGAGCTGCCGGCGGTGGCGATCATCAGCCAGTACACCGGACCTTCCAGGCCGGCCTTGCGCGCCGTGCTGGCCAGCCACTCGGCGGCCCAGCTGGCCTCGTCGGCGGAAGCGTAGAACTTGCCTTCGGGCACGAACGGGATGGCCGCTAGCGCCGCCGCGTGCTCGGCATAGTTCTGGTTCAGGTGCTTGTGCCGCAGCGCCGTCGGCCAGGTGTGCTGAATGCGCCCGGGGAGCGCCAGCCAGGCCCCCTCCACGCTCTCATTCAGATTCACCACCCGATCGTAGTATTTTGCGAGGCTCTTCCAAAACAAACCCAGTTCATGGTTCGGAACCTGATCGACGTCGACCATGTACCAGTCGTCAACGTGCGGATCCAGCGCGATGGGATCCTTGCCGCGTTCCGTCGTGAGGACGGTGATGTGGAAGCCCTCGCGCTTCAACTGCGGCAGCAAGTAGGCCGCCTGCAGTTGGTCGCCGATGCCGCCGTGACGGATCACCAGCGCGGTCTTGGGCAAGCGCGGTCGCAGACAGGAGTAGCTGTGGCCGGTGCCGCTGGCCCGCTTCTGGAACACCAGCAGGAAGCTGTACTCGCGGCCCTGATCGCGTTTTTCGTTCACCAGCAGATCCCACGATCCCACCGCGACCATGGCGCTGACGATGTCCTGCGGCCGGAAGTCGTGCACGTGATCGGGATTCGCGCCCGGGGTGCCGATGTTCGGGTACAGGTCCGCGTGCGGCAGGTACAGCACCAGGTAGCCGCCCTCCTGGATGCAGCTCCACCAGTCGGCCAGGCAGGCCTGATGGTCCTCGATGTGCTCGAGCAAATGCGACGAGAAGACGTAGGGCAGTGAGGCCGCCTCCACGCTGGCCGACAGCTTGGCCGCGTCGGCGATCACCAGGTCCGGCTGCATGGCGATGCCGAACAGATCGACGTCCTTTTGATTGTCGACGCCGATCATGTGGCGGAAGGCCTTGCCCGGCCCGCAGCCGACGTCCATCCCTATACCTCTCGTATAGCGGACGATGTCGTACTTGACCTTGGCGGCCTCGTCGCCCTGCGGATCGGAGAGCCTCCAGACCATCTAGGCCTCCTTCATCGCCTTGAGGCGCTTCTGCACCTCGGCCTCGATGCGCTTCTCGTCGGCCACTGCCCGCGCCTTCGCATCCAGGTCGAGCTCGCGCTCCACCTCGTCCAGCGGACGCACCTCGCGCCCCTGGGCGTCGAACTGGCGCCCGTTCTGCTCGTAGCGGGCGTTGTTGGCAACCTCGCCGTAGATCTCGGCGTAGGGCAGCTTCTTCTCCAGCTTGTGCGGCTCGGGCATACGCGCCTCCTAGTAGCGTTGGTCCTTCGGGGTCTCGTCCTTCCAGGCGTCGGAGTCACAGGCGGCGGTGATGCCCTTGCCGTTGGGCTCCGGCATCCGGCGGCCGGGGGTGTTCTGCTGCTGCTGGTTCTCCGGATAGCACTGCTCCATCGGATCGGAGTCGGTGGCGCTCCCGAAGCCCTTGATGCGGTTGTCGGCCTTGAGGTCGGTGTCGGCGCCGTAGGCCCCGCCCATGCCCGGGATGAAGCCGGTGCCGGTGCCCTTGTTGGGTGGATTCAGCGGCGGCTCGTGGGTGCGGCCATCGCTGGGGAACGGCATTTGCGGATCTTGGTACTGGCTCATGTGGATCTCCGGTTATCGGGCCCAGCCGCGCGGGCGCGACAGGAACCCGCCCATCTTCAGCGGGTCGCCCGCGTAGGTGTCGCCGCCGTACTTGTCCTCGGAGAGGACCGGGGTGCGCTCGTCGGTGACGTTCATATAGCCGCGCTTGATGTCGGCGGCAGAGCAGCCGCCGTTGTGCTCGACCCCGGACGAATACACAATTTTGCGGCCGAGTTCGTCGCCGACGCCGAAGCCGTCGCGGTCGTGCGGCTCTTCCAGCATCTGGCCGGGTGCGTTGCTCATGGCTTCTCCAATGCGAGAAGGGCCGGAGGTCGTCCGGCCCTTGATTACGTGCGGTAAACGGAGCCTACGCCGCGGAATCCCACTTCACGATCCGCGCGTTGGCGGCCACCGTGTGCACCAGCGCAAACCCGCCCGAGTAGTACCAGGCCACGCCGCGCGAACGGCCGTAGTCGGTCGGGATCTTGCCGCGCATTTCCTCCGGCACCACGATGCCTTCGGCCACCGTATCCTGGCCGAAGAAAAACGCCTGGTTGCTGTTGCCGGTGGTCCAGTTGGCCTTGGCGATGTTGGTCTGCTCGACGAACCGGCAGCTCTCGTAGCGGCCGATCTCGCCGGCCATGATCATGCGCAGGCCGCTCTCCACGTACTGATGCAGGGTTTCGAGTTGGTTTTTCAGCGGGCGGAAGGTGGAGGGGTGCCCCACCACCACGTAGTCGTCGCCGACGAAGGGCGGGATGTTGCGCTCCTTCATCATGTCGACGATCAGCTTCACGTGCTCGGTGCGCAGCCCGATGGTGTTGGTCAGGGTGGCGGTGCCGTTGGTGGTCAGCGTCAGCGCCGTGGTGCTGGAGCCGCCGGTCGGCACCACGCGGAGAGGCGTCGCGTTGAAGCCGTTGTAGGCCATGAGATCGAAGGCTTTTTTCGCGTCGTTCTTCAAGACTTTGTCGATCACCTCCAGCACCGAGTGCTTGCTCAAGTCGTCCAGCTTCTCGGTGAACGGCACCGCGTTGGCCGCTTCACCAATGGTCATGGTGCCTTGAGTGATCGTAAAGTTGGTTTCCGGCACCGTCGCGGTTTCCGCGAGCACTGTACCTGCGGTAACTACATCGGAATACACGTCCCAATGGAAGGTATCCCCCTTCTTCTTGCCCTGCACCGCCGCATCCTTGATGTCGGCGAACTGGCGCCACTTGCACAGCGGCTGCAGGGTGAAGCGCAATACATCGCTCAACATTTCGCTGAACATGAACCCGCCGAGGGAGGCGGTGACCCAGACCTGACCTGCCATGATGATTCTCCCGTTTACGTGTCGTCAATGGACCGACGAAGGTGCACTACCCGGGCGGGCTGCGCGCATGGCCGCGATCACGCTGGAATTGGTTTGTGGTGGAGCTTCCTGCGTGCTGGCACGTGCAGAGGCCGCGGGCAATTCGTCGATTGCCGCTTTCTTGCCGGTGCGATTGACGGCGGGAGTGGGCGCGGGGGTGGTATGCCCGGTGCGCCAGGCGCTCAACGTGCGAGCGGCGGCCTCGTACACCGGCCGGTACTGCTGCGGCTGCAGCTCCGCCACGCTTTGCACGCCCAGTTTGGCGAGCTCCGCGCGTAGCGCGCTGTTGGCCGCTCCGGCAGTGATGGGATCGGTATCCGCGTCGGGGTGGGCCGCCACGAATGCCGCCCGCGCCTGCTCGAGCGTTTGCTCTTGCCGAATCTGCTGCCGCACGAGTTCCGTGATCGCGGCGGCATCCACCGCCGGTGCAGCAGGTTGCTGCAGCTTGCGGAGGGCCGCCGTGGCCGCTTCCTCGTCGCCTCGGAACAGGGCTGCTACACCGGCGGCGATCGGGTCCTCCTGCGTGGTATCCGCAGGGGCCGCGGGGGTCGGAGCCGGGTCCGATTTCAACTTGGCCCGAACTTCGTCGGCCAAGAGGTTGATCGAATGTAACTGATCGCGCGAGCGCTGCAAATACTCGTCGGCGGCGGAGACCTTCTGCGCGTCGGCGATGACGTCGGCCAGCGTGCGCTCGATCTCCACCCCGTTCACCTTCAGCTTGACGCTGCGGGTGAGGTCGAGCGGCTCCGGGACGGTCTCCGGATCCGGCGGGGGCGGCGGCGCGCCCGGCTGCGGCTTCGGCTGCGGCGGCGGGGTGGCGGGCGGATCCTTGGCCTCCAGCTCCGCCGCGATCTCCCACACGCTGCGCTCCTGCGGGCGCTCGTCGGCGGCGGGGCGGGCCACCGCCGGCTGGCCGTTGGTTTCCGCATCGCTGCCGGTATCGGGATCGGCGGGCGCGGGGGCGCCGGCCACGTAGGCGGCGTGATCGGCCGGTTCCATGTCGGCGGCCACGGTCTCGCGCCGCCGCTCGCCCATCATCGCCATCGCTTCGGCGCGGGAGTAGCGGGCGCCGGGTTCGTTCAGTTTGCTGTCAGCCATCTTGGGTCTCCAGTTGCAGGGGTTCGCTGCCGGTGGGGGCGTCTTCGGCGGCCAGCGCGTCGGCAGCGGCCTGGCCGCGCTGGATGTAATCGGCAATGAACTGCTGCCAGCAGTCGAGCGCGGCGATGCGGGCCTGCTTGCTGCGAAACTTGGCGCGGTCCTCTTCCAGCTCGATGTCGAGCGCGGCGATCTGCTCGCACAGCGCGCTGCGCTCGGTCTCGGCGTCGAAGATCATGCGTTGCGCCAGCGCGCTCTCCAGGAAGCGCTCGGCCTGCACCCCGAGCTCGACCACCGCCCAGCGCGGATCGGCCTGGTTCACCGCACGCCGTCAGGGCGTTGGGTCTGGATCCCCTGCTGCGCCCCCAGGGTGGGGGAGGGCGGCTTCGGCGGCGGCGGCGGGGTCATCGGGTGGGTGTTGCCGCTGCCGCCGTTGCTGCCCGGGGTACCACCGCCAGGCGGCCCCCCGCCCCCCGTGGGCGCGCCGCCCGCCGGATTCACCACGGTGCCGGTCTTGCGGTTCCACAACGGCTGCATCTGCACCCCCTGCGCGGGCGCGCCGGGCTGCGGCAGATTGGGATCTATCCCGGGCGGCTCCGCCGGCTGCAGGCCGGCCTCTTCCAGCACGATGTCGGCCACCGGGGCCACCTGCGGCACCGCCGCGATCACCTCGGCGGTCTGCACCGCGGAGTAGATGCTCTCCACCGTGGTCTTGACGCCGGTCATGGCGGCTTGCTTGGCCTGGGCCTTGATGAGATCGACGCGGGCGGCGGTGATTTCCGGCGGCTCCTTCTGCCGCAGCGCCTGCTGCAGCTGCTGCACCATGCCCATGAGGGCATTGATTTGCGGGTCCACCTGGGTGGGGAAGAACCTTTCACCGTCCTTGTAGCCGAGCTTGCCGAAGATCTCCGCCTGCACCTCGCCGATATCGAGCCCCATCGAGACCAGGGTGCCGTCGGCCACCAGTTCCTTGAAGCTCTGCATCGCCAGCATGAAGTTGGTCAGCTGGTCGTGCGGCGAAGTCGCTCCGATGCCGACGTTGACCTTGATGGTGAGGTCCATCATCAGCAGCGCGTCGGTGATTTCCGAGATCCCGTAGCGCTGGTAGATGTCGGCCTTCTTGCCGGCCAGCGCCAGGATCACCAGGTCGTCCTCGTAGTGCTGAATGAGTTGTACGAGTTGCCGGAGGACCGGCTCCATCCAGGTTTCCGCAAAGGTGCGCAGTTGATAGCCGGTAATGAGCGAGGCATCCTTGGTGAGGATGTTCATCCCGCCCACGGTCTCGTTGAGCTTGCGGTTGGCCTGCACGCTGGCCTGCGAGAAGGAGCCGGCGAGATCGTCGAAGTCCAAATTCAAACGATCTTGTTCCTGGTAGGCGGAGGCGGTGACGTCGGCGCACTCGACGATCCTGACGTCCTTGTCCTCGGCCACGTTGTTCATCATGGTGACGCTGGAAGGCACGTTGCGCTGCAGTGAGCGCAGGTCAACCTGGGCGTTGCGGGCCACGAAATAGCGCTTGTTCATGGCGAACTTGACGTTGTCGCTGCGCTGGTTGGCGTTCTCGTTCAGCTCGCGCTGGATGTCTGAAACCAGCCGCACCATGCCCGGCGGGTAGGGCTTGTGGGTCTCCAATACGGAAAACCCAATGACGTAGGGCCGCCGCCCGTGGAAATACACCTCGTGCAGCGGGCGCGGCTGCTCCAGCAGGTGGGTGGTGCCCAGCGTGTGGAAGATGAAATCCTGGCCTTCAATTTCCACGATGTTCCGGTGCACCCAGGCAATGGTGTAGTCGGTGATGCCGGTCTGCGAGATCCTGGGGTCTACCCGGTTGTTCTCGCGCTGGGCGCGCACGTTGTCGACGTTGATGGTGCAGGCCTGCAGGATGATCTGGTCGGAAGCTGGGTTCCACTTCGGCTCGATGCCCTCCTGCTGGCTCTGCATCCGCCCGCGCACGTCCTTCACGTACATCGGAATGAGCTCGATGAAGTAGGGCGAGCTGCCGACCGGGTCGGCCCAGTTGCACGAGGGATCGAAGCGCACGTTCTCCAGCGGGATCAGCTTCACCATGGGCCGGTCGATGGCCTTCACCGGGTTGTATTCCCAGAACTGGTAGCTGCACACGATCCCCTGCACCTGCGCGTCCTGGTAGGCGCCGTTGGCAATCAGGAACCACGGCAGGCTCTTGTCCAGCCGGTACTGCACGATCTCCTGGTTGATGGCGGCGCTGGCCAGCTGGGCGTTGTCGTCCTCGTCCATGGGGCGGATGGAGAGCACGTTGTTGGTCTGGAAGAAGGCCTCGGCGGCGATGGCTTCGTTTTTCCGCACCGCGCTGCGGGTCTTGGGGCGGAAGAACTTGCTGCGGGCCCGCCACGGGTCGGAAAGGTACTTGGAGCCGGACGGATGCTGGCCTTGGAACTGGCGCAGATCCTCCACCAGCTGCTTGCGCACGCTGGTGTCGAAGTAGGAGGTGCTCTGGGTATAGGCTTGGTGGGCCAAGCCGAGCCACTTGGCCGGCGGCATCCCGGCGACCAGCTCCACGGGAGTTGCACTCCCGGCCGTCTGGTCCTGGTTGTCGAGCGGCTGCGGGTAGGACGGCGAGCTGGCGGCCATCAGCAGACTCCGGCGGGCAGGATCAACAGGCCGGCGTAGCGCGGCTTGGCCAGCCATTCCGCCACGTCCAGCGCCTTGCGCGACAGCCCGAAGGCCTCCAAGGCTTCGCCGCCGCCTTTGAGGATCTCGCGCTTCAAGCTCGAGGTGGAGTGCCACTCCCACGGCCGCACGCAATAGGCCACCAGCGCGCTGCGGGCGGCGGCCAGCACCATGCCGTCGGGCAGCAGCTGGGTGAGGATCTTCACCGCGGCGATTTCCTCCGGCCAAAAGCGATAAAACGGCCTCTGTGGATGGGGGAAGGCCTCCACCCGCCAGCGGTAGCGCGGGTAGGTGGCGGCCAAGAGGGCGCCGACGTAGTCCTGCATTTCGGCTTCGGCGGGGAAGCCGACATAGTCGGCGTCGGGGACGGGCAGGAAGGCAGCGCTCATTCGGTCCACTCCGGTTCGCACTCCTGCTGCAGCAGGAGGGCCTTGCGCTGGTCGCTCATCCAGGCCCACTCGTGGCCGGTGAACACCAGCCTGACGGCCAGCGGCAGCCCGGCGTACTGCGGCGTCGCCGCCGGCTGCGCCTGGTCCTCGCGCAACTGCGGGCAGTAGTCGCGCAGGCGCTCGCTCATGGGGCGCGCCGCCGCCGGGTATACCAGCGCCACGCCGCCGAGGCCCGGGCCAAGCCGCGGCTGCCGCGCGGGTGATAGCGGCGCACGCTGAAAGTCATGGGTTCCACGGCCCGTAGGGCCCGAGGCCATCCCGAAACTTGCGGCCATTCGAAAACTCGTACACGAACGGCGCCATCCGGTTCTCCACCCGCACCGTTCCCACGCTGGCGGTATCCAGCACGTCGTGGGCCTCCGCTTTCCTGCATTCGGAGGCCCAGTCACGCACCGTGACCTTGTTTCCTTGTCGATCGGGCATCGCTTTGCTCCTTGTGATAGCGCTCGCGCGCGCGCGCCCCGCAGGCGGCATGGTTGCCCTGCTTGGCGCTCTTGCCGCAGCCCTCGCACACCCCTTTGGGATGGCGCTTGGGCGCGTTGAAAAACACCTATTTTCCAAATCCGCGGCCACGCCCGCGCGCGTGCAGGGCCTTCGGCGGCAGGGCGTTGCGGTGCGGTGCGGGCGGTACCTGCTGCAGCGCGGCCGGGGGCGGCGCGGCCCGCGCGGGCGCGCTGTTCTTGACCGGCGGGCTGGCGGCCGGCTGCCCCGGCGGCGGGCCCATGGCCGGGGTCGGCGCCATCGCCTGGCTGGCGGCCGGGGGGAAGGATGCGGCCTTGCTGTCGAGCGGGGGAGCCTTGTATTGCATGGGAACCTCCATAAAAAAACGGCGCCCGGGAGGCGCCGCGAACGGACGGTAACGGACGTTACCGGACGGTTTGCAGTGGCCGCTTGCGCACCACCAGCGCCCGCGCCTGGGCCGGCGTGATGCCCAGCCGGGCGGCGATCGCGGTGTAGGTGAGGCCGGCCCCGCGCCATTGCTGGGCCCGCTTCTGCAGCTGCAGCTGCGGGTCAGCGGGGGCCACGGGGCGGGGGCCGGCCGGCGGCCACGATCGCTTGCGCCCGCAGCACGATGGCCGGGTCGATGTCGTCCTGCCGGCGCAGGATGATGCGGGCCAGCTTGAAGCGGCGGCGGGGCGACAGCGTGGCCTGCTGCAAATGGATGTCGCGGGTCCAGTCGCGCTCGGCGCGGTAGATATTGCGGTTGCGCTGCGCCACCGCCTGCAGCAGCAGGATGTCGTCAGGCGCCATCGGCGTACACCTCGGGCTCGGTCATGGAGAGGTCGATCAGCACCGGCGGCGCCGGGCTCATGTCGTAGATCCGGGAGACCGCGTCCAGCGCGTCGTCGTGGGTGACGTAGGGGTACACCAGGTACTCGGTGATGAACTCGGCCTGGGGATCGTACAGATCGCCCTCGTGATTCACCGCCCGCACCGGCTTCAAAACGCGATAGCGCTGGCCCTGGGCCACCACCCGCTGCTGGTTGGCGGTGAGGTCGACCTTGAGTGTTTCCCGTGAAACCTGGCCGTCGACGATGGTCTCCACCGTGCGCAAATCGCTCTGGATGAGGTAAAAGCGCCCGTTCTTGAAGTCCGGCTCCAAGCGCTGAATGCGATCGTATTTGGCGTTGCCGCCCTCGCGCGGCCACGCCAGCTCGACGATCTCAAAGCCGATCTTCTCGATCAGCTGGCGCTCTTCGAAGTGCTCCAGGGCGTCCTGCAAGCCATAGCGTTCGTAGCCCACCACCACGTTCTGCACCCCCGGCTCGGCCGCCCACTTGGCGCGCAGATCGCGGATCTTCTGCCACCGCTCGGCCAGGCCCATCTTGTGCCTATAACCCTGCAGCAGATACTTGTTGCGCCCGGCGTCGATGCCCACGGCGTACAGCGCGGTGAGGTCGGAAGACTTCTTCCGCGAGCTCGCCGGGTCGCACATGATGTAGACGTTGAGGGTATCGGGGCGGATGTCAGTCCACTTCAACCACTCCCGCTGGAACATCGCCGCCAGCCCGGCCGCCGGATTCAGCAGCATCTGCGCCGCGAAGATGCTGTCCGGCTGCGCCAGCTTGATCTGCTTCAAGGCCTCCTTGGACAGGAACACCGGTTCGCCATCGTACTTGCCGTCGGCCGTGGCCGGGAACACCCGCGGCTCCAGGGCTTTTTTCTCCAGCAGCACCTGGTAGGTGTCGCCATATTTGTAGCGGGTGCCGAAGTGCCACTTGCGCTTGCGGTCGGTCTTCGGATCGCGCGCCCCCAGGTTGTCCGAGAGGCCGTGCATGTCGGTGGTCTTCTTCACCATTTCCGGCGACGTCACCGATTCCGGCACCACCACGTCGTCGTACACCCGCAGCAAAAAGTGGGCGCCGGTCGGCTGGCCATCGACCAAGCCCCAGGCTTCCACCGTGGCCTCCTTCGGGTTCGCCGTGCGCCGCACGATGATCCCCTCGTCCCGACTCCAGCGGGGCGATTGCCGCTCCGGTTTTGGCCATAGGATCTCCGGGTAGATCTGCTTCAGGCGGTCGTTGCCCTCGAACTCCATCTTTATTTGCAAGAGAAATTTCGCCGCCACCGGCTTGGTGTGGGAGAAGATGCCGACCGTGATGTTCGGGTTATTCAGGATCTCCTGAATCACCCCCGCGAACGTCCCGAAGGTGCTCTTGTAGTGCTCCCGCGCCCACAGATCCAGATGATCGTCCGGCGCCGCCTCCAGCATCCGGCAGCGCTCGAACAGCCACGGATGGGCCGCATCCGGCCGCCGCAGCAGCACCGTGGTGAGGTAGAAGCGATCTACTCTACCCAGGGCCGCCCGCCCATAGTCGCCGTAGGCCTGCTCCACCGTGTCGTACAGCACGGTGAGCTCGCGCCCGAACGGCAGGCCGGCCAGCTTGGCCTTGAGGCTGGCCTCCAGCGCCAGGCGCTCCGCCATGGCGGTCGAGATCACGCCTTCCCCTTGCGCTTTTTGGGCGGGCGCAACGGCTCCGGATCGAGGTACTTTACCGCCGGCTTCTCCGTATGCCAGCTGGTGCGGTCCCACGAGCCCTTGCCGAAATTGCACGGGGCACACAAGACCTGCAGATTTTGGGGGTCCAGCGCCAAGTCCGGCCGCTCCCGCCGCGGAATGATGTGGTCCACCACGATGCGCACCCCATCCTGCCGGGTCGAGCCGCAAGCCTCACAGCGGGCCCCATGCAACAGCAGCATCCGGTAGCGCAGCTGGCACCACTCGTGACTCTCGAGGAACGCATCCGAGACCCGGAACGCCGCCGCCTCCGCACTCAAAACCGGGGCCACCACCGCATCCGGCGCCAGCAGACTCTGCAGCAGATCGCGGGTCTTGCTCACCCAGCCGCCCGCTTCTGCGCCATCCGCTCGCGCTGCTTCTCCCGCCGCGCCGCTTTCTTCGCTGCCTTCTTCCACACCTTCGGCGGCAACGGAAACTGCGCCACTTGTTGCGTTTTCTGCACTTTGTTTGTTTTCAACGCTGTGCGCACTTTCGGGCCGGTCTCAACCCCGTGTTTTGCGACACCACCACCCACCACCTGTACCTTTTTCGCAACAGGCCGCGGGGTAGCGAGGGCAGGACTCGAACCTGCGACCTCCGGGGTATGAACCCGGCGAGCTACCGGCTGCTCCACCTCGCGCTTGCGCCAATCGTGCGGCTGCCGATTCCAGTGCGGCCACCCACAAATCCGACACAACGGTGCGTCCATGCCGCGATTCTACGATGCCTTCCACTGGTTGGCACCCGCATAAACCCCACACTCCACCAACGACGAATCAAGCACTTGCGCGCGGGGGCCCACATAAAACCCACAGAATTCCGCAGAAAACCCACAGAAAAGTGGAATGGGGCCCCCGCGCGATGGGTCCCCTTTGGCCAGCTGGGGGGGACGAGCATCAGAGGTATGCGACCTAGTTGAGTCGCATCGCTAGAGCAGGAGGTAATCCCGCGTTTGGCCTGGGCGGGTTCGGGTCCCATTTCGCCGCCTTCCACCCCGGTCTGGGAATGGGCGTCAATGCGGCTGCGATCCATTGGCTTTGGCCTTGGCCAGCTGCCGGTCGATGGCTTCCTCCAGCTGCGCGAGGTCGATGCGCTGGGCAACGTGGTCAGTGGGATCGCGCGGGCCCAGTGGTTCGAGGGGCTGCATGTCGGGGATGCCAAGTGCTTGTCTCTCCAGTGGAATCAGCTGGCGGAGCGTGGTGGAGAGATCACGCATGGCGGCGATATGCGTAGGCAGGGCGACGGCCCTGGCCATGGCCTGGCGGCGAGCACCTGGCTCTTCGAGTTCGTTGAGCGCGGCGAGGATGGCCTCACGATGGCCCGCCACGGCCTCCAGCTGGCCTAGCAGGGTGAGCGCCAGTTCCCGCGCTCCGCGAATGTCGCCGCGGTGCTGGCGGATCATTTCCAGCTGCAGTGCCGCCCCTTCGAGGATCGCCCGCTCGTTGTACGCACCATCTGACCCCGGAGCGTGACGTGTGTTCACGTAGGCCACCAGAGCGCGATGCAACGGAATGGCCTCCCGCGCCGGCGGATCTGGGTCAGGTTCGCGCGCGGGTCGGACACGGCGGACATGGGCAAACGAGTCGGGAATCGGCCTCCACAGCCCCCTTCTGGCGCGCTTGCACAGTGCGTCGTAGCCGATGCCGTGCTTGCGGGCGATAGCTTGGAGCGTGCTGTCACTTTCCCGCACCTCCGCCTCGATCGCCTTCCAATCCGGCCCTGCAGCTGGTGCGGCTGCTGCGGCGTCACTCTGTGATTGTTTACCTGACATAAACATTGGCGCTATGATGTGAGTGTGCCTGTCGCATGGGGCGGCGGGCTAGGTGAATGGGAGAGTGGAATGGAGACCAAGGTGAATCCTCTGGCGAGTGCGCTGGCTCAAGGGCTGCACGAGCACGCCATGAAGGTGCAAGCCCTTGCTGCGGCGGGGGAACGGCGGTTGCTGGTGGTCGCGGCGCTGCATGAGGCGATGCGCCCCTATTTGGGCGAGTTGCTGGCGTTGCCGACGTTCGAGTTGCGCCGCGATCATGCGACGCACGGGACCATTGCGGGGGACTACTGCGACGTGCAGGACGTGCAGCATGGCGGCAGTCGGGCGGATGCGGCCAAGGTGCAAGCGGCCATTCTGAACAAGGATGGGATCACGCTGTGCATGGGCTACGAGGCCAAGCGCCACGTGCAGGTGCATGTGCCCTCGCCGCACCAAAGCGGCGACACGCGCCTCATGGTGGTGACGGGCACCCTCTACAGCCATGAGCAGGAGGCGACGCGCTATGACCCGGCTACGGGGATTGCGGAGGCCGTTGCGGACGCCCTCGCCCGGGCTTGCAAGATGGTGAACTACCCGGAACTGGCCAAGCGCAAGGCCGCGTGCTTCGCCGCCGCAGTGAGGGCCGCATGAGCGCGCCCGCGTGGACGCCCGCCCTCGCCCAGAACTTCACCTACTGGCAGGACCCCGGGCACGGCTGGCTGGAGGTGCCGGTCGCCCTGCTGCAGGAGTTGGGCATCGTCGGCAGGATCAGCAGCTACAGCTACCGCTCCAAGGATGGCCTCACCGCCTACCTCGAAGAGGATTGCGACGCCGCCCAGTTCGTGCACGCCATGAAGCTGCAGCGGGGGATCACGGTGGTGACGGATGAGCAGCATCGGGAGCGCATCTTCATCCGCCAGCTGCCGCCGTTCACGGCGAGGACGCGATGAGGACGCCGCCACCCTTCCCCACCAAGTGGCGCACCAAGCGCGGCAAGCTGACCCGCGCCGCCCTGCGCTACGTCAATGCGCGCCTTGCCGACCATCATCGTTTCATTCAGGAGCAGATTCTCAAGCGCCGCTAGGGAACGCGCCTACAGCCCCCGCGCCGGGGGTTGTGGGCGGGCCGCTCGCCCGCACCCAACCACAAGGAGCCTGACCATGCCTCAAGCCATCACCCGCGAGTTGCTGCGCCAGCTGCGCGACGAAATCGACGCCGCCCTCGCCCCCGTTGCGGCCCTGCACGGCCTCACCCTCAAGACCGGCAACGCCACCTTCGCGGACACCCGCTTCACCCTCAAGCTGGACGGGGCACTGATCGGCGCGCCCTCGAAGGAGGCGGATACCTTCGTCGCCCTCGCCGGGGTGTACGGCCTCGATCCCACATGGCTCGACCGCCCCGTGATCTACGCCCACAAGCAATGGACGCTGCGCGGGCTCAAGGGCTCCAAGGTGCTGATCGAGAACCCCAACGGGAAGCTGTACCGCGCCCCGGTGGATCACTTCATTCGCGCCGGCAAGCTGGCGGCGTAGGGCACCCGCCCATAGCCCCGTGACAGGGGGCTATCCGCGGGCCGCTAGGCCACGCAACCCAACCAAGGAGAGCACCATGCAAGTCACTCGTCGGTCGCCCCTCACGGGGCAATGCAACACCCTCGATCTACCCATCACCGCCGCGCAGCTGGCGGAGTTCGAGGGCCCGCGCCACCTCCGCCGCACCGCGCCCGAAATCTTCCCCGATCTGCCCGCGCCCCTGCGCGAGTTCGTAATGACCGGCTACACCCCGGAAGACTGGGAAACGCTGTTCGGGGGGGAGGAAGCATGAGCCTGACCCTGCCCGAACGCATGGCCATCCTCGACGTGGTGGAGGCCGCTATCGTCGCCCAAGGCGAGCCGTCGATTGACGCCGACTCACTCAAGTGCCTCTACCGCTACACCCCCGCCGAGGGGGAAACCCGCGCCTGCGTGATCGGCCAGCTGATCTGCGACAACAGCTATGGGGCGTGGATCGACAGCGAGGGCGGGCTGGCCGACGCGCTCGACGCCACCGGCCTCGCCCATGTGCTCGACGACGATGCCTATGCGTGGTTCGAGAACCTGCAGGGCTGCCACGATCGCGCCGCCGTGGACAGCGACCAGCGCACCCGCTACCAGGGGGCGCAGTTCGTGGCGCGCTTCCAGCAGAACCTCGCTGATCTGCGCGCCGACATGCTTGGGGACCGGGAGGACCGGGAGGACGCCATCGCCCTCAACCAGCTGACCGCATGGCAGGGGGACGCATGAGGAACTGGAGCCTCGACGACTGGCTGGAGTTGCTCGACTACGTGTGGGTATGGGTCAAGTGTTGGGTGGTGGGCGGCGCCATCGTGTGGCTGTGCCGCGCCATCGCCAACATGACCCTCACCTAGCCAGCCGCCTGCGCTCGCGTGACAGGCGGGCGCGGGAGGCTGACTGGCCTCATTCCCAACCCAAGGAGACCCGTATGGAACTATCGCCCGATCCGCGCTTTCCCGGGGCGCGCCTCATCACGCCCAACGTCGAGCCGGGGGACGACTGGAAGCTGCCGCAGATGGAGGATGGCTCGCGCTGGATTCTCACCGTCAGCGCCGCCCATCACGCCCAGATCGGCCCCCGCCGCACGGTGTGGCGGGCGACCGTGACCGACCTGCCTTCCGGCCGCACCTTCCATCTGCGCGCAGCTGCGTGCGGGCTGCGCTGCTACTGCGGGGCGAAGATCGTTGCCGAAGTCTGACCGGAAGGGGGCCTTGTGCCCCCTTTTGCCGCTGGAGTACCATGCAAGTGCTTTACCCGTAGTAAACCCAACCACTCTCAATGGAGCACCGCAATGGACTACACCTGCACCCGCAGTAAACGCGACGGCTGGAAGTGCGAGACCGTCATTCCCTTGGGCACCATCAACGGCGCCAACCGGGAGTTGCAAGTCAGCACCTGGAAGGGGCAGCGCGGCATCATCTGCACCGCCCAGGTAGTGAAGCGCGAGGACGGCATGATCTCGTTCGTGTTCGGCATGGGGCCCGGCGGCGACTACCACAAGACGCTGGCCGACGACCGCGGCGGCAAGGGCACCGAAGCCAACCTCCGCCGCACCCACGAGCGTTGCTTGGCCGGGATCGAAGGGGTGAAGGAGGCGGCGCTTGCCTACTACCGCGCTTCCGCCATCGCCAAGGAGCAGGAGGCTACCGCGTGAAATCCATCCTCGATCCGACGTTCAAGTACGTGCCGAGCCACGCCACCAATATCCGCGAGACCTTCGCGGAACTGCGGCGGCAGCGGCTGGCGCAGGCCGTGGCGCAGCTGCAGGCGGAAGACCGCGCCCCGCTGCCCCTCAACGTGCTGCCCATCGTGCGCAGGAGGGTCAAGTGAGCGCCGCCCATACGCCCGCGCCGTGGCTGGCACGGGTGGGGGCCTTCCAGAGCATCGTGTCGTCCGAGGTCACTGGCGCGAGCGTGGCCGTCGTGTACGCCAACGACAACGGCGACGCCGAACTGATCGCCAAGGCGCCGAACCTGCTGCTGATGGTGGAGGCCATTCACGCCCTGCTCGACGGCACTGAATGGGACAGCGACACCGCGAGCGCGATTGCCGCGGTGCTCACCGACAACGGCTACACCATCCGCGAACCGGAGGAAGAACCGGAGCGCCAAGCGGCGCTCGATCTCGCCTGAAAGCAGCAGCCCCGGGGTGCCGAAGCCCCGGGGCTGTGCCTTTTGCCACACCCCAACCAAGGAGCACCACGATTATGCAACACCCACTCGAAAACATCCCTTCCATCGACGCCGAGCGCATCGTGTGGGAACCCACGGGCCCCGTGCAGGACCCCACCACGCGGCTACTGGCGACGATCTACATTGCCGGCTGCCCGATGCACCTGGAAGCCTACCGGCTGGCGCAGGACCCCGACGGCGAGCCCACCGACATCCAAGAGTTCGCCAAGCTGCCCGAAAACGCCGAGTACACCTTCGACGAAGAGGAGCACGCGCTGTTCAGCATCCTCGCCGCGGGTGCCGTGGAAACGGTGCAGATCAACGGGCGCCCCTACGCGCTCGTCGCCCACCCGCACGGGAGCTGACCGTGAACCGGGACGACGACGAATTCCGCATTTCGATCAAGGTCCGCAACCACCCCTTGCTGTCCGCGATCGAGGCCCGCGCCGACAGCGTGGCCGACTTCTGCCGGAAGTTCGACTTGAGCCAGTCGGAAGTGGGCGAGTTGCTCAACCTCAAGCGCAACCCGATCAACCAGATGACGGGCGAGTGGCGCCGGCCGGCGCTGCAGGTGGCCGACGCCTGCGGGGTGCCGCCGGAGGACTTGTTCCCCTCCGCGGTCCAGCTGGCACTCTCCAGCAACCACGCCCAATACACCCTGAACCGCCGCGAAGTGATGGCGGCGCTGCGGGAGGCCGACCAGCGGCCGGATGCGCTGCTGCAGCAGAAGGAGACCGCCGCCGAAGTGCTGCGGGTGATCGAGACCGTCAAGCACCTGACCGTCTACGAGCGCAAGGTGCTGGTGTACCGCTTCGGCCTGGGCGGAGGGCAGGAGAAAACCGCTACGGAAGTGGCGCGCATGTTCGACTTGAGCGTCGCCCGCGTCCAGCAGATCGAGGCCAAGGCGCTGCGCAAGATGCGCCATCCGTCGCGCTCCGAGCAGCTGCTGCCGCTGCTGCCGGCCAGCTTCGAGGACATCCCGCCGCCGCAGGACACGTTCGGGATGGATGCTTGGGTTGAGCAGGCGGTCGAGCAGGGGCTGGCCACGTGGATTCCCCCGCTGCACCCGGCCGTGGGCGCCTTCTACGATCCCTACTACCCCTACCTGTCCCGCCGCGGATGAAACGCTACCTCGTCCTCATCAGCGGCTACCCGGATCGCATCCACCTGCTGTGTGAGGGCGAGGACCCGCAGCACGCCAAGGAGCAGGCCGAGTTCGCCTATCCCGAGGGCGCCTTTTACGATCTGTTCGAGTTGCTCCCCATCGAGCTGCAGGAGGAAACCATCGCCCCCGCCCGCGAACGGCACATTTGCGGCTGGCTCAATCTGACCACCGCCGAGTGGCTCGCCATCCCCCACAGCGTGAAAGACAAGCTGTGGGATTACGTGCGCTCCCAACAACCCTCTGCCACCAGGAACCCCCATGCCGACTGAAAAAACCTTCCTCGTTATCCGCGCCGACGGCACCGAGGAAACGCACCCGCATGACCCGGACACGCTGCAGCTGCGCCACGTCGCCGCCTTGATCGGCGCCGGCACGCTCGACTCGTTCTCGCTCCGCAACGGCAAGCGGGTATGGGTGGATGACTTGGGCCACACCCGCGGCCTGCCCCTCAACGCCAAGGCCACCGCGATGTACCACGCGATCTGCAAGCCCGGCACCACGCACCCGATCTGCGGCGACGTGGCGGTAGTGGAGGAAACATGAGCCGCCGCAAGCCTACCGGCCGCCCAGTCGGACGGCCCCCGAAGCCGAAGCCCCCCATCAGCGAGGGGCTCATCGCCACCCCGCAATGGAGCGTAGCCGAGCACGTCGGCAGCCACGCCGCGCACCGCGGCATCCAGGTGCGCGCCACCGGCAAGCTGGTGGTGTTCCGCCCCAACGAGGTGCCCGAGGACATCGGCATCTACAAGACCGTGGCGCTGTTCGACTCGCGCCTGGAGGCGCTGCGCTACATCGAGCAGAAGGCGAAGGAGAAGCACCCATGAGGGAGTAAACTAGCCCCTCGTCCGTCAGTGTATTGATCTCCCACGGCCCGCTCCCCATGCGGGCCTTTTTTTTACTTGCGCTTCTTGCTGCCGCTGCGCGCTTCGGTTTCCTCGGTGAAGGTGAACGCGCCGGCGTTGACGTCCTGCTTGCTCTCCGGCCGCAGCCACACCGCCATCGGCGCGTCCGGGGGCGTGTCGCCCTGCACCGCGGCGATCACCACCGCATCCTCGGCCCACGACAGCACAGTGGCGTTGTGGGTGCCGATCTTCACCTGCGATGAATCGCCCTGCGGCTGGAAGCCGGTACCGGCAATGAGGATCTCGGTCCCGTCGGGCCCGCTGGAGGGCTCCAGGCTGGTCACGGTGGGCATGGGTAGCTCGCCTTCCGGCGGCACAGTCTCGCCGGGCGGCAGCGCGCCCGCATCGTGCAGCGCCTGCTCGAGCTCACCCGCCTGGCTCTTGATGAGGGTGAGTTCCTCGGTGGTGATGGCGCCGATCACCAGGTTGCGAATGGTGGTGCACAGCACCAGGCCGGCGTCGAGCAGCGATTGCTTGACGTCGCGCGTGGCGTCCTGTTTCTGCGCCTTGGCGTCCCAGTTGCCCCGCTCGTCCTCGCCCCACTTGGCCGCTGCTGTTTTCGTCATGGTGATACTCCCTTCACACGATGATCAATGCCTTCATGGTCTCGGCCAGCAGCAGCAGCCGGTAGCGGGACTCGTTGACGGCTTGGGTGCAGCCTTGGCAGTCGTCCACGAGGTAGTCGTCGAACAGGATCATGCCGCCCTTCACCATCAGCGGCGGCAGGTGCTGCAGGATGTCCTTCGTCGTCTGGTACTGGTCGCCATCCGCGTGCACGAAGGCGATCGGCGGCATCGCCACCAGGGAGGCGGGGAACACCCCTTTGATCACATGGGCCGAGGGGATGGCGGCCTGCACCGCTGCCGCCGAACAATCTGCGAAGTGGCCCAGCGGGTGGGTGTCGGAGGGCCCGGAGACCGGCATCCCCTCGAAGGTGTCGTAAAGGTACAGCTCGCGCCCCAAGGTGGCCAGGGCGGAGGCGCTGCCGCCCTGGTACACGCCAACCTCGACGATCGCGCCCGCCGGCGCCCGTGCCGCGTAGTAGAGCAGGCTGCGCAGAGCCTGCGGCGGCAGCAGCGTCGGCAGCACGCTACTTCGGCGAGGGCGCTGCGCTCACGTACACCAGCACCGGCTTCTGGCCCGACTGCACCAGGATGGCGGGCTTGGTGCCGGGTGGGGTGTCGCCCTTCGGCTGGGCGTGCGGCAGCGCGATCAGCAGCGCGGTACCGGGCGGCAAGGTCGGCAGGTAGATCGGCTGCTCGATGCCGATGGACGGATCGGGCGGGATCACGATCGGCGGCGTCGGTCGCCCGCCGTAGCTGGGCGGCAGCGAGTTGTCCGGCACGTTGGCGCCGGGCGGCAGCTGCGGCGGCCAGGTGCCGGGCGGCAGCGTGATCGGCGGCGAGGGGCGCACCGGCGCGATCGGCAGCGCGTTGCCAGGATGACCGTGGCCAGGCAGCCCTTGGTCGGGGTGCCCATAGCCGGGCAAGCCCTGGTCCGGATGACCGTAGCCGGGGAGCCCTTGGTCCGGGTGCCCATAGCCTGGGAGCCCTTGATCGGGACGCCCGCCCCAAGCGGGACGGCCATAGCCGGGATCGACGGGGGTGCCGTCAAGCGGGATGACGAAGGCGAACATGGCTTTGCCTAGCATGGTGGACTCCTTGTAAATCACTTGAAAAAGTAGGCGATCAGCGCGGTGACGGCGGCGACGATCATGCCCTCGATGGCGAGGATGACGAGGCGCATCCGCGCCTCCAGCAGGGCTACCCGCAGCAGCAGCCCCTGCTCACCTTGCCGAGGTTCTGTGACCACATCATTTCTGCGGGGCGTAGCAGTACACGACCATGTCCGTCACCGGGGGATAGGTGCCGGTGGGCTTGGGGCCGTCGTTGAAGATCTCGATGCCGTAGGTAACGCCCGGCTGCAGCACGATCACGCCCGCGCCCGGCGGCCCGCCCACGCAGTAGGGGATCGACGGATAGGTGCCGGTGGTTTCGTAGAGCAGGTTGCCGGCGTTGTCGCGGATCTTCACGTTGCGCGACTGCGGCCCGCCGGAAGCGCCGTGCTCGCCGATCGACACCGTGTTCATGTTCGGGCCCTTGGGCCAGTCCGCGGGCACCGTGAGCTTGAGCTGGTAGAGATCGTCGCCCTTCATCGAAGGGTAGGGCGGGGTGCCGGTGTAGACGTGGCCGCCGAAGGGGAGCACCCCGGCCTCCATGCCCTGGGTGGTGGCGGCGCCGCTGCCGGTCGGCTGCCCTGCGGTGTACTGCTGGCCGACGGTCCAGTCGGCTTGGGTGTAGTACGCCAGCACCGGGGGCGGCAGCAGCGAAAACTGGACCACATCGCCACCGTCGAGCGTCACCTTGTTGGCCCAGTGGTGGGCTTGCAGATCCTCGACCATCAGCAGCGAGGTCTGGTAGTTCTTCGCCGGGATCCAGTTGGGATCGACAGGCTTGGTCTCGGGACGGTCCTGCCGGCGATCCTTCATGCGGTTCTCCTGATTTTTGGGCGTACCTACCCTACCCTGTCCCGTGGCTCGGGACTCGCGGCCGCCACCTGGAAGTGTTCGAGTTATAGGGTGGCAGTGCTGACAGCGAAGGGCGCCCCCTGTTGTTGCTCTTGTGTAAATGTAGGGCTCGCTGACTCGCGCAGCGTAGCACGGCGGCGCTGGATTTCAAGCGCGTAAAGGGCGCTTTTGGGCAGCACCCGCTCCAGCTGCAGCGAGAGCTCGCGGAAGGTCAGGCGGTCGGCGTCGGCCAAAAGCCCGGAAACGACGCTGTAGCGTCGATCCCACCGCGGGTAGGCCTCCACGTCCACCCCGAGCTGCCGCGCGCGCCACAGGTCGCTGTAGCGCCGCTGGCGCGTGCCTTCGCAGGTCGGACACAACCGCTTGGCGGAGGTCGAGGTGGCGAGCAGGTAGCCGATGCCGCCACAAGTGCGGCAGGCCTGGTCGATGAATTCCGCCGTCACCGCCACGCACACCTTGCGCCGCATGGTGCGCACCGCGATCACGTTGCGGGCCCGCTTGCCCAGCAGGCCCAGCACCCGCTCGTAGGCGTTGGCCTGGAACGCCATCAGGCGCCACAGCTCGCAGCCCAGGGGATCGGAGAAGGCCAGCCCGCCGATGCGGTCGATGGCGGCCTCGCTGATGGCCGATTGCTCGAGGTGGCTCGATTGCAGCGCGCCGGCCACCAGTTCGCGCAGGTTCATGGCCGCCGCGCCCGCGCCCACACGTCGACGCCGGTACGGCGGATCAGGTGGTCGAGGTAGACCGCCTGCGGCCCGTGGCGCTGCTCCCACCGCAGCGGGCCGTGATCGAGGCCGAAGGTGGTCAGGCGGTGGTGATGGGGGCAGATCGGCAGCACCAGCCAATCGTAGCGCGGCAGCTTGCGGCCCTTGGCCTTGGGCTCTTGCATCCGCTCGACAATCGAGCCCCCATGGCAGTGCGCGATCTCGGCCGGCGCGCCGCAGGCCACCGCCAGGTCGTCGCCGATCAGCGTGATGCAGCCGTAGCGGACGATCAGCTTCCAGTAGCGTTCGATTTCAGCGGTCGCCATCAGTGCTGGGGGATGCGTTTGATCTCCCCGCCCGGGATGCGCTCCAGGAACAGGATGACCGCGTCGGTGGAACTGCGCAGGGTGCGGCTGACGTCGTCGACCTTGGGGCCGACGGTGTCGGCAATGAGCGAGATCAGGATGCGGTAGCAGAGGTCGATCCCCTCCTTCCCCGCCGCCTGGCCGATCTCGTTCTTCATGCGCATGGCGAGTTGGTCGAGCTGGCTCACTGCTTCCGACGACAGCTGCGGCCGCGGTTGTCCGATCATGCTTGTGCTCCTTCACGGTTGAGGTGCGCCCGGTAGGGTTGCTGGATGCACTCGTTGAACATACGCCCGGCCTCGGCCGCGTAGTCGAGGTCCTTGCGCGAGACCACGCCGCAGAGGGTGCACACCACCTCCTTGGCGCAGTCGATGGGGTTGGTGCCGACGCTCTCCGCCCAGGTGTTGGGGAAGTTGGTCCCCAGCCACTCCTGGAACGCCGGATCGCGGCACCAGATCACCGCGGTGCGGCACAGCGGGCCCACCGGCAGGTCGGCCGGCTGCTCGTCGTCGCCGATCAGCGCCAGGGCGGCCATGAAGCGTTGGCCCCCGTGCCCGCCTTTGGCGATGGTGAGCGGCTCGAACTTGGCCAGATCCTCGGGCTGCACCTGGAAGATAACCTTCGCCCCGCCGGTGGCGGTTTTGGCCCAGTTCAGCAGCATGAGCTCCACCTGCAGCAGGTCGCTCATGGGAGGAAGTGGTGGAACCGCGGATCGTGCTCGTTGAGGAAGTAGGTGGGCCCATAACCCCAATCCTCGAGGTTCTCGTCGCGCATCAAATTCGCCTTGTAGGCCCACCCCACAACCTCGACCGCCGGCGGGAATCGGTGCAGCCGAGTGAGCACAAAAATGTCGATATTGCTGTAGTCGTTTTCGCCCGGCTTGGGCTTGTAGAGCATCAGCCGGCCACGCGGCTTCGGCGTGGCCTTGATGTCATAGCGATTGCCCTGGCGATCGACCGTATCGGGCCGTCGGGCCCAGCCTCGGCCAACCCCGACGCTGTCGTCGAACGGCAGGTCGTACTTGCGGCAAAACGCCAGCTCGCCGGTTGAACCGTCAATCAAGAGGTCGACGGTTTCCCGTCCCCAGTCGAGTTGCTTGTTGTGGGCTCCCATGGCGGTGTTGATCTGGTTGGCCTCGTACCTGCCTCGACCAACCCGCTCGGCGTAACGCTGGTCTGCTTCGGTGAGTGCGACGAACACGATCCGCCTCCGTGTTTGCTGACGTAGCCGCCGCAATGGCACGGCAGCTGCGGTTGCGGGCAGTACCGCCCGACGAACTTGATCGCGCACTCCCAGCCATGGTGGACGTAGTGGGCGCAGTCACGCCTGGGGATGATGCGGGTATCGGTGGCGTCGCTCACGAGAGCCGCGCCTTGATGGCTGCGTAGTCGCTCCGTTCCAGCACCTGCCAGTCGTTGGGGTCGAGCGTGTCGAGCAGCACGATCACATGGCTGGCGGCGGGGCGTGGCGGCTCCACCGGGAAGAACATGGCGACGAGTCCGTCGCGGATGCCGGGGACCACGCAATCGGGCGGGAACGGCGACCCGGTCAGGTTCTCGGCCTCGCCGACATTGGACCCGGTCAAGCTGTCGAAGGTGTCGCTCATGCGTCCCCCATCAGGTGCGCGGCTCGCGCTGAATGGCGTCGCGCTCCAGTTCGGCTTCCAAGTCGAGCTTCTTCGGGCCGGTCGGCACCCGTTTGGTCAGCGCGCGCAGGGCCTCGAAGCCGGCGGGCGGTTCGGTGCGCTCGCGGCCGATGTTCCAGCCCTTGAAGGCCGGGAAGTGCGTTACGCAGTACCAGGGCCCGCTGCCGGTGGTAGAGCTGGAGTACGGCGCCGGTTCGGCGCAGCGCTGGCCGCGATCGAAGTGCTCGCAGGTGCCGCGGAGAGGATCCGTTGACCCGCTGCCCTTGGCCTTGCGCTGGCCGTAGCCACAGCCAGGACAGACTCCCTCGATCAGTCCCTCACCACATTTCGGGCAATGCCTCATGCGTCCCCCATTTTGCGGCGGATGTTGTTGCGCCACGTCATCAGCCAGTCGGTCTTGCGGCCCTTGGCGCCAGGGACCGCGCCCCAGTAATCCCGAAATTCGAGCGACATGCGCACTACCTTCTGCGGGTCAAGGTCGGGGTAGCACGCGATCGCCCACTCCTTCCACTCGTCGGGGAGCCTCCAGTCGGCAGGCAGGCGTTGCCCCAGCGGGGTGCCGTTGCCCTTCTTCCTCGTTTTTGCGTCCGTTGGCGGAGCCGGAGGCGAAGCATCAAACGCTATTGCTTCATTACAAGTACTGCTTCTGCTTCTGCTTCTGCTTCTGCTTTGGTCGACATCGTCAACACCAGTCGACGGCTGTCGACAACTGTCATCATCTGTCGACGCCTGTTTCCGCTTGTTTCGCAACCACTCCCGCTGATAGGCCCGCCGCTCTTCCTTGTCGCGGATCTCGCGGAACTGCTGGTAGTTGACGATCTGCCAACCCCACGTCCGGTGTTCGTCGAGGCGCACGATGCGCCGGCCTTCAAGGTCGGGGGTGCGGCTGTCGGGGTCGGGCTGTTCCAGCGCGGCGATGCCGGTCTGGATGATGTCGAGGGGGATGGTGGTGCGGTTGGAGATCGCGCCGGGAGTCATGTCGACCACCCCGGTTTCGTCGGCCAGGATCAGCATCTGCTGGAAGGTGACTAGCGCCTGCCACGGCCCCTTGGTGACGAGGGTCCCGTCGAACATCGAGGGGAACAGCTTGGTATACAACTGCGCTCCCACAAGAGGCGAAAAAGGCGCCGGTAGCCGCTGTTGTGGCAGCGGCGGCCCCGCGAAGGGATTTCCCGGCAGTGTGTTCGTTGGGCGGTGCCCGCTCCGCCCCAAGCGGTTTTATGCCGCTTTGGAGGGGGGTCGGCGCCGTCGCTGACCGCGTAGTGCGGCCCAATCCACGTGCGGATTGAGCAACTCGCACTTTACCGCACCGCGAGTGATCCGCTCAATCGAAGGGGCCTTGTCCGCGCTGACGAGCTCGCCGCTGCACCAGCGCGAGACCATGCCTGGGGTTACGCCCATCAAGCTGGCAAATTCCGCCTGCGAGGGCGACCCGCGGCGGCCGAACCATTGCTTCAGAGTAATTTGGGCCATAGTCGCGCGAGTTTACCCCCCCTCATGTAAAAATTGCAAGCCCCGTTGAGCAAGGGTAAACTCGCGGGATGAAGCTCACTACATTTGAAATTCTCGAGACCATCCGCCACAACGTGATGCTGGAGATCGCCCGCAGGCAGGGCGAATGCACTCTGATCATGGCCGAGCACGACGACAACTGCCCGGCCAAGCGCTGGCAGGGAGCGTGCTACCGCAAGGAGTGCTGCAGCTGTGAGGCACGCGACGTGGCCTACACGATGATCGACGAAGAGGGCACGCTGGGGCCGGGCCGGGTGTTGGCCCGCGCCGGGGAGCTGGTGCAATGAAGACCCTACAAGAGCAGGTGAAGTGCGTCGAGCGCGAGCTGACCTACCGCCGCCGGGTGTACGCGCGCTGGGTGAGCCGCGGCAAGATGACCACAGAGCAAGCCGAGCACGAAATCGAAACCATGCAAGCCGTGCTCAAGACCGTGAGGGACGCCGCCTTGGCCGAACCAATTTTGGGAGGATGACGATGGTGATGGAGAAACGGGTGGGATTTACGCTGACGCAGGGCCAGATCGAGGCCGCTTGCGTGGCCTACGTGGCGAACCGTCTGCAGGACGACGAGGCCGCGGTGGCCACGGTGCACATCAACGGCATGGGCGCCGATCCGCAGGTGGTCTCCTGCGACATCGCGGTCGCCAAGAAGCGCGTGCGCAAGCCGAAGGGGGCGCCGTTCCCATGAGCGAGTACGAGGCCATGGAGCAGGCCGCGGTCAGCGAGGCCGAGGCGCTGCGGCAGCACCTGATGCAGCTGCACGCGGACGATCCGGTACGGGTGCTGATGGTGCTGGTGCACTGCACCGCGCAGCACCTGGCCTGCTGCCGCACCAAGACCGGGGACGCCGACGCGGAGATCTTCGCCGGGGCCGAACGCAAGCTCGAGCTGCACTACGAACACTACTGCGAGCAGGTGACCCTACAGCAGCTGGAACCGCCGCCGACAGGAGTGCACTGATGCGAGCCCGAGACATTGCAAAGGTGGAGGGTTTCCTCGATGCCTTCGACCCCGCCAAGCTGAACGCGGTGAGCGAGCAGTTGAAGGACGTCCTGGAAAAAGCCTTCGGCTACGACACCGACGCGGGTGCGTGCCTGTGCTTCATCGCCGCCTCCACCCTGTACGCCGAACACGCGGCCCGCATGGGCCCGGAGGGCGACGAGATCCGTATCGCCCAGGTCGAGGCCATGATCGAGACCATTCGCAACGAGGACGACGAACCCCCACAAGGAGCGCACTGATGGCATTGACCAAAGAGCAACTGGCCGCCCGCAAGATCGGCGGCTCCGATGTAGCGACGATCCTCGGGCTCAATCCGTGGAAAAGCGCACGCGAGCTGTATCACGAAAAACGGGGCGAACTGCCGATTCCCGACCTAGAGACCAACGACAACGTCGAGGCCGGCAACATCATGGAGACCCCGATCGCCGAGTTGGTGGCCCGCCGCCTGACGCGGAAGTGGGGTACCGAGGTCAAGCTGCGCCGTTGCAACCTGACCCTGGTGCATCCCAAATACGATTGGTTGACGGTGCACATTGACCGCGACTTCGTCGGCCTGGAGCGCGGCCTCGAAATCAAAAACGTGGGACCGCGCGCGTGGAAGGGCTGGGGCGAGCAGGGGACCGACGAGATCCCGCAGCATTACCTCCCGCAGCCGCACACCTACATGCTCGTGAAGAATTACCCGGTGTGGACCGTGGCCGGCTATTTCGGCGGCGGTGATCTGCGGTTTTACGAAGTGGTGCGAGATCGTGAAATGGACGAGCTCATCATTTCCAGCACCCACGACTTCCACGAGGCGGTTATCAATGGGGTGCCGCCCGAGATCGACGCCGCCAGTCCGCGCGCGCTCGACGTCATCAAGCGGGTCTATCCCGGCACCAATGGCGAGATCATCGAAGGCGACGTTTCGCTCACCCCGTGGATCGCCATCATGCGCGATTCGGCCAAGCTGCGGCTGGAGTACACGAAGACGGAGGAAGTGGCGAAGGCCCATCTGGAGCGCTTCATGGGCGAGGCCGCGGTGATGCGCATCCCCGGCGTGGCCGGCGAATTTGTGCGCAAGATGGTGAAGCGCAAGGGCTACACGGTGGAACCCGACGAGCATATGGAGTTTCGTTACAAAGCGAAGGACAGCAGCAATGACGCCTAGCGAATTGGGAGTGGGGCTGTTTCAAGCCCTGGTGGGCGAGCCCGAGACACTGTTCGAGTCGGTGAAGGAGTACCTCAACGACACCGCGCAGCCGGAGGATATTTTCGACAACGAGAAGCTGGAAGCCTGGGCGCGGGCCCGGGGATTCAGCATTGACGAGGACTAGCGATGGACGAGAACACCAACGTAGTGCCGATGGAACAGAAGCAGCTGCCAGCAGTGGCCGAGAGTCCCTACGACTTCATGCCGAAGAACAACGGGGAGGCGATGGAGTTGGCGCGGATGCTGGCCGAGTCGACCATGGTGCCGAAGGATTACCTGGGCAAGCCGGGCAACGTGTACGTGGCCATGACCATGGGCTTTGAATTGGGTCTGAAGCCGGTGCAGTCGCTGCAGTCGATCGCCGTGATCAACGGCAAGCCGGGCCTGTACGGGGATGGGGGCAAGGCGCTGTTGCTCAAGCACGGCTGCACCATCGTGGAAATGGACACCGCCGCGGTGGAGCGCGCTGGCTATGCCCAATGCACCATTGGGCGCCCCGGACGGCCGCCGGTGACGCGGACGTTCAGCAAGCAAGACGCGGTGCGCGCCAAGCTGTGGGACAAGGAAGGCCCCTGGCGCAGCTATCCCTTCCGCCAGATGGCGTGGCGTGCGTTCTGGTTCGCCGCGCGCGACGCGGCAGCCGACATCCTGCGCGGCCTCCCGCCGGCCGAGGAATTGCGCGACATGGAGGTCGACGTCACCGCCCAGGGCGAGACCCTGCCGCGCGAGCCGATCGCGGCCTCGGCCAACGCCACCGACAAGATGAAGCAGCACCTGGCCCCGTTGCCGGCCACGCTGACCATGATCGCCGAGTTCGAGGGGGTGCAGGACGTCGCCGGGCTCGACGCTGCCTACCAGAAGGCGACCGCCATGCGCGACGCCAGCATTCCGGACAAGGCCAAGATTCGGGCCGCGTACAAGGTGGCCAAGGATCGGGTGTTCAACGCCGGGCAAGAAGCGGGCCTCCACGGGGCGGAAGTGACGGAGAAAAATGCGTCAGTGGCGGAGACCGCGACAGCGACGGCGACCAATAGTGTTACGGAGAAGAATTCGGCCCCCGATCCACTGACCGACGAGCAGATCATCGCCGGCATCAGCGACGCCAAGACCAAGGAAGAGGCGCAGCTGTTCGCCAGCCTCCACATCCAGCCGCTGGTCCCGGGCCCGCGCAAGGACACCCTGCAGGCGATCTACCGCAACAAGGTGGAGGCCATGGAATGAGCGGCCTCACCGACAATTTCGTGATCAGCGAGGCGGGCGAGCTGGCCGAGGAAGGCAAGCAAGCGGCGCGCTCCGCCTACGCCAAGGCCCACCCGGCGATCCCGTTCTCGCGCCTGACCGAGAACCAGCAGAGCGTCATCTACTGCGTCTACGTGGGCGGGATGATGGATGCGCTGGGGTTCGTGAAGAAGGAACTGGTGGCCGGGGCAGGGAAGAAGGGGGGGAAGCCATGACCGCCTACCGTGAAGGCCTGCCCGAGCGCCCGCCGCGGATGCGTTCGCTGCCGCTCAACGACAAGGGCTACCCCATCCCCTGGTTCGTGGAAACGCTGCCCGACGGCTCCCGCGACTTCCGCATCATGGACGGCCACAAGTGGGTCCGGGCGGTGCGCGATCGCCTGTGCTGGCTGTGCGGCGAGCGCATGGGGGCGTTTATGACCTTCGTCGCCGGGCCCATGTGCGGCATCAACCGCACCTCGGCCGAGCCGCCCAGCCATCACGACTGCGCGGAGTACGCGGCCCTGGCCTGCCCCTTCCTCACCCTGCCGAAGGCGGTGCGGCGCGAGGCGGGGCTGCCGGAAGAGGTGAAGCATCACAAGGCCAAGGTGACCGAGAACCACGTGATCGGCGGCACCGCCATCACCCGCAACCCGGGCGTGACGCTGCTGTGGACCACGCAGAGCTACCAGGTGCACAAGGTCGACAACGGCCGCATCATCGAAATGGGGGCGCCCTGCAACGTCGAGTGGTTCGCCGAGGGCAAGCCCGCCACGCGGGCCCAGGTGGAGGAATCCATCCGCACCGGGATGCCCTACCTGCAGGAAATGGCCGACAAGGAGGGGCCGGCCGCGCAGGCGATGCTGCTGCGCTACGTCGATCGCTTCATGCCGCTGCTGCCGCTGCCATGAGCAGCACACAGGAGTTTGATCGGGAGGGCCGCGAGGACGTGCGGCTGTTCGCCAAGCCGGCTACCGAGCGCGAGGCCTTGCTGCAGGCCGCACTGGGCCTCGCGCGCACCGAGCTGGCCAAGGTCACGCCGCAGCGCGACGCCATGCTGGTGGTGCTGCAGCAGCTGGCGGCGCTCAAGCGCATCCGGGTGCAGGCCTTCGGCCCCCACGATCAACTGATCGTGCCCGCGCCGCTCATGCAGCTGCTGGACGACATCGTGAAGCTGCAGCCGTGAGTGCGAACCCGTTTACGCGGCCTGAACCGCCCCGCAGCGCCCCCGGCTATCACTACGAAGTAATGGTCTCGGGCAAGGAATGGATCCATCCGCCCATCGGTGCGGGACGCTGCCGCTGGATCCTCGACCGCTATAGTTGCAAGCGGCCAGCGGTCGCCACGCTGATGCGTGGATTCGGGAGGACGCGGCGGCCGTGGGACTACTGCGAGCTGCATCTGTACGGGCGCTGGATCGAGGGCGGCCAGGTTATGAATTGGCGCCTCGTAGAAGATGAATAGCTGGCTGATCGCCCTCGTGGGCCTGATCTACGGCTACGTTTCCATCATGCAGGGGATCAAGGGCGAATGGCCGCTGGCGATCGTTTACGGCGGGTATGCACTATCGAATATCGGACTATGGAAGCTGACTACATGACCGACCCAACGAAGGTGTGCCCGCTCCCATGCCCCGGTTGTGGTCATGTTCCGGGAGCGCCGCCAAACGAATTCGAGTTGGATAACGATTTCGTCTATCCGGTCAACCGCGAACGGACGCTGTGGAATGCGGTGTGTACTGAAGGTGGGGGCGGTGGATGCGGATGGTCTGTTCTCGGTCGGTCAGAGGACGAGGCAATCGCCAAATGGAACCGTCGCGATGCCGCTCCCGCCGAGGCCGCGCAGGGAGAGGTAGCGGCGGCGCTGCAAGCGGCTATCCATGCACTGCGGAGCTATCAGTATGGCAACGGTGCACCAGACCTTGCGGAAGAGGTAGCTGACCGCTGCGAACGCGCCCTCGCGCCCAAGGCGGCGCAAGACAAGTGTGACGGCAATCATGGCGGCCCGCCGTGTGCCG
>Ga0207686_10000050_pt1 | contig 114997 bp, 109 predicted proteins | sample KBSM24metaG_FD_184396 | JGI IMG/M metagenome (GOLD analysis project Ga0207686, IMG submission 184396) | Miscanthus rhizosphere microbial communities from Kellogg Biological Station, Michigan, USA - KBS M2-4 metaG (SPAdes) (version 2) | ecosystem: Host-associated > Plants > Roots > Rhizosphere... | reverse complement strand
TTGTAAGAGCCTTGCACTGAGGACAGGTTAACGTCATTTTTTCTCCTTCAAGTAGAGAAAAAAATAGTCAACTATTTTTTCAATTCTTTCAGCAAAATTTTTACAGCACTACCTGTTTAGGACTACCGAAGAATGAGCCCATAGAAAAATCAAATATTCTTAAAAACTTCGCTAATAATGGAAAAGGCTTCTCTACAACCACGAATAATCTTAATGGGTTAGTAGTCAAAGGACAAGAAAAACAAGGAAAACGTCTTATAAACCCCTGGAATTGGGCGGGTAGGCACAATAAGCGTCAAGATAGTAAGAATATTGCACCAACTTTTATTTCGACCCAACCCCCACCTTCTGTGGATTTAGACAATATGTTAGATGACGCTTTTGTTGAATTTTTAGAAGAACAAAAAACTGCTACCTCGCCGACAGGCACGGATACTGGGACTAAGCTTACGGTGTTAGACCAAGCTAATAAAGAAAAAAGAGAGAATGAGCAACCCCCTGTTGAGGAAAAAGTGTTACCTAAAACAAACGATAATAATGAAACCCTCGAGAGTAAACTCGAAGAAGAAGAACCTTCTGCGAATGTAAACGGACAGCAAGTACAAGCCAATAATCCAGAGGAAAAAGAGCAGGCCCAGCAGCAATAGCAGCAGATAAATATAAACGAATCAATGGTTGCAGGTGTTGCAGATGACGACGACAGTGATAATAGAATTGAAGGGTCAGATGAGGAGGAGAAAATAAGTCAGTTGTTAAAACTAGTAGGCGTCGATGTAAATCAGGATAATAACGCTTCATCCACATCTACAACAACAACTACAGAGACAACTTTAAGTATAAACGCCAGTACTGTTACCCCCAACGGAGTAGACAGTACCGCTACTACAATAAATAAAGGCTAATCGTTCGAAACAAGCGATTCAAGAAGGCAACTAGTGCTCCTTAACAAAAGTTTTTGACGTTTGGGCTGTGTCAAAGCCTTGCAGTTCAACGATCGTAAAGCACGCTGTATTAACTTAATACAGCGCGCTTTACGATCGTTGAACTGCAAGAGCTTTCACATCAGCTCAAACATTAAAAACTTTTGTTAAGGAGCACTAGCAGGTGTTGCCTTTCTCAGAATGAGGGCTTGATGGGTATCGATAGTCGTGTGCCAGTGCCAGGAAGGGGTTTCGATTTTCTCAAAGATCAGGTGGAGCTCGCCTTCAATTTCGATGGCACGGCACCGCTCCCCATCGGGCACTTCAATAAAGTGATCACTTGAAAGCACAACATTTTCAGCATAAAACTCACTCATGCCGCGCAAAAGAATCTGACAGACCTCTTGCCGGGCGATCTCATTGCGCCAGTAGACATTAGGCATGTCGTGATCGATCCCTTTATTGCGCACGGTGACATTTTTAAGAACGCACCGGCCGACTCTTTCCGAATAGATCAACTTTTGTCCTTCTGTATGGCCCATAACAGATTCGGCTTGGATGAGAAGGCTGCCTCTTAGGTCGAGATTTTCAATATCAACCTCTGCAATCTGCAATTGAAGCTCGCTTTCGGGATGGAGCCGTCCACCTCTAATCTTTTGAGCAATGATGCTGTAGAGAGGTCCTAATGCCGGGTGGTACAAGAAAATAAACGACGGCCCCTTCTCAAAGAAATGGAGCGGATCGCTGACAACAGGCACCTGCATGTGGCAGGCAACTAAAAGATCCCGATTGTTTTGTAAAATGTCTAAAAAGCAACCTTCTGGAGTCTCTAACAGAGAAGAACCTAAACTAAATTCCCGTTTTGCTGCAGAGATCGTCTTCCGGCGGTGGTTATAGGTGAGATAGGTTTTGAGCTGCTGGCGATCCGTTGAAGGGAGCGGTGTTTCAAAGGTCTCTTCAAAAAAATCGGCAATGTTCTGCATCGTCGATTCTAAACGGGCGACCTCTTCTTCTTTTTTCTGGCCGGTATCGGTCTTGTAGGAGAGTTTTTTCAGATTGACCAGGATGCCTGGGATCGGACACCGGTTGATCGCATCGAGAATCGCTTCAAGATCAACGAATAAGATATTGGTGTTCGAGGGGAATTTGGAATACGGGCTGCCAGGCTTTTCCGGCTGATCGACAATGCCGAATTTTTTGAAATCGCAGTATTCGATATTTGTCAGCGTATATTTGTAGCCTTGAGAAGACGCCGTTTCAATCAGGACGTTGATCCCTTCGGAAGCTTTGACTTGGCGGGGACAAGAGGCAAAGCCAAACCGCTTATCTTCTGCGCAGCCGATGCCGGTGAAAGCAACGATTCCATAGTCGGTATTGGCGACGGGGTTGTTGACTTGCCGGACAACTGCTTTTTTTCTACCGCACGCAAAGAACCAATCGAAGATCCCTTCTTCACGCGCCAGCCTCCAGATCACGCCATGTCCTCCGGGCTTTAATAATAACTGCATCGGGCCCTGCAAATGCCACTGCCCTTCTCGGTTGATGGTCGGGACCATCGGCTGGCAGAAAAATCGAAAACTTTCGGACAAACGTCCAAACCAGTTCGCCTCTTCGCAGATCTCTAAAATATGGCGGTGGTTGTTTTTTTCTTCCGATGTCATCACGGCAACAGGTGTCGTCAGTTGAGCTCCATGCACTTTGTAATGGAGATACTCGCGTGATTGAAGATCGGTGATCAGCCCTTCTAGGAGAGATTTTCCTAAAAACGGCAGCCGTGCGGCAGGGAGTGGAACACCTGTTTTTTCATCATAGAGTCGTAAACGATCGGCAGCTCCTCCCAGAGGGTAGATTTCCGCCATGAGTGGCAGTGTTGCAATTCCATCGATAATCGCTTTCCTAACCTGGACATTTTCTTTAGAGAAGTCGATCCCTTCCGGAGCATGATAGATCGATTTTGGGGTCTTTAAAGACGCTTTCGCTTTGAGCAGTTCGAGCATGTGGGCCTGATATCCGACAATGCCTCCGATTGAAGCATAAAACTTCTCCACGGGAGAAAGTTGGTCTAAAAGGAGAGCCATTTTTTCTTCGGAGAACACTTTGAAAAGTTTGTCGCCTTGTCCCGCTGCAATAATAGACTTGATGACAAGCTCATGTTCGGGAAGCGCTTTCCCAAGAAAAGTTGATAGAAAGCCATTTTCTTCCAAATAACTTTTCACAGGAGAAAAGCTCGAGAGCACCTCGAGTTTTTCTTTGACAGTCACGCACTCGGCTAATTGCTGCGCTAATGTTTGCATCATTGCCCTTCAGAGATATACCCAAGGAGTATGAAAAATTGGCTTTTGAAGCGCGCCAAAAACCCAGGGTTCAACGATTGAAAGGCGCGCTGTATTATGAATACAGCGCGCCTTTCAATCGTTGAACCCCGGGGATTTTCGCGCAGCTTCAAAAGCCAATTTTTCATACTCCTTGGGTATACCTGATCCTATGGAAAAAAGGCAAGAATCGTGTTCCCTCTAAAAAAAATCGGTGGTTTTGCTGATTTTTTTTGACTATAATATCCCAAGAGAGATACAAAGTCATTCTGAGGATAATGAAGAACTACCTCAAGATACCCTACCGGCCGGCGCAAGTCGGACAACTAGGTAGTAAATAAACTAAAGGAGAAGTCGACATGGCAAAAAAACAATCTAAATTTATGCAACCAATGCGTCTTAGCGATGAACTCGCTGCGATCGTAGGAAAAGGGCCAATGCCTCGTACAGAAGTGACAAAGAAACTATGGGCTTACATCAAGAAGAATAAGCTCCAAGATCCAAAAAACAAGCGCGATATTCTTGCTGACAGCTCTCTGAAAGCTGTTTTCAACAATAAAGCAAAAGTTAACATGTTCGAAATGACAAAGCTCGTTAACAAACACTTGTCATAATTTTCTTTTTAGGCGGAGCTCTCCAGAGGCTCTCCCAGAGGCCTCCAGATGTTCCGCCTTTTTATGCTGCTTTCCGAGTCTTTTTCTGCTATACTGCCTCCATGCAGAAATATAAATTAACCCTTGCCTACGATGGAACCGCCTATAGCGGCTGGCAAATCCAAAATAATGCCGTCTCTATCCAGTCCCTCCTCGAAGGAGCCCTCTCTACCCTTCTGCGGACTCCCACCCCTGTGATCGCCTCAGGAAGGACCGATGCCGGCGTCCATGCAAAGGGGCAAGTCGCCCACTTCACCTCCGAAACCACTCCCGACCTGAAAAAACTTCTCCACTCCCTCAATGGCATCCTGCCCGATGATATCCGCATCCTCTCTGTTGAAAAAGCCGCCCCAGATTTCCATGCCCGCTATAGCGTCGTCTCCAAGGAATACCACTACCACCTGCATCTGGAGCGGACAACCGATCCTTTTAAACGGCTCTACTCGTACCACGACTACTCCCCCCTTGATCTGGAAAAGATGAGGATCGCGGCCAACTCTTTCATAGGAACTCATGACTTCACCTCATTTGCCAATGAAGCTTCCAAGGGAAGCGCTGCGAAAGATCCTGTCCGTACGATCACCCGGTTAGAGATCTGCGAAGAGCCCGGCGGCGCCCGGCTGGAATTTGAAGGAGACGGATTTCTCTATAAAATGGTCCGCAATATCACAGGAGTGCTTCTTGAGGTCGCACGCGGCAAAATTGCCGTCGAATCGATCCCCGCACTTTTTGCAGCTAAAGATCGAAGCGTGGCTCCGCCGGCTGCGCCATCCCGTGGACTTTTTTTAGTGAAGGTCAACTATTGAGGTAAAGGAAGGAAAATAGGTTCCTTTGAATGCTTTCATTTGGGGGTGGTTTTGAGGGGCAATCAAAAGAGGTGTCCGAACACCGGCATCTTTTAAGGCTTGAAAGCCTCGTGTCGAATCTTCAAACCCAATCACTCGATCGCCCGGCTTTCCCAGCTGCTTAATCGCTGTCAAATAACATTCGGGATGCGGCTTGGGCTCACGATAATTTTCTCGCGTAATCCACACGGGAATTGTATTTAATAAAGGAATCTTTTCCTTAATCAAATCAACCTGGACCTTGGGCGAATTTGTCACCACGCATCTCCGCTTGCCTGCTTTTTCTAAAGCAACTAGGACATCTGCAACTCCCGGCATGAGAGATAGCTCTCCCTTTTCCAAAAGCGCCTGGTACCTGTGTTTCTTTTCAGCGTAAAGCACGTCCCATCTGGGCTCTTGTTTTTGAAGCTCGGGAAACTCCCGATAGATCGCATCTCTCAAACCCGTCGAACTAAAATGCGCCGCCTCAAAAAACTCAAAAAGGCTCCAGCCCAGGCTGTAGCCCCGTCCTTGGCACATCTGCCGATACGCCTGACAATGTAGCTCCTCGGTATTTACCAGGAGACCATCGAAGTCAAAAAGAAAAAGGTCAAAATGTTGAATCCACTGCATAAATTCGCACGCAAGCGTGCTTCACTTCGAGTCCTGCCGCAAGCCAAATCGTTGGCTTGCTTCACGTCAAAGCAATAGGGCGGCTACGCCTCACTATTGCTATTGCCGATGACAGGCTCCCTTCCGCCGAGGACTCCCTCGTCCGTCAGGCCGGTTCGCACGCAAGCGTGCTTCACTTCGAGTCCTGCCGCAAGCCAAATCGTTGGCTTGCTTCACGTCAAAGCAATAGGGCGGCTACGCCTCACTATTGCTATTGCCGATGACAGGACTCGAACCTGAACCCTATTGCTAGGAGTAGATTTTGAGTCTACCGCGTCTGCCATTTCGCCACATCGGCATCAAAACTATAAGAGAAGAATTATCGAAGAAATCGGAATTAACGTCTTGTAAAAAATTACTTTTTCTCTAACTCCCTTGACTCCCAAGGGTAAGCTTCTCGCTCTCTATGCCGGGGGGTAGGAACAGGGTACGCAACCTCGTCATGGTTACGATAGACGTACTCCCCTTTGGCATTGCTGTCCCTGAGCTTTTCCTGTTCGGATTTCTCTAATCCCGAGCATCCGGTGAGTAAAAAGAGGATTCCTATTTGCAGGATAATAAAAATTTTTTTAGAGTGCGGATTAGAGGCCAAAGGACACACGGTGAAGATACTCCTACAAAATGACAGCGACTTTTTTTACACGGAGGGTGAGATCACAACCGTGAGAACCAGCCCTGCAGTGATGCAGATTCTAGCGGAATCGACTTTTGATCTCATCATTCTTGAGGATTTGGAGACATTAAAACAGGTCAATGTCCTTTATCCTAAGGCCTCTATCGTCATCGCTTCCCCGATCGGTTCTATCGAACAGGCCGTTGAAGCAGTGAAGCTCGGAGCTTTGGATTATGTGGTCAAACCTCTGACGGCAGAGATGATCGATAAAGTGATCGTTAAAATGAACTCGAAGGCACCGATCGTCTCGACTTTCAGAGGAAAACGGGAAGAGATTTTGGCAGATAGTCTAGTGATGAAGCAGGTGCTGGCCGATATCATCAAAGTCGCCCAGAGCAATGCCGCTGTTTTTATCTGCGGAGAGTCCGGGACGGGCAAAGAAGTGATCGCTCATGCGATCCACTATCAATCTTCTCGATTAAACCAGTCGTTTATCAAAGTCAATTGCGCGGCGATTCCTGAGACGCTCATCGAATCCGAATTTTTCGGCCATGAGAAGGGGGCTTTTACGGGAGCTGTTGAAAAACGACTCGGAAGATTCGAGCAGGCGCATAAAGGAACATTGCTTCTCGATGAGATTTCGGAAATCCCTTTGACGGTCCAAGCCAAACTCCTCAGAGTTGTGCAGGAGCAAGAGTTTGAACGTGTCGGAGGAGTCAGGCCGATCAAAGTCGATGTGAGGCTTATTTCCACATCCAACCGGAACATGAAAGAGATGATCGAACAAAAAATGTTCCGGGAAGACCTCTACTTCCGGCTCAATGTCGTCCCGATTCAGCTTCCTCCCTTAAGAGAGAGGAAAGAAGACGTTCTTGCCTTGGCAGAATACTTTCTCGATCGGTTTTCCGAGGAAAATCATAAGAGGCAAAAACTGCTTTCAGTGTCAGCGCAAAAACGGCTCTTAGAATACCCGTGGCCTGGAAATATCCGCGAGCTTGCCAATACCATTGAGCGGGCTGTCGTCATGAACTCCGGCGATGTTGTCGAAGCCGATCATTTAAGGCTTGACCCTTCTTCTCCTGCGCTTTTGTCTGTCTCTGTTGCAAAAGAGATCACGCTGGCGAACCTTGAAAAGCAACACATCTTAGAAACACTTGCAGCATGCAGCCACAACCGCACGCGTGCAGCAAAAGCTCTTGGCATCAGTGTGCGTACCTTGAGGAACAAGCTAAAACTCTACGTCTCCTAAAAAAATTGTTTTGCTCTAAAACACTCATTTCATAGAATGTTGGTGTCCTCAACATAAGGAGATTCTATGTTCCTACGAAATAAAATTACGATTCTGAGTGTTACACTGATGTCATTAATGACAATTCCAACTCTTGCGGAAAACAACAATGCCCCTGTCACTTCTCGCATACAAAACGACCATTTTGATGTCGAAATCAAAACTCCGGAAGGCTGGAGTGAAACGAAGGAGTTCACAGAGATTCCTGAAACCATTTCACTCGAAGGCCAAGTCTACAAAGGGATTCAATTCAGAAACAACTCAGAGCATCACGGCTGCGCCGTTTACTTTATGGACGCCCTACCTGATAACAAAGATGAGGATAAAAAAACGAGTGATGCTCTCCGGGACGACCTTGCGAAAACACACGAGTTAGCCTTTCCTGGATCTAAACTATCCACTGTAACGGTATCAGCACTTGAATTAGATAGCTTCATAGCTATAGACATTGTAAACGAGAAAGGAGTAGCCGCTATTAAGGGAATAATTGAAGTCGATGTTTCCAATGAAGAGGGGGATAAGACTCCAGTAACGATTTCCGGAGCACTTATTGCCGATTCTACAAAAGACAACTTTGCCATAGGCTCAGGCACATTCCTTGGAAAAGGGTCGATGCCCATTACCGGCACTACCGCAATTCTTAACCCTGGTGGCTATGAGGTGATCATTGCGGTTTGGGGAAGCGAAGAAGAAACACAAGTCAGAGACGTGCATCGCTTCGCAGAAGCCATTAGCGTGAAACAAAAAGCTTCAGCAACTGGAGATAAAGAACCTGTTGCTGAAAAAGGTGCCGAAGCAGTTGCTTCAACCGAGCCTGCTGCTGAAAAAGCCAGCAACGCTGTTGTCGCTGAATCTGTAGCTGCAGAAGCTGTCCAAGAGAAGCCTGCACCCTCAACTGAAGCTTCTACTTAATTTCAACAAAAGGGCAAAGGGTCTCCCTTTGCCCTTACTTCAGCGCTTTTAAATAAGAATGAGCTGCTTCTTCAAGAAATTTCCATTTTTGTGCCTCCATCAAATCTGGCACAACGTGTGGATCTCTTTTCAGCCCCATCCGGTCTAGAGCCATCTTGGATGACCCTAAGACCAGTTGGTAAGCCACCTCTAAGTCAAGATCGGTTTGATAAAGAACCGATTTTCCGCTGCCGGGCTCTTCTTGCTGCAAGAGCTGAAATAACTTTAAACACCGCTCTAGACTACTCGACAACGTTGCCAGCGTTTTCTCCACTTCTGCAGACGTTTTTTTCATTTTGGTTTGCTGCAACAGCTGCGCAATTTTTTTATCGTAATCACATGGAGCGTACGTGGTCATTTCTAGGAAAGGCTTGAATGGAATATGTTTAAATCCAAGACCGCCGGGGCTGGCATTAAGAAAAGTGGTTTGAGGATGGTTTTTAGCAAACCGGTCAATGGTGCCCTGTTCCATGATCCATTTGATCAAGGTCGTGACTAAATGACCCTCTGCCCCCTTGCGGCGGACCATCTGCTCTCCGCTCCGTTTGTCTTGAGGCTTAAGCTGAGCTTTGACCGGAACCCCTTCGGCATAATGTTTTTCTCGGGCATAGGCCATATCAACGCCTGCGAAAATGATCGGGTTGCATCCCCACGCGTTAGCAAGCGAAACAGCGAGCGTCGTCACGGAAAGCGCCTCCCTCCCCAAATCATAGCCGACGAAAGAATCTTCAAGGCCCAGTGAATTTTCGACATGCGACTCTAAAGGACCGCCGGTTCCGGAGCGAATATAGCCGTAAGGGCCGTCGAAGAGCTCAAAGACCTTGGGATAAAGACGGCTTCCAAACAATAGCGGCAGATCGCGGTAGCTGCAGCCGCTCAGGCAATGGAGCTCCCGCTCGTTAGGATCAATGGCAATCCCTAAATGGGGCCGAATCTTTAAATGAGAAAGTGCAGAGAGCGCAGAGCCGCAGGCAATGATAAGCGCACGGTCTCTCATTTTTCGTAACTCGTCTGCAACGGTTTTTAGCGAAGGGCCTGCGCCGCAGATGATGATGGGGACATTTTTGAGGGCATCTTTCCAGTGATTGATGTAGGAGCACCGAGGGATCCGGCGTAGATTTGGGATGATGTTATCATGGAGAAGATGGCCCAAGATTGTCTCGTTGGTAAGGGCGCTCCAGAGAACGGTTTTTCTGAGCAGGCTTAATTTGATTTTTCGAAAGCGGGGAAGCTTTTCGTACGCTTTTGAAGCAGAAACTTCGATCTTATCAAAAGAAAACTCCGCAGCGCAATTTTCCAACAGAATATCCCATTCTTTGGGAGAAGCGGCCCACCGAAGATGAATTTGAGGATGGTCAAGAATGGTTTTTGCCTCCGGCAGGTGTGAAAAGAGTTCGAGCGCTCCCAGATCATCTTCTAAGAAGATCAGATGCCGTCCAGCATCTTGTTTAAGCCAGTCCATTAAAGCTGTAGCATAATATCCACAGAGACCATAGACATATAGAATTTGAATTTGGTCAAGAAGCAGAGTCTTCTTCCACTCTTGTGCCTCTTGTAAACTGCCGGCGCCGTTTTTTTTCTCAAACGGGGTCAATTGTAAATGTAATAAGAGATCGGGATACCGTGTACTAAAAGGCATCGATTTTCTCGCAGAGCGCTTGGAAGAACAAGATGCGATTTAAATAGAGCCCCCATTCGCCGGCCGTGTTATGGCGGCTGATCACATGCTGCCAGTACGTCCAAAGCCGCTCTAACACCTGCTGATAGGCAAGTTCTTGTGTCAGATCATGCTCTAAAAGCGTGCACTGGCCATTTTCTAAAGGATTTTGAGGGAAAATCTTTTCCATGCCTTGAAGGATTTTGTTGCAAAGATCCCAGCAGCGGAGAAAACTTGAATCAATCTCTTTCCAGATTTCTTGGCCACTGAGCAAAGGAATTTCTAATGCTTGCCGGAGAAGCTCGGAAATTCCCGGCGCCGTCGGAATTTCCTCTAAGGTTGTCAGAGGAATGGAAGCGATTTCTAAACCCCTGCGGGAGAGTGTTCCCCACTTGTGGTGCGGATGGGCTTTCGCATAGCTACCCAGCCACTCCGCAGCAAAGACCCAGTCGGCACGGCTTAAAACCGACTGACCTTCCCGGTTTTTCATCGGAAGGAATTGATCAGCCGTCGACGTCGTTTTGACGCCTGGAGCATAAAGCTGGCCTTTAGATGTTGCAAGGTCGATTCCAGCGAGTGTAATGGAAGAGCATCCTAAATGGAGCGCTAAAGCTGCGCCAAACGTCCCGACCGTCCACCCTCCATCGAATATCGCCTCTAAACCCCATTTTTTTTGCACCCAGGTCTCCAGAGGAAAGTTTCCTGTTCCTGAGACAAGCAGGCGGCGGCCTTTATATTTTTTGACGACATCGGCAGCTGTCCGAAGCTGATAAAAAACAGGAGCGTCTGTTGAAGTAAATTTATGCAGCGGCGCAGGATCGACATGGGCTACAAAATGGGGCTTAATGCCCATTTTAAGGAGCGCTTCAACGCCGGCTCCGCAGCCGATGATCAGAGCAGAGTCTTGCAGACGTTTTAACTCCGACTGGCATGAAGCCAGAGATGGCCCCCCTCCACAGACAATGGCAGGACTATTTTGGAATTTTCCATATAGATCTTTCGCTAGGCTTGTCGAGAGCGAGAGATGCCTTTTAAAATTTTCTAAAAGCTGCAGACCCTGATCGGCAAAATCAAAAGCCCTAAAATTAATTTCGGAGTGGACACTCGCCATTTGCTGCAACACAGGCTGATTTGAATTCTCAAAAGAAAACGGCAAATAGAGATACTCCCAAACTATTTTCTCCATCGCTTCTCTAGGTTGGCTCTCCGGCAAGGAAATACACCGGATTCTTGGATGAGGAGTTTGTAAAATCACCGCTTCAGGATTGTCCTCCAAAAAAAGAACAAACCTCTGGTCGTTGGATTTGACCCAAGACTCATACTGTTTTGCTTTTTTCTCATCCCATTTGTAAAGGCAATGGACTTCACTCATGTATTGCCTCCATTAAATCGTTAAAGTGCGGAAGATGGCTAATCTCGCATTTTGAACATGCCAAGTTATATTTGAGGCGAATCTGATCTTGATTGACAATGGCAACGCAAGACGCTTGCACAAAGGTATTATATGCTAGTGCTTGATCGAGCACCTGCTGAGACAGCGATTGATCTTTAAACTCGATCAGGAGCAAAGGAAAGATGTTTGAATTCCGCTTTCCAAAGCTCAAAAGGTCGATACGCCGCGTCGGGAGCGGATCGGGATGGGTTTGAAGATGCGGAAGCATTTTGAGCTCTCTTTCAATCACGAGAAGTTCCTTGGGATACCCTAGCTCATGCACCATCCGATGGATCCACCGCTGCCGCACGATCTCTTCGGGTGTTGCAGCGACCCATTGCTGCCGGATAGTGTCAAAAACTTGCTTCATTCAGGTAATATGAGCCCGTAGTTGCCATCGCTGCGGCGGTAGATGACTTTGAGTTTGCGATCTTCTTCTCCTCGGAAAATCATGAAAGGATCGTCAGAAAGTTCCATCTTCATGATCGCTTCTTCCGCTGTAAGAGATTTGAGAGGACGCTTAGCATTGCCGATGATTTTAGGAGGACAGTACTCGTCCATCATCTCTTTTTTATTTTCGTTTTCGATTTCTTCATTGTACTCTTCAACGCTATCATAAGGCCTTCTGATGACATTGACTTCCATGTCGACAACTTTTAACCCTTTTTTATGATGGTCTTGGATGCGGCTTTTCCAACGAGCGATTTTGGATTTGAGTTTATCGACCGCTTTATCGATCGAGGCATACATGTCGCTGGTGCTGCAGGCGACTTTGACTTTAAAATGATCGAACTTCATGACAATGATACAGGTATGCTCAACTTTTTGGATGTCGAGGGTCACATGGAGTTCCGTCACATGGGTTTGAAAATGATCGAGCTTGGAGAGTTTGTCGATCGCATGATTCTTCATGGCTTCGGTGACATAGACACCCCGTCCATTGATCGTGATGCGATTTCCTAAAGCTTGTTCTTGTGCAGCAAATTTTGCTTTGTCAACCATAATGGCTTTCCTTGTGAAAATAGAATTTTTACTATGTCCGCCTATTATATGCCATTGCTGATTTAGGAGCCATTCCCTATGTGATTTTTGTTATACTGCGCCCTTTCCAAAAGTGTGAATCTGCCGGCGTCGGACAGCCAATGAATTTGAGACCTGCCTGCATCGCTCAACTTATTCAAGTTGAGCTGCTTCGGCATCGGCTTTGCCTGGCCCAAATTCAAGGCGCCTCCTTGGCATTTTTCACACTTTTGGAAAGGGCGCAGTATATTGATTTTCTTCAACAAATCAGGTTTTTTCCAACAAGCGTGGTGTCACGAGATAAGAAGGCCTGAAGAAGCCAATCACCCCTTGATGAAGCTGGTTGACGCTAAAGCCAATCATCCCAACCAAATTCACAGCATAGGTGTTGATCTCATTAAATTGGCCAAAAGGTGCCGCAAATATAGCTCCAATCGTGGCAAGAGCTCCGAAAATGACACATGCAATCCCGACGATAGCTAACGCCACCCCAGATACAATACTAAAGAGGCGCGCTCGCACATTCAAAGGGCTTCCGTTCACGTAATAATCATTCGATTTTAGTTGCTGCGCGAGAACCCAATTGAATACAAGGGTAGGGCCATAATGACGAGGGACTAAACGACCTACGCTGGTATGGTTAGGCTCCAAATAGGTGCCACCAAGCTGCTTTACGAATTGTTTGGCTTGAGATCCTGGAGAGTATTCAGGGAGCCAAAGATCTGTTTTAGCAGCGGGATTGACTGTACGAATAAGGCTGAAGACAATGTCTCTAACATGCTCGCCTATATAACCTTGAGCAGACTTGGATTTCTCGCTGAGTGATATTAATGGTAGTTTTGCCAGTGAGTCATGTTTTATTGATTTTATAAAATAATCATGTGTTCCAAGGGTCATTACATCAAAAGATGTATAGAGAGCAACCCTTGCCAGCTCAGGGATCGTGAAGACAACATGCCCGACCAGTTGTCCAAAATAAGAAACCCTAGGAACTGTAAAATTCCGAACACCCATGAGAACTGCTGTCATCGTCTATTGATTCCTTTAGGAAAGGATTATCTCTTATCCTATTAGGCGAAAATTAGAGCATTTTTGTGGATTTAATGGAAGTTAATAGGTGAAGTGTTAGCGAAGAATAGAAAAGCAAAAGACGCTGAGTCAGCAAAGTCTTTCAACCCGACTGAACCTACGTAATATGACGTATACCCAAGGAACATGAAAAATTGGTTTTTGAAACGCGCCAAAAACCCGGGGTTCAACGATCGAAAGGCTAGCTGTATTGACTAATACAGCTAGCCTTTCGATCGTTGAACCGCGGGGATTTTCGCGCAGCTTCAAAAGCCAATTTTTCATGTTCCTTGGGTATAGTCTCAGCGTAGTTTCATCATAAACAAACACGCTCTTAATCTTCAACTGCAGCTCTTACGGTAGACAAAATAGACGCCGACAGCTGCTAACAGCTGCTTCAAAGTCAATCCACTGACCATCTGATGGGTGAAACTAAAAATTTGCATATCATAAATTTCAACACCCTTGGCTAAGAGATAAAAAATAACAACACCGTAGATATATTTGTCTCCTTTTTTGGGAAAGCAAAAGCAGAGCAAAGGAAGGGAAATAATCGGAAAATACTGCATCAAAAGATAAAATCGTAAGTCCCCTGTCGATCCCCAATAAAAGATACTTCCCATCCCGGCCAAAAGCAGAAAAGGCACAACGTTCTTTGCTATATTTAAAGAGATTCTTTCAGTTAAGACACCGGCTAGAAGGGCCATAAAAGCCGTCGAAATGGAAAGCCTATCCCAAAACAGCCTCTGATCAGACGGATCTAGGTGATAATAGCCTGAGCCTAGCGCAATTCCGATGGTCGCCATGAAAAAAATCAACCAGACAGTTCTTAAGAACGTCTTCCGTTGATGACCTATCTTCCAAAGTCCCATGACTCCTAAAATTAAAAATAGAACCGTTGTGATGACGTTGAAGAAATTAGGAATTCCTAAAAATGAACGTTGGTCAGCATAGAAATGAACATCAGCTCCATCATAGACAGGAGAAGAAGAAAAAACAAAAATTATACTGAAGAGCGCAAGGGCGATGAAGATCCAGCCTTTTCTAGCCATCTCTTCCGTATATCTTTATTTCCTAGTTGACCGCAAGCAGCCATTATGCTGCGTCCCTTGTGACGTCGTAGGAGAACTTGGTAACCTTTTTCAAAAAGTCTTTTCGCAAAAGCCTCTTGCACGTCTTTTTCGGGAGACTGGAAACGGCCTTTCCTTTGAGAATTATATGGAATTAAATTCACTTTGACCTTGAGTCCCTCTAAATAGTCGGCAAGCTGGTCAGCGCATTCCAAGGAATCATTCAGATCTTGCAGCAGCACGTACTCGATTAAAATCTTTCTGCGAGGATGACTGCAATACTCAATTAACGCTTTTTTCAGAGCCTCTAGATTCCATTTATGGTTGACCGGCATCACACGGTCTCTCATTTCATCCGTTGGAGCATTGATGGAGACCGCTAGGTTCAATGCTGGATCTGCATCTTTAATAAACCGGTAAATCTCATTGAGACATCCGCTGGTTGAAACAGTAATCCTGCTGGGCCCAAATCCAAGACCAGCGGGATCTGTCAATACCCGAATTGCTTGCATGACATTGTCGTAGTTGTCAAAAGGCTCGCCCATTCCCATGAAAACAATATTGCGGACGGGAGAGTTGAGAACAAACCGCGCAGTAAAAACCTGCGCAACAATTTCACTGACCGTCAGCGATCTTAACAGCCCCATTCTTCCGGTCTCGCAAAATGTGCATCCCATTTTACAACCGACCTGAGAAGAGATGCACAGCGTCATGCCTGCTTGCATCGGAATCAAAACAGATTCCGTTTCAAGGCCATCGGCCAGCTTTAATAAAAACTTGGTGGTATCTCCATCATGCTGCTCTGAGACGATCGGAGGCAGTGCCTGATCAACAAGCCGGAGCATCTCTTCGACGAGGGCAAGAGCTTGCGGCTCTACCCAGCTGGAAGGATCCATTCGCCCCGTTTTGAACCACTCTGAATAGAGCAATGCGGCATGCCTTTTGCCTTTTCGTAAGCGGTCGTAAATGAACTGGACAAATTCAGATTGAGTTTGAGAGAACATCGCACCGAACAGGACTTGAACCTGTAACCGCCCGGTTCGAAGCCGGGTACTCTATCCGATTGAGCTATCGGTGCAAGGATGCAATATAATAGCAAAACTAATGCTTAAAAGGAAGCAGAGCATTATTCTGTCGTTATGGCAATCGAAAGAGTCGAAGGCATCGTCCTCAGAAGCACGCTCTATAAAGAATCCCATCGGATTATCACGCTCTTTACCTCGGAAGTCGGACTCATCAGCGTAATGGTCAAGAGTGTGAAGACCCCCGAAAGAATGGTCCTGCTCAGTCCATTTTCTCAAATTGAAGTCTTTTTTCGAAAAAAGCTCTCCGATCTCTATTCGCTCAAGGATGGATCGCTCATCGCTGACAATTTATTTTTGAGAGAAAAATGGGACTATTTAGAAACCGCCGGAAAAATGGCCCAGCTCATCCTCCATTCTCAGATGCCCGGCAAGCCAGCGCCTTTGCTCTATGCCCTTTTCTTGGCCTGCCTAAAACAGCTGCCACATTTCGAAGAACCAGCACCGTTATTACTCCTCTTTTATTTGAAACTACTCACCCATGAAGGGCTGTTGTCCCTGGATAATCGGACTCTCTTTCCGATTGCTGTATCTGGAGATCAGTGGGAAACGGTGAGGGAACTCGCCCTGAGTCAATCGTTTAAAGGGCTGCACAAGAGAAAGGGATTAGCCTCTCTCTTGCACTTACTCGAAAAACAGTTAAAAGATCTAGTATAGACTTGCGAAAGGTGGGACTCGAACCCACAATGAGTTTCCTCACTACCACCTCAAGGTAGCGTGTCTGCCAATTCCACCACTCCCGCAAAACAGGTCTCTTGTGAGCAGATCATCTTAATGTGTGGGAAAAAAGAAAGCAAGACCCTACTGAAAAATCAATTAAAACATTCTCTTGTCGAAAACCGCCCCCTCTCCTTTCTTTTAAACGACCTCTCGGCTATAGTGGCCTTAATTATGCGATGTACCACTTACTGCACGGCCGCGGCCTACGATATCCCCCGGCTTTTCCAATCGTTACAGAAATTCGGCTCGGCTCAGATGTTCCGCGATTGCGCCCATATCTTGATCAAAGAAGACCGAAAGCCCAAAGGAGATATCTTCTATTTCTCGTATGGTTGTGTCGTATTATGGGGATTTACCGATGAAGAAGAGCAGGCTATTTTAGGATCGCTTAAAGAATTCGAAAAGAATTCGATTCCCAAAGCGGAAATGGACGAGTTCACCTTTGGCTACGGCGACAACATGCGGATTGAAGAAGACGAGATCACCCTTCAAACCAAAAACACGCTGACCAAACTCGCCGTTTCGTATGGCCTTGCCCAATCGGTAAAGTTGACGACGTTTGAAGAGACCATTCAAAAAACCATTGATAACACGAAATACCTCCCTGAAGACCTAGCAACCAAAGGAAAAATCGTCCTGTCGAGAAAAGAGATTTCTCGAAAAATGGGCGAGCTATTCATCGAACGAAATTTCATCAGCCTCCATTCTGAAATCTTGGATACACCTGAATTTTTCTGGAACTATCCTGAACTGGAGCCTTTCTACCGTCGGACCTCCCATTATTTGGATGTCACAAAAAGGGTCGAAGTCCTCAATAAACGGCTCGGAGTCGTGCATGAGCTCTTTGAGATCTTAAGCAACGAGCTGAATCATCAACATTCGTCCCGCCTCGAGTGGACGATCATCATCTTGATCTTCATTGAGATCATGATCGTGGTCATGCGAGACCTCTTTCATCTCATATGAAACATCTCTTTCTCGGACTGATTTGGCTCTATCAATGGACCCTTGGTCCTTTGATTGGCAATCGATGCCGCTTTTATCCCAGCTGCTCCAACTATTCCAAAGAAGCCCTGCAAAAACATGGCGTTATGAAAGGACTCTGGCTCACAGTCCGCCGTCTCTGCCGCTGCCATCCCTGGCATCCCGGTGGAATAGATCTTCCTTAATAGGGTGTAAAGACAGCTCTAAGCTGCTCGAGGAGCTTTTGCAGTCTTTCCTGGTTAGCTCCAGCGCTTTTGTAAATCGCTAGTACTCTGTAGGGAGAAACTTTCGGCTGCCACTCCACTGGGCGAAGATGGAACTTTGCAGCGAGAAAATCGGGCAAAAATCCGACTTCGGAAGAACTTGCGCAAATATTGGCGATGAGCGACCAGCTGGGGATCCGCGACTTGACAGGGATATCACTTCCATATTTTTGCACCCAGGCTTGCTGGAGCGACAAAACCTCCATTTGATCTTCGGGGAGAAGCACGGACTGGAGAGCAGTTTTTTTCCTTTTGGAGTAGAGTTGGAAGAATCCTTTTCCAATTTCTGTTGCAACCACTCCTTTCCAGGGGGCGTTGTCCAAAACCAACGCCAAGTCGGCCTCATTGCGCAAAATAGCAGCATAGGCACGATCAGGCCTGAGGTGATGAAAGTCGATCTTTTCGATGGAAAGGAGTGCAGGAACGGCAATCTGGGCTAATGCATGGGTCGTCACCAGGCGAAGTGGGACGAGCTCTTGCGAAAGAACTAAGCTTTTGAGCTGCTTGATCCAACTCTCGATGCGGGGAAGCAAAAGCTTCCCTTCAGGAGTCAGGCTAAATTGCCTTTTTTCGTGGGTACAAAGCGGAAGACCGAAAGCTGTTTCGACGCGGCGGATGGCTGCACTGGCTGCGCTCTGACTCAGGTGATGATAGTCAGCCGATTTACCAAGGTTTTTCATTAAGGCCGCCTTAATGAAAAGTTCGACATCGGCAATTCTAAGACTTTTTAATGTATGTTCAATGGTTTTCATATCGTTTTTATCGATTAACATCATCGAATATATCGAAAATACAAATAAATAGCAAATTGTTATAGTCAGGTTTTTAAGAGGATATTGCATGGAGACACGACGCGGGATTTTGAGTTTTTTCCAATGGATCTGCCGATTTAACTTCGGCAATTTCGAAAGAGAGGAGTTTAAGAAATTCCTGAGAATGGGGCTGATCTTTGCCCTGATCATTGGGGTTTATTGGACGCTAAGACCTTTAAAAGACGCTATTTTCATTCAGCTCGCAGGCAAACTCCAGCTCCCCTATGCCAAGACCGTCTCGGTGATTGCGCTGCTTCCGCTCGTCATGTTTTATACTAAGCTTTTAGAAAAAACCTCCCGGGAAAGAATGTTAAGAATTCTTCCCACATTTTACGGTATTGCCGTCCTGTTCTTTGCGGTGTGCATGTTTTTTGTCCAACGCCCCACAGAGGAATTTCATCTTCTTCCTTTCCACTATTCACTTGCGACAAAAGCACTAGGGTATGTCTGGTATGTGTTTGTCGAGAGCTTTGGGTCGCTCGTTGTCGCCCTCTTTTGGGCATTTGCTGCCGATACGACCGAGCCGACGTCTGCGAAACGGGGATTTCCTCTCGTCGTTGCCATTGGGCAAGTCGGCGGGATCCTATTCCCCTACGGGATTGGAGGGCTTCCCCACCGGATAGGGCTTTCGACAGATTCTCTCTCCATGTTCATCTTGGGCGCGCTCACTTTGCTTATCCTTCCCCTGCTCAACTACTTCCTCAAAGCGACGCCTTCCCGTTTAATGGCTTCCTTTGAGGGAAAGAATGAAAAGGCTGTTGAAAGCAAACAAGAGCCCGGCTTTTTAGAGGGTCTCAAATTGTTGTTAAAGCACAAGTACCTCTTGGGAATTTTTGCCGCCAACTTCATCTACGAAGTCGTCGTGACGATCTTCGACTTCAACTTTAAGGTCGCCGCTAGCTCCCATTACACGGGAGTCGCTTTGAGCCATTATTTAAGCCTTTACGGATCAAGCGTGAATGTCGTCTCTTTAGGCTGCCTCTTGCTCGGGATCAGCAACGTCACCCGCTTTTTAGGAGTCGGCGTAGCTTTAGCTGCGATGCCGGTCATTGTCGGCGCTGCGCTTGCCGGGTTTTTAAGTTTAGATTCTCTGACGTTCCTATTCACCCTCATGGTCGGGTCTAAAGCCATCAACTACGCCTTGAACGGCCCTGCCTTGAAACAGCTCTATATCCCGACGACCCCCGATGTAAAGTTCAAAGCCCAAGCGTGGATTGAAACCTTTGGGTCCCGTTCTTCAAAACAAGCAGGCTCCGTTTTCAATATGTCGCTGGCTCCGTTGCAAAAAGGATTTGGCGAGATCGTTGGCAAAGGCCACTATATGATGCTCAGTGGACTGATTTGTTTCCCTCTACTTGCTTTCTGGTTTATCGTCGCGATCTACTTAGGAAGAAAATTTAAGAAAGCCATTGCTGAGAAATCGATGATTTGCTAATGAGAAGCAATGGCTGTATTGAAAAATTTTTTTCATCGAATCCTCAAAGGCTACTATACCTATCTACTCTTATTTCTCTGGGTTTTGTTTGCAATACGGCCTTATGACCAAGGCCGTTCTTATCTCGTCTTCTGGAAATTTTTTATTACTTTCACTTTTCTGTCAGCGATTTTCAACTGCAAACATCATCAAAAAGTGAGAATCTCCGCCTTCATTTTAGCTTTTCCAACTTTGTTTTTCGGCTGGTATGAGCTCTTTTTCCCTTCGAATAAGCTCTTTGTGATAACGATTTGTTTCGCCATTGTTTTCATGGCGCTTTGTACAGCATCGACTCTTTATGATGTGATTAAGCGCGCTAGAGTGACGTTAGAAACTCTCCGAGGCATTGTCTGCGCTTATTTCATGATCGCCTTTGTCTTTGCGTACATCTACTACCTCATTGAATATCTCATTCCGGGCTCTTTCCATTTACTCTTCAGAGATGAGACCTTTGTCACGTTCAGCCGCAATCTCTCCCAATTCATGTATTTTAGTTTTGTGACACTGCTGACCATTGGATATGGAGATATCACACCCAATCTTGAGCTCAGCCAAACGGCTGTTGTTTTAGAAGGAATTATTGGACAATTCTATATCGCCATCTTAGTCGCCAGGATCGTAGCGGTCTATTCGATTTCAACGGAAAGAGAGATGGTCAAACAGCTCGAAAGAGATCTCGATAAGAAAAAGAAGTAATCTCTAAGGAATAACGAGTTCTTTGCCAGGGCGCAGCTTGTCTGTCTCCAGACGGTTGGCTTTTTTCAGCGCCTCAATCGACACTTTATATTTGCGGGCAATTTTCCAGAGATTTTCTCCCGATTGGACGACGTGCCTCTTTCCTTTCACAGGAGGAGCTACTGCGACTTGCTCCTGTACTGCAGTTGGCGCAGCAGGCTGTAAGACCGGCGGCAAGAGTGGCGCGATGCGCTCTGCTGCAAATCTCTGCAAAGTCACGCGATGATCGTACGGATCTGGACACGGAATTTCGGCAAACGCATAGAGTTTTTCTGCCGCTTTTTTCCAAACGGCATCCGATCGAGGGCTGGTGATGATCTCTTTTAAAAACATCTCTAAAACCCCTGTTTTGGTTGGAAAAAGGTCCAATAAGGCCATTAAATCGGGATCTTCGAGTTTTTTGAGAATAAAATCTCTGTCCCATTCCAAGAGAATCTTGGCAGCGAGCACAGACCGGCAGCGGACATACGTGGAAAGTAGATTTTTTAAACGCAGCGGAGAAAGGTCCTGGGTCAGTTTTTGCTCTTGAGTGAATTGTTCAAGGATGGACCAGTCGCCTTGGGCGATCACTTCGACAACATATTCCGCGGGGAGGGGAACACCTGCACGGTTAAATAAAGTCATGAGGGTTGTAAACTCCGGCGTCAGATAAAACGCTTCTAAAAGGGAAGGCTCCCGCGGCATTTGGGATTGTTTGAGTTCAAAAAAGAGCCCCTTAGCCGTCAAAGGAAATTTTTCAGTCTTGATAAAGTGAACGATTCCCTGGAATTGGTCCTCCGTGAGCCCTGGGTAGACCGTGATATCGACTTGCTCCGGACCGTCTTTCCGTTGATACGATAAAATTCTTTTTTGCAAAGAAGATCCGTGCAGCGCTTTTTCGATGTCGATAAAATGGAAAGCCACTAAGCTCGCGAGAGCCAAATCTCTTTTTTTGTACCCCGCTTCAATTGACTCTTGATTACCCAGCAGATCAACCAGCTCGGCATAAGACATGGTGGCAAAATGGGCAATCGTTTCGGCATTCGTGAGCTGTTTTTGGGCCTGGGAGGCTAGGGAGGCCAGGGAAGCCGGCCGCAGTTCAAAAGCCACAGACTCTTTTTTTTCACGCGCAATCAAGTAAAAAAAAGAGGTAAGAAGGCCGATGTTCAATGCACCGCTAAAAATGAGCGCTTGGGTCAAAAAACGTCCTTTTTTTGCCCACTGTTCTTGCAGAGGAGTATTCAAATGTGGTATCCTTGTAGGTTATATACAATTTATCTGTAGGAACGTTAAAATGAAAGTCCCACTCTCATGGTTGAAAGAGTTTTTGCCGCTGACTGCGACAGCCCAAGAGATTTCTGATACGTTAACTTCTCTTGGCATTGAAGTTGAAAAAATCACCGGCCTGACCACCACTTTTACAGGTGTTGTCGTTGCAAAAGTCGTCGAAGCCAAACAACATCCGAATGCCGACCGCCTCCGCGTTGCCCTCGTGACGGATGGAAAAGAAGAATTCCAAATTGTCTGCGGAGCAGACAATTGCCGCGCCGGGATTTTGACCCCGCTTGCCCGCATTGGCGCCGAGCTCACAGACGCCGAAGGGAAAAAATGGAAGATCAAAAAAAGCAAGCTGCGCGAAGTCGAATCGGCCGGCATGCTCTGCTCCGGCAAAGATTTAAACCTTTCAGAAGAAGCCCACGGAATCATTGAACTCCCTGCCGATTTTGTCATTGGCGTCGACTATGCTACCTATGTCACCGATCCGATCTTTGATATCTCCCTGACACCCAATCTTGGACACGTCTTAAGCGTTTTGGGCGTTGCACGCGAACTTGCTGCCGCTTATAAAACTGTCGCTAAACGGCCCGCCACTCAATTCAAAGAAACCGGCCATCAAAAAATCGCCGTTGATGTCGTCGATGCTAAACTTTGTCCCCGTTATGCCTGCAGAATTATGACAAAGATCACCGTCGGACCCTCTCCCGCCTGGCTCCAGAACCGGCTGATCGCATGCGGTCTAAGATCGATTAACAATCTCGTTGATATCGGTAACTACGTGATGTGGGAACTCGGACAGCCGCTCCATATTTTTGATCTCGACCATGTGAAAGAAAAAATCGTTGTCTCTGCCGCGCACTCTCCCACCTCGTTAGAAACGCTTGATGAAAAAAAACGGGAGATTCCTCCTCAAACGTTGCTCATCCAAGATGCAGAAAAACCTCTCGCCATCGCTGGCATTATGGGAGGACTTTCTTCTGCAGCAACTGAAAAAACCAAAAATATCTTGATCGAATCGGCCGTCTTTGATGCAGGGTCAATCCGGAGATCAAGCCGGTTGCTTGATTTAAGGACCGATGGCTCTTACCGCCATGACCGCGGCATTGACGGAGCAAACACCGTGCATGCTTTAGACCGGGCCGCACAGCTAATCCAAGAGATTTGCGGGGGAGAAATCCATCCGCTCGTCGATGCCCTTGTTGATGTTGGGGCCCATGCATTTCATCGCCGCACGATCCCCTGCAGATTATCACGTCTCCATCATATCCTTGGCCTTCCCTTAAGTTTAAATGAAGCCGCCGCTCTCTTCGAACGACTGGAAATGCAAGTCAAAACCGCACCGCATGATCTTTTAGAAGTGGTTGTTCCCACCTACCGAAATGATCTTCAAACAGAAATCGATCTCATTGAAGAAGCCGCGCGGCTTTATGGGTATAACAACATCCCGCGTAAATCTCCCGTCTATACAGGATCAGCTCTCGCTGATACCCCCCTCTATCGTTTAGAAAAAGAGATGCGCGAGCTGCTTCTCGAACAAGGCCTTCAAGAATGCGTCACGTGCGATTTGATCAGTCCGGCGATGTCTGAGCTGACAATGGAAAAAGGGATCCCTGAAAATAGCACCATTCACGTGCTCCATCCCCGATCGATCGATCAATCGGTGCTGCGCACTTCGCACCTTGGCGGTTTGCTCCAGGTGGTGAAACACAATATCAACCACCAGGTCGAAACCCTCAACGCTTTTGAGGTCGGAAGAATCCATTTCCGTGAAAAAAATGAGCTTCTTGAAGCTTCCTGCGCTGGAATTTTGCTGACAGGGAAAAGCCGTCAGCACCATTTTGACCGCAAGCCTCAAGAGTTTGATTTCTTTGATTTGAAAGGAATGGTTGAAAATCTTTGCGACACTCTGCGTATTGCACGTTACAGCTTTGAGCCCGCCCATCTCCACACCCTACATCCGTGGCGGCAAGCCAAGATTAAAAGCGGTGATGTGACAATGGGTGTCATGGGAGAAGTTCATCCACAGCTGCTCTTAAAACTCGACATTCATCAAAAAGTCTATTTTGCCGAACTGAACCTGAGCGACATTCTGCCGCTCAAGAAAAAAGGCAAAAACTTTTCTGAACTCTCGGCTTTCCCCTCATCCGAGCGCGATTGGACTGTCACTGTGAAAGAAAACATTCCGATCACAACCCTCATGCAAGCGATTGAAAAAACAAAGTCGCCTTTTTTAGAACAATTTTATCTTTTGGATCTTTACACCAGCGGTCAACTTGGGAAAGACAGGAAAAATGTGACGTTTCGATTCAGTTATCGGGATCCTTCTAAAACCATGGCTTTCGAAGTTGTCGAGCAAGAACATAAAAAACTCACACATTCTGTAGCGGAAAAGTTGCGCGATTGCTTATTATGAGGCCCTAGAGGTATACTCTCTAAAGGAAGGTTTCTCATGAGCCGCTCTCTCTACTTACTGGGCTTCTTCGGTCTTTTTCTTGCTGGATGCTGCAATAACAGGCAAGAGTGTAACGTCGTGTCGACGCGTTATATCCATAAATATGGATACGCTGTTTCAAAAAATGAATTCGAAGAAAAAAAATATCCTGGTCAAGTTGTCACGGCTTTGAAAAATGGCGTGACGATCACCTCGACTTATGAAAACGGCGTGCTGCATGGGCTAAGCCGGCATACCTTCCCACATAGCCAGACTATCGAGATCGATTATTTATACAACCAAGGCACCCTCGTCAAAGTGAATGTCTATGACGTGACTGGAATGCCACTGCGTGAAGAAGTCATTCTTTCTCCCACTCATTCTTCTTCTACAAAATGGTATAGTAACGGAACACCGCTCTCCATCGAAGAGTTTGCAGGCAAAGAACTCGTCGAAGCGCGCTATTTCAATCTCCAAAATGAAGTCGAAGCCCAGGTTCAAAAAGGGAAAGGAACTCGCATCGCTCGCACTATCGAGGGCATCTTGCTCTCCAAAGATGAAATCGACGAAGGGTATGTCACCAAACGAGAGACCTTCTATCCGAACGGATCTCCTGAAAGCATCGCTTACTATGTCCGCGGCGTCCTCCATGGTGAAAAAAAGAGCTTCACTCAGTCCGGAGAGCCTCTCGCTGTCAGAGAGTACATCAATGGCAAACTCCATGGCAAAACAGCCTTCTATAAAAATGGCGCTCGCTATGTTGACGTCTATTATTTAGACGGCCTCAAAAACGGCCTGGAAGTCCACTATATCGACGGCAATGTCGTTTCCCAAGAAATCGTCTGGGAAAATAATAAAAAACACGGCCCCTCTAAATACTACGTCGATGGAATTGCCCAAGTTGAGTACTACTATGATGGCAATCTTGTCTCAGAAGCCAAATGGAAAGAACTCAATCAACTCGATGAGATGATCAACCGGATCAGTCCGGCTGTCGCATGGAAGTCATAGCCTTAAGACCTGGCATCCGGGTCCAGATTCACTTCAAGGCTAGTTCTTTAGAGAGAATCAGCCTTTTTTCATCCCCGAATTTCTCTCTCGATTGCTCCCTTGATTGCTCTCGGGATCAAATCGCCCCCTTTAAAGCATGGCTAATGGCCTACTCCCAAGGGAAAAACCTCCCCTTTTCCTTCCCCTTACCCAAGGCGAGTTTTCAAGGCGATGTTCTACGCTATCTCCAAACGATCCCGTGGGGATCGGTCTGTTCTTATCAAGAAGTGGCAAAAAGTGTCGGCAATCCTCGGGCTGCAAGAGCTGTCGGCAATATCTGCCGAGGAAATCTCTTCCCCCTCTTGATCCCGTGCCATCGGGTGATCCGCTCAGATGGAGAGATAGGCCGGTACACTCCCGACCCATCCCTTAAAAGACAGCTTCTTCATTTTGAAGGAGTTACGTTCTGAACCTCGGCTTCATTTTGAACCACCGCAGTAGTCTCCATCTGCGTGAGACTTTTGCCGCAGCTTTTGTCTTTTCTGGGGCAATCGCTGCTCCCTGTGTTTTGGCAACCCACTAATAACGCTAACCCTAATAGAGCAAATAGACGTTTCATCGCTTCCTCCCATTTTTTGGCATGATTCTTGCATATATCAAAATATGACATTATACCGAACATGATTCAAAAATTGGTTTTTGGCCGCGTTGGCTACGCTGCAAATTTTCTTCTTTCGCTCGCGCCCCTGTCATATCCAGGGGCTTGCACAATGGCCCTCGCTCCAAGAAAAAAATTTGCGCGGCCTCCTTGCCAAATTCCCAACTTTTGAATCACGTTCGGTATATAGCAAGGAGGCCATAATGGAAAAAGAAAAAATGTTAAAACGGATTTCCGAACTGGAAACTATTAACGATCAATTACTTACAGAGCTTAATTACTTAGATCAGCTTTTAAAACAAATCGGCTTTGAGCAAGGTTTGATCACCTTAAAAGCTGCAGCTCAAGAACTTATAGAAGAGGAGAATCAGAAAGAAGAAAGAGCTTAGTTAATAAGTGCATACAGCTCTTCTAAGCTGATCGGCTGGATCTCTCCCTCAAATTCTAGCAGATGCTGAGAAAGCGCTGTTTTTTGCCCCTGTAATTTCAAGATTTTCTCTTCGATACTCTCTGTGACCACGTATTTCCGAGCAATAACCGTCTTTTTCTGGCCTACTCTATGAGCCCGGTCAATGGCTTGTCTCTCCACTGCCTCGTTCCACCACGGATCATAGAGGAAAACATAATCGGCCGCCTGAAGATTTAAGCCGACGCCTCCGGCTTTCAAGCTCATCAAAAAGACCTGGACATGGGGATCATTTTGAAAAGAACTAACTGCTTCTTCTCGATTTTTTGTCTGCCCGTCGAGATAAGCAAACGGATTTCCCTTTTCGATCATCCATTGCTTAAACAAAGCTAAAACGGAAGTAAATTGGCTATAGAGGAGCACCTTATGGCCTCCAGCAATGGCCTCTTCAAGGTCGTTGCAGACCGTCTGAAATTTTGCACTTTCCATTGGCTCACCAACGAGCTGCGGATGGCAGCAGACCTGCCGAAGTCTTAAAATCAGCTCTAAAATTTCCATTTTCTGTGAAGAAAGTCCCTGCTCTGTGACTTTCTGGACCAACACTGATCTCTTTTCTTTGAGATATTGGTCATAGAATGATCGCTCCTCCTCTTCTCGGCTCACCCAGACAATCTGCTCTTGTTTTTCTGGGAGCTGAAGGTCAACTTCCTGTTTGGTTCTCCTCAGCGTAAAAGGACGGATCTTTTTTCTAACCCTTTCAAAAACAGGAGACTCTTTTCTCTCTCCCAGAAGCTCAGGCATTAAAAAGCGGAATAACGACCACAAATCTTCATACCGATTTTCAATGGGAGTCCCTGTCATCGCAAGTTTAAATGAGCTCTGTAATCGGCAGCAGATCTGCGCGGTCATTGAATCGGGATTTTTGATCGCTTGCGCTTCGTCTAAAATCATCGCTTCAAAATCGAGAGATTCCCAAAGCATACGATCGATGCGGAGCTGAGCATAAGAAGTCAGTATCACCTGTTTACTTTTGAGCTGGGCGGCATCTTGCACCCGATCTTCTCCCCGATGGAGATAGACATCCAGCATCGGCATGAATTTTTCAAACTCGCGCTTCCAATGGAACAACAGGGAGACTGGCATCACAATGAGCACAGGCTTGTTGAATGTTATTGTCGATAAAAACGCCATCACTTGAATGGTTTTGCCAAGCCCCATCTCATCGGCCAGCAGCCCTGAAAATCGACAGCGGTAAAGATAGGAGAGCCATTGCAGCCCGCTCTTCTGATAATCAAACAGCTTCCCCTGAAAACTCTCTCCGGTTATTGCCTCTTCCCAAGCAGCCGCTTGATATTCAGAAGGAAGTGGCGCAATGCCCTCTAAAAGTCCGACATGCCACCGTTTGACAGCAATCCCTTCAGCAACGATCTCTTCGCACGCAAGCGGCGACCATTCGGGAGGAAATTCCAGAAGACCCACCTCAGACTCACTTAAATTCACAAATTGCTGGCGCCGTGTAAAAGCCCCGACGACATTGTTGAGATCGATTTCATGTCGACCATAAGCGACTTTCCCCTTGACCAAGATCTGCTGTGTCTGAGGCATTGTCTCTAAGAGTGCGGCACCTTGGCGCACCACTTTTTTCCCCTGGGCATCGATAATCGTCCAACCGATGTCTAGAAGAAACGTCAAACTCTTGACGACCTTGTCCAGCGGGCAATAGTAGCTCGATCCTTCGATCTTTTTTTTCTTAAAATCGGTCTCTAACAAATCTTTTTCCCAAAACAGTTCTTCCGGTGTGCCTCCTGCTTCGGCTTTGCCAAAAGAGCCCCGGTCCATCCAAAGATCAGCAAAAGCCCCGGTCCTGTCTTTGAGTTTTAAAATAGGAAGCGGCTCAGGTTTCCATCGCGGAATAGGGCATTTCCATTGGAGAGCTGGAACGTCTGGATCTTCGACGAGGTTTTTAAGCTCCATCAGCGTCAACAGCTGCGATTTTAGCCACCGGGGATCGATCTCTTCTTTCCAAAACCGAAAAATCTGATGCTGCAGCGCTCCTTTAGCACAGACTGCCTCGCAACAGGCAAGCTCTTCTTCCCGAGAGCCAACTTTGATTTTGGCAGTCACTAAAAAATTTTCGCCCGAAACTTCGATGAGATAGAAAAAATCAAGAGGGGTAAACGGATCTAAAACAACTTTTTTGCCTTGCCAGACCAATTGCCCCTTAGCAGCAAGGCTTTTCAACTCTTCTTTAGAAAACGTCCACAAACTCGTCATCTATCCCAGTAAATTTCTCAATGAGACTACCAAATTAATCGATTTAAAGCGAAAATTGCCAAAAGACCATGAGTGATAAATTAAAATTATGGGACCAGCGGGCCGAGGAGCTCGCCAAGAACCATCCGCTTAAAACCCTGCAACATCTTCCCGACATCCCAGGAATCACTAAAGAAACCTCTCGGTTTTTGCGATGGAAAAGCCTGATTTACCTGCTGAGCCATGATACGAATCATATTTTTAAACGGTACTTTTGGAAACATCCCTTCCGGTATACGTGGAACATCCTTAAATCGTATGCACAGAAAAAACCGTACAAGCGGGATGGCGATTTTTTTCTTTATAACTTTGATTCCGTCGAAGCGTTTCAAAAATCTCTTCATGCTCCACTTGTCATTGTCGGCTTCTCGTATTGCCATAAGCCTCTCGAGTGTCCTTCCGGACGGTTTACCGATCAATGCATCCATGAGGAAAACCATCCCGTCTGCGGCCAGTGTTTCATTGGCAAATCAGTCCATGCCCTTCCTCCTGAAAACACAAAAGTTTTTTTCATCCCCACGGTCCACTACATTGGCGAGCAATTTTTCAAGCTCTTAGAAACCTACAAAGCCAATGAAATGGTCTTTCTGATCACCGCCTGTGAGCTAACGCTGGAGATGTTTGGCGATTGGGGAAATATGCTGGGGATCCGCGGCATCGGCGTCCGTCTTGATGGAAGGATCTGCAACACGATGAAAGCGTTTGAGCTTTCTGAAATCGGCATCAAACCGGGACTTACCGTCGTCCGGAATGCAACTCAAGCCAAAATGTTAGAGTTAATTCAGCTGATTAAATAGGTTCGAAAGCCGTCTGAAAGGCTTAGGCCTCTCAGCAGGTTGAAAAGGCCGCACGCGAGGCGCTGCTTCGCAGGCGTTGCAGCAACATCCTTTGGTTTTTTCTGCGCAGGGAAGACAGGAGAGATAGAGCTCATTGCAATCCATATTGGCGCAATTGAAGTAGAGATCTGACTTTTCTTTGCAGTGGATGCATTGGCTGATCACTTCACCGGGCTCTTTCTCGCTAATCGGGACAGTCAACCGATCATCAAAGACAAACAGCTTCCCCTTCCAATGTTTAGACCCTGCCGTCAGGCCGTACTTAATAATGCCGCCTTGGAGCTGATAGACAGCATTGAACCCTTCTTCTTTAAGAAGCGCGGAATAGACTTCGCACCGGATTCCGCCTGTGCAGTACATCATGATTTTGGTTTTGCTCGGATCGCATTTTTCCTTGAGTTGTTTGGCATACTTAGGAAATTCTCGGAATTGTTCTAGGGTCGGCAGCTCCGCCCCTTCAAAATGGCCGATTTCCCACTCATAATCGTTTCTGACGTCAATGAGCACGGTCTGGTCGTCCTTTTTCTCTAACATCTCCTGCCACTCTTTAGCATTCAAATGCATTCCTGTTTTGCTCATGTCGACCGGAACATCCATCGCAACCAGCTGCGGACGAGTCTTCACAGTGGCTCTGGGAAAGCAGTGTTCGTGATATGTATGGATTTTGAACTCGACGCCTTTAAACCGAGGATCGGAGGAGAGCCAATACATATATTCTTCAGCTGCGGCCGGACTTGCGCTCATCTGGCCATTGATGCCATCATGGGAGATATAAATTCTTCCTTTAATCTCCCGCGATGAAAAAAATTCTTTATGCCGAAGCACCTCTACAGCAGGATTTTCGATCGTTGTAAAATAATAATAAGCAAGGACGACGTAAGTCATAGTGGCCACTATACTTGAAATTGTGAATCCTGAAAAGCTTCTAAGAATCCAAATAACGATTTACACTTGTTAAAAAATGTATCCTGCTCTACTATTAACCACTTTATTTGGAGCACCTAACAATGGTACGTTATACTGGCCCTAAAAATCGTATTGCAAGACGTTTTGGCGTGAACATCTTCGGACGCGCTCGCAACCCTCTTCTTCATAAAGCGAGTCCTCCAGGCCAACACGGGGCTAAAAGAAAAAAGAAATCTGACTATGGCATGCAGCTGGAAGAAAAGCAAAAGCTTAAAGCCATCTACGGCATGATCAGCCAAAAACAACTCGTCCGTTATTACAAAGAAGCCCTCCAGAAGAAAGGCGTGACTTCGCATCTCTTCCTCCGCCGTCTTGAGTGCCGTCTCGATAACGTTGTTTACCGTTTAAAACTCGCACCAACGATTTTCGCAGCGCAACAGCTTGTGTCTCACGGCCATGTCCATGTTAACGGCAAGAAAGTCGACAGACGCTCTTTTGAAGTTCGAGCCGGAATGGTCATCTCTGTTAAGCCCAAGTCCCAACAACTCGTCCTCATTAAAGACTCCGTTGCCAACACCTCACGCGATGTTCCAGAATACCTCGAGCTCGATGCTGCGGCATTTAGCGGAAAACTCTTGAGCGAGCCTCATCTCGATCAGATTCCTTTCCCCATGCCAGTCAATATCGCGATGGTTTGCGAACATATCGCCCATACTAGCTAATTCTTGACCTCTCTATCGAGGGGTCTTAGGGATGTCTTCAAAATCAAGGTTCGTCGATTTCCGAGATTATTTTGGCCGATTTTCGATTCTTTTTGTAGGGTCAATATCAACTCTCGTATATGGACCCTACAAAAAGAATCGAAAAGTCGGCTCAAAAGAACACGGAAATCGACAGAACTTGATTTTGAAGACGTCCCCTAGTCCAAGTTCTCACCGTTGGAAGATTCACAGAGTAAACGATTCGTACGAATTCCTTGATTAATGAAAAGAATATCCGGCTGTGGAGGATTTTCTTGAGCTTGGAGCCGACCTAGCCAGACAGCATATGTCTTTTGCTCGTATTCATTCCGTCTTTTTAGATGATTTAATGACCGGCTAAAATGAACAACTGCATCAACTAAATGCCCAGTTAATAATTCTAAACAATATTGCCTTAATTCTAATTCGTATTTAATTTGCTCTTCTCTGGCACGGTAGTTAAAATAAGCTTGCGGGTTTATTGTTTTAGACGGTCTTTCTGATCGAAGTTTTAATAATTCTAATTCTCTTGTCCTTTGAAATGTTGAAACCTTGTGGGCATTCCACACTGCCTCTTCCGGCTTGGAGCTGCCTTGATGTTGATCGGAAGAATCGGTCTTTTCAACTCTCATTCTCCATAGAGAGTACCGGAATAAGAAATTTCCTCTATCAACTATTTTTTGTTTGATGATTTTTAAGATCGCATTAAGTTAGTATATAGAGCGTGAATTGATTTAACTTGCAACCAAAGGAAACTAAGATGAAATCAACCTCAATGTCATTGCTCGCATCAGCAATGCTTTCACTGACAATACTCGTTTCAGCTGACGCTGCATCAGGATGTGAAGTTGAAATGAAACAATGCGAACCCGCAAATTACAACCGTGTTTATGCAGGCCCAGAATTTATGTGGTCTCATTTACCTGGAGAGAAAGCTGAATTTATTGAATGGAGTTTCAATCCAAACACCTATTACGGTGGTTTGAGATTCGGACATGAATATCTGAAGCCTCAAGATTTTTACTCGAATACAGACATTGTTGCTCTGATGGGAACATCTCACTTTAATGTAAAAAAGGATGAAAAAGAGAAAAAAACAGCATGGGAGCGCACACGCGAAACTTTTAAAGGCGAGCGTGGTCAGCTGTGGACGAACATTGAGCAACGCCTCGGTTATACGTTTGCGAGTTCTTTGGTTCCTAGCTGCACCGTTTCTCTCTACGCAGCTCCTGGTTTCCACTACGAGCACGTTAATGGGGCCCATGCTTACTGGTACTATGCTGCAACAGGTTTGAAAGCTGTTCAACAGTTCACCGACAGCTTCCATCTCGGATGCGACCTGAAAATGATGTATGCTTTCGGCGCCCATGATAAACACAACTTGGCAGGTCTAACAACCTTAGGACAAAAACACTTCTGGGGTTATGAAGTCGGCGTTCCTTTGCAATGGAAAGTCGGTGAATCCAAAGCGTTTGATGTCCAAGTGAAGCCTTATGTTCTCAAACTCAATGTCAACAGCCCGCAGACATTTCTCGGCGCACGTGTTGAGTTAGGATATAACTTCTAAGCTTTAAACAGCTGAAAATATGGCCCCCATTGAAGTTGTCGACTTTGATGGGGGCTTTTTTTTAGAGACTGTTAACGGATTTAGGTTTCGTCGCTTTTTTGAGAATTTTTGGCAAATTTTCGTCTCCTTTGTTGGGGGTAATAAAGGAGACGAAAATTTGCCAAAAATTCTCAAAAAAGCGACGAAACCTAAATCCGTTAACAGTCTCTTATCCCAATCATTTTTTTAAGGTTTGTCAAATTAAACCGTCGGATTAAAATAGAGAGCGTGAGTCGTACCAAGTAAAACAAAGGAGTCTAAGATGAAAAAAACATCGATGACAATGTTGGTAGTAGCGTTGGTTTTTCTCACTGCATCTGCAAACGCAGATCGAATCGCCAAAGTTGAAATCACTTCAACTGACACTTCCATTAACAACCGTGTCTATGTGGGGCCTGAATTCATGTGGTCTCATTTCAGAGGAGGATTGGTCACGAAATCTTATGGGTTCAGAGCTGTGCAAGATGTCTATTACGTCGGATTGAGATTCGGATATGAATATCTGAAGCCTCAAGCTTTGTATGCAAATACAGATGCGATCGTTGCTTTAGGTGCAAGCCATGACCGTCTCAAACAAGAAAAAAAAGAGATTGCCACCGACAAAGACATTGTGGCCCATGTTAAAGAGGCTTTTAAAGGCCATCGAGGGCATCTCTGGATTAACATCGAGCAAGACTTAGGATACACGTTTGCAAGCTCGATTGTCCCTAGCTGCACCGTCTCTTTTTATGGCGCACCGGGCTTTCACTTTGAACATATCAAAGGGAATAAAGCCCAGTGGTGGTATTTGGCAACTGGAATCAAGACATATCAGCAGTTTACCGATTCTTTTCATGTGGGATGCGATTTAAAAGTAATGTACGCTTTTGGCGCCAAGGACGAAGGGCTACTCATTCTTCCAACAACCTTAGGAAAGAAAGAATTCTGGGGTTATGAAGTCGGAGTTCCTTTTGAATGGGCTCTAGGCGATTGCCATACTTTTGATCTCCAATTTAAGCCTTATCTCCTCAAGCTCAATATCGATAGCCCCGAAACCATTCTCGGCGCGCGTCTTGAGCTCGGATATAACTTTTAACCTGAACTTTGGGGTTAAATCCTTCGGAGCCAGCAAGGTTTTCGAGGGATTTTTTCATTTTTTTGCGCAGAGAATAGTCAGCATGCCTATTCTCAAGCAAAAAAATGCAAAAAGCGCCGGAAAAGTTGTTGTCTCTGAAGGATTTAAACCCAAAGTTCAGGTTTTTAGGATTTCAAAAGCTGCCGTAAAACATAAGGCATAATACCCCCATGGCGGTAGTACTCACCTTCGATGGGGGTATCGATTCTCACCTTCAACTGAACCTTTTTTTTCTTCCCGTCTCTTTCTATCTCTAGCACGACATCTTGATGCGGCTTCATCTCTCCTTCTATTGAAAAAACTTCATCGCCTTTGATGCCTAAAGATTCAAAGCTCTCATCGTTTTTAAACTCGAGCGGCAACACTCCCATGCCGATCAAGTTGCTACGATGGATCCGTTCAAAGCTGCGTGCCACCACCACGCGCACACCGAGCAGTGCTGTTCCTTTGGCTGCCCAATCTCTGGAGCTTCCCATGCCATAATCTTTCCCAGCAAAAATAATCAGAGGAACCTTTTTTTCCTCATATTTCATTGCGGCATCATAGATCGGAAGCAACACTCCTTCCGGCATCAACTTGGTGTAGCCTCCTTCTTTTCCATCTGCCATCTTGTTGAGAATTCTCACATTGGCAAATGTCCCCCGCATCATCACCTGGTGATTTCCTCTACGACTGCCATAGCTGTTGAAATCTTGGACTTTTACGCCCAGCGACAAAAGATATTTCCCTGCGGGCACCTTTTCTGAAAAAGCTCCGGCCGGCGAAATGTGATCTGTCGTGACAGAATCTCCAAATAAAGCCAGCGCCCGCATTTTCTTTAATTCTTTTGGTGGAGGTAGTTTTAATCCAAATTTTTCAAAGTAAGGAGGCTTTTGGATATAGGTGCTCTTTTGATCCCATCCATACTGAGCTGTTTTTTTCATCTTGATCTCTTGCCAGACTGGATTGTCCTGTAGGATATTCGCATATCGTTGTTTGAACATCGACGGCTGCAAAAATTTTTTAACTTCTTCTTGGATCTCTTGCGAGGTCGGCCAAATCTCTTTTAAAAACACAGGCTTTCCTTTCTTGTCATGGCCAAGCGGTTCTTTCTCCATATCGATATCAATACGGCCCGCAAGGGCAAAGGCAACAACGAGCGGCGGCGACATTAAAAAATTGGCTTTGACCGCGCTATGGATACGTGCTTCAAAATTCCGATTGCCACTCAGCACACTCGCTGCGACAATGTCGTATTCTTGAATGGCCTTTTCAATCCTCTCTTCCAATGGCCCGCTATTGCCGATGCATGTTGTGCATCCGTAAGCCACCAATTGGAATCCCAACTGGTCTAGATACGTTTGCAGTCCGCTCTTATCCAGATAGTCTGTCACAACGCGAGATCCCGGCGCCAAGCTCGTCTTGACAAGCGGATTAACACTCAGCCCTTTTTCCACCGCTTTCTTCGCTAAGAGTCCTGCTCCGATCATCACGCTCGGGTTGCTGGTGTTGGTGCAGCTCGTGATCGCCGCAATCACCACCGAACCGTGACTCATCACCATTTCAGCTTTCAATGCATCGTCATATCCGGGGCTGGCGACTGGCTCATTGAAAGGACGGTTTGTGACCATCTCTTCTTCGCTCCACCCTTGCGGTTTTTTGCCATTGCCCATGCTATGAGTCCCTCCAGTGTCATGTGGAGGAGAATAGAAGCCGCCGGCATGGATAAACACATGTCTGGCCTGTTCGGCCTTATCTTTGTCATAGCCGCCCTCAGGGATAGGCATCGTCATTAAACTCTGAAATTTTTCTTTGAGCGCGTCGAGATTGATGCGGTCTTGTGGCCGTTTCGGGCCTGCGACACATGAAGAAACCGTTTTTAAATCGAGCTCAACGACTTTCGTGTAATCGATCTGCCCCTTCTTCGGGACCCCAAATAATTTTTGCGCTTCCAAATAGGCTTTGACTTCAGCGATATGCTTTTCATCCCTCCCTGTCATGCGTAAATAATCGAGGGTCTTTTCATCGCAGGGAAAAAATCCCATCGTCGCGCCGTATTCGGGAGACATATTTCCAATGGTGGCCCTGTCAGCGACTGAGAGCGAAGCGGTCCCTTCTCCAAAAAATTCAACAAATTTCCCGACAACTTTTTCTTTCCTGAGTAGCTCTGTGATTTGCAGCGTTAAGTCGGTCGCTGTCACGCCTTCTTTCAAGCTTCCTATCAAGTGAACGCCGATCACCTCCGGCGTCTGGATCGACACCGGCTGACCGAGCATCGCTGCTTCCGCTTCGATACCGCCGACGCCCCATCCCACCACTCCAAGCCCGTTGATCATGGTCGTATGAGAATCTGTCCCAACCAGCGTATCAGGATAGAGCACCATTTTATCACCCTGCTTTTGACTCATCACAACGGAAGCAATATTTTCTAAATTGACCTGGTGGCAGATTCCAATTCCCGGTGGGACAACTCTAAACGTTTCAAACGCCTCTTGGCCCCATTTTAAAAACTCATACCGCTCGCGATTCCGCTCGAATTCGACTTTTAAATTGAACATAAAAGCATCTGCCGTCCCCGATCGATCGACTTGTACAGAATGGTCCACCACGAGATCGACAGGCACTTGCGGCTCGATGAGTCCTGCTTTAAATCCTTGATCCGCCACCGCATCCCGCATCGCAGCCAAATCGACCAACAGCGGCACACCGGTAAAATCTTGCAATAACACCCGGGCGACCACAAACGGCACATCGCCATCCGACGGCTTTTGAGAGTTCCACTGAGCCAGTTCTTTGATATCATCGTCTTTGACCTTCATGCCATCGTGATTGCGGAGCAGAGATTCCAGCATGACCCGGATCGACACCGGCAGCCGGCTGATCTTTCCTATCCCTTGCTCTTCCAGGGCAGGTAGAGAATAATAGAATTTCCCCTGACCTAAAGATTTGAATGTTTTAAACGGATCGCCCATGCGTAACCTCTTTTTATTTTATATACGGCAAAAGAGCAAAAAGATCGAAATTTAAATTCCTTTCTGGGAAAATTGAACCCCTATGCCCAAGAAGATTTCATTCTATTCTCTCGTGATTTTGATCATCGCTGCAATCGACAGCATCCGAAATTTGCCAGCGGCTGCGTTATTTGGCAGCTCAATGATTTTCTTCTTTGTTTTCTCTGCTCTAGTTTTTTTAATCCCGACAGCCTTTGTCGCTGCCGAACTTTCCGCAACGTTTCCAGAAAAAGGCGGTGTTTACCACTGGGTCCGGACGGCCTTTGGAGAAAAATGGGCCATGCTAGCCATCTGGCTGCAATGGATCAATACGATGGCCTGGTATCCGACCATCCTCTCCTTCATTGCCGGCACAGCTGCCTACTTAATCAATCCCGAGCTTGCTCAAAACAAGGCGTATCTTGTGACCTTCATCTTGGTTGTGTTCTGGAGCCTGACACTGATCAATCTCAAAGGCCTGCATGTCTCAGCTCTCATGAATAACATCTGCGCGATGATCGGAACCGTCATCCCGATGATTTTCTTGATTGCTCTTGGCATTATTTGGGTTAGCAAAGGACAGCCGCTCCAGATCGATATCGGCTCTGATATGCTAATTCCTTCCTTCTCTCAATCGACCAATTGGATTTCGCTGATTGCGATCATGGCCTCCTTTCTCGGCATGGAGCTCTCCGGCGTCCATGTCAACGACATCCACAACCCTCAGAAAAACTTCCCACGGGCCGTCTTACTTGCTAGCTTCTTTATTTTCGCCACCATGCTCCTGGGTTCCCTCGCCATTGCTTTTGTGCTCCCAGAAAAAAACATCAATTTAGTCTCCGGTGTCATGCAAGTCTTCAGCAACTTCTTTGAAGTCTTCGGCATCCGCGCCTTAACGCCTGTTCTTACGTTAATGATCGTCATCGGCTCGATTGGATCGATCACCAACTGGCTAATCTCTCCTGCCAAAGGCCTCCTCCATGCTGCTGAGTTCGGGTTCCTACCTGCTTTTTTCACCCACAAAAATAAAGCCGGCGTCGCTTCTCATATTCTTCTCGCTCAAGCCATCCTCGTCAGTCTCTTCTGCCTGATCTTCCTTTTAGTTCCCAGTGTGAACGCCTTTTACTGGTTCTTGACAGCCCTGAGCACTGAGCTCTACATGATCATGTACATCTTGATGTTTTGCTCTGCCGTCAAACTCCACTATTCCTACTCCAACAGACCCGCAGCGTTCAAGATCCCCGGCAAACACTGGGGCATGTGGATCACAGCCCTCTTAGGCCTTTTTGGCTGCACCACCACGATCATCGTCAGCTTCTTCCCGCCCGGTAACGTCGATATCGGCAGCTCATCTCACTATCTATCGATGATCTGTATCGGCAACTTCGCCACACTTTCCCCCGTCCTGCTCTTCTACCTCTATAAACTTAAAACATCTATGGGGTAATGCCTTATGTATTACTTATTCCAATCCCAAATATTGAAAAATCGGCTTACCGTTAACTGGAGGTAATACTAGCTGCGCTATTTGGTACTTGGAAGGGATTATCGCTCTAATTGCGCCCACCATTTGCGCAGACAATCTTTTTTCGGACACCAAGGCGACCTTGTTGCCGACATCTATTCCCAGGATTTCCGTTTTACCCGGCGTAGTCGGATTAAAGACGATTGCAACCTTGGTTCCATCAATCATGAACAGTTGTTTGGATGTTTTTTTGATTTTATTTGCGGTTTCCATGAATACCGCGATATTTTCGCAATCTGTATAGGGTTTTATTTTTACTATTGGATACTGCGCTGTTGAACACGATGCTGGATGAGCCATACTTCTCCTTGGTTACCAGGGGTAATTATATAATCGACTATATCAACGAGAACGATTAAGCACAGTGAAAACCTTGTTCAGTCCATTAGATATGTTGTCTAGATGTTCCAGATGATCTATACTCTCCTTTTTCCAAAGGACTTTTGTGTTAAATACGTCACCGGAAAAATTACTCATCGGCGCCCATACGTCTGCCCAAGGAGGACCCCATATGGCCCTTCTCGAAGGCCAGTCAATCGGTGCAACGACAATTCAATTTTTCACTGCCAACCAAAAGACCTGGCATGGCAAGAAATTAACGGAAGAGGCAATTGAGCTCTGGGAAGATGCCCGCAAGACGACAGGAATCAAAGAGATCATGAGCCATGATAGCTACCTTATCAACCTCGGCTCTCCCGACAAAGAAGGGCTCCAAAAAAGCCGCACTGCTTTCAAAGAAGAACTAGAGCGGTGCCACTTGCTCAAAGTCTCTTTTTTAAATTTCCATCCCGGCGCTGCGCTGGCGGGTTCTGAAGAAAACTGCCTAAATACCATTGTCGAAAGCCTTCTCGAACTCGAAGAGCTCGCCTCCCAAGGCCCTACCCGTCTTCTTTTAGAGTCTACCGCAGGACAAGGCTCTTCCGTCGGTAACCGGTTCGAACAACTCGGCATCATAATCGACAAGGTGCAGAAAAAAATCCCGATTGGCGTCTGCCTTGATACCTGTCACTTATTCGCAGCCGGTTACGATATTTCAACAAGAGAGGGTTGGGAGAAGACCCTCAAAGCATTCGATGAACAAATCGGGCTTAAGCACCTCTATGCTCTCCATGTCAACGATTCTTTAAAACCACTCGGCTCCAGAGTCGACAGACATGCTCCTTTAGGCAAAGGACTCATCGGCATCGACTGTTTTAAAGCCATGATGGAGCTGCCGGAACTTCAAGAGCTTCCGAAATACTTAGAAACGCCGGACGGACCTCCTCTTTGGAAAGAAGAAATCAAAATGTTAAGAGAATTTTTCAAATGTTACGCACAAAAATAAAAGACATCACGCCTTCACTCCTCGGAAAACCGATCACCCTCTGCGGCTGGGTCCGCACCGTACGCGATCAGAAAAATTTTGCCTTTATCGAAGTCAATGACGGTTCGACTTTAGCAGGGATCCAAATCGTCGCTGACCAAACGATTCCCGGCTATGCCGAGATGATGAAGAATCTCACCACGGGAGCCTCCGCTATCGTCAAAGGAACCCTCGTCGAAAGCCCCGGTGCCAAACAAAAATGGGAAGTCAAAGCTGCTTCTGTAGACATCCTTGGACTTTGCTCTGCCGAAGAATACCCTCTCCAAAAAAAACGGCACTCGTTTGAATTTCTTCGGACCATTGCGCACCTAAGGCCCCGCACCAACACCCAAGGCGCTGTGACGCGCGTCAGAAACGTCTTGGGGTTCGCCACGCATGAATTTTTCCAAAAAGAAGGATTCCTCTACGTCCAGACGCCGATCATCACCGGCTCTGACTGCGAAGGCGGCGGCCAGCAATTTACCGTCTCGGGATTCAATCTCAACCAACTTCCCAAGCTTGCCGATGGCAAAGTCGACTTCTCTCAAGATTTTTTCTCCCGCCAAACCTATCTCACCGTCTCCGGCCAGCTCGGAGGAGAAGCGATGGCCTGCGCCCTTTCCGACATTTATACTTTTGGCCCCACGTTCCGCGCCGAAAACTCCAATACCTCTCGCCACCTCGCCGAGTTTTGGATGATCGAGCCGGAAATGGCCTTTGCCGATCTTAAAAAAGACATGGAAGTGGCAGAAAGCTATCTTAAATTCATCATCAACGCTGTCTTAGAAAGATGCCCTCAAGATTTAGAATTTTTCGATGCCTTCATCGAAAAAGGGCTCATCGAGCGGCTTAAGCATGTCGCCTCGACTCCTTTTGCCCATCTGACTTACACCCAGGCCATCGACATTTTGAAAAAATCAGGCAAATCATTCGAATATCCCGTCGAATGGGGCGCAGATCTTCAATCAGAGCACGAGCGGTATCTCGCTGAAGACTACTGCAAAAAACCGGTCATCCTCACCGACTATCCTGCTAAGATCAAAGCCTTCTACATGCGGATGAATCCCGACAATAAAACCGTCGCTGCCATGGACGTGCTCGTTCCTAAAATCGGAGAGATCATCGGCGGAAGCCAGCGTGAAGAAAGACATGACCTTCTCAAACAAAAGATCATCGACTACGGCCTCAACGTCGATGACTACTGGTGGTACTTGCAGCTCCGCGAGTACGGAAGCGTGCCGCACGCGGGGTTTGGAGCCGGGTTTGAACGGCTTGTTCTTTTTGCCACCGGCATGGAAAATATCCGTGACGTCATTCCTTTCCCGCGCTATCCTGGCCACGCTGATTTTTAGGAGTGTCAATGGCACTCAGAGCTCTCACTGATTTTTTTTGGCCTCCCCCTCCGCCTTTCAAGTGTTATGCTAAGTGCGAAAACTCCTTCGATTTTCAGCTGCTCATTGTCACAAAATGCAACCATATCTTTTGCAAAGCCTGTCTTCAAACCTGGTTCCAAACACAAAAAACATGCCCCATCGATCGAGAAATTCTAGTTGACATTACAGATAAAAATATCCGTCAAGATGAAAAAGATTCTTACGAAGGGATGCAATACACCTCTTTTAAATTGTATTTAGAGAGATTTACCTATTACATCCAAAACGATTTCTCGACCTTGCAAGAAAAATTATCGACCGTAAAAGCCTGCAAAATCTCGAGTTGCGAGCTCCTCAAAACAGAAAAGAAACAATCCGACATATGTTCTATTTGCAGGGAGTCACTCAAGATGTATTTTATCACCAAAGATGACGATAAAAGAAAAATCGGATTTTTTATGCATGAAGACTGTTGCCAGGGGAAAGTCGGTAAAAAGACAGATCTCTTAGAGATTTCTGCCATCAATGTTGTCAAAATTGCAGAGCAATTGCCTGCTCTGCAACAAAATCCTGCAGAATCTAAAAAAACCGTAGAGCCCATTTCTCCTATCAGACTTTTCTTCTTCGCTATCATTATTTTGCCGATGTCAATTTGGGCCTTAGCGATGAATAACCGGCCCTACCATAGTCGCAATCCTTACCTCTTTGTGCTGTCCCTCCCTGCCCTGATTATTTTGAAAATCCTCTCTTTATCCCTGAGCGGAATCAGAGCTATTCTCTCAGAAAAACGTTCTATTTAAACAGCCCTTCTTGAGGCCCGCGCTCCATCAAATACAGCCAGACCTGGTAGGCTTTCATGCCACCGTCCAAAAGCCCATGTTTTTGCTGCTTCGTGCATTTTTGTAAACTTTTAACGATGGCGACCTGAGTTCTCGCATCGGGCCCAAACAGCCTCTCGTAGAAAATAGCTTGCATGTGCCCAGAAAATGTAAAAACAGGAGTATAGATCCAGCCCATCACCGGAACTGCAGTGCGAACGAGAAAGGGCACTGCTTTTCCTGAATTGAACAATAACCCATAAGGCCGCGTTGTTGCTACGTAAGCCATCGCCTGCATAATGCGCGGGTGGGCTTCGTTGAAAATCTGGACGACGAAAACAGGCATACGGCTAATCACAATAGAATTAAATGCAGCAGACGCAAAAACTTTTCCTGCCAGCGCCATCATCTTATAAACCGAATGATAACAAGCAAAGCCAAAGGCGATGCTGACGCCAAATTTTACATATCTGTTCGTGAGGTAATAATTTAATGCTCCTTCAACCTTAAAAACGATCCTTTGCAGCCGGGCTGATCGAGTGTTCAATACCGATTCAAATTGATTCAACTGCTGAATAATCTTTTCTTTGCCGGCAAAATTGCGATGGATAAAAACCTCTTGGAAAATCTGGGCAAAGAAATGTCTCTTCCCATTGGCAAACTGCAGAAGGGGCTTGGCATGGCCTTTTATTTCTGCTATGGGTGATTGTATCATCGACCTCACCCATCCCATTGCCCATCCCATCGGATCTAATGGATAACTCTTTTTATTGCGGAGATGGTCCTGAGCCAGCGCCTCAATAATCTTAGCGCGCGCACTGTTCAGAAACTGAGCCTTTTTTTGATCGGGGGCCTGTGTAGGACTATCAAGGATCCCTGCAAGAGCAAATAAGGAGGAAAGAGTCGGAGCGCTTTCCTTATAATTCTTGACGATATCTGCTTCTAATCTTGCATAATCAAAACCCAGACCGGCACCTTTAAGCTCCTCTGCATAAAGCTCCAGGGAGCTCTCTTTTAATCCATCCTCTAGCTCCGGCTTAAAAATATCCGGGATATTCGGAACGTCTGCATGACAGCGCTTGTCATAAGCCTTGATAATCATGTTGACACATGAACGTGCTTGATTCGTTACTGCCACTATTAAAATTCCTTTTTGAGGAAAATAGTATATTTGTTCCGATCTTTAATTTGGACTTTCAAAAATTAACTTTGATTTGATGAATTGGTAGGCTTAGGCTGAGCAGGAATGAGGGTTGCCTTCATGCCTTCTTGCATCAACTCCATCCAAGCGCGGTAGGCTTTCATACCCCCCGCTGCAAGATAGGCAGCCTTTCTGGCGTCCTTACTCGCGTCCAAGCTGGCTGCCAAAGAGTTTTGCATGGACCAAGATGTTGTAAATATACTAATCGGCCCTAGCGTTAACCACTTGATCACACGGCTGGGGAAAAAAGCAATATTTTCGACAATCACGACAACTCGATTCACAAGAGGATGGATTCTGCCGGAAAAATACTTAAGGACAAAAAATGCGATTGAAGCGATCAAATAATTAAAGAAAGTGAATTGAACCAAGGCCACCCCGCCGCTGGCAATATGAATCACGGAAATAGGGGCATTGTTGATGAGAAAATTCACTCCTCTTGGAATCACCGTCTGGGAGAGGAGATTGTAAATTCTAGGCTGCGCCCATTGAGCAACTTGATATACCGCATAGCTGAGCACAATCTTAACGGCTAGATGATTTAAGGCCCTTGAAACAACAAATTCCATTTTGTATTTCAAATGACGCAGTGTCATTGGCAGCCGATCAAGAGCTGGCTGCAATTGGATCGAAAGCTCAATAATCTTTTCTCTTTCATCCAAACGCGGATCGTTTTCGATGCGGTTAAAAGCATCTTGGAAAACATACGTCAGAAGCTGTTCGCTATAAGACTGAAAATGTCCTATAGGCTTATTTAGCTTCTCAAGTAACTCTCTCGCACTTTTTTCAATGGCGCCTTTCCGTATGGATTCTTGCGCACGATCTTGTAGAGGGGGCTCAAGAAAACGGGTCAACTTGAGCCAATGGGCGAAATTGGTTGCCTTACCATGGACTACCGCTTGAATTTCTTCTGGAAGTGTATCCATCCTGGTCGGCGGGCTAAACAACAGGCCTGTGTCCTTAATCACAGGCAAAGTCTCTTGAGTAGGAAAATGACGCAGGTCGAATTGCCTGACAACGTCGGTTAAAAAAAGCGATGCAGTTTGATTAACAGTAGCCATTAGATGTTTCCTTTGAAAAAAGGAACATTCTAAAGAAAGCACCTGTTTGATGAAACAATTTTTTTCTCGTAGAGAGCTGTATATTTCTCGACAGCTTCTCGGAGGTAGCTTTTTACTGAGTGAATTTCAGAAAGCCGCTCAGAGCGGTAGCTCTCAAAACAGGCACCGATCTGCTCCATATTGAGAAGTGTCAGCTGGGGACCAAGCTTGAAAGAAGGATCGACGCAGCGAGGAACGCTGAGATCTAAGATCAAACGCGTTTTTGTCTCTTCCGGGATAGACTTGATGAGATATTCTTCGCAGTGGGTTGCAGCGATAACGCCTTCATAGTGATGCCACCTATCAATCTCAGAGCGGTCTTTCAGCGTGAGTTGATAATCCAAAGCAAATGGCTCAGCAGAGGCAAGGTCGCGCGTACATAGCGTCATCTGCCGTTTTCCTTTTCTCCAAAAATAATGGATCATCTTCCGGTTGATATCGGAATTGCCAATGAAGAGCAAAGCAGTATCGCCTAAGATATGCCGCGTCAGCTGATAGACCATGCCTTCTAAATGGCGCGGGCTTTGAAAAAGCGGAAACGTCGATCGGACGGTTTTCCCGAGTTTAAGCGCTTTTTGAAACAAATAGTGTAAAGGCGGCGCTAAATGTTGCTGGAGCCGCGTTTGCTCATAGGCCAGCTTGACTTGACGTTGGACATCGCTCTCTCCCGGCATCGCACTGTCGAGCCCTGCGACCACGCAGGCAAGATGAAAAAAACACTCGGCATCGAAGAAGGTATAAAACCCATACTCTTGAGAATGAGGCGCCCGCTTTTTTAGATAGTAAAAAAGCTCAGATTGCGCTTCAGCCAGATCGTCTTGACTAAAGTAGATCTCCGTGCGGTAGCAAGTCGATAAAACGATTTTATTGGGAGACAGATGCCGGCAAACTTGAGCGATTTTTTCTCTCAAATCGAGAGGCGCCGATTTGTAATTGATTCCCAGAACGCCGATTCGCATAAAAGGTTTTTATACACGGGAATGGAATTACAAATCAAACTTGATGATATCAAAAAGAATTTCAAGATCAAAACCTCTCCGTTGAAGGGCGGCGATCTTCTTATTTCTGTCCTTCCGAAGGAAGGCAGGGGTTTCGAGGAGACGTAAAATAATTTCTTTCTGTTCTTCAGGAGAATAGGAAGAAGGCTTAAGCCCTTGCTGCTTAAACTTTCCGGCAATGCGATGGGGACCGTAGCCCCTCCTTTTGTAAGCCGCACCCCGGCGCTCGGCAAGGTCTTGGTCGTTGAGGAATCCTAATTTTTGAAATTTTTCTAAGACCGTTTCAATCTCTTGGGGGACAAAACCCTTTCGAATTAGTTTCTTTCTTAGCTCGTAAGTACTATAGCTTTTAAGGCTTAATAAACGTAATACAACTTTCTCTATCATTGTTGAACCTTATAATATATAATTACGATTGGAGGCAAGCATGACGGTACCGGGATCGACTGAAGGACCCAATCAGGGACCATCTTTTGAAGCGCAGGCGAAGAAGGACGAAGCGCTGCTGCCCAAAATTCCAGCATCATCGCTTCCCAGAGGGAATAACGCAGAATGGCTCAGGAATTATTATAATGCGCTTTATCCCAATGGACCTGCCCCCACTGAAAAAGATTTAGTTATGCTCAATCGAGCGATTTGTGGAATGATCAATAGCTATCAGAGTCAACGCAACGCAGAATACGAAAAGGCCAAACAGTATATGAAGGACGTTGCAAAGGGCCAAGAATAATCTATGGAGACCTCTACCGACAATCTCATCGTCTCCGATGAGATGGCTAATGACCGATTAGACCGTCTCTTAAGCCAACATTATCCGACCTATTCCCGGACATATTTCCAGTCGCTCATCGAACAAGGCTTTGTCTTGATCAATGGCCTGCCGGTGAAGAAAAAAGATAAGCCAAAACTAGGGGATGAGCTTGAGATCTGTTTTCAGCTCACCCCTGAAATTTCACTAGAACCCGAAAACATCCCTCTCGATATTCTTTATGAAGATGAGCACCTCCTGGCCATCAATAAACCTGCCGGGATGGTGACCCATCCCGCTCCAGGACATTATACGGGAACATTTGTCCATGCCCTGCTTTACCATTGCCAAACCGTTCCGATAGGAGCCACTCTCCGTCCCGGCATTGTCCACCGCTTAGATAAAGATACGTCGGGGGTCTTGCTGGCAGCGAAGACCTCTCAGGCGCACCAAAAACTTGTCGAGATGTTTTGCAAGAGAAAATTAGACAAAACATATCTCGCCATTTGCGTGGGAACTCCCGGAAACAGCACGATTGAAGCTCCGATTAAACGGCATCCGACCAAACGGAAGGAAATGTGCGTCGATCCGACAGGTAAACCCGCCATATCGATTACCAATGTCCTTGCCTTTGACGGAAAACTCTCTTTAGTCGAAATTAAGCTCATCACCGGAAGGACCCATCAAATCCGTGTCCACTTAAAACATAAAGGCACACCGATTTTAGGAGATCCCGTTTATGGCTCTGCGACATGGAACAAACACTACGACGTCCCACGCCAAATGCTGCATGCTTATCGATTACACTTCTGCCATCCGATCACCGGCGAGACGATCAATCTTAAAGCTCCCTTGACCAAAGACTTTAAAAAAAACAACTTGATGCCTAACCTTGATTAATAATACCCCCCTGCGTATCTTTGATTTAAATGTTTTTTACACATCTCATTAACACGAGGCTGAACCATGAAAGAATTCGTCGAATATATCGTCAAGAATCTGGTCGATAATCCGGATCAAGTCCGTATCAATGAAGTCGGCGGGACCCATACGCTGATCATTGAGCTGGCTGTTGACAAGTCAGACATTGGCAAGATCATCGGCAAAAAAGGGAAGACGATCAATGCGATCCGCACCCTGCTCATGTCAGTGGCAAGCCGCAACGGCATTCGAGTCTCTTTAGAGATCATCGAAGAGCCTAAGACAGCAACAACGACTGCGGCTGCGCAAGAAATCGTTTAAAACTGCTACGCTAGGCGAGGAAGGTAAGGCGTGATGAGCGCCTTGCGTGAGTTGATCGACCCCGCTTTGAATTTCAATACGGCGATCGGCAATTTTTCTTTGATCGCTCTGGCAGGGATGGGGTTAAAACTTTCCTCAAAGATCTGTTTGAGTTCTTTGGCATGCTCTCCGAGGAATTCGACTTCCATCGGATGATTCAGGACCGCAGGGCATGACCGGAAATTGCTCAGAAAGCCCTTCAAATGCTCCACTGCAATCTCCGTATCAGGAATCCAGATCCACATCTCATCTTGGTGGGCAAAATGTTCCGATTTCCCTTCGTAGAGCTCATCAGCTCCGGGAATTGTACTGATCATATGGAGGTGAAAATCAAGGTCAGGAGTTTTTTCATTCGATTCTTTTGCAGAGAGCAGCCATTCATGGCGGATCCTAGATGCCTGTTTGCTAAAGGTCGGATAGGTTTTTCCAAATATCTTCGTCTGGCCGACACGGCAGCAGCCGTTTTGTTCTTTCGTATCGTCGAAGACGGACGATTCTTTCCCTTCCGCCGCGAGTTTTAAATTCGTTTCGATCGCTTTTTCTTTGGCCTGATAGATTTTGCGGTAAAGCGAGTACATCTCCTCGTTTTGCAAGATCCGCTTCGCCGCACTCTTTTTGAAGTGTTCATCCTGGGGAATATCATCGAGATGGATCACTTCGACTTCTTTTTTTGCTATTAATGTTTTCAACCGGTTGATCAAAGAAGCAACACATTCGAGATCGCGGACCGAGATCTTAGTCAAGAGGTCGGTGTCATCTAAAATTGCATAGAGGAAATGGAAGTATTCAACGATCTCGCGCTCGGGTGCCACAAAATGGGCCTCATTTCTTTGAGCAACCAGATATTTTTGCAGCAACCGCTGCAAAATCCGTTTGCTGGAGGCCGATTTGAGATTTTTTTGAACGTCTTTGATCTGGCTCTCGATTTGAGCCACACTCATCCCGCCGGTGCTGTACATATCGGTGATTTTGAAGCTCAGCTGCGCAATGAGCGTGTTCGATGACTGGGAATCGGAGATCCATGCCACAGGAGGCTGCGATGTCGCCAGCTGCGTCTTATGGTGATCGACGACGCTGATCACATCGAGATACGGAGGGATTTTCGTCTCTTCGCGGTTGCAGAAGTCCCGCAGAGTCACCGTGCCGAGCGGGGTTTTAAAAATATCGGTCGCTTGGATGATCCCGATCGGGAAAACTTTTCCATCTCTATCGGAAGAGGTCACCGTCAAATAATGGAATCCGTCCATTTTCGTCTTGATTTCCTCAAGGTCAGCGCGGTAATTGATGTGATGCGGCAGCAAGCCTAAAACCTTTGATTTCACCTGCAGAGCGACATCCAGTTTATCGACATATTGCCGGACAGTGAAGATTGCGTTTTCTAGAGCGCCGATCACTTCAGCCAGATAGCTGAAAATATGGGCCCGATCCTCCGTCAGCTGCCCCTTTTTGTCGAAAAGCTTGGCGTTGCTAACGAGCGATATGAACTTTTCAAAATCAAAGATCTTTAGATGGGCCATCGCCTTGGCAAAGTCCGCAAAGGTGCACTGAAGGCCTTGTTTGATTCCCAGAACTTTATGGAGATACTCAGTGACAAGTTCTGTTTGCCTTTTGGTAAAATCTTGAGCAGGCTCGCACTCTTCAATTTTGAGCTTGAGCACCGTGTCGAAAAATGTCTTAAGTTCTTTCGGAGTCAGTTTTGCGATTGCAAAAATCGAGATCAGTTTCACATGGAGTGAATTTTCATACCAACGGAGGCACTGATTTAAAAGATTGATCACCGATTGGACCCTATCGACATCGGTGCTGCGCCATTCACCTAAGTAAAATCCCTCAGAATCAACGAGGACAACCGCATGCGCTCCATCGTCATGGTCGATATCAAAGACCGAATCTTTCAGCTGTTTTTTCTCCACGCCATGTTGTGTCACGAGATCGAGCCCCGACACAGAAAGCGCTGTCCGGTGTTTGGCCAAATGAGAAAAAACCTCCATTCCAAACAGATTGTAAAAAAGGAAAGGAACTTCGACTTGGGCAGGAGGCTCTCCTCCGGGAATATTCCAGATATGCAATCCTTCCGAAAGTCGTGCCGCAAACGCATCGACCCATCCCCAAAACGAAGCGATCGTGGTATCTAAATCGGGAGACCCGTGCGCTGTCACATAGTGGCTTCCCGGATAGACTTTTCCCATACCGACCGGAAATAACACCTGATACGCTTCTCTGGGCACCCACCGTCCGGCAATCTTGCCTCGGATGTACCGGTTTTCATGCGGACTCAGCCCGGAAAACTGATTGAGCCAGAGCTCAAAATGATTGAAATGGAAATGTTCCAGAATTTTTTCTTGATTCACCCTCTCTACAAAATCGAGCACTGGGATCAACAAAAACGATCCCTCAGGCGCCGCCTCAATAAGCCTCAGCAGCGTACGGCTGACTTGCCCGTACTTTTCTTGCTCTGGCAGCTTTTGGAAAGCCGACTTTTTGAATTCTTTCCAAACTGCTTCAAGCCTAGGAAAAGATTCTTTTGAAAGAACGTAATCACCCAGATGCTTCATATCTCTCCAAGTACACTATCCATGCTATTAAATACAACGGACTGAGCAGGATTCGAACCTGCGACCACCCGCTTAGAAGGCGGGTGCTCTATCCACTGAGCTATCAGTCCCTGAACCTATTGGGATAGGTTTCGTAAAATCTTATCTCTCTTGGAAAGAAAGATCAATTCAAAATGTGATTTGAGATTAAAAAATGTTGGCGAAAGACAACGGCTTTCTATATACTTTTTCTCGGATTTATATGAGCGTTCCGACAATCAGCGGTTTTACAAATCATGCTATTATACGTTCCCTAAGATTAGCTAATAATCATGTATGGGAAATTGTGAAAGCTATTCTTCAGCCCACTATTGATGCTTTTAGAATCGATCAAGATATCCGGGCTTTTTATCAAAATCATTCTCGGAAGAATCTTGTTGCTCTGGCTATAAGAGTCTATGAACTTTCTGGTTGTTTTTTGCTTACATACTATATGGGTATGTATAATGGATTTGGTAGCCTCGTCCTATTCAAATTTCTTGAATCTCTTGGGCTCCGATATCTTCTTCGTCAGTTTCTAAATTATTTTCCTACCCATAACGCCTTCCTCTACATAGGGTTGGGTGTTACCGCTGGGTTAATCCATAGCTTTTTAGACTCTCCTATCAATCGCTTCATTACCATTCAGCTCTGGAAGATGGGAATGCCCATCACCCATGATAACCGGGAAGTTGCAGTTTGGATACAGTCCCCAAGAATCGGTATCTTGATGGGTTTAATTACAATCGCTGTCCCTCCTTTTGAGGAGTTTTTTTTCAGAGGGAAAATTTTAGATTATTTTATTGGCACACAAAAGCACCCATCAATTCAACAGGAAAGAAGCTCTTTGGTCGCCTTAAGAACTTTAAAAGGCCTGATCGGTTCGTCTTTGCTGTTCGGACTGTGTCATGTTTCCCCAGGGCAAAGATGGGCAAACCTTCCCCTTTTTATGTATACAACAGCTTGTGGTGTGAGCATGGGTTTACTCAAGATAACAACGGGAAACCTCTGGGCGCCTGTCACAGCGCATGTACTAAATAATGCGATCGCCTACTTTATCCTTCGACGCGAAGCTATAGTGCAATAGAAATTATTATTCTTTCTACAAGAGGTGTATTGCTCGGCAGTCGCACTTATGTTAAGCTAAGGCCATGCAAACATCCCTCTATGTACATGGAATCGGAGGCCGGATGGGCCGGACGATCGTAGCTCTAGTCGAAAACGACACCAAACTGTCGTTAAAAAATAGTTTAGAAACAGCGGACGTGGCGATTGATTTCTCTTCCCATGATGCTTTGGCTGATCTCTTGAAGAGCTGCGCCGAGCATCACAAACCTGTAGTCGTCGGCACGACAGGACATTCAGAGGAAAATATGGAGCTGCTTCAAAAAATGTCTAAACAAATCCCCATTCTTTTCTCTCCCAATTTCAGCTTAGGCATGGCTGTGACACTTGAGGCTGCCCAGCAAATCTCTCGGCAATTGAACGGGCTTTGTCAGATAGAAATTGTTGAGGCCCACCACCAAACCAAAAAAGATAAACCGAGCGGAGCTGCCCTGAAACTCGCTAAAGCCCTGTGTGACAAAGGCGACAAAGAAATTCCCATCCATTCCATCCGCGCGGGAGATATCATTGGCGACCACACGGTTGTTTTTGTAATGAATGGCGAACGGATCGAACTCAAACACCAGGCACAATCGAGAGAAGTGTTTGCCCGAGGAGCTCTTTTAGCCGCACAATTTATCAAAACTCAACCTCCTGGACTCTATTCAGTGAAGGATTTAGTCGTATGAAGCTCGTCAAAGTTAAAAATTTTCTCATCGGCAAGGGACAGCCGCTCGCTGTCATGTGCGGTCCCTGCGTGATCGAAAGCGAAGACCATGCGATGAAAACCGCTGAATTCTTAAAAGAACTCTATCTATCGCTGGGGCTGAATTTGATTTATAAATCGAGCTACGACAAGGCAAACCGGTCGTCTTACCATTCTTTTCGTGGGCCTGGATTGGAAAAAGGGCTCAAAATCTTAGAGAGGGTACGAAAAGAACTTGATCTCCCTGTAATCACAGATGTCCATTCTCCAGAAGAGGCGACCGCTGCGGGAGCCGTCTGCGATATTCTTCAGATCCCCGCGTTTCTTTGTCGCCAGACCGATCTCGTGACAGCTGCAGGAAAAACCGGCGCGGTGATCAATGTGAAAAAGGGACAATTCATGGCGCCATGGGATATGACCAACGTCGTCGATAAGCTCGTGGCGACGGGCAATGATCAGATCATATTGACCGATCGGGGCACGAGTTTCGGCTACAATAATCTCGTGAGCGATATGCGCACGATTCCGATTTTGCAAAAATTGGGATACCCTGTCTGTTTTGATGCGTCGCATTCGGTTCAAATTCCCGGAGGCAATGGGACATCGTCGGGCGGACAAAGAGAATTTATCCCGACGCTGGCAAAAGCAGCGATTGCCTCGGGATGCGACTGCCTCTTTATCGAATCTCATCCGAATCCTGCTGAAGCTAAAAGCGATAAAGAGTCGGTCTACCCTTTCGACCAGCTGAAAGCATTGATGGAAGAACTTAAAAAAATTTACGCTGTGGTGCATGTTTAAAAAAGCGATTTTTATTTCCGCACTTTGTATGGCAGCTCTCAGTTCCGGATGGCTATTCAAACTTGTTTATCTGACTTCGTCTGATCGTGTGAAGTATGTCAAGCTGCTAGAGGCAGGGAGGGCAGTTGCTAGAGCCACTAAAAGCGAGCAGACCCATCAGACGCGAGCCGGTGTTAGAAAAGATTTATGGCTCTCGCAGCAAGACCACTCAAGGCTCCATTACCGGATCGATAGTAAAAGTTCTGTTTTAACTTTATTGCCAATCGATGACAAAGTCGATATTATCGAAAATCTCCAACACATTAAGTGCTGGATGCAGGATAAGCTCTATGCTGAGGGAGATGTCGTGATGCAGCAGATGCGGTTCTTTGAAGCCGATCAAGGGATTTACCAATACTCAACACAGAGATTTGCTGCTAATTCCGTGATCCTTTCGCTCTTTAGAGTCCCCGGCATTCAACTTCCCACGGCAGTTGATCCGTCACAAGCCTTTCTCCGCGGAATCGCGCAAGATGTCTCTTTTTCTATTGCAGGTAAAACGACGCAGTTTCAAGCTCAGAAGTTTAAAGCGACCCTACTCACGCAAGGGTCTCAACTAGAGGAAAAACCATGATTTTTCAACTACTCAGTTCTGTCATACTCTGCGCGGCGGCTCCTGTAACCTCTCCTGTTACATCTTCGGCTGTAGATGCGGGGACCATCTCGTCTTCAAACGCCTCTTATGACGGCAACGCCCTCATTTTGAAAGGGCAGGTCCTGCTCGACCACGGCCTCGGAAAAATGCAGGCGGAAGAAGCGGTCTTGCAAAAACAAGAAGCAGGAAAAGATTTCCCCTTTTCACTTATCCATCTCGAAAAAGACGTCATCCTCAAACTCAATCAAAACGGCGAGCTCAAATGTGAAAAAGCCGACCTTGATTTCGGAATCCTTAAAGGTTTTCTGACCTCTTCAAGACGCGTTGCCTACACCGATGTGCTGAAAAAAAAGAAGGGCAAATCCCCCTCTTTCCAACTCATCAGCTCAGCAATTGACTTACAATTTTCCAAAAAAACAGACCAGCCCAAAATCAGCTATGACGTGCAAGATGTTTTGGCTCGAGAAAATGTTGAGCTGACCTATGCCGATGGATACACTCTCTTTACCGATGCTATCCTCTATAAAAAAGAACTGATCAATCCCGCGAGTAACGAGTTCCAAAGCCATCTCTCCTCACAAGGCAAACAAAAATGCAAGCTCGTCCATCAAGCCGATACGATTGAGGCCGACAGCTTCAGTCTCGATATCCTCCATACGCGATTAGTGATGACAAATCCTCAAGGAATACTTCCTTCTCTGGGCAAAGGAGAAGTTCGGTTTGCTTCTGAAAGCCTGCTCTGGAATCACGATCAAAACACCCTTATCTTGAAGGGAAATCCGAAAGTGCAAGAACCTAATTTAGGAACTGTTGTCTCGGACAAAGAGATCTTCTTATTCCAAAAAGATAAAAACCTTGTCGGCTTCAGAAGCTTAGGAAACACGACGATGACCTATCTCAATAACCATCAGCTGGTGTCTCACGGGACTTTAAGCTTTGACCGCGAGCGCAAACTTGGAACTGTCGAAAGCCCACTGGTTAGCGGCGTTGTTCCCGATGGACTCCAACTCTCTTACAAAGAAGGCGAGATGTCGGTTCTAGCCGACAAAGCCCATATCGAATACACCGAAGAAAACGGAAACTTCCAACCGGTCTCCGTCTCTTTGAAAGGCCAAGTCAAAGTCGCTTCCACCGGTGAAAAACCGAGCCGCTATGGCCTTGCAGACCGGCTGACTTACAGCCCGACAACGCGGACTTTTATTCTGGGAGCAGATCCTGGCAAAAAAGTGCTCTTCGTCAACGATGAGGAAAACATCCGGCTCAGTGCTCAAGAAGTCCACATCACCCAAGATCCAACGACAAAAAAACAATCAGTCAAAGGGCTTGGCAATGTCCAATTAGCTTTTTCCTCCGAAGAACAACTTTCCCTCAACAAATACTTTGGTAAATATGCCCCCGCACCCACTCCTTAAAGTAGAAAATCTCAAAAAATCGTACAGCGGAAAAAACGTTGTCGACGGCCTTTCTTTCGATGTCAAACCCGGCGAAGTTGTGGGACTTTTAGGCCCCAATGGAGCCGGAAAAACAACCGCCTTTTACATGGCGATTGGCCTCATCCACCCCGATGACGGAAAAGTTTTTTTCAAAGGACACGATACAACCTCCATCCCCATCCATAAACGAGCCCAGCTCGGCATGGGATACCTCGCTCAAGAACCGTCTGTTTTCCGTTCCCTAACTGTCGAAGAGAATATCCTGTGCGTTTTAGAGACGCTTCCGCTTTCCCCTATTCAGAAAAAAGAAAAGCTCGCAACACTCCTCAAAGAACTCCACCTTGACAAACTCGCCAAAACCAAAGCCGGCAGTCTATCCGGCGGAGAAAGACGGCGCTTGGAGATTACTCGCGCCCTTGTGACAGAGCCTGCCCTGCTCCTTCTCGATGAACCGTTTGCCAATATCGATCCCCTCGCTGTTGCCGATGTAAAAAAAATGATTCGCCACCTGAAAAGCAAAGGGATCAGCATCTTGATCACCGACCACAACGCCCGGGAAATCTTTTCGATCGTCGACAGAAGCTACCTGATCCGCGAAGGAAAAATCCTCATCTCCGGCACCGTTCAACAACTTCTACAAAATCCTGAAGCCCGCAAGAGCTACTTCGGCGACGACTTTAGACTCTAAACATCTAAGAGGGTGTTGTCTAATTAAGGCTTCGTCGATAAAATAGATAGAAACTTATACCGCAGTATAATTCGACAACAGTCTCAAACCAAAGGAAACGCAAATGACATTCTTACTGACTGCATGCACCGCTCCCGTGCAGATCTTACTGACTCCATGTACCGCTCCCGTGACGAACATCACCGGCCCTCTTTATCACCTCATTCGAGGAGACAAAGGTGCACGTGATGAGACTATGAACTTGATGTTTGCACTTCTTCGAACAGCGACCGTTGTCGCCTTTCTTTCCTCGGCCATCCCTTTTATGCACATCTTCGGTAAATACGACAATGGAGGCTTCTACTTCATGGCGCAATTTTTGATTCACCCGTATGCCGCTGCCCTCCTTAGCGCCTTTACCACTGGCGGACATCTTTTCATTGCGAAAGTGATGGACATCTTTATGCAACGGCAGCTCATCTTTACACCAGATGATGTCGGAGATTTGGCGGCCGCGATTGCTTTTTGTAATATCGCACAACTGATCAATCACTCTAACGATCGAGGCTTTCTCGATCGAAAATACCTTCTGTGGTCGGACGCCTTTGCCACTTGGCTATATCCTCAACCCAAACGATATCCTGTAACCCAACAAGAGGTGATGTTAGAACATGATTAACCCTTTTGAACCCGTCTATAAAAATATTCTTATTCCACTCGTCACAAGCCAAATCCAGCCGTATGTCACCCTTTACAAACAATCGCTCCTGCCGCTGTACAATTTGGTGACAAAGCGTTGCGAAAACCACAGCCAAGCGGTTAAAAGATATGAGGGTTGCATTAGAACGTTAGAGCTCATCGTTCAATTTTCGCTCTATTTTTTCCTCGATCAAAATGGATGGCATTACGGGACTCATTATTTTGGACTCGTAGGCGGTGCAGCCGCATTTTCGTTGATCTATGGCGCAGGTCACTTTGTCGACAGACAACTCCAGACGAACATGAATGACATCTGCACGGGAACGTGGCTGTATTATAAAGGGATCTGCAACTTGAGCACAAATCGGGAAGCGATGCTCGTTTCGATCATTATCGCAGGACATTTGACCCATCAACAAAAAGAACAGCCTCAGACAAGCTGGGAAAAAAAACGAACTGCTGCTGCAGATTGGCTTGCCAAGCGTCTCTTTACCCCACCCAAACTTTTACCTGAGCCCTCCACTAACACTCTCAAGAACGAGCCTGTCAATAGCACTCAAGACGCTACTAACGGGGAGAGTTAATAGACAATCGCTCTTTTTGCTTCCACCGCACCCATCCATGAAACACGGGCGGCACGGGAGATTTTGTGTGACCACACGAGCTTTTTGATTCTGCCAAGGTCCCCAATTGATCTCAGAAGTCGGACCAAAAAGGACCACTGTCGGAGTTTTTAATGCGCTCGACATATGGAGCGGAACAGAATCGACGCAGACCAGGCAGCGGCTCATTTCAATCAGGGCACCGAGGTCTTTGAGAGAGGTTTTTCCCGCAAGGTTTAAGACGGGCACCTCTGGAACAAGGGTTAAAATCTCATCCACCATCTGAAGCTCTGAAACATCAGGACTTGCCGAAACGACGATTTTCTCTCCTCTTTGATGGAGATCTTGGATCAATTTTGCCACCAGTGATGGCGGCCAGCATTTAAATTTCCACCGTGAAACCGGATGCAAAAGAAAATAGCCCTGCGGGCTAACTCCACTTTCCTCGAGAAGCTGATGAACTCTTTTGATGCTCTCGACAGGAAGCGAAAAAAAGAGGTCACGTTCTTCCGGAGTCGGGAAAATACCAATGCGGCGGAGTGCATCGAGATTTTTCTCCACGGTATGGCGCGGTGTTTTACAGTTTTTCACGAGGTGAGAATAGATTTTCCGTTTACCCTTAAACCCTTTTCCTTCTGGATCGATTCCAACACAGATTTTAGCTCTGGAGACAAACGCAGCAATCGCGCCTCTATCACCTTCGGTAAGGTTAATCACAAGGTCGTATTTTTCTTTCCGGACTGATTTGAGCAAGGAAAGCTCTTTAAATCCTTTTCCAAAAAACCCGAGTTTTTTCCAACCTCGGTCGTAAGAGAGAAATTTCTGGATCGCAGGATGACCGTCTAACATGGGAACGGTATCTTTGTAGACCATCGCATGAATTTCCGCTTGAGGAATCGCGGCTTGTAAATTGGAAAAAACAGGAGACGTCAAAAGCACATCGCCATGGTGGCGAAGTTTGATCACGAGGATTTTTTTCACACGGGTCAAATCGGGATAATTCCCATATTTCATATAATCTTCTCCACCGCTTGCACAATCGTTTCTTCAGGAATGAAATTCACGTTATGCGGGTCGCTTAGACAAATTGCTTTTTCAGAAAGAGGAGCCCATTCCCACATCTTTGTTCCTCCAAATAACACTACTTGAGATTTGTCCAGAGCTGCTGCGAGATGCATAATCCCTCCGTCCCCAATGAAGAACGCATCGACTGAAGCCATGAGCGAGATGAAGAGTTCAAAGGAAGGCGTTGGGATAACCTCTGATGGCATCGTGAGCCCCTTTGCTAGCAGTTTAGCCTGTTCAAAATCGGCCGGCTCGCAATTGATGATGACTTTGAACGGCTTTTTGATCTGGTTGAGAATCCGCTGCGTTTTATCGGCATCCAGCGTGCTGCCAAGCCTGTTATTTGTGACAGAAACCAAAAGCGTCTTTTGATCGAACTGAAAAGACGGAGTAACTTTTAGACGAGGACGCAAAACAGCGGGCACAGTCTCAAATGAAGGATCAAGCAGTCTGAGGCTTTTGAGCATTTGATGCCTTTCTTCCTTCGGATCATAGAGCCGTGGCTGATTGATCAGCCGCGAGTGCCACGCCTGATCGACATAAGCAATCCGGTTTTTTCCTCTCAAAAGATACAACAATAAATTTAACAATTTCATGGGAGACGGCTTCGCAGAGATCAGCAGATCAAATTTTTTATACCGATTTTCCCAGGCCGTTTTTAAAAAAGAGAGATACTTATTCGCCATGGCGGGAATCACGATCGTCTGATCAATCCCCTCTAGATAAGGCACGAGCGGGGCTCCTCTTTCATCCACAAAAAGCGTCACTTGACACCCCGGAAACCGGTGTTTGCAGAGGCTCACAAGAGGCATGACGCAGAGGAGATCCCCCAGGCCATTTCGTCGGACAATACCTATCTGTTGCGGGCGCATAGCGTTTGATTATAGAACATCTCCTCTTATTTTACCTCGACGGAAAGTCAAAAACAGGCTATAATCTGCCCAACCAAAGAGGAATTTATGAAAACAGAACAAACATTATCGATCATTAAACCCGATGCCGTTGCTGACAACCATATCGGCGAGATTCTATCTCGTTTTGAAAAAGCCGGCCTTAAAATTGTAGCTGCGAAAATGGTCCACCTAACAACCGAGCAAGCCAAAGCTTTCTACGCTGTGCATGCCGCCCGTCCTTTCTACATGGACCTCGTGACCTTCATGACAGAAGGCCCTGTCTTAGTGACTGTTTTACAAGGCCACGATGCCGTTGTGAAAAACCGCGAGCTAATGGGAGCAACGAATCCTAAAGATGCCGCTCCCGGTACCATCCGCAAAGACTTTGCGCAATCGATCGACCGGAATACCGTTCACGGCTCTGACAGCTTAGAAAACGCGAAAACAGAGATCGCTTTCTTCTTCAGACCTAGCGAAATTACCTGCCAACCCAAAACCCATTCTTGCTGCTGCTGTTAAGTCCTGCATCTTGCTTTTTTTTTGAGGATCCCGTTAAATAACACGTATTTAACGGAGGTTTTTCATGTTCAACAAGACAATGCAATTCTTTCTTTTGATTGCAGCAGCACATCTCCATGCCGAATGGGCCAATGAAACTTTGTACCCTTTTTGGCAACAACGGATCCATATCGACCAAAAACTCGTCGATGAAAAAACCGATCAACAACACTTAATCCTCTTCAAAAACAGTTTCTTTGGACGCGTTCTTATCTTAGATGGAGTGGTTCAAACGACTGAGGCAGATGAATTCGTCTATCATGAAATGCTCACCCATGTTCCCCTGCTCGCGCATGAAAACCCAAAACGCGTCCTTATTATTGGAGGAGGCGATGGCGGCATCTTGAGAGAAGTCCTCCGCCACAACACCATCGAAAAAGTCACCCTCGTCGAAATCGATGGGGCCGTCGTTGAAAGATCGAAAAAATACCTCCCGACTCTGTCGAATGGGGCTTTTGATGACCACCGTTTGGAGCTCCGCATTGAAGATGGCGTTGCTTATGTTGAAAAAACCGATGAAAAATACGATGTGATTATCTGCGATTCAACCGACCCCCTTGGACCTGGGGCCGTTCTTTTCACTGAGTCGTTTTACGGGCAGTGCAAGAGAATTCTCAATGAAAAAGGGATCTTTGTGAACCAAAACGGAGTCCCTTTCTTACAAGGGGAAGAAGTCGTCAACACCCTGGAAAGACGATCTAAGCACTTTAAAGATGTCGGATTCTATGTCGCCTCTGTGCCGACCTATGTCGGCGGATTTATGGCCCTAGGATGGGCTAGCGACCACACTGGGTACCGAGATCTTACGGAAGAGACGCTTAGGCAAAGGATGGGACGGATTGCAGGGACGATGCAGTATTACAACCCTGCCATTCATAAGGCCTCCTTTTGCCTGCCCCAATTTATGCTAGATCTTACTCATCAATAGGATACATAATCTTCTAACACCGCGTGGTTTACGGTCTTATTATTAAGATTGCATTAAGCCTCCAAAACTACTATAATTAGTTTTAGAGGTGATTGTATGAATATCTCAGGCGTCTACCACTCGGTGAGTGATTATCCAGCCCAAATCCAGCGAGAAGCGTTAATACACGAAGTTTCTGCTTTCATGAGCAATGTAAACCAAAGCCATGAAGAAAGAAAAAAAGCGACCGATGAAATCGACAAACAGACTTTTTCATAACCTGCTGACCTTTAGTTAGATAGATCAAGCGCAACTCTTTTATATTCAACAGTTTCTGCCATAAAACTATTTACTAGTAAATATATTAATTTAATCTTATAATTAAGACAGAAACTTAATACAAAATAGGAATTATGGACCTCACAGGATTCGAAACTTACATCGCCTACTCTCTCCGAGGAGCAAAAGCTCAGGCTGACATCAGCGAAAATACAACGCTCGTTGCACAAAGCCAAACCGAAGAGAAAGAGACCGAAGAAACTCAGAAAGACCTCTAAGTCGGATAATCGACGACAAAAGTCACTGGGCCGTCATTTACTAAACTGACCTCCATATTGGCCCCAAATACTCCCGTCTGCACCTCTTGTATTTCTTGTCTAATTTCCTCCACAAACTTGTTATATATCATCTGAGCCACAGCACCGGGTGCAGCTGCCTCAAATCCAGGCCTCCGGCCTTCATTACAGTTGGCGTAGAGGGTAAATTGCGAAACAATAAGAAGGTTTCCCCGAATATCCTGGAGGGAGAGATTCATTTTTCCTTGAGTGTCTGAAAAGTACCTTAGGGAGAGAAGCTTTTGAGCCATCCACCCGGTATAGGCCGGAATATCGGTTTTTTGGACCCCAAACAAAACAAGAGCCCCTTTTTTGATCTCCCCGACAGTATTACCATCGACGCGGACAGCGGCCTCTTTGATTCGTTGAATGACCATTCTCATGAAAACCTGAGTTTTGGGTTTGGTTTATAGAGGATTGTTGCAGATTTCAAGACAATTTTTGTAAATTTTGGCACGTTCAATGGACCTCACAGGATTCGAAACTTACATCGCCTACTCTCTCCGAGGAGCAAAAGCTCAGGCTGACACCAGCGAAAATACAACGCTCGTTGCACAAAGCCAAACGGAAGAGAAAGAGACCGAAGAAACTCAGCAAGATGTTTAAGCTGAATAATCGATGATAAACGGGCTAAAAATCTTCTTAAAAATAAAAACATCGTACCCTAAGTTATAGCTAATCAGCACCTTATCTTCGATCGAAAAAAAATCTTTAAAGCCATTCTAAATCAGTGACTTAATGCCAGTTAAATAAAGATCTGAGTAGCGAAACAATCTCATGAAACCGTGAGCAATCCTTGAAAGCTTGCAAGCAGCCTTCATGACCTCTGGATGCTGCCGCTTGCCAAGCGTTGCTAAGTGTGAGAGCGGAAATCTCATGAAATCGTGAACAATCAATGAAGACTTTTAAGCACTCTATATGACCCCTTTTTGCACATTTTACTAAAGCGCTACTAAGAGTAAAGTCTTGGTCCTCATCATCATTAAGTCGGATCTCATGAAACCAGGAGCAAGCGATGATGGCTTGCACACAATCTTTATGGCCACATTTTGCCGCTTCGTATAAAGCTTTTGCAGTAGCTGAAAGTTTAACAGAACTTTCACTAAGCTGTGGCCAATCGATCAGGGTCTGCAAACAATCTGTATAGCCACCTGTTGCTGACATAGTTAAAGCATTCGCAATTCTTTCCTCATCACACGTAAAACTGTGCAAACGTAGGTAATTGATAATCGCTTGCAGGCAATTGTTGTGGCCATGATCCGCAGCAGATTCTAAAGCATATGAAATGTAAGCATTAGTTCTTTTGGTCAATCGAATACTGTTGAGAATTACTTTTAAACAACGCAGACTTCCTATAACAGTTGCTCTGATCAGAAATGCTCTTAAACGCGAGACGATCAGCATCGATTTCAAAGCAGGGCTAAACGGACGTGCGTTGTCATTCATGGCATGACATGCATTGGCATTCATGACATATTTAAGAAAACAATCTTGATCGCTATTAATAACTAAGAAGGCCCAATATTCTATTTCATATCGACCTTCTTCGGAAATCATTTGCGAGCCTTTTAACTGTTTATCAAATTTTAATTTTATAGATCCCCAGTACGGGCTAATATAATCACTGAGACTTTCAAATATTTTGATCAACCCTCCTGCGTTTGCATTATGGCAGTAAGCAATGAGCTCTCGCTTAATGCACAAAAACTGCTTGCAGACTGCTACAACGGTTTCATTGCCCCTTGTCTCCACTACAAAATGCCATTTGGAGAACCGCTCTTTTAAAAAGTTATCGTTCAAGTAACTAACAAAGAACTTACTAACACGTACTAGGCGTGCACAATCTGAAAGGGGAAGATGTTTTAATATAGCGTAATAGAGCTCTGGGGGGAGGGATGAAAACGTGTATGTAGATTGAACTGCCATATTTAGATTCTCTTCTGATAAGATTTTTTCGGTTGTTTTATTGCATCAATTTTCATGCCAACAATCAATTAAACCAAGTAAAATTAATGCTCGGACGTTAAAAATACTATGAACCTATCCTTTGGTTCTTAAAAGCCGTCTCTCTTGCTGTTCTAATTCGGAGAGCAGTTCGGGAGGCATTTTATCCCCGAACATCGAAAAATATCTCCTCATTTCTGCTGCATCCTCTAAATACCCGGCTTTGTCTACCTCCGTTAGTTCCGCAGGGAAAAGCCCCTCCAGCGGCAAATTGCCAATAGGAGATGCTTTGGCATCGGCCACGCCACAGACACGTTCAAAAATCCACTTCAGAACATGGATGTTTTGACCAAACCCTGGCCAGATATACCGCCCTTTTTCATCTTTACGGAACCAATTCACATGGAAAATCCGAGGAGGGTTTTGTGCTTTTTTTCCCATCTCTATCCAATGCCTAAAATAATCGCCCATATTGTAGCCGCAAAACGGAAGCATGGCAAACGGATCGTGGCGGAGCTTGCCGATTTGTCCTTCTGCAGCTGCCGTCATTTCCGATGACATACAGGCGCCCAGTAAAACGCCGTGATTCCAGCTGAGCGATTCAACGACCAAAGGAATCAACGTCGAGCGCCGGCCCCCAAAAATAATCGCCGAAATAGGCACTCCCCCAGGAGCGTTAAACTCGGGACTTAATATTGAACAGTTCTCCGCTCGGATGGTAAAACGGCCGTTCGGATGTGAGGCAGGACCTGATCTATCCCATGGCCTGCCCTGCCATGAAATGAGATTTTCAGGAGGCGTGTCAGTCAATCCCTCCCACCAAACATCCCGATCGGACGTCAGCGCCGTATTGGTAAAAATCGTATTTTTCTCAATCATCTGCGTGGCGACAGGATTGGTTTTTTCAGACGTGCCAGGTGCAACGCCGAAAAATCCATTTTCAGGATTAATGCCATAAAACTGTCCCTGATGAAGATGGAGCCAGCAAATATCATCTCCGATACACTCGATCTTCCAACCCGGAAGAATCGATTGCAGCATCGCAAGATTCGTTTTGCCGCAGCTACTCGGAAAAGAGGCTGCGATATATTTTTTTTCTCCTGCAGGACTAGTCAATCCGATGAGCAGCATGTGTTCAGCAAGCCATCCTTGCTTTTCTCCAAGCGCCGAGGCAATCCGCAGAGCAAAGCATTTTTTGCTCAAGAGAGCATTGCCGCCATAACCGCTGCCAAATGACCAGATAGAAGGCTCATCAGGAAACTGAACAATGTATTTATGCTCCGGATGATTCGGCCATGGGACATCATCGGATTCTTTTTCTAAAGGCATCCCCACCGAATGAAGACACGGAACAAATGGCTTTCCTTGCATGGCATCTGCCGCCTCTTTTCCCATACGGGTCATTAACTTCATGTTGCAGACAACATAGGGAGAATCGGTGATCTGGACTCCAAAACGGGCATAAGGGCTCTTTAACGGCCCCATGCAAAACAAAATGACATAAAGAACTCTTCCACGCATGCAACCCCGGAATAATCCCTTGAGAAGTTCTTTCATCTCAGCGGGATCTTTCCAGTTATTGGTAGGACCCGCATCTTCTTGTTTCAATGAGCAAATGAACGTATTTGCCTCAGAACGGGCGACATCATCCGAAGTTGAATGGCACCAATAGCTATTGGGCCGCTTGAGGGGAACAAACGTTTTTTTCTGGACAAGAAGATTGCAGAGGCGGCGGTATTCCTCTTCCGAGCCGTCGCAATAGTAAACCTCTTTCGGCTCGCATAAGCCTGCAATCTCTTGCACCCAAGAGCGTACCTTATCCATAACACAATTTATAATTGAGCTAGGAGTTATACACAAATGAACTCAAAAGTTTGAGCTTGCCTGCGTCGGCTTTCCCCTATATTTCGCCCCGTCTGCATCGCTCAACTTATTCAAGTTGAGCTGCTTCGACGCCGGCTATACCCTGGCAAAATTTAGGGAGCTTCCTTGGCATTTCTCAAACTTTTGAATTCATTTGTGTATACGAGCCAACATAAAAACATAACCCATTCACTTTCAACGATTAAAGATTTTTGTTTTAATAGTAAATTAAATCTTAAGATTGTATTAAAATTTGATTAGTTGTATAATTTAATTATTAAAAAAACAAAAAATGGCTTATCGATGACGTCTATAGTTACTAACACAGCAACAAAAATGCAAACCCGCCTTGCTCCAAAGAGCTATTCACCATTTTCTTTTATAAAGAATTTGTTTACAAAATCGAATACATCGGCAGTGGCGCCTGATTTGGCCAGACGCTTATCAAAAGGGGTCAAGCAAGCTAGCCCTCAGGTTGCTCCCAAAAGCTTCTCGTTTTTTTCTTTTATAAAGAGTGTCCTGATGAATTCTCACCCATCGACAAATAAGCCTAATGTGGTCGGACGCCTAACAAAAGGGGCTGTAAAACAAGCTCGTTCAGTTCGTCAGTTTGTCTCAAAAAACCGTTCAACTTTTTCTTTTATCGGGAATTGGATTGCCCGTTGTCACCCATCGGCACCTAAACCTAATTTGATCGGGCGTATAGCAAAAGAGCTCACTTTAGGCTATTACAATGACTCTACTTCGAACGTAAGAAAAGCAGCTGAGCAATCGACTTTAAGAAATAAAAAAATCTAATTAATACGTTTGTTTACCATTTCACTTGCGACGAATTTCGCAAAAGGCTCGATGTTATTTTCAACGCCCGCGGTTTCGAGAGCTGCGATGTACTCTTTCCGATTTTTCACTTCGATGATCGTCCATGGATATCCGCCGGAGGCAAACATCGCGTTCATCAAAAATCTTCCAATACGGCCATTTCCATCCATGAACGGATGGATATATACGAAAATATAATGACCTAGCACTGCCCGCACTGCAGCATGCTTTTCATTTTTCAAGCATTCAAACAACGCATCCATCGCATCAATAAGAGCTTCCTTAGGAAGCGGCACATGCCTTGATCCTCGGATGTAGACCTGCCCCTTTCGATAGCCAATTAAATCTATCTCGCGAATAATGCCTGCTCGTGCAAAAGGGCTAAAGAGCTTTTGGTACCAGAGACTTAAATCCTTTCGAGCAACCTCTCCCGGATTCTCTCCTTCTAAAATCGCTGCGAGACTTTTTTTGACTTCTAAAAATGCTTCATAATACCCCCGCGCTGCTAAAGCATTTCGATCGTCTGCATTAAGCGCATCATGTTTGGCTCTCTCAATCAATTCATCATCGACCTGATATCCTTCGATTGAAAGTGAGTTATAGGCATCTTTGTGATAAAGATCTTCAACACGCTCTAAATAGACACCGGCTTTTTTTGGAACTCCTTTCTGCTCGGGAAATTGGCGTATCACGATCTCTCTAAATTCGCTCCACATCGATAAGATACGCGCAACATAGGACGAATGCATGCGCGTCTGGATTAGAAGCGGTTTTTCTTGTGTAAAGGGATTATCCTCTTTGACTTTCCACCCCATCTCCGTTAAATTTCTCTTGAGTTCCTCTGCAAAGGCGCTGCCTAAAAATGTATAGGCTCCGATTAAACGGGCCGCGCCATTTTTACAGTGATGCTTGAGAATCATCTCAATGAGCTCAGAAGAGGACCGGATGAGCCGCAAAGCAATCTCGGCGTCCTTTGGATTTTGTTTAAAATAGGCGCCGGACACTCGACAGAGAGCATAAGAAAGAACCATGATTTGAAGGCCTTGGAGCTCTATTTTCTCTTTCGGAATTTGATCTTTATAGACATAAATCGAAGTGCCGAAAGGCAGTTCCAAGGGTCCTGTCCCCTTTGCAGAAATAACAATCACTTTTTTAGGGATGATCGTCGTGCCTGTGTGTAAATCAAGCGAGTTTTCAGCTGAAAGACAATACTCCTTCCCAAAACGGTGACGTAAATAGACCCGCAAGAATTCCCAAAAATGAGCATACCAAATGGATGAATCGCCTGCATTTTCAGGTTTTGCTAGCAAATACCATCCCTTAATGATCTCCTGCAGCCAGCGGGTTCTTATGAGCAGCTCGCGGTCAGTCCGCTCCATTTCCTCAGACCGAATAACCTGCGTTTTATTTTTTTTGGTCAACGCAATGACTCGTGCCAAAGCTTCTTTTAGTTCATTTACCATATTTTGATGTTACCATTTACCATATTATTATGCGATTATTTACCATATTTTTCTGAAATTGCTGGAATTGAGCAAGTTAGAGACTATTGTCGAATTATTGAAAAATTGCTAGAATGGCCCCCAATTTCAAAGAAGGCCTCTCATGTCACAGTTAACCGCCGTTAGATTCAAGAGTGATTCTATATCGACCCTCTACCATATGATGAAAAGTCCCCATTTCTACGTGGCTGGCTTGGTTGTTTTTCTTGCTGGGCTTGCCTTTTTGCAACTTAGAAAGCTTTCTGCGGGAGGGAGTGTCGATAACTTTCGTGATAAACTATGGAAAATTTCCAGTATCAACAGTCCGGTTCAATCGTTTAAAGTTATTAATTTCAGTGGCAATGGCCAATATGTTATCTATAGTTCCATGGCTGCGTTGAAACATATTTGCCAAGCCACTGGAGAGGGTGTTATCACTGATGGAACGCGAGATGAGCATCGACAGGCTCAAGCCTTTCTTTATGAAAAAATTCGTGAAAGTGGAGCGACTGTTGTTGTTCACGTCTTAGATATGTTGAACTTCTACCCAAACTATGCGGGTAGTGAAGATATCCATTCGCAATTTCCTATCATGAAGTATTATGAAATGCCAATTTTTCACGAAACATCAAACTTTGATAAGGTGAAAGACCAGGTCATTCATCAAGCAAAGTTAGTTGCGCAAGAGCTCAAAGAAGGTAAACTTGTCTTTATCCACGGCATATTGGCAACCGGTGGAGTGGCAGAGGCCATAGCGGTCATTGAATTCATTCGTCGTCGGGAAGGATTTAAACAACATACAGACCAGCAGTTAGCAACAGATATGAGGTCCATCTTGGAAGAGGTAGCTGCAACGGGACATAGTCGGGTTCCAAGTGAGCCTAACATGTTGCTGAACACAGCTTTTTTAAACGAACTTATGAAGATTTCTTAATCCGCACGAACTAGCCTTGCCATGCTCATTGCAAAATCCTGGCTCTGCAGACTCTAAGCAAAAATTCTGAACCCGTCCAACCGCCCCCATTCTATTGGACAAATGGATAAACATGTGATACACCTGGTAGTAAAATGTTAATCCTAGAGAATCCATGGCTACTAAACACAAAAAACCCAGAGTATCTAGGCAAAAACGTATTAACGTTACTTTTAAGCCTTCTACCCTACACGCTGTCAATTTTTTAGCTGAAAAAGAAAACACTTCTCTTTCAAATATGACGCAAGAACTAGTCGAGCAAGCTCTTGAAATGAGAGATGATATTTATTTATCGCGCATAGCCGAGAAAGCTGAAATTAGGGCAAAAGGAAAAGCTAGAATATCAGCGGAAAAGGTATGGAAGGAACTCGATTTAGAATAGACTTCTTAGATCAAAATGTGGTCGATTAACTCAAAACACTTCCAAAATCTGCCTAGAAAATGATCTAATTGCAAGAGCAGCTATCTAGGTCTTAACCAAAACAACACCCGGTATCCTAAAATCCCTTTAGCAATCCAGCAAAAGAAAGATCTGGCACTTACCTGTGGCTCCACGCATCCCTTCGGAGAGACGGGAATGGTCCGCTCTCTGAGAAGAGACGGATACGATGTCAGCCATGTAAAGTCCCTCTAAGAGTAAACTTGTTCACCCTGTTCATTGTTTTTACCTGTTCAATATATATTGAACAGTGTAAGTTAATAAACAGATGGAGGAAACGTGAAAGGCCGATTTCTGACGCAACTGAATGAACGTCCTATTGAGGGCAATATTTTTGCCGACAGATCCTCGCTGATCCTAGAGTGGCTTTTAATGGTTGGATTAAATAAGGAAGCCTTCTCCCTAAGGGAGGTCGCTAAAGCTGTTGGTGTGAGTGTGGGGCTAGTCCAGCGGGTTTTTGGCTCATTAGTGATCATGGGTCTCCTTAAAACAGAAGGGATGAGAACCGCCAAAAAATTTTCCTTCAAAAAATCGAGTCAATTACTTAAAACCTGGCTCCAGCACTATAGCATCGTAAGAAAATGTAAAATGTGGACTTATCATTCTGGATTTCAAGGGAAAGCGCAGCTTCTTAATGCATTGAAAAAGTCAAACTACGGTCAAAAAGTAGAGTTAGCTCTTCATTCAGCAGCTGAAGCCCATGGATGCAAGAATACCAATTTGGATACTCTTGAATTATATCTTTTAGATCCAGATATCAGACCAAAACTCGAAGAATTGCTTCAATTACAGCCGCAAGAAAGAGGCTATGAAGTTTTACTCATTGAGCCGTACTATAAGAGCCTGTCAAAACTTGGCAAAAGTACAGGTAAAAATATCAGAGTTTCTCCCGCTCTTTTAGCCTTTTTAGATCTATATCATTTTCCGCTGCGAGGGCAAGAACAAGCCGAATTTATGGCTCAGCGCCTTCCTGAACTCAAACAGATTTTGTGAAAATTGAACATGAAGATCAAATCATCACAGACTTCCTAAAATCCGTTGGTGTCTGGCGCGATCATATTGTCATCAGCGGAGGCTATGCCCTCTTCATTTATAAACTGTATCTCGCAGATCATGGATTAAAAAATCCGCCAATAGGAACAAGAGATATCGATTCAATACTCCCACGAAAAAACCCAATCAATTCTGCAAAGGACCTGTTAAAACATCTTCGTGATGCAGGATATACCCCTATCTTCAAAAATAGAGATATCCCCGCTGCAGAATCTTATGTGAAAAAATTCCATGACGTAGAAATAGAAATCGAATTTTTTACAGACGCTGCGACTCGCCACGACAAAAACAAAAATGTTCTTATTGCCGGTGTTGTTGCCCAGCCGCTTAGCTATTTAAGCTTAAGTTTGACGTCATCGATTGAATTTCAAACTTATACCAAGGAAATCGGAAGAGTTGTGTCTCCCGGAGCTTGGATATTTCACAAAGGGCTTACTTTTACAAAGAGGAAGACCTCTTCGAAGAGACTCAAAGATTTGTATGGCATCTGGTATGTTGCTTCTCAACTGGGTGCCTTTTCTGAGCATGCCATTACGGAATATGCCAGTCATGCTCAGCAACATTTAAAATGGTTTACGACACTTCAAAATAATCTACTTGGGTGGCTTGAAAATGCTTCTCCACTGGAATGGTTACAGCTCGAAACTCAAGATCCCTCTGGACAACTGAAAAAGCTTCATTTTGAAAAAACACTTACAAAATTGATTTGATTTGAAAACAGAAAATAATTTAAAATAATTAAATTTGTTTATATTTACTTTTTTTACAATTAATAAATTAATAACATCCGTGATATAGTTGCTCCTTCTTATGGAGGAATTGATTCATGACTCATTTAGTATCTAGATGTATTGGTATGATGACTGCCAGAGCAGCAACTGGACTCGCAGGATCGGCATACTACCGCTATTCCCATTCTAATCCAACATACGATGTCAATCACGTAAAGGCGATTGAAGAATAACTCTTAAACCATCGCTTTTTTCTTTTTGAACTTGTCGAGGTATTCGAGGGCTTTGCCGGTGCCGAGGCAGACCGCGAGGAGCGGATGCGGGGCGATGGTGACGGGAAGGCCTGTCTCTTTAATGATGGCTTTATCGAGTCCTTTGATGAGAGCGCCGCCGCCTGCAAGCACCATGCCTTTGTCGACGAGGTCGGCTGCAAGTTCGGGAGGGCATTTTTCGAGGTTGAGCTTGATGTTTTCGATAATTTGTTGGAGGGGCTCTGCGAGGCATTCGCGGATTTCAACGGAGTTGATCCGCTTGGTGACGGGAAGGCCTGCGACTTGGTCGCGGCCACGCACTTCCATTTCGAGTTCGTGGTCACCGAGAGGGTAGGCAGAACCGATGGTGATTTTAATTTCTTCGGCTGTTCGAGGTCCAATCATCAAATTGTAGGTACGGCGCATGTAGTTGATGATGCACTCATCGAACTCATCCCCGGCAATTCTCAGAGAGCGGGACTCGACAATACCGCCGAGAGAGATGATGGCGATTTCTGTCGTACCACCGCCGATGTCGACAATCATGCTGGCAGATGGCTCATGGACGGGAAGATCGACACCAATAGCAGCGGCCATCGGTTCTTCGATCAAAATCACTTCTTGCGCGCCGGCACGGAGGGCTGAATCTTCAACGGCTCTTTTTTCGACACCTGTGATCCCGGATGGGACAGCAATTAAAATCTTTGGACGGAAGAGGCTGCGAGACGGTGTGACACGTTTGATCAACGCTTTGAGCATCCCCTCAGCGATTTCGAAATCGGCGATCACCCCGTCTTTCATTGGACGGACGGCATGGATTTTGCGAGGAGTTCTACCTAGCATCGCCTTGGCTTTATGGCCAACGGCGAGGACTTCATTCGTGGCAGAATCGACAGAAACGACAGACGGTTCGGCCAGAACGATGCCTTTGCCGCGGACATAAACGAGCGTGTTGGCAGTTCCTAAGTCGATGCCGATGTCATTGGAAAAAAAGCCTGAGAGTTTTCCAAAATTTCCTAAAGCGCCGCGGCTGAGCCGGGCTAGCATGTCTCGTACGTTAAAAGATCTTTGCTGACTCATATGTGTGGGTGTTATGTTCTAAGAAGCTCTAATACGTCTTCCCAAGTTAATTTAGCAATCGCCTCATCATCGCAACTTACGACTTTCTTGACCAATCCTTTTTTCCTCTTTTGCATTTCCGCAATCTTTTCCTCGATGGTCCCGAGGGTGATCAGCTTATAGGCCGAAACATTTTTTTTCTGTCCCATGCGATGGACGCGGTCTGTCGCTTGGTTCTCAACGGCGGGGTTCCACCACATATCGTAATGGATAACGGTGTCAGCTCCGACGAGGTTAAGGCCTGTTCCGCCGGCTTTTAAAGAGACTAAGAAGACAGGGAGCGTTTCATCTTCATTAAACTGTTTGACAATCTCTAAACGATTTTTACTTGAACCGTCGAGATAGGCAAACCGGATGCCGCGGCTTTCAAAATCCTCCCGCATGAGCTGAAGCATGCGTGTGTATTGGCTGAAGATCACCGTTTTGTGTTTTCCTTCAATGAGCGTTTGGAGAAGCTCCATGAGCATCTCGTATTTGGCGCAGTCGCCAGGCTCGGCTTTTTCCTTGGCAAAGATCGCGGGATGGCAGCAGATCTGTTTAAGCCGAGTGAGGGTGGCAAGGACGTGGATTTGAACACGATCGAAACCATCGCGCTCGACCAGTTTGACCAGTTCATTACGGGCTGACTCTGCATAAGACCTATACAGGTCCTGTTGGACATCGGTGAGTTGGCAGTGGTAGACGATCTCAGAAACAGGTGGAAGATCGTCGAGCACATCGGACTTCATGCGGCGCAAGATAAAGGGGGCGACTTTTTTGCGGAGGTATTCGAGATTTTTTGAGAGTTCTGCGCCGGAGACTCGAATATATTTTTCAACAAAACGGTCGTAAGAGCTTAAGAAGCCCGGCATCAAGAAGTCGAATAAGCTCCACATTTCATCGAGGGAGTTCTCAATCGGTGTACCGGAGAGGATGAGCCGGTGTTCTGCGACTATCATCTTGACCGACTTGGCATTGCGTGTGCCGCGGTTCTTAATATGTTGAGCTTCGTCGAGGACGACATAGCCGAAGGTCACCGTCTTATAATGGTCGATATCTTTTTGGAGAAGGGTATAGGAGGTAATGATTACATCGTACTTAGAAATGTTTTCGATGATCCGTTTGCGAGCCGAGGGAATGCCGTCGACAACAAGAACTTTGAGCTCAGGATCGAACTTGGCAAACTCTTCTTTCCAGTTATATAAGAGAGAGGTGGGGCAGACGATCAGAGAGAGGGCTTTTTTCTTCATCCGGTACTGGGCAATGGCCACGATCGCTTGGAGGGTTTTTCCAAGGCCCATGTCATCGGCTAAGATTCCATTGAGATACATGAGGCGCAATCTCTCCACCCAATTGACGCCTTCTTTCTGATAAGGGCGTAGCGTTGCTTGAACTTCGATTGGAACTTCCGTGAAGGCAAGTTTCTTCTCTCCTAACATCTGCTTGCGAATGTCGATGAGTTTATCGGAGATCGTGAACTTAACGGGAAGATCTTTAAAGTGGCTGGCATCAATATTGGCCAGGCTCCATAATGGACGCTCCAGTTTGTGATCGGCAAGAACTGTGATACCTAGCTCGTCAAAAAGCTGGACAATAGCCCCGATCTTTTCCAGATCAAGGACGAGGATTTTAGGCATTTTGTTGCTCTCTCCCGCTTTTTTCGCAGCTCTTTGCTTTTGCGTCTCCATTTCGAGATAGGCCCGTTTAGAGGCGACGCATTCCCAGAGCAGATCGATACGGGCTCCTCGAAGAGCACCGTGGATTTTGAGTTCGATCTCATACACATCGATACGGGATGTATGGGTAAGATTGAGAGTATAACTCGTTTGATCATAGATAAATTGATCGAGAAGGTTTTGCGGACAATTAAAGCTGATCCGGTGTTGATGGCGTGGAATAATATCGGTCATGAATTCGACAATTTTCTTCTCGGATTTGGCGATAAAGACCGATTCTTCGGCGTTGAAGAGAAAATCTTGGAAGAGCTCATCGATGATCTTTCTTTCTTCAACGAGATTGCGGGCTAAAATCCCCGATTTCGTCACGAAAGAAGCGACATGGTCGTAATCGAGTTTATTCGGCGACGCAGGAATCTTTTGTTTGTCGTAGTGGAAATAGAGCATGGCTTCGAGTTCGCCATCGAGATAGACGAGATCGCAGGTTGCTTTGATGGCTTCCACATACGGAAGGGTGACAAAATCTTCGATCGCTTTTGAGTTTTCAATCTGCGCAAAACGGGAAAGTTCGGGCATCGCATTTTCGACAAATGTTCCAAACAGCGGCTCAGGAACCGTCAGATCATGCATCGATTTGAGATTTTTCAAATGGAGCCTGGTAATATGGGCTGGAAACTGGTAGTAGACGTTTTGGTGAAGCATTCCAGGAGAAACACAGGAGAAGAATTTCGCTTCTTCCACGGGGATTTGTTTTTGATCGGCCAAAATGCCAGGCTGCAGAAGAATTTTAGAAACCGGAGGCTTGAGATATTCAATACTGAATTTAAGGCTGGCAGGATGCGGTGAGAATCGAATCGGATTTTCAAATGTCGTATCAAAAAGACCAGGCAGCTGCGGCAATTCTTCTTCCTGCGAGGAGTACCCGCTATCTTTAAACGATTCGTTTGCGCCATCGAAGATGCGGGCCAAAATAATGCCGAAAAGCTCCAGCTCGATTTGGGCAATGCGGTGCCCTTTTTCAGAACTCGGCTGATCTTGAAACCTTGCTTGGTCCATCATCATTTTCATGATATCGCGCTGTTTGACATCGAAAGAGCCCAGCGAAAAGCAATACCGTTTGCTGCCGATAAAAATCGGCTCTTCGTAACGGAGGGCTTCCATGAACTTCTTCAGATAAGGAATATGGAGAGGCTTGGATCGCGACGGCAGCCTTAACGCCAGCTGCAATTCGACAGGCTGTTTTCCGTCGAGGTTGTTAGGAAGTGAAAACACCCAGGCGGCCTCTGCTCTGTCGATCTCGTATTTTTCTTGTGGTTTGAAAAAAGGAGAGACAGCAAGCATTTCAGAAGAGGTGACGTATTCTTGAAGAACTTCTTCCTTATAGAGCTCTTCTTGCTTTTGGGTCTGTTTACTCTCAGCCTCTTTAAACTTATTGATGAGGGCTTGTTTTTGCTCATCATTAAAGTCGTGTTTATCAGCCAGATCGCTTAGGTTATTCTCTTTAGAGTAGGTGACCATGATCTCATCGAGTCGCTCTTCTAAATAGAAGATCAGCGCTGCTAAATGTTGGCAATCATAGTTATAAGGACAGTCGCAGTCCGAATCGACAGTTTCGCACTCAAGACGGTCGATTTCAATCTCGCTTTCGTAATGGTTTTCGTATTGTCCTTGCACCCGCCCGCTGATCCGAACAATACGGTGATCAAGATGAAGAATTTTAGCTGCCACAACTTTTTGTTTGTCGAAGAGTTCTTTCCCCTCTTTGACAATTCCGGATGCAAAATCTTGTCGGAGCTTTCTAAAATTCAACATCGGTTTTACCTATTAATATGTGTGGAGTTGAGCGACAAGCGTCCAAGAGAAACTTAGAGACTGTTGTCGCACAATTCATCGGTTGAACTTGTGTTTTACTTTATTTTTGAAACTCTCGCAACAAAAAATTTTATGTTGTCAAAGTTTGATTAAGAATCGGTTTTTGGTTGCTAGGATAAGACCTTAATCCTATGCTGGAAGGATGAAAATTTCACCCGTATCAGATCAATCTATTCCGAATCTTTGGGACCTAAAAGAACTGCCGGAGAGGCCCCCGATGCCAAAGGACAGCATTTGGGTCAAAATGTTGCAGAAGCTCTACCCCGAAGCAAACCCGGAAAAATTATGCAAAGATGCCGGTTGGATGTTATGCAAAGATGCCGGTTGGATGATGGACACTATGCTGAGAATGGTTACACGTGCAATTGCACGCGAGGCCAAAATACATCGCGAAACGGCTCAAAAATGGAAGGATGCGATCTACGGCCGCTAAAGGGCCGCTAAAGGGCCGCTGAAAAATTCTTTAGATTGCTGAAAAAGCTCTTTTGACTCTATACTGGACACCCATGCGGGCGTAGCTCAGTGGTAGAGCATCACGTTGCCAACGTGAGGGTCGAGAGTTCGAGCCTCTTCGCCCGCTAATATATAAAGGGATAGGAGCATGGAACAAAAGGAAGAGACGCAAACTCAAGCCCCGCTCGAGTTTTCAAACGAAAATCTTAAAGTCAAAGTCCACTTTAAGCCCAATTGCAAAGTCGAACTCGAAGTCCAAGCTGGCCCCTCTATTGTGCAAGCAGCCCATCGAAAAGCGGTTAAAACGATCGGGAAAGAAGTCACTCTTCCGGGATTCCGTAAAGGAAAAGCTCCCGAAGCTCTCGTTGAAAAAAACTATTCTAAGCCCATCGATGGTGAGTGGCAAAAAGCGATTGCTGACCTGGCTTTCCAAGACAGCATCAAGCTCATCAACATCCCTCTCCTTAATAATGAGCCTAAGATCAGCTACAACATGAAAAGCCATTCAATGGAAGGATCGTCGCTCCTTCTATTTTTTGAGACTGAGCCAACGGTCCCTCAGATCAACCCCAAAGATATCACCTTAAAAGCGGTTGAGCGTCCTGCCGTCAATGACGATAAAGTCAATGAAACGATGCGCCAGCTTCAGCTTTTCTTTGCTGAATGGAGAAAAATGGACCGGCCGATCCAAGAAAATGATTTTGTTATCTTGGATGTCGATGTGATCGATGAAGAACCTCCACGCAAACTATTTGCCGATGTCCGATTTGAAGTAACTGACCGCTCGATGGCCAAATGGATGAAAGAGTTGATTTTAGGCCGCCACCAAGGAGAAATTTTGGAAGGCGTCAGCGTGCCGGATGAAGATGCGTCTCAAAAAGACAAAGAAAACCTCAAGCCGAAAAAAGTCCGTGTCGCCATTAAAGTCGTAGAGGAAGCGACTGTGCCTGAGTTTACTGATGAATTTGCCCGCAGGCTCGGCGCTCCCTCCGTCGACGTCATGCGCGAAAACGTCCAGCAGCTTTTGAACAAAAAAGCTGACGGGCATGTCCAAGAAAAATTGCGCGAAGAAGTGAGCGATATCCTTTTGGATAAATACCCGTTTGACGTGCCGATGAGCTTGATCGATCGGGAGGTTCGTTTCCGCATGCAGCAACTGCTTCAAGATCAAGAATATCTAGAGCACTGGAACAGCATGACTCCGGAAGCCAAAAAACGTTCCGTATCCTCTGTTGCCGAACAATCTCAAAAAGCTGTCCGGATGTTCTATCTTTGCCGCAAGATCCTGATGGATGCAAAAATTTCAATCTCTCCGAAAGATCTGCCAAAAGCTCCAGAAACTCCCCTCGGCATGCTACTGGGAGAGCAACGAGACTTCCATCCTCAAGGAGAGACAGAAGTCCATCAAGCAGAGGCCTTTTCACGCCTTCTCCTTGAAAAAGCCGAAGACTTTATCATTGCCCATGCAACAGTAGCATAACGTAACGCCGCTATTGCGCAATAACCCCCTGATCGGCAATATACTGCTATATGCGGTCGGCTTGAAAATATGAATTTGGGTTGCGTCAAAGCCTCGCGGAGCCGCGAGGCTTTGACGCAACCCAAATTCATATTTTCAAGCCGACCGCAGTATAGCCCAAAAGAGGTAATGTATGTACCAAGTCCCCTATGTGATCGAAGACACAGGCCGTGGCGAAAGAGCCATGGACATCTACTCACGACTTTTGAAAGACCGGATTATCTTTTTAGGCACTGAGATCAACGATGCCGTCGCCAATACCGTGATCGCTCAGATGCTATTCCTACGGGCCGATGACCCTAAAAAAGATATCAGCATCTATATTAACTCACCCGGCGGTTATATCTCCTCGGGCCTTGCGATCTACGACACGATGCGTTTCATGGGATATGACATCAATACCTATTGCCTCGGCCAAGCAGCATCGATGGCTGCTTTGCTACTGGCTGCCGGCACGAAAGGAAAACGGTTTGCTCTTCCTAACAGCCGGATCATGATTCACCAACCTTCCGGTGGCGTCGGCGGAACATCTGCCGATATCGAGCTCCAAGCAAAAGAGATCTTGGTCTTGAAAGGCATTTGCGCTCAGATCATTAGCGAAAGAACCGGCAACCCGGTGAAAAAAATTATCGAAGATTCTGAACGAGACTATTATATGAACCCTGAAGAATCGCTGAAATACGGCCTCATTGATAAAATTGCGACACAACCCCAAAAAGCTGCACCTGCTGCTTCATAAACCTATGAGTGATAATAGTAAAAAACAACCAGCAAGCTGTTCCTTTTGTGGCCGATCGGAAGAAGCCGTTGAAAAGCTGATTTCCGGGCCTCAAGCCTTCATCTGTGATAAATGCGCGCGCCTATGTATGGACATCATCGAAAAAAAACCTGTCCATCACGAGCTCCGCCTCTTAAAGCCCAAAGACATCAAAGAAAAACTTGATGAATACGTCATCGGTCAAGTAAAGGCAAAAAAAACCATCTCTGTAGCTGTCTACAATCACTACAAACGAATTCGCTCGCTGACCAAAGAACTGGATGTCGCCTACAGCAAGTCGAACGTTCTGCTACTGGGCCCAACAGGCTCCGGAAAAACCTTAATTGCCCGGACACTCGCTCAAATTTTAGATGTTCCGTTTGCGATCGCCGATGCAACAACGCTAACAGAAGCCGGCTACGTCGGCGAAGACGTCGAAAACATCATCCTGCGTCTCGTCCAAGCAGCCGACTATGATGTCAGCCGTGCTGAAATGGGCATCATCTATGTCGACGAAATCGATAAAATCCGCAAAACAACCGGCAACGTCTCCATTACCCGAGATGTCTCCGGTGAAGGCGTTCAACAAGCGCTGCTGAAGATTGTCGAAGGAACAGTGGCCAACGTCCCTCCCAAAGGCGGCCGCAAACATCCTAACCAAGAATATATCAAGGTCAATACTGAAAATATCCTCTTCATCGTTGGCGGAGCCTTTGTCCACCTCGATAAGATCATTGCAAAACGGCTTGGCCGAAGCACGATTGGTTTTAGTGCCGAAGAAACACACGTCTTCGATGCCCATGAAACAAACTACCTGCTCTCCAAAGTCGAGCCTGAAGATCTGATTTCTTTTGGGATGATCCCCGAATTCGTCGGACGTTTCAATAGCATTGCGAACTGTAACGAACTGACCATCGAAGATCTCGTTGAGATCTTGACTCAGCCTAAAAATGCGATCGTCAAACAATACAAACAGCTCTTTGCCGAAGAAGGCATCGTTCTCCATTTTGCTCCAGATGCTCTCCGTGGCATGGCAGAAAAAGCCAAAGCGACAGGCACCGGCGCGAGAGCCCTTCGGATGATCGTGGAAAGCCTGCTGCTGAACCTGATGTTCGAGGCTCCTTCCGATCCTGCAATCAAAGAAATTTTCATTACGAAGGAGTCGGTCTTAGAAGGCGCCCCTCCCCGAGTGAAACGGTCAGCCTAGTGCTCCTTAACAAAAGTTTTTGCCAATAGTATTCTAAACATTCGCTTTTTGCGCCTTTTCCACTAAGGTTCAAGATCTGACAAAAAAGGACTCAAAAAACATTTGTTAAGAATTGAAGGATAGGTTCGGCTGACTACACTCCATCTTCTTCATTAAAATACTTTTTATTAGCATTTTATTGTTAAATAATAATACAACAATTTAACAAACGATTGGATTTAATGACAACAACTATATCGAACACATTAATTAGTAGATTTACTTCATTTTCCCAATATTATAAATCCGGACGACTATTTTCATCGGCACCTCCTACCCTCGAAAAGCTAAACAGCGAACAAACCCTTCTAACTGAGGAAATCTTCAAGGCGGCTGTTGCTTACCTCGCAGACCATTCAAATGCCAAACTAGAGAAAGCATTAAAAGAAAAAATTAACATAACAAAGCCTGCTATAACCGTGTCGTTTATCAAATCCATCTGCACATCCAGCTTGCAGGAAAATCGTTTGAAAATGATCGAAATTTGCAAAAAAATCGTATCACTCGATCAACTGAAATCAGGCCTAGACATCTATAATCCGATGGAGATTGCACACAGAGAATCCCTTATTATACCCAAATGCAAAATAGAAAAAATAGCTGACACAGCGGTCCAGAATTGGGATAAATATTCGAAAATTTTTGGTAAAATTATCTGTTGGAATCAAACCGTAATACAGTGGTTTCAAACCTGGATGATAGCATTTTTGGTTGCTCAATTAACCACACTTTCCTTTCTTTTGAATAATCCTTTTTCAAATTTCAAGACATTACAAGGCTACTGGAAGGCTTGCCTCTCGATGATCGACGGATCTAACAAGCTTAATGAGCTGATAAATCCCTATCTAGAATTTTTACCCGCAAAAAGAACGGCTGCCCTTGTGGGAATCGCCATTTTGATTTCTGCCATTGCCACCAATTATTTCCATAAACGATTCTACTCGGAACCTCCAAAAACAATCGATAAAATCGATAATAAAGGACACTTTCGGAATATAAGCCTCGAAGCACAAAACGGCCAAATTAAACAAATGAAAGGCCGTTTGGAAGAAAGTAGAGATGTTAAAAAGGCTTGGAATGTCCCTCAAGGCGAAAAGTTTCGCTTTGCGCTACTCGTCGGACCTGCAGGTAGTGGGAAAACTGAATTTGTCAATGGGTTAGCTTGGGAAAGCGTGAATAAAACCGATTCTTTTGTTTCTGGGGAAACGATATTTACTGCCAATACGATCGATTTAGTAACGGAAGGAACGTACTACTTAAACGAAACATTATCAAACATTAAAGATAAAGATAAGATCATTCTATTCTTTGACGAATGCCATACCGCCGGTGCGCCGAGAGGCCAGATTGGGCCTTTAATTGAAGCCCTAAAAACAGCTCTTCACGCTCATAATATTCGAGCAATCTTTGCTACAGACAAATACGAAGAATACATCGCACATAATACAGCATTTGTCAGCCGTTGCAATATAATTGATTTTAAGAAACTTCCAAACAGTGACTCTAAGAAACTCTTGCAAAGTAAAGTCGAGCTTGATGACCGCCTGATTGAGGTTAATGCAAATGCCTATGATGCACTGCTTTCAGTTGCGTCTCAGAATCTCGAAGGTTGCAACCCTAGAGAAATGCTTAACCTCTACAATAATATCAGAGACTATGCCTATAGTTGGGAACCTAAGCAATTGAGTCAACAATTAGATAAGCTGATCCTTGAAAAAGAGGATATTGTGACACAAGGCCAAACAGAAAATAATGATCCGACTTGGAGCAATAGCGAAAACGGAAAAACATTGGAGAGCAAACTCAAAGAAAAAGAAAAAGAGATCCTAGAGCTAAACAACAAGCTAATAACTCAGAAATCATGTATGGATAGGATTGACCGCCTTCGCAAGCTCGGCCCCCAGTACCGTAAAAAATATAATGAAGTGGTTCATCAAGCCGCTACAACTGCCAATGAAGAACTTCAGAAAGAATTTCTCTACCTTAAATATGTTCTTAGACCTGCACTTCAGAGCGCACTCGCAGCTGAAGCCAAAGAATTGGAAGAAAATTATCAAGAAAAACTCCCCTTGAAAATAGACGCAGCCCTAATTAAAAAACTCTATCCTAATGCTTTTAACAGCCCTAAAGATATTTGTAAGCCACAGAACCTTCAGGATGCTAAGATTTCATCCACTGAGACTTCGGCGTCCCAGGAGGATGTCTCTTCTCTTTCCTGAGAACCCCGTGGGACTCTTCCAGATTAGGAGCTATTGCCAAGTGGGGAAGAAGCTTGCGGGCTAACTCTCCTATCCGCTGCTTGGCCTCCGCAGCACTTTTCCAATCTTCGGCATCAAAATAATTAGGATTATCTAAAGACGAAAGTAAATTTTCTTCTCCCAGTGCTACCACTTCAATGTACGGATTGATTAAGGCGACAAGCTGATGCAGCATCTCCACAGCTTGCAAAGCAAATTCTTCTTTATGATCGGAAGAATTCTTTTCTGCTTCTGAATTTATTTCTTCAAACAAACGGACAAATTCCTGGGCAATTTCAGAAAAAGACATCCTGCCTGTTTCGAAATTTTGCAAAGATTTTGATAAGTTTTGAAGCCTGCTTTTCATTTTTACACTCTTAACAAAATTTCTTTTAAATTGCATTTTTATTCGTAACTACATAAAACAGTGGGCAGGAACCGCGGTTATCCGAACAGGACCCCACACACTGAAGATGATACTTAAAACCTTGCTAGAGCAGCTTTTTGAAGATTTGGGATTAGGAGCAGTACCTCCTGCGGAAGAGGATAAATCCCACCATTTCAAGATCAGCTCCCTAGAGATTGTCATGAAAGATCTCGATCCAGGGTTTTATTTTGCATCCGAGATCGGTCCGCTTCCAAAAAAGAAAAAAGAAGATTTTCTCATGCTGCTCATGAAGGCCAATTTCCTTGGCCAGGGGACCGGTGGATCGACTTTAGGGCTCAAAGAAGACGAAAGTTGCTTGACACTCTCTTTGAGTTTGCCGTATGAGATGAATTATAAAGCATTTAAAGACAGCCTCGAGGATTTCATCAACTTCGTTGAATATTGGAAAAAAGAAACGGTGCGATTTGCAAGTGCTCTATAGACAAAGTTTTTAACGTTTGAGCTGACGTGAAAGCTCTCGCGGTTCAACGATTGTAAAGCGCGCTGTATTAAGTTAATACAGCTAGCTTTACGATCGTTGAACCCCGAGGCTTTGACGCAGCCCAAACGTCAAAAACTTTACCTATAGAGCACTAACGAGGCAGAAAAAAATTAAGTCATGGCTGGATATTTAATCGGAGAAGAGGGTCCTCTCGCAGGACTTGTCGTAAAATTTGAAGAAGGATCTGAATGGGTCATAGGCCGCGATCCCGATGTGGTGGGGATTGTCCTGGAAGACCCGATGGTGTCCCGCAAGCACGTGATCTGCCGCCTGACTGCAGAAGGGTATATCCTAGAAAACTTAAGCGCCGTCAACCCCGCCACCCAAAATGGAATGATCATCTCCGAGCCTGTCTTGCTCCGGGAAGGCGACATCATTCAGATCGGCAATACGTTCTTCCGCTTTAGTGAAAAACTCCCGAAAGTCGAAGTTCTTCCTCCTTCTCTGATGGAAGAACCTGCCGATTTGACTTCTTTATCCGTCACATCTTCCCCGGATGCAAGATGGATGATCAAAGTCATCACCGGGCCCAATGCCGGCGCTGAATTCTACATGCATAAAGGGAAGACGTATGTGATCGGGAAAGATCCTGAGCTCTCCGATATCATTTTCCAAGACCTCAGCGTTTCACGTCAACATGCCAGGATCACCGTCGATGAGAACGACATGGTCTATATCGAAGACCTGGGAAGCCGCAACGGCACGATCGTTAGCGGTAAAATGATCACCGACAGACATTTGCTCAATTCTCAAGATCAAGTCTTTCTCGGAACAACATCTTTTCTCGTCATCGATCTGCAGCAATCCCACGAGACGCTCATTTCCGAAGCCCCTCCTGTCGTAGAAGAAGCTCCTGCGGAAACCATGACCGTCCCTGTGAAAAACTGGCGCGAGATCGTCATCCCCAAAAAACACTTGATTTTAGCCGGTGTCATTGGGGTATTCCTTTTGGGCTTAATCGTCAGCATGGTCTCGCTTTTCAATAGCGAGCCCATCGTCGTCAGTACAAAAGACGAGTCTAGCCAGGTCAAAGAAATTGTGACCAAATATCCCGACATTCAATTCTCTTATAACAAAGGATCCGAAAAGCTGTTCCTAACAGGCCACGTTTTGACGACAGTGGAAAAACAAGAGTTGATGTTTCAGCTCAAGGGGCTCCCCTTTATTACGACGATCGAAGATTCGGTTGTGATCGATGAATATGTCTGGGAAAACATCAATGCACTGCTGATGACAAACCCTGCCTGGCAAGGGATCTCTATTACCTCTCCTGCCCCCGGGAAATTCGTCGTTCGCGGCTATTTGCAAACGCTCGAGCAAGGGCAGGCCCTTTCCGACTACCTGAATGTCAACTTCCCCTATCTGGACCGCCTGGACAACCAAGTCGTTGTAGAAAGCAATCTGACGACCCAAGTTCAGAGTATGCTCACGGAACGCGGCTTTAATAATGTGACATATCAACTGGTGGATGGAGAGATCGTTCTTTCAGGACGAGTGGACGGCAAAGATAGCCACCGGTTCAATGCATTGATCAAAGACTTTAAAGCGCTCGCTGGCGTCCGCATGTTGAAAAATTATGTGGTCTATACGAATGAAGAAAGCTCGCTTGTCGACCTGAGTAGCAAATATAAAGTGATGGGATATTCCAAAAAAGACGGTGCGAATCAATTTATTGTGATCAATGGAAAGATCTTGAGTTTAGGGGATACTTTAGACGGAATGACCATCACTGCGATCTCACCGACTGCAGTGATGCTTGAAAAAGATGGATTAAAATTTAAGATTAACTACAATCTGCAATAACGAGGGAGTTAGGAATATGTACGGCTTAGAAAAGAAACCGTTAAAAACTTTTGAGTTCGACTTAGAAAAAGATCTAAAAAAAGATCCTACTAAAGTCAGAGAACTACTGAAAAACACCGAAGCAAAAATCAACGAGATCAAAAGCCAGCTGCGCGAAGGCAAAAAAGGTCCCGAATTAGATAACCTGGGGGTCCTTCTACACGGATATACCGCCCTGCAAAAGGTGCTTAACAAATTAGCAAACAGTAAATAGGAGAAAACATGAATATCTGGTGTAGTCTATCATTTGGGTCTCTGATCAACCAGTTTAAGAACATTCAAAGTTCACTGGTTGTTCAGGTGAAACAACTTGCAAGCCGAGCTTCGCTTGCCACTCCCGGCCGTTTCTTGCTCGTTCAGTTCCAAATGAGCCAGGTGACACAGATCGGCGACTCGATTTCGAACCTGATTTCGCAGATCCAGTCGATGATCAACGCCGCTGTACGTAACCAAAAAGCACAATAAAAATAGAGGTAAAAAATTATGGCGCAACTACAAAAATACAAAGACGATTTCGTCATCTTGCTGGAATCTGGCTTCATCGCTGCCAGCCAGACCGACGAAGATGCAGCCGTCAAACTTTTCCGCGCTGCCCAAATCCTTCAGCCGGAAAACGTCATGCCCAAAGTCGGCTATGGCTACATCCATCTCCTTAAACTCGAACTGAATCAAGCCTGCAAAAGATTTGAAGAAGTTTTGAAAGCAGATCCGCACAATGAGATGGCGCGCGCCATGCTGGGTCTGAGCACATCTTTGACAGTTAAGGATGCAGATAAAGGAGAAAAAATCCTGAAAGAAGCGATGAAAAACACCAAAGATCCAAGCATAAAAAACATGGCTTCAACGGCGATTGATTTCGTTGAAAAATATGTGAAAAAACAACCGACTCCCGTTCAAGGCCAGGCTCAAAAAGGCAAGACGGAGAAAAAGAAGAGCAAGTAAATGGTCGATCGTCCTGACCGCTTAGACCCCATTAAGAGGATCGGAGAAGATAAGCAAACGGGAGGCCCCACCCCGCAGCCTGGCTCTTTTGAATCTGCAATGGAAAAAGCGGCTAAGCAACCTAACCCATCAGGCCCAGCAGCCAAGCCGAGTAACGTCTCGCCCATGGAACTTGCTCAAAACCCAACTCCGCTGACGCAAGGCCCGACCTTTGACAGCTTGCTCAGCCAGACAAGATCTGTGCAAGGGTTACTTGGCGACGTCAATACTCAGCTTCAAACAAAAAACCTCAAGCTCAAACAGTCTGACCGCGCTTCTTTACGCAACAAGCTAAAGAATGCAAATACGTACTTGAAAGCAGCCAACACCAAAATTGGGGCTGAAGTCATGGAAGAGCCTCCCGCAACGTCTGGAGGTGGCGGCATCTTAAGCAAATTTCTTGGCTATGTGACGCAAGGACAAGCCAACGTTGCAGCGGCACAACAGCAGCTGCATAGTTTGAGTAAGAAGGGAGATTCTCTCAATCCTGCCGATTTCTTGGCTATTCAGCTCAAACTTGCCCATGCGCAACAAGAAATCGAATACGCCTCGATGATGTTGGCTAACGCTGTATCTGGCTTGAAAACATTATTTAATATTCAGCTGTAATTTTCTATGGATAACAGCTCCCACTTCGATAAGCTGATCTCTCAACTCGAAAACCTCGAACTCACCACTGTCCACGGCCGGATTACCGAAATCGTCGGCATGCTTATCCGCGCCATCATCCCTCAAGTAAAAATGGGTGAAATTTGCCTCATCAAACGTGAAGGCGATCCCCTGATGGCGGAAGTCGTTGGATTTACTAAAGACGAAGTATTTCTCTCTCCGCTAGGAGAAATGAAAGGGATCGGTCCCTCTTCCGAAGTCATCCCGATGCGAATGTCAATGCAGATCAAAGTCGGCCCTGAGCTCCTTGGCCGTATCCTTGACGGCCTTGGCAATCCCCTAGATGAAGAGACAAAAGGACCTCTCAATCTCGAAGAAAGTTATCCTGTCATTAATCCTCCGCCAGATCCGCTCAAGAGAGCTGTGATTAAAGAGCCTCTTTCCGTTGGAGTCCGGTGCATTGACGGAGTTTTGACTGTCGGCAAAGGCCAGCGGATGGGTATTTTCTCTGCTGCCGGCGTCGGAAAATCGACCTTGCTGGGAATGATCGCCCGGTATGCACAGGCCGATGTCAATGTCATCTCTCTGATCGGTGAAAGGGGCCGCGAAGTCCGCGAGTTCATCGAAAACGACCTCGGAACAGAAGGCCTCGAACGTTCTGTCATTATCGTTTCGACCTCGGATCAAGCCGCACAGCTCCGCCTCAATGCTGCCTATGTCGGAACAGCGATTGCCGAATATTTCCGCGATCAAGGCAAGACTGTCATTTTGATGATGGACTCGATCACTCGTTTTGCGCGCGCCTTGCGTGAAATCGGCCTCGCTGCCGGCGAGCCTCCTGCACGTGCCGGCTACACACCTTCCGTCTTTGCCACACTTCCCCGTCTTCTAGAAAGATCAGGGAATTCCGATAAAGGATCCATTACGGCCTTTTACACCGTCCTCGTTGCTGGCGATGATCTGAATGAGCCTGTCTCTGATGAAGTCCGCTCCATTTTGGACGGCCATATTATTCTCTCAAGCGAACTCGCGAGCCAGTACCACTTCCCAGCGATTGACGTCCTCCGTTCGATCAGCCGCGTGCTCACCCAAATCGCCAGCCCCGCACATGTTCAGCTTATTGGGAAAATCCGCGAAGTTCTCTCCAACTACAAAAAAAATGAGCTGCTCATCCGTATCGGCGAATATAAACCGGGCTCCGATAAAAACGCCGATTTTGCCATCAAGTACATCGACAAAGTCAACCGGTTCCTCAAACAACAAGTGGAAGAGACCTGCACTTTTGAAGAGACATTGCAGCAGCTCGAAACGCTTTTCAAGTAAACCTCTATGGAAGAATATCCTCTCGACCAATTGGTCGCCATCAAACAAAAACGTCTCGAAGAAGCCGAAAAAGTATTGGCGGAGAAAAAAAATATTCTGGCACAAGAAGAGCAAAAACTCGCCAGCCTTGAGGAAAAACGAGACGAAGTCAAAGAACACTATAAAGCTAAGCTCACTCAGCTGCGAGAAAAACTCGATGAAGGAACAGGCACCGAAAAAATCCAGCAAATGAAGCAATATTTAAAACTTGTCGCTGAAAAGTTGAAAGTGGAAGAACAGAAAGTGCAAACTCAAATGAAAGTCGTTGCCACTGCTCAGCAGCAAGTCGATCTGGCAAGGCAAGACCTCTTCAAAAAACAAAAAGATGTCGAAAAACTCAAAATCCATCATAAAGAATGGCAAAAAGAGGCCCATCGCATTGAAGAACAAAAAGAAAGTGTTTTCAACGACGAATCCGGCAGCGCTATGCATACATTGAAAAAAGCTGAAAAAAAACGACGAAACCGCGGACATAAATAACCTGAGTTTTGAGTTGATTTTATAGAGAATTGCCCTGGATTTCGGGGGGGTGCATTAATGGTTAGGCTGATTGTGGGATTGACCTAATTACCACAAAGTATCCTGCAAATCCTGCCGCCTCGCGATCCTGCTCATCCTGTTTATTTCTTCAGATATAGAACAGGATGAGCAGGATCGCAAGGCGGCAGGATTTGCAGGATGGTTTTACCAAAGATAAGGTTCTCTAGCCTAACGTTAATTGCACCGCTGGATTTCGAGGTAATTTTTAAAATTTTTTCGGGCTCTTATAGCCGGAAGGTACCTATAGGGCCCGAAAAATTTTTAAAAAGTGCCCGAAAGATGGGGCAAGGTTCTATGAAAGCAACCCACAACTCAGGTTAAATAGTATGGCTGATTTGACAAATATTTCTGGACCCGTCCCCAATGAACCCCATCGCGAGGCCCGCGAAATCAAGCCCGGGACAGACAAATTCAAAGACTTAATGAAGATCGACAAATCCGGAGAGCAGGAGAAAAAAAAGAAAAAACAAAAAGCAGAATCAGAAGAAGAGACAAAAGCTGAGCTCCGCACCGGGTCGCTGACTGCCGACAAAGCAGCAGAAGCTAAAAAAGCGGCGGAATTAAAAAAAATCCAAGCCGTAGGAGAGAGCGAAAAACGGCAGTCAATGGCACAAAAGCGGTCGGAAGAAACGGTCGCGGCCGAAGAGACGGCAGCAGAGGTCAACCGGAAAAAAATAGAATCTCTGAATTTTGAACAAATCGAAGCCCCTCCCGTCGAAAAAAAAGGCTCCCCCTCCTACGAAGGGCAAATCGAACAAAAAGAGGTTGAGGAAGAAAAAATTGCAGCCGTCGAACAAAAAAAAGAGCTAGAAGCAACGACCCTCAAAAAACAAGAAAAAAAAGAGACCAAAGTCCCCGACCAGCCGTACACCGCTCCCGCCGCATCGACTCTGGGACCTTTGTTCATTCCCCCGGCGCCTTCGGTTTCTCCCGTCTATACCCAACTCAGCCCAGAAGTGCTGGCCATTTTTGAAAAAATGGTTAGCCAAATTTTCATTATGCAGGCTAACGGAGTTAATGAAACGGTCCTCCACCTGAACACTCCTGAATTTTCTTCCTCGATCTTTGCCGGAGCACAGATCGTCATCAAGGAATACAGCACAGCCCCGCTTGTCTTCAATATCGAGTTTTTAGGCTCTCCTCAAAATAGCCTTTATTTTGAGCAAAATATTGCCTCTCTCCGTGCTGCTTTTGCTAGTGAAGACCGAAAATATTCGATTAACCGCATTGAGAGCCGCCTCCTCTCCAAAAAAGAGAAACCACTCTTCCACCGCAAAGAAAAAACTTCAGATAAGGATAGTGAGAAAAATCGATAATTTTGGATTTGCGGTTTAGTTCTCCTCTGTTTATGCTCAGGTTGTCGTTGGTGAAACCCCCAACGGCGATATTCCTATGAAAGAAGTTTCCGACGATTGGCTCAAACTGGTTGAAAAGGCTTTAGAAAAGACCGAGCAGCTCCCTTCTTTGGAAGAGAATTTTCCTTTCCCCTGGGCAGATGCCAGCCATGCTATCGGAGCTGGACTCAAATTGGACCTCACTCTTTCCGGCAAAAGCGCTGGATGGAAAAACCACGAAGAATCCCTCCAGGGCCTGGGTGAAAAAGTATTTTTAGTCTCTGTGGAAATGACGCCTATCCAAGGTGCTGTCTTCTTTGCCATGTCCGAAAATGGCGTCTCTCATATGACTGACCGATTACTCCTCGAAGGCAAGCACAAAGAAGGACTTTCCAACGCAAAACTCCGCGAAGGGTTTTATCATTTCCTGTTTCTAAAAGCCCTCGAAGCGATCGATCACCTAAAAATTTTTAAAGACGTCTCTTTCCATTTCTCAACGCACCTTCCTGTTCCAATAGAAGACGCCTTCTGCATCGATATCGATTGCGCTCTCTCTGAAAAGACTTTGCACGGACGGTTGATCTGCCCTCAATCATTTCTCAATGCATTTAAAACCTTCCAGCCAATGCAAAAAGGTTCACTGCTCTCCTCCTCTGAGCACATCGATCTCACCCTTCGCTGCGAAATCGGCCACACTTCCCTCTCGCAAGACGAATGGGACACCATTCAGGTCGGAGATTTTCTTATCCTCGATCGATGCTCCTACGATCCCACTCAGCAAAAAGGATCGGCGACATTAATGTTAGGATCAACCGCTCTCCTCATCGTCCGCATGAAGTCCGAAGGGATGAAAATACTTGATTTTGCTTTGTATCAAGAAGAACCCCCGTCAGCACCCGCAGATCTGACGTTGACAGCAGAGCTCGGACATCTATCGATGCCACTAACAAAACTTCTGCATTTAGAACCAGGGACAATGATCGATCTTAACATGAGCCCTGAACAAGGAGTTGATCTCACCCTCAGTGGTAAGAAAGTTGCCAAAGGCGAACTTCTTAAACTTGGAGAGACTGTTGGCCTCCGCATCTTAGAAATTATTGAATGAAAGACCGCTTCCATAAACAGCCTACATTAATCGACGTCAATCCCGAAGACGAGCCTCCCTCAGCTATTCCTCGCCATATCGGCCCTTATAAAATTGAATCGCTTCTCAACAAGGGAGGGATGAGCCTGCTTTACATGGGCATCCAGCCTGAGACCCGTCAAGTGCTCGCCATCAAAGTTCTCTCTCCGACCTTCGTCACCCATCCGGAGATGGTCGCGCAATTTTTGAAAGAGTCAAAGATCATCTCAATGACCAACCACCCCAATATCGTTAAACTCTATGGAGAAGGGCAGTGGGAAGGCGGGCTCTATATCGCCATGGAATTCATCCGAGGAGTGTCGCTCCGCCAATTCATCGAACAGCAATCGTTGTCGATGAAGCGGTGTATCGACATCATCTTGCAAGTCGCCTATGCGCTATGCCATTTACATTCCCATGGCGTGATCCATGGCGATTTAAAACCCGAAAATATCCTCATCACTGAAGACGGCGTTGTCAAAGTGATCGACTTTGGCATTGCCCGGCTCCATGAAGAAATCAAAAAAGAAAAAGGCAAAACGGGCCGGATCGTAGGAACTCCGACCTATATGAGCCCCGAACAAAAAGAAGATCCTTCTAAAATCTCATTCGCTTCCGACATTTATGCGCTAGGGATCATCGCCTATGAATTGATCAGCGGCAAACTGAGCTTTGGCATTATCCATCTGTCGCAAATTCCCAAAGGACTCAGACATATCCTTGAAAAAGCGCTTGCCATCTCGATCAATGAAAGATATCCCGATGCGATCAAGTTTATTTCCGACCTTTCCGAATATCTCAAATCCGGCGGCTTAGAAAAAGACCGGCCGGGAACCGACCAGCTCAAAGAAATTTTAGAGACCGTCCAAAAAGCCGACCAAGCTCTTTCACCTTCTTCTGCTCCATCATGGTCATCGCTTGAAATCGGCATTGCCAAATACAAAGCCACAGCCCAAGGCAGTACCTATTACGATCTTTTCAAATTCCGCGATAACACATCGATCATTCTCATTGCCCAACCTCTTCAAACAGGTCTCGAAGCGCCTATCTACTCTGCAACTCTACGCGGTATGATCCGTGCGCTTTTAGCTGCGCAGGAGAACTTTTCTTTTCCTCTCTTTATTTCCTCTCTGAATCGCCTTGTCCAAGATGATCCCCTCGGCCAAAAATTTGCCGCCGCTTTCTTGATTCTTTCTCCGCAGCGCGATGAACTCTCTTTTCTTTCCTGCGGACTTGGAAATCTCCTCCATGTTTCCCCGGGCCACATGATGCCCCGCACGCTGGGCAACCAAAACCCGCCGCTCGGATCTTTGCTGCGCTCAGATTTTGAGCTCACTGTCGACAATTGGAATATCGGTGACATCCTTATTTTACATTCTCTTAATCCTAGTGTTGATCCAATCTTACAAGAAGCTTTAAAAGAAAACTTCTTTCTGTCCCCCCAGGGTCAAGCCGACGCTCTTTTAAAGAAAGCCGCCAACCAACCAGCCTTTACTCAAGATAAGAAACCACAAGTCCTCCTTTCTCTCCACAGAATTGGTTAAAACCGCCAATGCGAACAAATCGTTCTCCGTTAGGCACTTAAAAAAGAATCAAGAAAATCCTACGCGTTGTTTTTAATCCATTTCATGCTCTATAATTTCTTTACCCTATGGTAGTCGCTCTTCACAACGACCTTCTTTTACGAATTACCCAGTTTGCCGACCGGCAAACTTTGGCAGCCCTCTGCCTCGTCTCGAAGCTGTTTGCCGGTTCCGACGAGCTCTACCGGCTCCTTTTTGCCCAGGAGCATCCCAATTTAAACCCCACCCGGATTCAGACCACTTCCTGGAAAGAGCTGCGCATTCAACGCGCTTTAGCAGAACGCAACTTGCTCGAAGGGCTATTTCGGCAAGAGCAGGTCTATACTCCTCCTCCTGGGGCGCTAGGACTTAAGAATTCGGGGATTTCAAGATAGACAATTCATTACTTGTTGCGTGAATTATCCGAATCAATCCGCCGATCTTATTACCTATGATGTGCAAAAACAAAAACACCTACCATCCTTACGTGGTCGCTACAACCCCGCTGAAATACTAGGCCGCTTTCTTCAAAGAATCGAAGGCAATATCTATATGTCGGTTGCTAGTTATAACCATCCCCTTTACACAACTTCTTTGTTAGAAGTGGACAGCGATTTAACAGAAGTCCAGCGGTACACCACTAACCAGGATATTTCTTCTTCACTGTGGGTTTTTTGTAAAAAATCCAAATGTTTCCGCTTGGTAATGACCGATGAAAATCACCTGTATATCTCGACAACACCAACTGCCTGCAGCACCAAGACCTTTAACACACGCGTTAAAGTTGTAGGACACTTTTTTTGGGGGGACCGCTCCCTGCTGATGCTTCGTTTCCCAGATAGGCACCCCACTCTTAACATCCATGTTTATGATTTCGACACCTTAGAGCCTTGCTTCTCGTTAGAACCATTGTGGACTCCCATAGGCTCCGTTGAAGTCTTACAACAAGACCAAGAACTGGTTGTTCTTGATGCCAAAATAATCCAAGCCGCTGTCTACAAAATTCCATCCTTTCCAGAAACACCCACTACATATAAATACTCTCGCATACTTTGGGCTGGTGCAGACTCACTGCCCATTTACCTCAGAGCCAAACTGCACTATATGACAGTTTTGGAGTCACATCTAGGGCTTAACTGTAGGACAGTCAAACTGGCATCCCACTTCATCGATTTTGTATTTCCAACGGAAACCAACCTAACTCCTTGCGAATCTCAAGGCCTTCCTGCCTTGCTTGCCAACGATGGAAAGCAGGTTTATGTCATGAATTTTAATTTTATCCCCACCTTCGCGGAAAAGTATGCGAAAATCGCCTCAAAAATTAACATTTTCATCCAAAGATTCCGGCTAGCGATCCTTTGTATATTTGGCGGATTCGGATTACTGGCCTTCCTCATGTGGAAAGGTGGTAAAATCAAGCCTCCCTTCGGGGGACTTATCGCTTCGCCATAACACTACCCTAGGGAAATTCTCCTGTTTAAAGTTTTCGAAACTGGCTTGGTTTACAAGTTATGTATTTCTTGTTAAACTGTAAACTATAAAGAAAGTCTATTAACATAGGTATCTAAATATGAGCAATTTAGGAATTCGACTCCAACAAGCGAGAAAAGCTGCTGGTTTAAGCTTACGCTCTCTTGCTGATCTCGTGCATTTGAGCCATGCGGCTATCAAAAAATATGAAGATGGGGATGTCTATCCCTCTTCTGACATGCTCATAAAATTAGCAAGAGCTCTGAAAGTCCGTGTCGATCTCTTTTTTCGTCCAATTAAAGTCTCTCTTGAAAATTTAAAATTTAGAAAACGAAAAAAAATGAATGCAAAAGTGGAAGAAGCAATTAAATTTGAAGTCATCAGTCAAATCGAGCGTCGTTTAGAATTAGAGAATCTTTATCCAACTTCTCCTGTGCCGATATTTAAACTTCCAACCGATTTTCCTCAGAAAATCAATAATCTTGAAGAGATAGAGTCAATTGCTGAAAAACTCCGTAATCATTGGAAACTGGGTTTAGCCCCTATTCATGATCTTATCGATGCTTTAGAAAGCCATGGAATAAGAGTGTTTATTATTAACACTGATGAAGAGCATTTTGATGGTCTTTCTACCGTCATCAATGATCAACCAATGATAGTGATTAGCTCCAGGTGGCCCGGCGACCGACAACGTTTCAATCTAGCTCACGAACTCGCTCACTATATTTTTATTAATCGTCTTTCTCCCAAATTAGATGAAGAGCAGGCTTGTAATCGATTTGCGGGTGCTTTTTTATTTCCGCGTGAAGCGGTGTTTCAAGTGGTGGGAAAAGAGCGTCGAGCCATTGAATGGCAAGAGCTTCTTCTTTTTAAAGAACAGTTTCAACTGAGCATGGGAGCGATTTGCTATCGTCTTAAAGATTTGGGAATCATTCAAGAATCGTATTACAAAAGCCTTATCATTCGTTTCCGACAGAAGGGATGGCATCGTAAAGAGCCAGGGATAGAAATTCCCCCAGAAAAAGATCATGCCTTTAACCAAATGCTGTTTCATGCTCTCGGTGAAGAATATATTGGGGAACCTAAAGCTGCAGAACTGTTATCTTGTTCTCTTACTCAACTAAAAGCTCTTCGTCAGGTGCAAAATTCACATGCTTTTACTCGTTAGCGATGCTAACATTCTTATCGATATCGAAGATGGTAATTTGGCTTCTATTCTTTTTCGACTCCCTTATGAGATTGCAGTTCCTGATATTCTCTTCGAATTGGAGCTCAGAGAACGACATAGCTATCTTTTGGAGGCCGGTTTAAAAGTGAGAAGTCTTACCGCTGAATCTGTCAAAAGGACAGAATTTTTGAGCTTTAAATACTCGCGACCTAGCCTGATGGATCATTCGGCATTAGCTCTTGCGATGCAAGAAAATTGTCCTCTTTTGAGCGGTGATAAAGACCTGCGAATCGCTGCAAAGAGCGAAGGAGTTGAAGTACATGGAACGGTATGGATCATTGAAGAATTGCTTAACCATAAACTCTTAATGCAAGTGCAAGCTAGGAATAGCTTTGATTCTATGAAGGCTAAGGGCAGTCGACTTCCTTGGGGAGATGTGGAGAAACTCCTTAACAAATGGGAATTAATCGAGGGATAAATGGTTTATATCCGATGCTCACTTTTCTCATAATAACATCATCCGGGGGTGCATTAATAGTTAGGCTGATTGCGGGATTGACCTAATTACCACAAACTATCCTGCCAATCCTGCCGCCTTGCGATCCTGCTCATCTTGTTTATTTCTTCAGGTATAGAACAGGATGAGCAGGATCGCAAGGCGGCAGGATTGGCAGGGTAATTTTACCAAAGATAAAGTTTTTTAGCCTAACGTTAATTGCACCGCCCATCATCCGTTATACCAATCGAATTGGGTAGACTCCTTCCAACAACCGTAAATACGAACAAGCCTTTCTCCATTAGGGACTTAAAAAAGAATCAAAAAAAATCTACGCATTGGTTTTAATCCATTTCATGCTCTATAATTTCCTCATCCTATGGTAGTCGCTCTTCACAACGACCTTCTTTTGCGAATTACCCAGTTTGCCGACCGGCAAACTTTGGCAGCCCTCTCCCTCGTCTCGAAGCTGTTTGCCAGTTACGACGAGCTCTATCGGTTCCTTTTTGCCCAGGAGCATCCCAATTTAAACCCCACCCGGATTCAGACCACTTCCTGGAAAGATCTGCGCATTCAACGCGCTTTAGCAGAACGCAACTTGCTCGAAGGGCTATTTCGGCAAGAGCAGGTCTATACTCCTCCTCCTGGGGCGCTAGAATTAAGAATTCGGGGATTTCAAGATAGACAATTCATTACTTGTTGCGTGAATTATCCGAATCAATCCGCCGATCTTATTACCTATGATGTGCAAAAACAAAAACACCTACCACCTCTCCGTTACGTCTTCCCCACCTTTCTTCTATACAACCAGTCTTTTCAAAAAATCGATGGCAATATCTATATGTCGGTTGTTAGTTATAGCCATCCCCTTTACACATTTTCTTTGTTAGAAGTGGACAACGATTTAACAGAAGTCCAGCGATACACCTCTAACCAGAATTTTTCTTCTGAGCAGTGGGTTTTTTGCAAAAAATCCAAGTGTTTCCGCTTTGTGATGACCAATGAAAATCACCTGTACATCTCGACAAAACCAACTGCCTGCAGCACCAAGACCTTTCACACTCGCGTTATGGTTGTAGGACACTTTTTTTGGGGGAACCGCTCTCTGCTGATGCTTAATTTCCCAGATAGATACCCCACCCTTAACATCGATGTTTATGATTTCGACACCTTAGAGCCTTGTTTCTCATTAGAATTATTGTGGACTCCCATAGACTCCGTTGAAGTCTTACAACAAGACCAAGAACTGGTTGTTTTTAATACTAAAAAAATCCAAGCCGCTGTCTATAAAATTCCATCCTTCCCGGAAACACCCACCACATATAAACACTCTCGCTTACTTTTGGCTGGTGCAGACTCATTACCCATTTACCTCAGAGGCAAACCACACTACATGTCAGTTTTGGAGCCACCTCTAGAGTTTAACCGTAGGACAGTCAAACTGGCCTCCCACTCTATCGAATTTGTATTTCCAACGGAAACCAACCTAACTCCTTGTGAATCTCAAGGCCTTCCTGCCTTGCTTGCCAACGATGGAAAGCAGGTTTATGTCATGAATTTTAATTTTATCCCCACCTTCGCGGAAAAGTATGCGAAAATCGCCTCAAAAATTAACATTTTCATCCAAAGATTCCGGCTAGCGATCCTTTGTATATTTGGCGGATTCGGATTACTGGCCTTCCTCATGTGGAAAGGTAGTATACCGCGGTCAGCTTGAATGCGGTTTTTGCCAAGATGAAGGACAAGGCCCAAGTCGATGTCGGAGGGAGATTATGGCCGTAATTGAGGAATTAATCACTTTGTGGCGACTATTGACACGGACTCAAAATTGGCTCTCAACCCTGTTTGAGTTGCATGAACCATCTTTGTTGAGGGTCCTCAGGATAGAAATCTTCTTTGTCATGAAAAAAAAAGCCAACTTCTTGACCTTCTAGGAAGCGCATCAACCAATCCCAGACAGTTTGACATTCGGGGATGACGGCGCCTTCTTGATCAAATGCCAGTCTGAGGTAGTGATTTGAATTGAGAGCGCCACGAAATAAAGTAATGGGAACGCCCTCTTCGCCGCACGCCCAACTTTGTAAAACAATTCCCCATTCCTTAGGCCGAAGGGGAGAAGGCTGTGTCAGGATTAAGATATGGTTTTTGTTTTGATAGAAACGGCGGGAGCTTCGGGGAAATTGGTAATTGGTTTCGTAAACAAAAATAAATGCAGGAGTTCCAGCGGCAGTGACAGTGCGCAGGAATTTATGGTTGCCAAGCCAATCGGGATTGACTGTAATAAAAAACGTTCTTGAACCAAGCACCGACTGAAGGGTTGGCAAACAGCTGGGGAAAGAGGCTCCCTTAGATACTAATTTTGAGATATTTTTAAGACCCTCTTCTTCCTCTTTAAGATGTTCTTTTGCCTTATGAGGAGCTGTTGGGAACTGGGTCGGGATATTGCATGCCTTGATGAGAAGTTCAGAGGTGCATTGCAGGAACTTGATTTTGTTCAAAATGAAATTGTGAACCTTTTCTTGCACGCCCTGCAAAAGAAATGGTGGCATTCCTTCGAGATGCAGGACGGGTTTTAAATCGGTTTCTTGATGGTACAACTGGGTTGCCCATTGACACGTGCTGCTAAACGGGCGGAGATCGTGAGTTTTTGCAACCAAGGAACAGATTTTTACGTTCAACTCAGTAGGCAGCATTTGAAAGGACCCCGATGGTGGAAGGAGAGGTTTGTTGACGATGGTTTTACACGTGGGTTTTCGATCGAGTGGCTCTTTAACCAGATCATTTGGAGTATTCGCGATTTCACGAGCCTGGGCTGTCGTTCTCCAGTTCAACCCCAATCTCGAGTAAACCATGAGACATATCAACCCCAATCTCGAGTAAACCATGAGACATATCAACCCCAATCTCGAGTAAACCATGAGACATATAGTGCCAATGAAGCCCCAACCCAGTGGCCATTTCAGTTGTAAAAAAGCTGCAATTTGTCTTGATATGACAAATGATGGAGTGAAGAAGAGATAGAATTTTAGGTGGTGTCTCCAGGTATCAAAAGTGGGGGGATTTATAAACGCGCGTTGTAGGAGGACAAAACGAGCAACATAAGAAACTTTACTAGCCTCCTCTTGGCTGATGGGGTATAAAACACCTTCTTTCAAATGCAGGAAAAATATTTTTTCGTCTAAGTAGGCATAAGCTGGGGACAGAAGACAAGTGTTTAAGTCGTACGCCAGTCCCTTCCCTAAAATAATTGTATTTTGCCAATGGCAGCCAATCATGGGATCTTAATTGTATTCCCGATTTACATTAAACGGAAACTCATTTAGGATTGCCAATCAATCACTATGCAATATTTTTTGCCGCGGATCGCCAAATCGACGTTGATCGAAGCTGCACTGGGACTCGCCCTTTTGCATGTTCCGCTTCACTGTGAAGATCCTCCGCCCCAAAAAGATGAGCTCGGGTTCCTTTTTTCATCGGGAAAAGTGAAAAAAACTCCGGCCGATGAACAGTCTTTGCACAACACTCCCAGTTTTAAAGGACTCGATAAGAAAACAGACACGTATACGATCAATTTCAGCAATATCTCGATCATTGAATACATCAAGTTTGCCAGCAAGATCACCAACCTGAATTTTGTTTTCAATGATAACGAGCTGCAATTCAATGTCACTGTTGTTTCCGAAGAACCGGTGACCCCACGCAATATCATGTCGATCTTGATCCAAGTCCTCCGGATCAATGGCCTGATCGTTTTAGAACAAGACAACAACCTCTTAATCACTAAAGTCCGCAATGTCAGCCAATTGGCGACAGTTGTTGCCTCGGATCTTCCTGCGATAACCAGCAATGCCCCGCTCGTCACTCGCGTCTTCAGAATTAAAAATGCCAATCTTAATACAGTTGCTTCAGTCATCAAACCAATGATGTCAGATTCGGCGCTTTTAGAAGTCTCTTCTGAAACAAAGCAACTGATCATTACCGACATCACCACCAACGTCGATAAGATTTCTTCGCTGCTAGCTAGCATCGATGCTCCTCATTCTCCTTTGGAGATCGATAGCTATATCGCCAAAACCAGCGATTTAGACGGCCTGATTAAGCTCGCAATGCAGATTGTCTCTCCCTTTTCCGAAGGGAACGTTTTAACCTTTGTTCCTCAAGCCGATACACAGACGATTTTTATCATCTCAACGCCGTTCTTGATTGAAAGAACCCTGACGATCCTAGAAGACCTTGAGACTGCCAACAAGTCTGCGGATAAAATGGCGATGAAAGGGCTGACTGTCTATCTCTACAAGCTAAAAAACAAACCGGGTGATGACTTCATCGGCACCCTTGCAGATCTCAGCACACAGCTGCAAAAAAAAGGCGCCTCCAATAAGCTTGTCGATAGTTTAGAAGAGGCCAAATGGATCAAAGAATCGAATTCGATCCTCTTCATAGCGGATGATCAGACCCTTGCTAAAATCAAAGAGCTTATCCCCACCCTTGACACGCCGTTTGAAACCGGCACGCTCAAAAGCACCTTCTTCGTCTATCAAATCCACCAAGCCCCTTATGAGCAGCTTGAAAGCAGCCTAGATGCGATGGCTGAGAACCTGCAAAAAGGCCCCAAGCCTGACTATGCCTTCATTGAAGCCCTCACCTCTTTCAAATATATCCCCGATTCAAATTCGTTAGTCTTCACAGGAGATCCTATCGCATTGAGCAAACTCGCCGAGATCATTCCAACGTTTGATGTCCCTTCCAACCAAACGGCCTTGTCTCAATTCTTAATCTATAATCCGAAAAACCGCACCGGAGAGCAGCTCGAAAAATCGCTCCAAGACCTTGCCGATAATCTCAAAAAAGCCGGCCTTGCCGATCCTCTTTTCCTCCAGTCTGTCAAGAGCGTCAAATGGACTCCGAAAGACAACTCTTTAATCTTCACCGGTAACCCTGATACCCTCGCCCGCATCCAATCGATCTTAGTCTCTTTAGACGGCGGCTCCGAAGGCATCAGCGGCGGAGTCGGCGGCCAAACGTTCTACCTTTACAAACTGCAAAATGCGAGCGGCAATGCCGTCATTGATAGCTTGAAACAAGTTTCAGCCAACCTCAATGATTCCAACATCCCCAACCAAGCCCTCATTGCAACACTGCGCAACATCAAGTGGATCAAAGAAAACAACTCTCTCCTCCTCACAGGAAGTAGCAGCGCCATCGATCAAGCGCGCACACTGATCGATCAGTTTGATGCCCCTGGCGCGCTCAATACACCCGAATCCAATAAATCGGCCTTCTTTATTTACAAGCCTGTCCATCAAAAACCTGAGGTTCTACAAACCAATATCAAATCGATGGCAAAAGACCTCGAAGGATCAGGCCTTGTTGATCCCGATCTCCTCCTTACACTGAACACAACGCGCTATGTCGAATCGACCAATTCGCTTCTTTTCACCGGATCGCCCGATTCGTTAGAGAAAGTCAAAGAAATCCTGGCGCGCACCGATGTCACCTCTCTTCAAGAAGGGCAAATCCAGCAGGTAGGCGAATCGACATTCTTGATCTACAAAATTCAATACACGTCTTCTGCGCAACTCATCACAGCGCTTAAAAATGTGACGACCGATCTTCAACGCTCAGGGCCTTCGGACCAAGCTGTGGCAACCTCGATCAATACCCTCAAATACATCAAAGACACTAATTCGATCCTCTTCACTGGAACGCCTGCAACGCTGCAAAAAATCGAAGCTATTCTGAAAAAATTTGATGCTCCCGCAGGCGGGCAAGTTCATACCGGCCCGACAACTTTCATCGTCTATACACCAAAATATGTTCCCGGCGATGAACTGATTCAAATCCTCTCTGATTTCGAACAAAACCTCGTCGCCTCCGGCGTTGCCAACAAAAGTCTTTTCGACACCATTTCTAACTTAAAATATGTGCCGCGCACCTGCTCACTGATTATTTCCGGAGATCAAGAATCGATCGCTAAAGTCGAAGAACTCCTCCGCCGATTCGATGTCCCAACTTCCGAGCCCTCAAAAATCCCTGCGTCAATTGAATCGATACAAAACACCTCCTTCCTGATCTATAAACTCGAATACCATCAAGGCGATGAAATCCTCTCCGCCCTGAAGCAAATCGCCTCAGACTTAGGACCCGGAACCGCTACCGGCAACCAAAATCTTCTCAATGCCGTCAACTCACTCCAATGGATCCGCGTCACCAACTCCCTCCTAGCCTCCGGCGAAGCCGACACTCTCTCAAAACTGCGCGATCTGATCGTCAACCTCGATATTCCACTCCGCCAAGTTTTTATTGAAGTCCTGCTCATTCAGACAACACTTTCCAATACCCAAAACTTCGGCCTCCAATGGGGCGGCAAACTCCAATTCCTCAACAGGGTTGCTGCCGGCACCGGCAATTTCCCCGCTGGAAGCACAAATGCAGCCTCCACCTCCAACTCCATCAACCCATCTAATACGGGTTTTTCCAGTATTCAACCAGGCCTCAATGCCGTCAACGCAACAACGACGCCCGTTGCTAATGGCACCACCGGAATTCCCTTTACCAACGGCTTTGACCTTGGCGTCATCGGCGATATCATCATGCACAAAGGCCGTTCGTTCCTCTCGCTGGGAAGTTTAGTCAACGCGCTTCAATTAGATACCGATAGCACCGTCGTTTTAAACCCTAAAATCATCACGCAGGACAACCGCACCTCAACGCTGTTTGTCGGCACGAACGTTCCATTCATTGGATCCCAGGTTACAAGCACAACCACCATCATCTCTTCTTCCTCCAACATTGAATACCGCGATGTCGGCTTTAACCTCACCATTACACCGACTATTGGCAACAGCAATATCGTCACGTTAGATATCAGCAGCGACATTAGCCAAATCATCTCCAATCCAACGATTGGAGTCAACGGGGTAAGCACAGGTAATAATGGTAATGTTCAAGGAATCGAATCGAGCCATACCACGATGGCCACCCGTGTACATGTTCCCGACCAACATTTCGTGGTCCTCAGCGGCATGATCCAAGACACAAAAACCCGCTATCGATCTGCGATCCCATGCCTCGGCGGCCTGCCTGTGATCGGAGCGATTTTCTCCGAAAATGACAGAAATGATACCAAAAATAATTTGATTATTTTCATGCGCCCTCAAATCATCAATACCTACGACGATTATAAGAAAATCACCGATGACCAAGAGTGCCTCTACAAAGAGCAAGCCGTCTTGCCTGTTCTCAAAGAAGAATTTGATGCCGGCCTCGACATCGTCAAAAAACCCGAAGACGAATAACGCAAAACACGGTAAAATCAAGATCCCCTTTTGGAGTGCATCTTGAAGAAGTTACTTCTATCCTCTCTTCTCGTCCTGACCAGCTGCTTCCGTGTCGGCAATGAGTTAGAGCCGCAGCTCAATCACGCCGTTCAAGACCGTTATCTCAAAAGTCTTCCTTCCCCCTTTCCTCCTCTGAGTGAAAGAGAAGCTGCCACCGATTGGGGACGCGAAGACCGGATTGCCCTTGGCTTCGCGCATGAGCTCGACCTCTATCAAGCCATTAATGGATTTAAGCGGTCATCGTTCTTGCTTCCTCCTGATCAGCATGAGCGGAAGCTCCAACTCGAATACGACACCATGCTCTGCTACTATTATGGAGGGAAATATCCCGAAACGATCTACACGTTTAACAATGGGCCGCTCCGCGCCTCTCATCCTTCATTCACCCCGTATCAAGATCTTCTTGTCATGCTCTATGACTCTTACCTCAAAACCGAAGAGCCTGACAGCGCAGATAAAATCATGAATTATATGCAAAACGCCTACCCCGAGACGGCGCAGAAACTTGCCCTTTCCACCCTTTTATTGAAGGGCGACATCCCCGCTCTAGAAGCGGAAGCTCCCGCGCATCCAGAAATCCAAGCTCTGATGAACCAATACCAGCTCGAGAAAAAATCGACTCGCACAGCTCAACTCTGGAACGCCTTTATTCCTGGAGCCGGCTATCTCTATGTCGGGCAAACACAATCTGCCATTACCGCCTTCCTCCTTAATGGCGTTTTTATCTGGGCCTCTTGCTACTTCTTCTCCCATGGCAACACCGCTGCAGGGATTATTTTTACCAGCGTCGAAGCCGGATGGTACTTCGGCGGCATCTATGGAGCCGGACAAGAAGCTAAATTTTACAACGAACGCGTCTATGAAAGACTCGCGAGCCCGATGATGAATGAACACCGTTACTTTCCCATCTTGATGCTACATTATGGTTTTTAAAATTCTTAAGATCATTGTACTGATACTTCCCCTCTCTCTTTTTTCGATTCCCGGCTACTATGAGCCGTGGGGAAAAGACGCCGACCTCAAGTTTGCACCGCCACCCTCGCAGCAAGATGTTCCTCTTTCTGCCATGGCGCAAGGGATGGAAAAGCTCATTTGGTTTCATCAGAATGTCATCTCAACAGTCGACGGACCTCGAAGCCATTACAAACCCTCCAGCTCCAATTATATGCTCCAAGCCATCCGTAAACATGGCTTTATCAAAGGCTATGTCATGGGCTGCGATAGGTTGCTCCGTGAAAATAACGACCCATGGATCTACCGCACCGCCATTATCGATAATAAGACGTGGAAAATTGATCCTCCTCCTTGAGAGAATTAGATAAAAAAGTTAGTATATTTGCCGAGGTTGATTATGAAAAAACTCCTGAGTCTTGCTTTTTTGACAACTCTTTTGCATGCCGATCAAGGAATACCCGATCCATCGCAACCCCCAACTCCAGAAATACAGCCCGCAGAATATGTGCCTGACCCGATACCTCCTTCAGATCCGGACATGTCAGATCCAGGCATGGCCGATTGCGCGCCTGCACCCACACCGACTCCTCCAGTAGAACAGGTGCAAACCGAACCCGTCATTTGCGATCCATCTGACAATTACGGCTCTTTCATCCTCAATGAGTTCAAAATGGGATATTTCAGATTCGGCGACAAAGCCATGCGCCATATCTATGACAAAGGGATTCTAGATATTCAGCTCACATCTTCTTTCTGCTTCTGGAAACCGCTCTATGCGTATGTTGCCTTTGAATACATCAGCGCGCACGGCAGGATGCTAGGCGACCATAAAAAAACGTTTGTTCAAATCGTACCGATCAGCTTGGGAATCCAATACATCCAGCCCATTACCTATGATTTAAAATACTACCTCACTGCAGGACCGCGGATTTATTATTTCCATCAACGAAATCATTCCCCAGGCATTCCTGCCTCTGTGAACAAATGGGGATGCGGAGGATTTATCAATACCGGATTTATCTATTATCTCTCAGAACACATCACCGTCGATTTCTTCGGAGAATATTCGTATAAGCGCATGCATTTTGCTACCGATAGTAAACATGTCAAAGGAATCAGTGTACAGATTGGCGGGATGACGCTGGGCGCCGGTATCGGTTATTTCTGGTGAACTGCAGATTCTTAGAGGATGTTTAACATTGTCTTCACTTGACGGGAGCAAATCTACCAAAAAGGGTTTTAAAAGTCATAATCTTCTATCTTGTAACACAATTAAATTCTTCTTCAAATTGCCCAATCGTTTTTAGAATTAATTCCCATGAGGGAATCTCTCTGAAAAGCATGGGCTCCATCTGTAGGTAATCTCTTTGAAGTTCCTTCAAAACATGAGAAGGTGGAATAAGTTTTAAAGTTCCTCTCCTGGCAGTGCCATAGTTTGCCCAACCTGATGCAAAATAAATGCTTTTGTGATTGGCTACTCTTTCAAGTAAGAATGACTCTTCAAGGGCTTTTTCCTTTATCGGAGAATTGAGTAATCGGAAAAAATCGTAGAAATGTCTGGAAAAGCGTGAAGGAATTTTTTTATCTGCAGGTAAATGAACATATTGATGCAGGATAGTCGCCTTCTCCCAAAACGTTCTTTCAACATTCAGTACACGAATCTTGGTTTCCATCTCGTGGATTTTTTTCCTTAAAGCTTCTTTCGTATAGCTATGAATGATATGGTCGCTGACAGGCCAATGTTCTGATCTTGCACCAATCTCTATTTTCACAATAGGTCGGATGTAGTCCGCGCTTGATTTCTTGCTTTGGTATTCAAATAATAACGTTTGGGAATCAGGATCATCTGAATCTGAAAAGAGTTGCCATCCCTTGTTGGTTCCAAGCTTTGCGCTGATCTCGATCGTTAGTTGATGTAACATGTCATTTTGTACATAGGTAGCACAAGCTTGGGAGAGATTTTCAATAATGAGATTTTGTTTCTTCTTGGAGGATGCGTTTTCGGGATTGTTGGGAATTCCAAAACCAAAAAACTCTCGTTCAATGGAGAGATCAATATCTTCGGAAAAACGATCAATCAATCTGTATACTTTTGAAAGAGAAGTGCCTCCTTTAAAAGTAAGATAAGGTCTCACTTTTTCTAATGAAAACAATCTTCCTAAAATCCATACAACCCAAAAGTCTTTTTCGATTATTTCGAAAGGCATGTTTTGGATATCAGCAGCTGTTCGAAAGAAAAGCTCTCGCTCATCTTGAGGTAAAAGATGGATTTCATTCATAGCTTAAGCTCCATTATTTCAAAAACAACGGCTCGTATCCAGGCTGGAGCGAATTTCATGTTCTTTTTAATTTCCTCTTTAGTGGAGTCTTCGAGGAATTTTGCGATTTGTAGGAGTGCTTTTTGATCGATATGATCTTTTCCTAAATTTTTCAACGCTTGGATCAAAAGACCTTCCCTAGTTCCCGCAGAAAGCATGTTTTTCTTTGTCGTTTTTTTGAAGATTATTTCTTGATTACCAATTTTGACTTTTTTGGAAGCAGCTTCAGTTAGAAATATAATTCGACCAGGAACTTGTGTGGAAAGACCAACTAAATTCGCTGCATGGGCACCTGCGGGTTGAATTAACACCCCGTCTTTTTCTGCAATCGCCTTTGCCACTTCATTTAAATCGGGAGGAATAACACCTAGCGTACCGTGTTTCTTAGGATAATCATAAAGACCTCTAGCAAGTCTTCGTATGAATTTTTGTTTTTCAAGTTGTGATAATGCTTTCCTAATAGAGGCATCACTTCCGAGGTCTGAAAAGTGCATTGGCGTAAAACACCAACCGGGGCTATGTTCGATGATTCTATTTTTTATTGTCGCTTCGACACTATGACGCATTTGGGACTAGCCTCTGTTTTTCACAAAAACTACCATATTTTTGTGAAATTAGCAATAAAAAAATCGTAGATTTCACAAAAACTGATTATTTTTTGTGAAAAATGCTTGTTGCCAATTGGCCACATGTTGTTGTCTAAATGGGTAGAGTTTTATCCAGCCTAGTGCGTAAAAATTTTTTTTTGGGGGGGGGGCCTAAACATATAGTGCTCGGAAAGATGCGAAGCACAGGTAGGTGGGATACAAGGAGCCGCCAAAGGTAGGTCCCAGAAGCAGACGACCCCTCTCAGCCGGTCGGCGATGCAGTAGACCGCCTGGCCTCCGCAAATAGCTTTCAGCGCTACATGTTTGGGACTACCTGAAATTAGGATAGGTTCTTGAGTCTCTCTTCTCTTTTCCGATCACGTAGGACGAATTGAAGAGGATTGCCCGTGAATTTGTAGACTTCGCGGAATTTAGTGACAAGATACCGTTTGTATGTTTCGAGCATCAGTTTCGGATAGTTAACAAAGAGCACAAATGTCGGCGGCTGGGTTTCGACATGCGCCATGTAATAGATTCTCAGACGTTTCCCTTGAATCATCGGAGGATGGTATGTCTGGATCGCCTTCTCCACAAACTTATTGAGCTGGCCTGTGGAGATTCGCATCTCTTGATATTTGCGAACTTCAATGATTTCTTTGATGATCTTCGAAACGTTTCTTCCTGTGATTGCGGAGATGAATAATACAGGACAGTGACTTAAGAATGCCGTGTCATAGCGGAGCGATTTTAAACAATGCTCCATCCGATATCCTTCGACAAGGTCCCACTTATTGAAGATCAAAATACACGCTTTGCCTGCCTGTTCGATCATGCTCGCAATTCTCTTATCGTGCGTTGTCATCCCTTCTTTGGCATCTAAGATCAGTACGCAGATATCAGCGCGCTCAATGGCTCTTTCGGTGCGGATCGCGGCAAATTTTTCTACTGCATCGTGCTCAGCCCGCTTGCGTCGGATCCCGGCCGTATCGATTAAAGTCAGCTTTGTTCCTTCGATGGTCACATGAGCATCGATCGCATCGCGTGTGGTTCCCGCAACCGGGCTCACAACAGAGCGCTCTTCGGAAAGGAGATGATTGAGAAGTGTCGATTTTCCGACATTCGGGCGGCCGACAATGGCGACCTTGATCGATCCATCCTCCACTAGTTCATCTGGATCATCAAACGAAAAACCTTCAAACGCCATCTCTAAAAGCTCAGCAATCTGAAAACCATGCGTTGCTGAAATCGGCAGCACGTTCTCGATCCCCAATCGGTAGAAATCATACGCACTGTCTTTCTGATGATAATCGTCGACTTTGTTGACCGCTAAACAGACCGGTTTGTTCGAGCGGAGTAAGAATTGAGCGACATGTTCATCAGCCGGAGTGACTCCGACTTGACCATCAACGACCATCACAATGGTATCAGCCTCTTCAATTGCCACTTCGGCTTGACGCTGGATTCCTTCCTGAAATGGAATATCGGGATTGGCTGCAATTCCACCCGTATCGATGATATCAATTGGACGCCCGAAGAAATCGGCTTTGCCATAAATACGGTCGCGCGTCGTTCCTTCTTCATCATCAACGATGGAAATGCGCGCGCCGCAGAGGCGGTTAAAAAGAGCTGATTTTCCCACATTGGGACGGCCGACAAGGGCCAGCTTAAACTTCTTCATAATGGAAGGAAAGTTTACTCGCTTTCCCCATATAAAGAAATGGGATAAAAAAGGTGTGTAAGATTATTAACAACTTGCACCCTTTCACCTTAACTCTTTGATTATTATGTTGATATGTCGTAATTTGTCAGCTATTTAATTGTTAACTAAAATTATTGAATATAAAATTTAAAAAATCATTACACGTATTATCAAATAATTGTACCTGCCGACTGTTACCCTCTGAATATCAGCAGATTCTGACTTATATGCACGCAACTTGTTAAATACAAGCTACTTATATAGACACCACTTAAAAACCAACAACTTAACGCAACCAACTTAAATTAAAAAACATTTTAATTAAATTAAGTAATTTTATATAATTATATAAATAATTAATTAAGGATAATAAATTATGTCAATATCAACTGTTTTACAACCGTCCAGCTGTCCCCTTGCAACTTTTAATGTTCCAACGGTTTCAAGATGGAATATTTTTACTAGAACCGTTGGGGACATATTAACAAATCATTTTTTTACACCCGGATCCGTTGCAATCGGAGCCGTTGCAATCGTAGCCATTCCAATCGGAGCTGTTGCAATCGGAGCCTTTTCAGTCGTAGCCGCTACGGCCATTGCTTGCGCCAAAGTTCAGACAATCTACTCGGCAGAAGAGTTTAAAGCTTTGCTACAGCAAAAACATCTATTCCCACCCAATTGTACAGTGATAGGCGATTTAGACCTTAGCAACTGCAATTGGATCACCTCGCTCCCGGAGGGATTAACTATTAGAGGTAGCGTAAGTCTTTACCGTTGCCAACAGTTCACATCGCTCCCAAAGGGATTGACTGTTGAAGGCAATCTAACCCTTTGCCATACAAGACTCTCATCGATCCCGGATGGGTTAACCGTTCACCGCGATCTAAATCTTTCTGGTTGCACACAACTCACATCGCTCCCGGACGGGTTAATCGTTCACGGCTGGCTAAATCTTAATGATTGCACAAGACTCACATCGCTCCCAAAGGGATTAACTGTTAAAGACGAACTAAGGCTTTCTGGTTGCACAGGACTCACCTCGCTCCCTGAGGGATTAACAGTTAAAGGCTATCTAGACCTTGGCCGTTGCACCGGACTCACCTCGCTCCCGCAGGGATTAATAGTTCAAGAAGGTCTAAGCCTTTCCGGTTGCACAGGACTCATCTCACTCCCGGAGGGATTAACCGTTCAAGGCAATCTAAACCTTTCCGGTTGCACAGGACTCACCTCACTCCCGGAGGGATTAACCGTTCAAGGCAATCTACACCTTTCCGGTTGCACAGGGCTTACCTCGCTCCCAAGCTGGATTACAACGTTAGGTCTGCGAGCTGATGGAAGAACACGAGAAATCAATCTAGACAACACAGGTCTTTCCGAAGCCCTCCTTACTAGACTGCGTGAAACACCCGCTCCTGGTATCCAATTCTACTTTTCTAACGCAGCCTCGGTGTCGGCTCAAATCTTCCCAAATCTAGATGCTGCTCTGACATTTTGGGTAAAGGCAACGAATGATGCAGCTCTTGTCAACCCGCCTATTACCATAGACTCAGATGAGGCTCTTGAAAACGTCCTTCGCTTCCTTAGCCGTCTGACCGAAACAGCCGAGTATAAAAATCCCCAAGCAAGGCCCGTGCTGGCTCAGCGAATCATCGAGGCTTTTAAGCTGATGGCAGAGGACGAGTCTATCAAAGGTAGAGCTTTTGAGATTATTCACGAAGGGCTTACCACTTGCGATGACCGGATTATCTCTGCATTAGAAGAGATCGAGTTAATGGCGCTCTTGCACCGGATTGAGAATACGCCTCATTCAGAAATTGAGCTCAGAGAATTAGGAAAAAGATTCCTGCTTTTAGAGATGGTGAATGAAAAAGCAAGAGCCCATCTAAACACCCTGACATGGGTAGATGAGATCGAGGTCTATCTGGCCTTCCAAATCGGACTTGCCGAAAGATTTAACCTTCCTGTGAAAACGAGAAACATGATTTTTAGAGGGTGTGCTCAAGTAACGGATGCACAGATCAAACAAGCCGGAGATGCAGTGGTCAGAGAATGCACCGAAGAGAAGTTAAATGCCTTCTTGAAGAATTGGGGGCCATGGATAGCCTATCAAAGGAAAAACGGACCTGTTCCGGCCTATGAAGATTTGCCTGCTATAAGTCGAAAATTGGAGAAAGGTGAGGTATGCCCAATTACCCAGGATATTCCTGAGAAACCTGTTCTCTGTGGTAACGCCGTGTATGATTACGACATGCTTATACACTGTTATCGCACAAGCGGAATAAATCCTGTAGATCGATCTGAAATAGATCTGAAGACGCTAAAGCGTGTCGTGCCTTCGAAAGAGTGATGAGAAAAAGAATCATTCAGTGTAGTTATCCATCAGCCTTAGCAGTTCAAGTAGATCTTCGCGTGAGAGGACTTTGACTTGGGTCTCTTCATCAAACCCGATGACTTGCTCCATTAGACCGAGTTTTTTTTCAATGAGAACATGGATATGTTCTTCGATCGTGCCTCTCGTGATCATTTTGAAAACCTGAACACCGCGGCTCTGCCCCATCCGGTGAACACGGTCGGTCGCTTGGTTTTCTTTGGCAGGATTCCACCACCGGTCGTAGTGAATGACGACTGAGGCAGAAATGAGATCAATACCGACGCCGGCAGCCTGGAGTGATCCAATAAAAACTTCGCATCTCGGGTCGTCCCGAAATCTCTCCACCTGTTCTTTTCGGTCGCGGGTAGAGCCTCTAATCCCCGCGAACCCGATATGATGCTCTTCCAGATGGTTCTCGATAATGTCAAGCATGCCTAAGTATTGAGAGAACACCACGAGCTTTTGACCGCTCTCTCGCGTCTCATTGAGCAGCTCGACAAAAAGATCCCATTTTCCTGACGTGTATTGTTTATAGCTGTCGACCTCATTTTTGAAGAGGGCAGGATGATCGCAGATCTGTTTCAGTTTCGTCAAAAGAGCAAAGACATGCAGATAGGGGGTGGGCTTGGATTCATCTTGCAATTCCCTAAAGAGTTGATCTTTCGAAGCCTGGTAGACTTCTCCGTAAAGTTTTTTTTGTTCTTCCGACAGCGGTGCATAGGCAAGAGTCTCCGTTTTCTCCGGAAGCTCCAAAAGCACTTCTGATTTCTTCCGACGGAGGACAAACGGCCGAATAAAGCGGGCTAGTAAAAATCGTTTCTCATAGTCGTTTTGTTTTTCGATTGGCGTGACAAAGAGCTCTTTGTAGAGCGTCTCCGTTGGCATGTAATCGGGAAGAACAATGTCGAAAAGCGATTTCAGCTCGAGCAGATTATTCTCGATTGGCGTACCTGTGAGACCCACACGAACCTTTGCATCGATCAACGTTAATGCCTTATGGGTTTGCGAAGAGGGATTTTTAGCGATCTGGATTTCATCGAAGATTGCAATATCAAAGGGGATTTCAGAAAGCGGGCTCTTTTCACTTCGCAGTGTCCCATACGATGTGAGGAGAAGATCGTACCGCTGATTGAAATCGACCAGCCTCCGCTGCGCTCCGTAATAGACATAGACACGCAGGCTCGGCAAAAATCGTTTCAAGAGCTCTTCCCAGTGAAAGATCACTGACGTCGGACATACCACGAGAAACTTACCCGCTGGACCAGTATTCAATTTGGCATTGGAAGCAGCGGCCAGTAGCGCCATTGCTTGGTGCGTCTTTCCAAGCCCCATCTCATCGCATAGCAGTCCAGAAAGTCCTTGTGCATACAAAAACCAGAGCCATTTTAATCCTGCCTCTTGGTAACCTCGGAGTTCACTCTTTAGCCCCGTGAGATCAAACGGGATTGCAGGCTCAAAATTCTTAAACTCGTTCCAGTTCTTTGAGCTCACCGGATCTTCCGGCTCTTTGATCTCTTCAAAAACAAATAGTTTGATCCATTCTAATGTCGTCAGCCGGATCTGTTTTCTATTTTTCGACCACCGCTTCTTGGGAATCCCTCGGAGCCAGTTGTAGCGCGGTGATTTTAAGAGGATAAGTCCTGCAGTCGAAAACAGATGCCGTTTGTTTTCATTCAATGCTTCCCAGATCGACATTACGTCGATCGATCCGATATTGCTTTCGTATTCTAGATCGAGCAGCCAAGAGCCGTCCGGCTCTCGATTAAACGAATTGATCTTCAAAAAGAGCTCGTGAGGTTTTTTTAAGCGGGGATCAATCTCTGTAATCGAGGGTTGAAGAGTATCGATCTCATACGCCACGAAATACGGCTCGGCGCTCTCTTCAATCGTGACTTCCTTGGCAAAAGGGAGCCTCAGTTCTCCAGGCACTTCATGAAACCCCTCCCCTTCAACATAGGTAAAGTTTTCAAAGATCTCGATTTTCTTGTTTTGATAGGCGGGCAAATAGGTGTAATGAGGGCGGACAATAATTCTTCCTTCCTCATTCAAAAGCAGATGCAGCCCTGAAGACTGCAGCGGCGACTGCGCCGCAAAAAAGCCGCTCACGTTTTCGAGGTCGTCTAGGTGTCCTCGGATAAACTCGGCAATTTCTTTCCGAGGAATTTTCAGTCCGGCGGCAATACCTTGTCCAGACCGCCTTGCCATTTTGGAATAAAATCCCCTCCCTTTCACATAGATCCACTCATTGAAGTCGATCACTTCTTCGGCTTCTTCCGTCAAATCGAGCCCAGATTCAAAACAGAGCTCTTCTTTGGTCAGTGTATAGATGAGCCGTGATTCAATTGTGATCACATGTGTTTGAAATCCTCCATAGGCATGGAGCCAGTGCCGGTGCTGCGTCACAAAATCGGCCACCTCTTCTTTTGGGATCACTTTCTCCGTCTCTTCGAACAGCATATCTTCCAAAAGAAAAAATCCTTTGTCCGATAAAAAGACCCACGAGCCATATCTGGCTGAGCTCGGCCGCTGCAGATCTCCCTTATCAAAAACATAACAGACAAGATGCAGCGCTTGATCTGCATCAAAAAAGAGATGGTACTTGGCCCGGACAGGATTTAAATGGAGTTTAGATCCGACAAGATGCGTTTCAACCAAATGCTGGTGTCGGTGCAAAAACTCCCCGATCTGCGAGGCATAGATCACCTTCTCGTTCAGCAGAGGATCGAGTTTAGATGGGTAAAATCCTTTATCCGGAACAAAGCTCCATTCCCCTACGGGATAGACCTTCACAGGTTTTTCTTCTTTTTCCGTTTCGATGATATCGAGATTGAAAACTTTTCTCAAAGGATCGTAAAAAATCCTCCGGATCTGTTCATTAGAAAATTCAAATGTCTTGAGCGGAGCATCGACGTGCGCCAGCGCTGGAATAATCTGCGGCCAATTGGCCTCTGTAATGAAAAAGCTGCACTCCATGTCGTCAAAATGGACGGTCATCTCTTTCGGCAACGGTGCTTTATCATAGTTGAAAGAGATCTTATATTTTTTCCCAGCATCTTGCTGAATCATCCACCACTTGGCGAGATCCGACCAAAACGAAAGCTCATAGCTGAGCATGTGGCTGGGCCTGCCTTCTTTCCACATTTGGAGCTCTTCTGGCGAAATATTGGAAAATTTCAACGACGTCTCTTCCGTTTCCATCTTCCTGTTGACGATGATCTCTTTAAGCTTTTCTTTCCCTTTGGCACTGATAGCTTTTAATGAAAACAACTTCTTCTTCGTTGTAGAAAACGCTTGGAACTGCGTCTGGAGAGTTCCTTTCAAACAGTTCGTTTCATATCCATGTCGCCGTGCTGCCATCTGGCAAAGATGCGTCCACAGCGAATCCCTAAACCTCACATGGAGCGGCTCTTCATGACCGCAGAAGATCTTGATCCAAGCGGCAACTTGATGCGGACACGACCCGCCCTGTTCTGCTTGCTCGCACGTGCAAAAGTGGTCTTTTAAATTCCCTTCATCGGTAACCTGTAGAAAAGGCCAAAAGAGTTCTTTGCCGGCTCTCCTGGCAGAGCCCTGGACAGAGACCTGATACGTCCCTTCCGAAAAAAGAATATCTGAGACTTTTCCCTGGTCTGCAAGCTTTTGTCCCTCTTGAAGATCTTCAGGTGAAAAAGTTGTCCGCGGCATAATATAGACCTTTGGTATAGAGAATGCCGTACCCATAGGAAGAATGCAAGAGGCTCTTTGAGCCTTGGCCAATCTTGCCATTCAAAAAATTGATTTATATTAAACAAAAATTTTAGAAATTTATTGAGATCGGTTCATAAGTAATTGACCCATGGAAGACAAATGTCGCCCGTCCTCTGAGCTTGACGGTCTTGGGCGTCACCTCGACAAACAACTCTTCGCGTGATGCTGGAACAATACAAATCGGATTCTTCAGCTGATATTTTTTCATTGCCGCCACAGCAACCGCTGCAGCTCCCGTCCCGCACGCCAGTGTCTCTTCTTCAACACCGCGCTCATAGGTCCGCATGTAGACCTTGTCTCCTTTGATTTGTGCGAAATTCACATTAGCGCCCTGCGGAGCAAACGCCTTATGAAATCTCAGCTTCGAAGCCACTGATTGAAAATCAGGAATCGCCAAATCTTTGACGAAAGCCACCGCATGCGGAACGCCCGTGTGGACCAGTTGGAGAGAAAACGGATCGATTGGAAAATGGTCATGCGCCCAGATATAGGCTCCGAGATCAACCGTGATCTGATCGCTTTCCCACGAACAGTGAACAATCCTTTCGTACGTTTCAATCGTCAGATTTGAATGCGGATGGCCCAGCTGCCGGATAAAATCGACCAAACATCTTAATCCATTGCCGCACTGAGCCGCTTCTTTTCCGTCGGCATTGAAAATCCGCATCCGAAAGTCGGCTTCTTTCGACAGCTGCAATAAGATCACACCATCGGCTCCTACACCCAACCGATGCTCGCACAGATGTTCAATAAATTTTTGATCTTCAATCGGAAACTTCAAATTCCTGTCATCAAAGATGACGAAGTCATTTCCCGCACCGTGGTATTTGGCAAAAGGCAGCTGCATGCCCCCCATCGTAACAACCCCTAACGTTATTAATCTATTGCGAATTAGAGAAGATGAGGCATAGAATCTCTCTCTACAAAGTTTTACAGGGATCTTTTTATGGCAGCAACGGTTTATCTTCGGCCTCCGATCAAAGTTGAGAACAACCATAGCGATACTAAACCTAACTATGCACTCTATTTAGGCTGGTCTGTTTCTCTAGGCATCCTCTCCTATTATGCCCCTAAAATATTTCTCGGAGTTTCAGTTGTAAATTTTGCCTACCAAGTCTACTGTTTCAATCGGGCTGTTCAGACAGGCAACTATATGCCCTATCAAATCCACAAGTGGACCATCACTGCATGCCTGATCACGTGGAGCATTGGGACTGTCTTTGTGTTTAAGTCTTTCCCTTTCTTTTGGTCCGCCATCAAATGTATCGGCCTCAAAGAAATCGGCAATTTGCATTTAATCCCTACCATCATTCATTTTGCCAAAGGGTTTTTTATGCTGGTGATCGCTATGGGATTGTCCCCATTCCACCACACTGCTAGAAATCTTGCCTGCCAACATCGTTGGATCGAGATGGAAGATTATGTCACAAACTATCCTGTGGAAGTGAAACGAGCAATTATGTTTTCCTATTGGAGACAAATTAAGTTTTATATTGCTGCTTTTCTGCCAGAATCAACACTTGCAAAACGACTATCGCGAGATGATTTTTCTTTGAGTCAATTCCAGTCTGTCGAAAATAAGCTCTCTATTCTACGCAGTTATTTTAACAGCCGCTCAAAAATATCTGCGCAAATCTATGCAGTGCATAGAGCGCTAGACACGTCAGCAGAGCAGCAGAGCTGACGATTCGCGTACCAGAATTTCGCTGGCAATCCACAGAAATCTTATTGTCTCAAG
>Ga0207686_10000049_pt1 | contig 115396 bp, 95 predicted proteins | sample KBSM24metaG_FD_184396 | JGI IMG/M metagenome (GOLD analysis project Ga0207686, IMG submission 184396) | Miscanthus rhizosphere microbial communities from Kellogg Biological Station, Michigan, USA - KBS M2-4 metaG (SPAdes) (version 2) | ecosystem: Host-associated > Plants > Roots > Rhizosphere... | reverse complement strand
CATCACCCGCAGCGCCCGGACGATGCTTTGAGCAATCTCGTCCTGGATCGCGAACACGTCCTCCATTTCGCGATCGAAGCGGTCCGACCAGAGGTGGTAGCCGTCCGCCACGTTGATGAGCTGCGCGGTGATCCGGAGCTTGGTGCCGGCCTTCCGCACGCTGCCCTCGAGTACGGTGCTCACACCGAGTTGCTCGCCGACCTTGCGGATATCCTGGTTCTGGCCCTTGAACGCGAAGGCGGAGGAGCGCGAGGCGACCTGCAGCGCCTGAATCTTGGTCAGGGCGTTGATGATCTCCTCGGCCATCCCCTCGCAGAAGTATTCCTGGTCCCGTCCCGAGCTCATGTCCGCGAAGGGGAGAACGGCGATCGACTTGGCGGCAGCGGCGGGTTGGGGCACTACCGTCGTCGGCTGGTGACCGGGAGGAGTGGATCCGTGAATCGCGAGGGCCTGCCCGAACTGGGCGGCGGTCGCGTATCGCTCGGCCGGCACCCTGGCGAGGGACCTCGACACCGCCGTGTCCACCACTTCGGGGATGTTGGAACGAGCGGCGCGGATCGAAGGGGGGGCCTCGGTGAAGCGCTTGGTGATGATGGCCTGAGCAGTAGAACCGGTGAACGGCGCCGAGCCGGACAGCATCTCGTAGACCATGCAGCCGAGACTGTAGACGTCGCTCCGGCCATCGAGTTCCGCCTCACCCGCAGCCTGCTCCGGGCTCATGTACGCCGGCGTGCCGACCGCACTGCCGGTCTGGGTGAGATTGTCGTTGGCCGCAGCTGTCACTGCTTTTGCGATACCGAAGTCGGTGACCAGCGCCTCACCCTCGTGCAACATGACGTTTTCGGGCTTGATGTCCCGGTGCACGACGCCCTGGCGGTGGGCGTAGTCGAGCGCGGCGGCGACATCCCGCGCGATATCCAGAGCGTCGTCCAGCGCCAATCGCTTGTCCCGGATCAGCCGCTGGCGCAGCGATTCCCCATCGACGTACGGCATGACGTAGTAGAGCAGGTCCCCGGCCTGCCCCGAATCGTGGAGCGGGACGATATGAGGATGGTTAAGCCTCGCGGCGACCTTGATCTCGCGGAGGAAGCGTTCGGGACCGAGGCTCGCCGCAAGCTCGGGGTGCAGAACCTTCAGGGCGACCTGGCGATCGTGCTTGAGATCCTGCGCCAGAAACACGGTGGCCATGCCGCCCCGTCCCACCTCGCGCTCTATGCCGTATCGGTCGGCAAGCGATGGTTGGAGTCTGGAGCGAAGGTCAGCCATTGAAGGAATTGCAGGAATGCGGCACGCCGATTCTCAGAAGAGAGGGCATGAAGGATACCGATGGCCGGACAGCGCCGCTAGCCGCCTTCCCGAGCCTTGGCGGAAAGGACGCTGGGGCACGAAATCGACCCGATTGTCAGCCCGCGACGCGGGCCTTTTTTGAAGCGGAGTGCCAGCGTTGAGGACCGGAAATCCGCGGCGCCGGCTCGGCGAGCAGCCGGTCGATTCCGGCGGGCGGCAGCGGCGGCGCAAAGAAGTAGCCTTGCCCCATCTCGCATCCTAGCTCGATGAGCGCTTCGCATTGCTCGACGCTTTCGACCCCCTCCGCCACGGTCTTCAAATTGAGCGTCTCCCCCAGCCCGATGATGGCCCGCGCGAGCGCCGACTTGTCCACGCCAGCCCCGACGTCCTCGACGAACGGCCGGGCGATCTTGATCATGTCGATGGGGAAGCGCTGCAGATAGCCCAGCGACGAATAGCCAGTCCCGAAGTCGTCGATGGCGAGTTGCACCCCAAGTCCCTTGAGCTCCCGCAGCCGGGCCAGCACCTGGCCGGTCTGCTGCATCAACACGCTCTCGGTGATTTCCAGTACGACGGCATCGGGCTCCACCCGGGTATCGGCCAGCGCCTGGCGGGTCTCGCTCACGATATCAAGCTCGTGAAGCTGACGGCCAGAAACGTTCACCGCCATGGTCAGTGACAGCTCGGGATACATCGCGCGCCACAGCTCGACCTGACGGCAGGCCTCGCGCAGGACCCAGCGCCCCAGCCGTACGATGAGTCCGGTTTCCTCGGCGAGCGGCACGAAATGCTGGGGCAAGAGGTGCCCGAACTGGGGATGTTCCCAGCGCAGCAGGGCCTCCACGCCATGAATCTTTCCGCTCTTGAGGTTGAAGATCGGCTGGTAGACCAGGGTCAGCTCTTCCCGCTCGATCGCGCTGCGCAGCGCGGCTTCCATCTCAAGCCGCTGCTTGAGGTCGTGATACATCTGCGACTGGTAGGTCTCGCAGCGGCCCTTGCCCTTCCGCTTCGCGGTATACATCGCCATGTCGGCATTGCGGAGCAGGTCGTCCGCGGTTTCGTCGTCGCTGGCCGAGGCGATGCCGATGCTGGCGCTCACGCTCACTTCGTTGCCGCTCAGACTGAAAGGACGGGCCATCGCCTCCACCAGCCGGGCCACGAGGAATCCGGGGCCTTCGGGTGCGCCGCCGTCCTCCAGCAGAATGGCAAATTCGTCGCCGCCCAGCCGGGCTACCGTGTCGGCTGCCCGAACGCACGCTTGAAGCCGCTCGGAGGCGGCGACGAGCAGGCGGTCACCCTCCGCGTGCCCGAGGCTATCGTTGACTTTCTTGAAGTCATCCAGGTCCAGGAACAGCACGCTGATCGCATTGCGCTGCCGCATGCGCAGCTGCAGCGCGTGACTCACCCGGTCGCGGAAGAGCGCGCGGTTGGCCAGGCCGGTCAGCGGGTCGTGGAACGCCTGGTGCATCAGCTCCTTCTCAAGCCGCTTGCGTTCGCTCACGTCCCGGGTGTTGAGCACCACCCCGCGAACGGTCGGATCCTCGAGCAGGTTGGTCGCGATGGTCTCCGCATTCAACAAGGAGCCGTCGAGCTGCCGGAACCGCCATTCGACCGGCTGGGTGACGCCCGGATTGCTAACCGCATCGCTCAGGAAGGTGCGCGCCCGTTCCTGGTCATCAGCGTGCAGAAGGTCGATGACGGTGCGGCCCAGGAGCGGCCCCGCATCGTACCGAAGCACCCGGGTCACGGAGGGGCTGACGAACCGGATGGTGAGGTCCGGCTTGATGACCATGATCACGTCGGACGAGTGCTGCACCAGGGAACGGAAGCGGGCTTCGTTCTGCCGCGCGGCGTTCTCCGCAAGGAGGCGTACGTTCTGCCGCACCGCCATCAGCTGGCGCCCCACCACCAGGACCGTCATCAGCACGGCACCGACGGCGATGCCGCTGATCGGATCGGTCCACGGCTCGAGCGCAGCGGTGAGCAGCAGGCCGTAGGTGGACGCGACCGCGAGGTAGGGCAGCGGAGTGATCGGCTGAACCCGCGGGCGATGCGCCGCCATGGTCGAACTGCGCGGAACCGGACTTCGCCAATAGAGTTCGCCGCTCGAGATGAGCATCAGGTAGAGCAGCAGGTAGACCGCGTCGGTCCAGGCCGCGCTCCGTTCGCCGGTCTGGAGCAGCACCAGGTCGAAGGTCAGATCCGCCACGATTCCGACGGTGATGCCGATGACCAGGAGGTGGAAGGCGAGGCGATTCCCGTCGAGCGGGCCGCGCAGCATCACCGTCGCGATGCCGAGCAGCAGCAGCAGATTGGCCAGCGGGTAGGCGAATGCGAGGACGGTGAGGACGATTCCGTTTCCAGCCGTTGCACCCGCCGCGGTGGTAGGCCGGATCGTGTAGTACCAGATGACGACCGCTCCACCGACCAGCACCATGGCGGCGTCCAGCACAAACTTCCAGCGCTCCACCCGAATACGCCGCGCGAGCGGGAACGAGAGCAGCGCGGCCAGCATCAGGAACGAATCGGAGAGATAGAACGCGTCTGCCCAGCTGACCGGCGGGTTCTCGCCGAGCGCGGTGAGATAGTAGACCGAGATGCTGTTGCCGATGAGGACTGTCAGCGCTCCCAGCGCCAGCAGTCTGAGCGCCTGTCGCACCGCCGGGTCGAGAGCCTGATTGCGGGAGGCCACCGCGTTCAGAATCACGACCGTCAGGTTGAGCGGCATGAACGCGACGTTGCCCAACAGGTCCCGCAGCTCGGTAGATCCCCACCCCGCCCGTTCGAAGACCAGGTAGAACAGCATGTAGACGGCGGCCAGACCGGTAAGCGTGCCGACCGGAAGCCTTGAGGCTTTCCGACTCAGATTGCTAAGCACACCAACCTTCCCGTCGACGTTAGACAAGGCGTCTCCGCAGAGTATAACTCGTTGTCAGATAACAAGATCCGGGATCAGCCCCTGACAGACAAACCTCACCGCAGGCGGTTTTAAAGCAAGGCTGGTGCCGGGACCGACCAGATTGCCGGTCCCACGTCAAGGAATCGATCAGTGTGCTGACGAAAAGTTGCTCGGTCCTCTCACCGCAGCCGCGATGATCGGCGTGGACCGTTGTGGCTCATCGACATGCGGGCGTCCAAACCTCAGGAACCGACGTCGAAGAATTGCACGGTTCAGGGGCGACGCTTCGCTTCCCTCCACCAAGTGTGGAGGATCAAGACGAGAGACCCATTTTGTCGACGCGGATAAACGACAACAGATCGTACTCGAAAGTACTTCTGCAGGGAAGGCTCTTTGTACTGCGGGCTCCAGTCTTGGGATTTCACTCCGCCGGTGTCGCGCGCCGGCGCACCGCCGCGAGGGCCAGCACGATGGATTCCTTGGAGGCGAGCAGTTCCTGCACTACCTCACCTGAAGGCCGTGGCTGCCGTCTGGGGCGATCGGTCTGCTCGAGAAAGGGCCAGAGTGGGACCCGGATGCTTTCCGGGAGGACGCTTTCCAGATACTCCAGCGCGGTTCCTCGCAGATACGGGTCGTCGGTGAGCAGCGCACGGTACGCCAGTCGAAGAGGCGCGGCCGGCCTCACGAGGGAGAGCAGGGTGAAGACATGCTCGAGGCTTCGGTTGGCGCGATCCCGGACGATGTCGGCCTCCGTGGGCGACCACAGCTCGTCGTCGGCATCGAGCAGTCGGCGGCCTTCCCAGACCCCCCGCTCCACCGTGACCTCTCGGTGGATCGCGTTCATGACCTGGTCCTCGTTCACCCGGGCTCCTGGCATCCGTTCCATCATTCGGGCAAGCGCTCCGCCGGCGCGATAGCGTACTTCGAAGCGCCGGTCTCCCAGCGCACCCAGGAGCCCCTCGAAAGACCGTTCGGTGAAACAGTCTGCCAGTACAGCGACCAGTCTGCGCCGCACCGCGAAGTCTTCATCGGGATCGAGCAGCCGCCGGGTCAGGAGGTCCAGGTTGTCGGAAGCGACTCTTCGCAGCGCCGCGACGGCATCGGAAGCCACCGCATCCCAGGCCAGGAGATCGATCACCCCGGCAACCTGGTCGCCGGCAAGCGGCGGGCCTCGAAGTCTCGACCGCACCACGGCAACGTCCTGAGCGGGCGAGGGCTGTGGCCTCCCCTTATCCTCTTCCGGAACAGAGGAACCAGCTGCTGGCAGTGTGGGAATACTCGCCGGATTTACTCTCAACGAGGTCAGATCGATCGCGCCAACAGTCTGGAACATCGCAGCCGCGACCTCCTCCGGCCCCAATTGGTCTTCCCTGGCCCGGAGGCTCCGTTCGAGGGCTCCGAGATACCCCCGTTGCATCCGCCGTGCGATCCCGAGCGTGCCCAGAGCAAGGCCCAATGTTGCGACCAGCAGGAGCGGCCTTGGGCTTACCGGCGCCGCGAGAATCGCGAGCTGGGCCAGTCCCGCTCCGGCAATGTCACCCAATCGGGCTCCGCCGACATCCACTACCGGTTTGGCGGCCCGTCGCTCCAACGCGGAGACGGGAGAGTAGAGCAGCTCCTGCGCCGATCGGAAAATGGAGTTGCGGAGCACCATTTCGACCCCACGCGCGACAGAAACAGACGGGAAGCCGGGTAGGACGAGGCCCCCGAGCGCCCCGAGCGCGACTCCACCCGGCAGCAGCATCGTGCTCCGGGCCACGCCCAGCTGGTTGAAAATCCAGCGGAGCGCCGTTACCTGCAGCAGGATGGTGAGCAGCGAGGTCACGGTATAAAACACGCCGAAGAGCCGGAGCAAGCCAGGCCCGTCGGTCATCGTGGACGCTTGCAGTTTGAAGACGTAGTCCAGGACGCCTTCCGCCGCCGCCGCCAGGGCAACGAGGAAGAAGAGCAGGCGCAGGTACGAGGAGTGACGCAGCGCCTCGATGGCCGACGAAGTCGTATCACCCGCCTCGGCATACAGCGGCCGGCTGGCGGAAGAACGGGCGAGGGGCTGCACCAGAACCGCAGCACTGAGGTGCAGTAGCGCGAGAACCGGTAGCATGGAGCTGGCGGAGAACGCGGTCCCCATCCGCTCGGTCAGAACTCCACCCAGGATCCCGCCAGCCGAGGCGCCGGCGGTAATCAGGCCGACTGCCCGCCGGGCCGAGCGAGGGTCAAATGATTCATTGACCAGCGCCCAGAATGCGGAAACCAGGAGAGCGCCTAGCGCTGTGACGTGGAGATAGACCAGGAAGGCCGCCGCACGGAGCGACCCGAAGGTCAACAGCCACTCCAGAACCAGCAGGATCGCACTTCCCACGAAGAGACGGGGCACCAGCCTGGCAGGTCCCTGCTGGGCCAGGCGGCGCGCTGTCCACAGCGTGACCAGGAGGGAGAGAACGGCGGCGGTCACCACCATTCGAGGCAACAGCGTTACCCCGAAGCTGGTAATGAAGAGTGCGTCGCGCGTGGCCTTGGCGGCGAGCTGGAACGCAATCGCCACCGTGCTTGCCAGAACGGTGGCGCGGATGAACCCGGGCTGATCGCCCGTCTTGCGCGCGCTCAAAAGGCGAAGCCGGCCTGGATGTAGAGACCGGTGCGTTCGTCCCCGGCAGCCACGGCGGCACTCACTGTGTAATCGCGCGCAATGGGAGCCAGCCAGATCCCGCCGCCAAAGGAGCTATGCCAGACATCGGAGTTCTCGCCCTCGAGGAAAACCCGGCCCACGTCAGCCAAGCCGAACACTCCGAAATCGGTCGGCAGGATGATGGTGGCGCGGCCCAGGCCCAACCGTAACTCTGCGTTGCCGTAGGCTGAGGCGTCCCCAGCATAGCGGTTGTCGCGCCCCAGGCGGACGGTCCCAGCGTCTCCGATGAATGCCGCCTCGAAGTAGGGATACGGGCCCCAGATTTTCTTCCCACCCGCCCTGAAGGCAAAAGTGGGGTGTAGCGGCCATTTCGGACTCAGGAACGTCGTGGCCTCCGCCGCGACATCGCCAAAGTCCTCTTCGACATCCCACCATGCCGGGAACACCCGTCCGGTAACCTCGACGGTCCAGCCATGAGTGGCGGCGTGCAGCCGGTTCCGGCTGTCGAATCGGAACGCTATTCCGGCCCCGACTTCACCAAAATTCCCTGAGCCATATGGATTAACCGTCGCGAGGAAACGATCGGTACGGTTGTCGGTGCTCGCATATTTGAGATACGGCCCGAACGCGATATTCCCGTGTTGAGTCAAGGGAAACAGGAAGAGAGGCGACACCGTGTACGCGTCCTGAGTCACTCGGTAGAACTCGGCGCTCCCCGGATCATCGATTTCGTTGCCGAAGCCGTGGAAGTTCAGTACGTCTATCCCCGACGCCCGGGCCAGCAGCAGAAAACCGGCGCGTGAGTTTTCCCGATGGAACTCGCCTCGGTAGTCTACCCGATAGGAGAGTGGACCTGTGGCGAATCCCGCTCTGATCCGCTGACGACTGGCAAAGGGAAGCTTGCGGAAGCCATACCGGGTATAGGTGAGACCGGCCCCGAAGAAGAAGCCCAGGTCGGGGCCGTAAGAACCCCATACATGAACCTGCGAGCGATGCCCCCAGTCCCGGGGAGGGAGTTGACCCGCCGGGCGGGGCGGCAGCACATATGGTTTGCGATCGATCTCTTCGCTTTTTCCCAGAGTGTGTTCCGGTGCCTCAGGATCGTCGTAAAACCGATTGCTTCCGCTGGCCGCGGAATCGACCAGCACATCGTCACCCTCATCCGCGAGGATTCTCAGGGTGGGGCCGCCACCGCTCCCGGATACCATCGCGCTGTCATCGCCATTTCGCAGCATGACCCGGATGTCCTTGGTCTCACTTGCGAGGAACTTTCGGCGAAACCAGGGCGTCCCGGGCGTTTCGCGGGAACCTATGGTGAGCTCGAGGCCTGACTCGTCACGGGTCGCAATAGCCACATCGCTACTGTCGGTCGCAGTGACGTCGACTTCGCCCGCCAGCATTTGATAGTACTTCCTCGCTTCTTTGGGCAGGCCGTTTCTGCGTTGGATGATCCATTCGGTCAGGCGGCTCCCGATGAGCTGCAAATGCTCCGGAGGGAGTGCGGCCACCGCGTCCTGAATCACGCTGTCGCTGAGGGCTGCCGTCAATCGGCTGGCGACGGCCTCCCAGTCCGACCAGGAAAGGCCGATGAGCAACCGACGATCCAGGTCGCGCCCGTTCCAGGCGGCGCCCACCGGATTGGAGTAGGCGCCCTTGAAGTCGGTGAGTTGAGGGGCGCTCTGCCGCGCGATCCACAGCAGGAACCCGTCGTACTTGGCGAACGCCTGGTCCCGGTCCAAGGGAATGGGGACCCACCGTCGAGGAACTGAGTCTCCGAAGTAGGCCCAGCGCCATTGATCGCGGTGCCGGTCCCAGTCGCCGATCAGAACATCGAACAGTCTGGCCGTAAGGAAGGCGGGTCCGTCCACCTGATCGTCCGAGGATCGTTCCAGCCTGGCATAAAGAGTGTCGGTGAGGACGATCTCGGTCGCTCCGCCCCAGTGCGCCGCGGGACCCGACCCACCGACCCGTTCTTCGAGGGTTCCCATGAGCCCGGCAAAGTCGGAGCGGAACTCCCCCATGCGCTCGACATCGGGCAGGACGACAATCGTCGGTTCGGCGTGAAGAATTCCGGCGGCCTTGAGGAGCCGGCCCACCACAAGGGGCGCCGTCGGCAGTGCCGAGCTGGTCTGATCCCGCGCCACGCTCGCCGCGACGGTCTGCCGCAGCTCCTCCGGGAGGGCTCCCGCGGGATCCTTGTCGATCGAGCGGAAAAAGAACTGTCGCCCGTCGGTGGCCTGGAGACGAAGAGACTTGCTCTGCTGGCCTCCGGTCCGGGACACGGCGCGCACTCCTCCCGCAAAGGTATCCATGTCCAGCACCGGAACCGTTATCGGAGTGGTCCACACCTCGCGATACTCGCTGCCCATCAGGAACCGATGGAACCAACCGGCCCCGTATTGTTTGCCGGCCGCCTGGAGGGTCGTCTCGGGCTGAGGCTTGGGATCCTGCTGTGCGAGGATGGACCCAACCGGGAGTGCAGCAGTCAGGACGAGCGTTACCGCGACGACTCCCCGGCGGAACCTCATACCAACCCTGCCGTCTTCTGCCGGTACGCACGACCAACGAGTACGGCCAGCACCAACCAGCAAAGCGCCAGCACCAGGTTCACCTCCGCGAACTGAGTGACCCCGAAGCCTAGCTGCCGGGTCCCTACGAAGATCAGCAGAGCCGATAGCACATCTCCGGTCCGGACGAAGAATGAATCGATGGCCTGCTTCGCTTTGTATTTCTGTTCCCGGCTGGTCGGGAGAAACAACACGTTGCGCACCGTGTTTTGCACCGAGTAGTCGGTGGCATTCTCCGCAGTCTTCACCCAGCGCACCACCGACAGCAGTGGATAGAAGGCGAGGACCGCATAGCCCGTCACAGCAATGAGCGGGAGGACCATGACCGCGACCGGCACCCCGAAGTATTTGAGCAGGCGGGACACCACGAAAAGCTGGAGAAACAGGCCGAGGGCATTGACCACGAAGAAAAACTGGGAATAGAAGGCGCCGATGTATTCGGCTTCAGAGAGGCCGCCGGCGGTCCCCGCCGCGATTGCGCCGGCCGCGGCATTGGCGACGGTCCGCCCGAGCAGGTATTCGCCGGTCGTGTTCACCCAATTCAGCACCAGCATCAGAAGCGCGATGAGCAGGAGGTACCGGTCACCTATGACCAGGCGGAAGGTGCCGGGTCGAGGCGGCAACCCGCTACGGGAGAGGGTTACCGTCTGCTTCTCTCCCCTGGTGACGACTTCGTACTCACCAGTCGCCGCGGGTACTGCTGCCGTGGTGAACCGATCAGGAATCCCGGCCTCCGCGTGGTGCCGCTCCCGTGCATCCACACGGTTGCTCAGCATAGCGGCGAGTGCCAGCAGCCCGGCAGCGACCAGCAATAGCTGCGGGACTCCGACCAAAGGTATGAGCCGGTTGGTGAGGAGACTACCGCCCACCGCGCCGAGTGAGGCCCCGAAAGCGACAATCGGGAAAAGCCGCTCGCCCTGATCCTTGGTGTACAGGTCATTCGCGAACGACCAGAACTGCGCCACGATCATCAGGTTGAAGATGCCGACCCACAGAAAGAAGGGAACGCCGACCGGCACCCGGGCACGGGCCAGTGCCCAGAAGGCCACGAGGCATACGATGAAGAAGCCCGTCACCACATTGAGCAACCGCCGCCGGGGCAATCGGTCCGCCAGGGCGCCGTAGGCCGGCACCAGGACAAGGAGAAGCAGCGCCTGTCCGGCGGCGGCGTAACTCTTGACCTCGGCGCCTTCACCCGAGAGGATCAGCGCCTCGCGAACCGGCTTGATGATGTAGTAGGAACACAGCAGAAGTAGCACATTGAGCGCGAGAAGGAGGGCCGTCACTCCCTCCCCGGCTCGAACATCGGTGAACAACCGAAGTGCTCGATCCAGCGGCGCGGCTTGATCCACGGTGGACGTAGTCACCCGACGCTCACCGTGACGTAGCGAAGTTTGCCGTCCCGAAGGACCTGGAGAACCACCGTGTCTCCCGAATTCAGCGCCGAAAGGCTTTGCCGCAGATCCGCGACGGTGGCCACGGCAGTTCCGTTCACGGCGTAGATCACGTCGCCTGGCTGCAGTCCGCCCTGCCCGGCGGTGGCGTCCGGGGTGAGAGCCGCGACGACCACTCCGCTTGGTTGCCGCAGCCCCGGGATTTGAGCCGCCAGTTCCTTGGTCATGTCGAGCCCCAGCACACCCAGCCTCGGCACGAGGTTTTTCTCGGGCGTCACCAGACTGCCCAGACGAGCTGCGTTGTCCTGTCGCTCGATCACCGGCACCCGAATGGTCTGGTGCTGGAGACCTCGCCGCACATCGAGCGCCACCGGTTGCCCCAGAGGCTGGCGATAAAGTGTCACATCAAATTGTCGCCCGTTCTCAACCACCTTTCCGTTCACCGATAGGACGACATCGCCAGTCTGAAGGCCGGCCTTGTCGGCAGGACCGCCTGGATACACATCGCCGACGACCACTCCCCAGTTCTGGGGGAGACGAAGGGCCGTCGCCATGGCGGGCGTTATCGTCTGGGCGAAGACCCCAATGTCACCCCGGCGGACTCGGCCGTATTGCCGCAGCTGGTCAACCACGTGGCGGACGATGTTGCTGGGAGCGGCGAAGCCGATCCCTTCGCTGCCGCCCGACTGGCTGAGGATGAGGGTGTTGATGCCAGCCACGGCTCCATCGGCCGTCACCAGCGGTCCCCCACTGTTGCCCGGATTGATCGGGGTGTCAGTCTGGATATAGACCATCCGATCGTCTTCCTGAAGCTGCCGGCCCACCGCGCTCACGACACCCATCGTCACGGTGCTGGCCAGCCCGAGAGGGCTGCCCAATGCGAGGACCAATTCGCCAGGCTCGAGCGAGTCGGAATCAGCGAGGCGGGCGACGGGAAGTCCGGTGGCTGGGATCCTGAGAACGGCGAGGTCCGTCTCGCGATCGATTCCAACCAGCTCCCCCTGAAGCTCGCGGGCGGGACCGGCCACGAGGGATCTCCCCGGTGCGTCGGGAGCGGCGGGTGTGGTCAGCGCGACCGTGAAGCGGCGCCCGCCCTCGACCACATGCGCGTTGGTAACGATGTAGCCGTCCGGGCTGAGGATGACCCCAGAGCCAGTCTGTTGCTGGTTGCCCAGAAAAGCCGTGCCGCTCTTCTGGCCCAAAGGGCCCCAGGCGGTCACTCGAACCTGCACCACGGCGGGTTGTACCTGGGAGGCGACCTTTGCGAGATCCCGACTCAGGGCTCGCAGATCTTGCTGGGCTGGGAGCGCGTTGGTCCACGCAAGCAACGCCAGCAGGGCAGCGAGCCTCGCCAGCGGAGAGAGGTGCAGGTCAGCGCGCCCCACTGGCCTGCTCGACCGCATCCGGTTCGGAAGTGAGGGCCGGCATCAGGCGCATGTCACACTCGACACACTCCTCGCTGAAGGCATTGAGCGGCCGATGCCTTTCCCACCAGCGTGCCGCCCGCTCCTCATCCCAAGCTGCTCCCGGTACCGCAGCCCGGAGACGCAGGGCCAGCTCTTTGGCCGACTGCGGACGGTCCTGCGGACGCTTCGCGAGACAGGAGAGAACTACTTCGTCGAATGCTGGAGGCAGCTCGATCTCGGTCCGACGGGATGGGGCGATCGGCGTTTCGTTGGCATGCTTCAGCATCATCGGCACGGCGGAGGGCGCGTCGAAGACCAGCTTGCCGGTCACCAACCAGTAGGCGACGCAGCCCAGAGCATAGATGTCCGCCCGGTGATCCACCTGAGTTCCGAGTACTGTTTCCGGCGCGATGTACGCGGGGGTCCCTGCCGTCGTATTGGGCGCCGTCAGCAGCGACTGGCCCGGATCCGAGCTCTCGGCCTTCACCAACCCGAAATCGAGCACTTTGACGAAATCAAGCTCGAGGCCAAGCCGGCAGGTGAAGATGTTTCCCGACTTGATATCACGGTGAACCAGCCCGTTGACATGGGCTTCTTCGAGTGACGCACAGGCCTGCTCCAGGAGATGTACCGCCCGATCGACAGGCACGGGGCCGAACGTCTGCACCAGTCGCTCCAGGTCCAGGCCGTCCAGCAATTCCATCACGAGGAAGAAGGTGCCGTCCTCCGACACGCCGAAGTCGTAAAGGCTGATCGTATGAGGCGATTTCAGCGAGGCGGTTGCCTGCGCCTCTCGCCGGAAGCGTTCGAGAATGAGCCGGGCACCCGCAGCGCTGGTGCTACCGAGTACCTCCTGCCGGATGAGCTTGATGGCGGCGGGCCGCGCGAGCGTATGATGCGAGGCGCGATAGACCTCCCCCATTCCCCCCTTCCCCAGCACTTCCTCGAGCCGGTAGCTCCCCAACTCGCGAGCCTTGTTGACCTGCTGTCCCAAACCGCGTATGACCTTGGCCGGCACTACCGCAATTGCTGCCGCGACATAGTTCGGAAGGAAAGCCCACAAGTAGTTGAATAGCGTCGCGTGCACCTCGTGGCCACGAAGGGTCGTGATCCACAGTGCCAGCGGGCCCATAGTCGCCGCCAGCAATCCGGTAATGAGCGTCTTCCGCGGAGTGTTGGGCACGATCGAGGGGTAGAGCACGATTCCCACGATGATCCACGACGGATTGGGCTGGTTCACGTGGGGTTCCCACTGCTCAATGAACCCCACCAGCAGGGAGGTGAGTACTAGGTAGATCGAGCCCAGATCGAGCAGCACATCAGGTTTCATCCCCGGCCGTCTGGAGATGGAGACGATGAGCAGGGACGCGGCCAGTCCTATTCCACAGATGAGATTCCCCGGCATCGGCCAGACCGGGTAGTAGAGCATCGTCACTCCGAGGATTCGGGTGACGATGTTGTTCATGATCAGGGCGAACGCCCAGAGCGCCGCAAAGGCGACCCCGGCAGCCCAGACCCTCTTGCAGGTCTGGTAAAAGAGATCACTGGGCATGCTCCGGCTCAGGCCGCTACTCGCTGCGACGGGAGCGGGAGTGGATGGACGGCGCTGGATGGTGCGACGTGCGGCCATGTTACCCCGGAGAACTGACGTGCTGGGCTTCCTCAACGTAGCCTTTCCCGGGCCGTGATGTAACCGCCTCCCCGGGGGGAAACGACAGCGCCCCCGGTGGGGTTTCCGGGGGCGCTGCCAATCGCTTTGGGGGCGACGCAGCTAGTGAGCGCCCGTCGTATCGACAGTAAGCGAGAAGCCGTTCTTGTCCGCCTGGAGACGTACGACCGCGCGCCCGTCCTTGCCATTCACCAGCAGGAACGCGCCGTTGCTGTCAGCCTTCAGGTGAAGCAGCTCGCCTTTATCACTCTTGGCACTCACGCGAACGGGACCGGTGAAATCGGCGTCGGCCGAGAACCGGTCGCCCTTGCGTAGTTGAGCCACGACCTTGCTTCCGGCCAGAACGGGGCGCTCGAGGCCCGAAGGCTGGAACACCATGGAGCCGACCTCCTGCCATCCTCTCTCACCCTTGGCGGCACAGCGGAAACCATCCTCGAACTCGAAGTCATCGCCGCGGACCGGCACCAAGTTACATGCATTCAGCTGCGACAGGTCCGCATCCGAATCGAGGGCTACGGTAAAGGTGAAGTGAGCGAGATCCTGGTCGGCGGGCCGGCGAATCGACATGTGGTTGACGGTCCCCAACCGCTGCCCTTCCAGGACGAAAGGAATGTCCGCCTGCAGCTCGGCGGTCGCGACGTGGAGCGGCCGGGTGACCCGGGTTAGCGCCGCCTTCATTGTGCTCTTGGCATCTTCGACGACAGTGACGAGCAGCATGCCGACCAGAAAGACGCCGAGGGCGCCGAGGCCGATTTTGGTCCACAGGGTGCGCATGGGAGACCTCCGGGGAAGGGACCGACGAGGCAATGGTTCCCCTACGACCCCGGTTACCGGGCGGTTTCAGAATGGGACATGAACCAGACCCGCCCTTTGAGGAACGGGCTGGGGAAAAGCCAACGGGCGGGGGATATCCCCCGCCCGTTGAAGATTACTGTGGGATCCGGCGGTTACTGGACCGCGTTCACCATGTCGAAGATCGGGAGGTACATCGCGACCACCATGCCGCCCACGATGACGCCGAGGACGACGATCATGATCGGCTCCATGAGCGAGAGCAGCGCTCCGACCGCGACGTCAACCTCGTCGTCGTAGAAGTCGGCGATCTTGGAGAGCATCTCGTCCAGTCCGCCGGTCTGTTCGCCGACCGCGATCATCGAGATCACCATCGGGGGGAAGACCTTGGACTTCTCGAGCGGGGCGGCAATCGTCTCGCCGCCGGCGATCGAATTCCGGGAAGCCATTACTGCGTCGTGGATGACCCGGTTGCCCGCCGTCTTGGCCGTGATCTCCAGCCCATCCAGAATGCTCACGCCGGAGCTGATCAGGGTACCCAGGGTCCGGGTGAAGCGGGACACGGCCGACTTCCGGAGCAGGTCGCCCAGGACCGGGGCGTTGAGCAGCATCTGGTCGATGCGCTTCTTGCCGTCGTCGGTGGCGTAGTACTTACGGATTCCGAAGACCGACAAGCCGATGACCAGGAGGATCACCCACCAGTAGTTGATGAGCAGCTGGGACGCACCGATCACAATACGGGTCGGCAGCGGCAGCTCCAGGTTCACCGACGCGAACATCGCCTGGAAGGTCGGGATCACGAAGATGAGCAGCACCGCCACCGCGACCGCGGCAACGGTGAAGATCACGCCCGGGTAGACCATCGCGCCCTTCACCTTGCGGACCAGGGCGTCATTCTTTTCCAGGAACGTGGCCAGACGCAGCAGAATGGTGTCCAGAATACCCCCCGCCTCACCGGCCGCGACCATGTTGACGTAGAGGTCGGTGAACGCCTTGGGATGCTTGGAGAAGGCGTCGGCCAGCGTGTGCCCGCTTTCCACGTCGTACACCACTTGGCGGGTGACTTCGGAGAGGGCGGGATTCTCGGTCTGCTTCGCGAGGATGTCCAGCGATTGCACCAGCGGCAACCCGGCGTTGATCATCGTCGCGAACTGCCGGGTGAAGATGACGATGTCGCGGGTGGAGACGCTTTTCCGCTTGAGGCTGAAGCTGATCTGCTTCGGCTGCTCGCGGATGTTCACCATCATCATCTTCTGCTGCTTGAGGTGCTTTACGACGTCGTCTTTCGACGGCACATCAAGCTGGCCCTTCATGATCTGGCCATTGGCAGGGTTTCGCGCGGTGTACTCGTAGACTGGCATGAGGGAGCCCCCTGGTTAGCGCCGACCGGCCGGCTTGGCTGACTTCTCGACCGTCCCCATCTCCTGCTCCTCGAGCGGCGTCTCGCCGCACATCCGGAGGAGCTCGTTCGGATCGCTCGAGGCCCGTAGACATTCCTCGAGAGCAACCTCACGACTGGTGTGCAGCTGGAAGAGAGAATCGTTCATTGTCTGCATGCCGTGCTTCTTGCCCGACTGCAGCGCGGAGTAGATCTGGTGGACTTTATCGTCGCGGATCAGCGCCCGGATAGCAGGAGTGCAGACCATGATCTCGGCGGCCATGGCGCGCCCCCGACCCTTCGCCTTCTGCAGCAGGGTCTGAGTCACGACCCCTTCGAGCACGAAGGCCAGCTGGGCCCGCACCTGTTGCTGCTGGTTCGAGGGGAACACGTCGATGATACGGTTGATGGACTCCGCCGCGGAGTTGGTGTGCAGCGTTGCCAGAGCCAGGTGACCGGTCTCGGCGATGGTGAGCGTGGCGGCGATCGTTTCCAGGTCCCGCATTTCGCCCACCAGCAGCACGTCGGGATCTTCGCGAAGAGCGTACTTCAGCGCGTTGGCGAAACTCTTGGTGTCGGTGCCCACTTCGCGCTGGTTGATGATGCAACTCTGGTGACGGTGGATGAACTCGATCGGATCTTCCACCGTGATGATATGGCCCTTCCGCTCCTTGTTGATCTTGTCGAGGATCGCGGCGAGCGTGGTGGACTTACCCGAGCCGGTCGGCCCGGTCACCAGGATCAGGCCCCGGGGTTTCTCCGCCAGCTTGGAAAGAATCGGGGGGAGGCCCAGGTCCTGGAAGGTCCGCACATTGAAGGGAATCATGCGGATAACCATGGCCACACAGCCGCGCTGCTTGAACACGTTGCCACGGAATCGGGCAAGGTTCTGAATGCCGAACGAGAAGTCCAGCTCGTCTTCGGTCTCGAATCGCTTCTTCTGGTTTTCGGTGAGGACCGAATAGGCGAGCGACAGGGTGTCCTTGGGCGTCAGCACGTCGGGAGCCGAGGCGTTGGTCATGTCTCCGTCCACCCGGAGCTTGGCCCGCTCGCCCGCTGTTATATGGAGGTCTGACGCCTCCTTCTCGATCATCTCCTCGAGCAGCGCGCGCAGATTGATCGTCATCCGGCCGTCTCCTTGATGACCTCTTCCAGCGTGGTCACTCCCCGTTCGATCTTCTTGAGTCCATCCATCCGGAGGGTGAGCATCCCCTCGATTACCGCCTGATCCCTGAGCTCCGCCACCGAGGCCCCTCGCAGAATGCCACGCCTGAGGTCGGGTGAGAGAGCCATGACCTCATAAAGGCCCGCTCGTCCCTTATAGCCCGTGCCATTGCAGGTGTCACACCCAGAGCCCTTCTGGAAGGGCAAGTTCCGGACCTTCTCGATATCCTCGTCCAGAGACTTGAGTTCCACATCGTTATAGATGTGCGGGCCCTTGCAGTCTTTGCAGATACGCCGTACCAGCCGCTGGGCCACGACCAGGTTGACGGCACTGGCCACATTGAACGCCTCGATCCCCATGTCGATCATGCGGGTGATCGTGCTGGGTGCGTCATTGGTGTGCAAAGTGGAGAGTACCAGATGCCCCGTGAGGGCGGCCTTGATCGCGATGCCGCCGGTCTCCAGGTCCCGGATCTCCCCGATCATGATGATGTTGGGATCCTGTCGCAGGAACGCCTTCAGCGCCGCCGCGAAGGTGAGCCCGATCTCGTTGCGGACCAGGACCTGATTGATCCCCATCAGGTTGTACTCGACCGGGTCCTCCGCCGTCATGATGTTGGTCTCGATGGTATTGACCCGGGACAACGCGGAGTAGAGCGTGGTCGTCTTCCCCGAGCCGGTCGGCCCCGTGACCAGGACCATGCCGTACGGATTCAGAATCGCCTTCATCAAGTCCGCCTCGGCCTTGGCCTCGAAGCCGAACTTGCTGAGATCGAGGGTCAAGTTCCCCTTGTCGAGAATTCGCATCACGATCTTCTCGCCGAAGAGCACCGGCAGAGTGGATACCCGGAAGTCGATCACCCGGTTGCCCATTTTCAGCTTGAGGCGGCCGTCCTGAGGCACCCGCCGCTCCGCGATATTGAGCTGGGAGAGAATCTTGACGCGCGAGGTAAGCGCGGCCTTCATCTTGACCGGCGGCTTCATCACTTCGAGCAGAGCGCCGTCGATGCGATAACGCACCCGGATTTCGTGCTCGAACGGCTCGATGTGAATGTCCGACGCACCCCGCTTGACCGCGTCGGTCAGGATGCCGTTGATCAGCTTCACGACCGGCGCATCGTTGATCTGCGCCTGGGTCGCGGCTTCCTCCTCCATGTCCTCCACCACCTCGACATCCGTATCACCCATGTCCTCCATGTCCTTGAGCAGCGTCTGCAGCTGCTGATCGGAGGACTCGTAATGCTTTTCCAGGAGATTGCGGAGGGTGTATTCGCCGGCGATGACCGGGAACAGGTCGTACCGGGTGATGAACTTCAGGTCGTCGAGCACCCCGGTGTTGGTGGGGTCCGCCATGGCGACGGTCAGGGTGCGTCCTTCGCGCTTGAGCGGGAGCAGGATGTGTTTCAGCGCGAAGTCCCCGGGGACCATCTTGAGGATCTTCGGGTCCACTTCGAACCGGCTCAGGTCCACGGCGGGCATCCGATACTGCCGGGCGAGGACCTTGGTAACCTCGAGCTCCTGCACCAGTCCCAGTTTGACCAGAACGTAGCCCAACCGGTGTCCGGTGGACTTCTGCTCGCTCAGGGCCGCCGAGAGTTGCTCACGTGTGATGAGCCCTTCGCGGATGAGTATGTCACCCAGCCGATCGTTGCTGGCCGCAGCTGTCGCCATCGCGCCAAGATTCGGATTGTGAGGAATGACAACGGTTTAGGGCACTTCCTCTTAAGCTAGATAGGGGGGAGGGGGTGTCAAGTCGTGAGCCGCGTCCGGCGGACTCCAAGGTTACTGGACTGCCAAGGATTCTCGCACCTTCGCCAGGGTGGCCGGTCCGATTCCTCCTACCTTGAGCAGATCGTCCACGCTGCCAAACGACCCGTGCCGGTGGCGATAGGCCACGATCCGACCGGCCATGTACGGCCCAATTCCGGCGAGGCGCTCGAAGGTCGCGGAGTCGGCCGCATTGATGTTGACGGTCGCCAGGTGAGGCGCCGAGAGTTCGACTGTTGGTCGTCCGGAAAACATGACATGAGGCGAAAGGACTGTTAGGAGACCCGGACCGACTCCCGGCACGCGGTCGAGCCCTTGAAGACTCCCGAAGGGCCCGCGGGCATCACGATCGGCTTTGATAGTTTTGGCCAGGGTGCGTCCCACTCGAGGTAACCTGGCGATGTCATCCACGGAGGCCTTATCCAGATCGATTTTCTCTCCAGCAGCGAGCGGCCGGTCGAGACTCATTGATCGCTGGCGCTGAGCGGCGAGTGGTTGACTGGAGTCCGGAGGAAGAAGGACCAAGCCACCGGGTGCGGTATCGGGACGATTCCACCAGACCCGAATGCCCTGCCCTGCCAGGGCGAGTCCCAGGAGAAGAAGGACGGCACGGCGCTCGGGGGGCATGCGCCCAGCGTAATACCGGGCCGGCGATGAGGCGTACTTCAGACAACGCGAACGGAGCCCAAAAAACGTGAGAGGTGAGACGGAGAAAAGACCTTCTCACTTCTCGCCTCTCACGTTTTTTGGGCGGGCTACTTCTCTGCTTTCCTCACCAAGGCCATCCCCAGGTCGCCCACGACCTGAAGAGACTGGGCGCTGACCTTGTCCAGAGTGTCCGCTGGAGTGTGCCAGTAGAGGCGATCCACGCTGTCGGGATACGCGAAATCGACGACGTCGATGGCTCGGATTCCCACTTTCTGTAGCTCCACGTGATCGTCGATCAGGGTCGGCCCGAGGCCGGGAGAGTAGACGAAGCTGCTGCCGTGGCCGATTTCCCTCGCCGTATTCCAGACCAGCTCTACGACTTCCGGGGCGGCGAGCAGCGACTGTCCTTCGGGCAGCAGTTTGAGATCCTTGTCCGCCACGAGGTCGAAGAGCACGGCGTAGAGCGGGAGCTGGCCGGGCTCCAGGTGCCGGGCGTAATAGCGCGATCCGATGAGAACATCGTCCTTCTCCTTCTCGAAATCGCCGTAGTCCTCACCATCCACAAACAGCAGGTCCACGCCCACGCCTTTGGGTGGGGATTTTTTCAGGGCGTCCGCCATCCCCATCAGCACGGAGGCGCCGGAGGCGCCATCGTTGGCTCCGGGAACCGGCGTGTGGGGACCGTTGTACTTCGGGTTGTCCGAGTGAGGCCGGGTGTCCCAGTGGGCCAGGAAGAGGAGCCGATCGCGGGAGCCGGGATTGAACCGCGCGATGAGATTGGTGAGCGGCAGCGTGTCACCTTTCTGGGTGACGTGCTTCCAGCTCTGCACGACTACCGTATCGGCACGCTGGCGGAGCAGCGAATCCATCCATGCAGCCTGTGCCTCATGGGGGCGAGTCCCGGGGATTCGATAGCCGAAACCGACCTGGCGCTGGAGGTAAGTGAAGGCGGTAGCGCCGTCGAACTCGTGGGGAGGTATGTCGGCCTTGGGCGAGCAGGCGAAGAAGCCGAGGGCGAGGAGATGGAGGTGGCGAGTGGTCATGGGATAGTGGACGTTGGTCGGTGGTCAATGGTCGATGGTCAATGGCCGACAGTCAATGGACGTCATTGGTGAGTCTCGAGTCTCATCGACCATTGACCATCGCCCATGGCCTGTCCCCTCTCAGGCGCTACCGATAATCTCCCGCAAACAAGGACAACTGCACCGAGGCCGTGATGATCATTTGGGAGAACTTCCGGTTGATGTGCCGCGCCTCGTTGACCGAATAGGAGAACTGCAGTCCGGCCGACAGCGTCTGCATGACATCGGTATCGACGCCGGCCCTGAGCTCCTGCCGCCGGGTATCCGATGTGACCTCGCATTCCGACACACTCGGACGATCGAGACAGGTGACCGCCTTGGACCAGAGCGCAGTGAGTGAGGAGCGCGCAACCTTCTTCTGCCGGTTGATCCGGAACGGGAGGGGGAAGGAATAGTTCAGGCTGCCGTTGATGTCATCCTGGTTCAGGCGGTTGAGGTTTCCATTATTCTCCGATTCCTGGTCCAACGCGTTGTACGCGACGGTGAGAGCCACACCATTGGTGAACCCGACCTGGAGATCGGGCGTGACCGAAGAGGACTTGGTGGAGCTCACCGTCGGTGCGGCGCCGATCGCGCCCGGCAACGTGGTTACGCCCTCCCTCACCCGGAACGCGGTTCCCAGGCCAACCAGAGAGAATGGGCCGTTCCGCAGGGTCCGAGTCCACCGGACGCTGCCGCTGGGCCACTCTCGCTGCAGGCTCTCGGTGTTGAGATAGCGGCCGACGATCTGTTGAAAGCGGTTCGACCGGATTCGGGAGTAGGTGAGTTGCGCACTGATCCCGAATGGCAGGTCCGCCCCGCCGCTGAATGAGGTGGTGCGCGTCTCGGTGGCGGCGATTGCCTTCTCACCCTCCTGGTTCAGGAAGTCGTCCAACCCGCCCAGAGCCAGCATATACGACAGACCGGGATCAAAGGCCACGAGATCGTAGGTCGAGGTGTGCCCCAGGCGGTCGCTCAGATCGAAGGGGCGAGCCCGTCGCGCCAGCTTCCCTAGCGACGTACTGTCTCCGACGATCCCCGCCACGATTCCACCCAGATCAAACCCGACTCCAATTTCGTTCTGCCGGCTGTTGTTCAGCGTCTGAGGGAGAATGAAGGCGCCCGCGGTGTCATCGATTTCCCGGACCGGATCGCGGCTGGTCAGGCTGCGGGAGAGCACGAAGGTGCTGCCGCTGATCAGGCGGGGGCGCAGCCAGGACGTGACCCTCGGAAGAAGCCCGAACGTCGTGGTGAGGGTTCGGTCCCGCTCGACTCCAACATCGATGCCCAGGAATTGCTGCCTCGAGTCGCCGACCAGTCGCCCGAGCGAGGTCGAATCGGGATAGTCACGAAGATCCCGGGTGCTGGCGAGGTCTCCCGAGAGCCGCAGCATTCCGAGCGGCTGCCAAGTCATGCCGGCGGAGTTGCGCCAGAGGTCGGTGATCGACTGGAGCACCGGAAGCAGCGAGTCCGAGCTCCTTTCTACCGGCACTCCAAACGAGGTGAGTTGCGACTCGTTCTTGAGCAACCCGCTGGAGAGGCGTACCGAGGTCGGTGCCAGGTTCACGAAAGGCCGGCGCAGCCCCTCTCCACCCTGGCTATTCTTGAGGAACCCGGGCAGATGGTCCACCAGACCACCGAGATTGAGACCGAACCCGCCTCGCCCCGGAATCAGCGCATAGGTCGCGTTGTACGCCTGGGCGTTGGAGGTGGCGGAGGACAGCTCGGTCTGGCTCCGTCCGTCGGTAAGAGCGGCGTTGAGGGACAGAGGGTCGAGGAACCCGCGCACCCACCACGAACGGCCGCGCGTAGCTCGCCGCAGTGAGACGGTCCAGGCGAGCGTCCAGCTCTCCGGCTTCCGGAGGTTGGTGAGATCGGAGCCCCGGATGTCCGTACCGGTCAGCAGCTCCGGGTTGGTGCCGCTCCGGACATACGACACACCAAATGGCATCGCGATGCCGAGTGAGGTGGGAAGGAACCGCTCGAGTCGCAGAGAGCTTGCCGCGGTGAGTACGCCAGTCGTGCGGTAACTCGGATCCTGCCCCAGTTGCTGGAAGAATCCGTCCTGCCAGACGTACCCAAGACTGAAATCGCCCACGTCGGACGCGGTGAGGTGCGCATCGAGCGCCATCGCGGTCCCGAGATTCGACACCGGTTCCACCAGTCGAATGTCGTCGATCCAGACTTCCGCACTGTCAGTGCTGGCGTTGGACCCCACTCTGAGAATTCCCGCGGCAAGCTCCTGGACGGCGGCAAGGTTCGGAGGACTCACATCGGGATCACCGACGTGCACCAGGTAACCGTTGTTGTTGCAAAGCACGTACGCGGTGGAAATCGTATCGCCGCCGCAGGCGACGCGAGTCGCGCTATCGGGCGGGAGTCCCTGGAGCCGGCGCGACTCGATCTGCGCCCGCATGTTACGGAACACCTCCAGATTGACGGCGATCTCCGGCAACCATGTCGTCGTGGATGAGCGGGTCCGGTATTCATAGAAATTCCGGCTGTCGCTGCCCAGGCGGATGAAGGCCTCGTAATCGCCTTCGAGCCAGCCATCGCCCGAACCGCGGGCCCACACTCTGAGCTCCCGATAGCCCAGCACGTTCTGGGGGCCGCTGGGGAACCGGAAGTACGCCTCGGCACGTTGCCCCTGGGTGAACCGGCTGGCCACGATCCGGAGCGAGCGCTCGTTGATCTGCCGCCCAAACTCGTCAACCGCGCCGCCCTTGCTGGACGTGGATCCCGTGACGCCCGGCGGCGAGACGTAACCCAGCTCGCTGTTCTCGGTGGAGATGGTAGAGGCGACGACCTCTCCTATGGGCGCCCCGGTCGCTCCCTGAATGCTTGCGATAGGCGATTCGGCCCGGCGGACCCAGGGAGCACCCAAAAAGCGCATGCGGCCGAGCGCGAAGCGGGCGACGATATCCGAGCCCCCCTGGTCGGGATCGGCCACTACGGTCAACCGCAGGTGCTGAATCAACCTGATGTTGGGGGTGCCCAGCTCGAAGTCCGGCCGGCGGAGCGGAATCCGGTACAGCTTCCACCCCGCGATCGAATCGGCGGCGAATACCCCGTTCCGCACGAAGTACTTGGGATCGGTGACGTCCACCACCCAGCGGAAAACGTTCTCGGCGGTGCCGGTGGCGTTGAGGAAGTTGTCGTTGTTCAAGTCTTCCGTGTCGAGCAACCCATTGCCGTTGGTACAGCGGGCGCCCAGGTCGCCCCAGCGATAGACCGGAACTGTGTTGCTGAGGACCCGCTGGCAGAGCGCCGGGTTCAGGACCGGCCCCGAGGGCGAAAAGATCGTGTCCGGCCGATCGGAGAGGATCCCGATGTCGTCCACTTCGGCGTTGAAGATGCCGGTCGGCTCGCGCTCGGTATTGAGCAGGTTCAATCCGTCATATCTCCGCCCCGTGAAGGTTGAGTCGACATGGACACTATCGGGCGCCAACGCGAGCGCGTCCTCATTCACGCTGCCCAGGTCGACTACGATCTGGACGTGGGCGGAATCCGCCGTCCGGGGATTGCCCTCGAACACCCAGAACTCGAGAAACTCGTTCTTGGAGAGGTCGACTCCAGTGCTGCTCAAGGCGGAAACCATTGAACGCCAGCGGGGCCGGTTGGGCCGAGCCGGCAGTGACCAGAGGGAGTGATTGTTCTGCTGGACGATGCCGCCGGCCGTGTCGGCATGGAGCGTGGTATAGAGCACCGTCTCCAGTTGATCCGCAGAGCCGGCCACCTGGATGCTGGGATCAATGTCCTTGGCACGCAGCTCCACGACGCCGCCGGTGCCGTTGGGGATCAGATTCTGCCAGGTCATCTGGACGGCATCGGCGCTGTCGAACGAAGCGCCGACCACCTGGGTCACGCCATCAGCGAATTGCGGCTTGCTGGAGAACTCCCACAAGTTTTCCCTGAGTGAGACCGGGACTCCGTTGTCGCCCTCGAACTCCTCCAGGTAAGCCTGTCCTGACCGGTTGGGATCCGGCCGCGTCACGGCGAACTCGGCGTTGACGTCCAGCCGAGATGGTGCGACAGCGGGACTCGAGGTGAGCTTGTTGAAGAAGCGGGTTACCGCGTCCGGCTTGAAGCGTAGATCGGTGCTGATCCCACCCACCATGTTCGCGCTGGCCTCGAAGCCCAGCTGAGGACGATTGAAGGCGGATTGCTCCACCTGGTAGATGCCGATCAGGTTGATCCCGCCGGTCTGACCGAGAGAGTAGCGACTGGCCACACCGTAGATCGAAGTCGGAGCGATGGCAAAGATGCCGCGCTCCTCGAATCGGGCCGTTACCTGGGTGGTTCCCGCAGTCCCAAACAGCCCGTCGGGGTCGAGGAAGGTGATCTGGCCAACGTCGTAGGAGATGTTGTAGTCCACACCCCGCTCGAGCACCCGGCCATTCACAATGAGCTGCTCGCTCCCGTCGCGGATCTGGAGCGCGTCGAGGTCAAGCGTGCTCCGGTCTCCGGTGCTGCTGGCGTTGTACTGCAGGCGCAGGACGAACTTGGCCGGAGGCCCCTCCTGAAACAGCAGGTAGATCGGCGTCTTATAGAGGGAGTCCGACACCTCGGACAGGTTGAGCTTGGTACTGTCGGCGAAGGGAATCAGCGTGGGAAAGATGATATATGCTTCCCTCACCGTCTGGTCGGCCGCGGCATCCCGGACGCGGGGGAACAGCCGGTCCTGAAGGTTGAAGAGGGTCGGATCGCTGGAGGTCGAGAGCCCCAGTTGGGAGAGGTAGGTGGGCTGCGCACCCGGCTTGAGAGGCCGCTCCGACTGGTTAAGCGTGATTGTCAGCTTGAGCGAGGTAGGATCCAGGTCGGTGCCAGCCACCCGATAGACCTGCCGCATCTCATGCCGGAATGTCGGCCTGGTCGCGTCCACCTTCGGCTCGACGATGAGCCGAAGGGTATCCCGGGCCGCTCCGCCTGGAGGCGGGGGATTGTCCCGGGCCGGGAAGGTGCCCACCTGCCCCGCCGGCGTGGTGTAGCTGACGGCCAGATAGTCGTTCCGGTCCAGCCGGGTGCCCAGCGCAAACCAAAGCCCCGAGCCATCCAGGTAATAGTCGGTTCCCTGAATGAGGAGTTCCCAGATCGCGTTCACCCGCTGGGTGGTATCTGCGCCGATGGCGATGGCGGTGATGCCGCCCAGGTTGGGGTTGGTGCCGTTGTGGGTCGCGGAGGGACGATACCGGTAGATCCTGACCTGCGCCGGCTGGCTCGGCGCCGGCGCCTGCGCCGGATTCAAGGTGAGAATGTCCAGCGCGGGATACCCGGGGAGCAGCTTGGGATCCACCACCCAGAAGAACCTTCCGCTCTCGAAGTCGAGATCCCGGAGCAGCCGGTCCTGGGGCTGCACCGTGGTGGCGCCTACCGTGTAGGTCCGTTCGGCTACCTGACTCCCCTTCTGCGTTGCAGCGATGGTCTGGAGCTGGAGGGCTCCCACCTCGAAAGTCGCGTTGACTCCGAAGTTGTTGGCGGGGATCGAGGCAGTAATGAAGCGCGAGGCAGGCGGGCGGAATGTTACCGTTCCGACTTCGACCCGTCGCACAATTTCGTCGGGAAGCCCCTCGTAATAGATCTGAAAGTTGTTCTTGGCGTTGAAGTCGCGTGAAGTGTCATAGTCCACGTCGACGTGGAGCCGGCGAGCGAGGAGTCCCCCGGAAACGATACTGAGCTCAGTGTCGAAACGCGGCGCCTTGAATCCTCCCGAGCAGCCCGAATTGGGGTCGAGCAGCTCAATCGGCGTGCACCGTTCGTTCTTGAGCCGTTCGGTCCGGATTTCCAGCCTGGCATTACCATCGATGGTCAGGTCCACGTACTTGCGAGAGATCCCGATCAACCCCCTTTCGTTGCGGAGCGAATCGGCCTCCATTTGATCCATGGCCTTCTGGCCGTAGACCTCCTTCAGACGGTGGGCAGTCAGCTCGGACACCCGGTTCGAATCCACCGCTGCGCGAAGACCCGTTTCCCACGCCTCGCCGGCTTGGCCGGGCAGGGCCCGGCGTCCCCCATACCAGGGGTTTCTCAGGGTAGGGGGCTCCTGGAGAGTGAGTTCGGGCTCTGGGAAGCGCAGCCACTGCGGGACAGGAGGGACGGTATCGGCCATCGACTGCAGGACGGTATCCACCCGCGCCGGCGGAAGGGTGTCCGCCCGAGCCGGCTGCAACGTATCCACCTGCGCCGCCATCCTTCCGGGCAGGGCCAGCAGGATGGTCAGGGCGAAGAGATTACGCGCCACTCGTAGAGAATTGACCGGGGGCGAAATGGCGAAGTCGGGCTTGAAGGCGAGGGACACCGGCAATATAATGACCGTTGGAACTCCTTACAACTCGGAGACTTAGCTAACGTGCGGCTGCTAGACCGATACCTGCTTCGGCAACTTCTTCCCCCGCTCCTCTTCGCCTTTACCGCGATGACGAGCATCATGCTGCTCAACCAGGTGGCCCGACGCTTCGGCCAGCTGGTGGGAAAGGGTCTGCCCTGGACGGTGATCGGCGAGGTGTTTCTCCTCTGCCTGCCCTTCATCATCGCGATGACGCTGCCTATGGCGGTCCTGATCGCGATGCTCTACACCTACAGCCATCTGGCCGCGGACAGCGAGATCACCGCGATGCGAGCAAGCGGGGTCAGTGTGCTGCAAATGCTGCGACCCGCCCTGCTCGCCGGAGGCATCCTTGCCGGGGTGAACTTCTGGTTCACCGACCAGATCCTGCCGGACAGCAACGCCAAACTGCGCAACCTCCTAATCAACATTCAGCGCAAGAAGCCCACCCTCGAGATGCGGGAGCAGGTCATCAACGAGATCCCGCCCTCGGGGCTTTTCCTGCGAGCGAGCCGGATCGATCCCAACACGGGCCGGCTGCGGAATGTGACGATCTACGACATGGCCGCCACCGACGGGCGCCGCATCATCTACGCGGACAGCGGAGTGATGGGGTTTTCATCCGACGCCACTGATCTCACGCTGCGGCTCTTCGACGGCTCCATTCACGCGTTCAAGGCGACCGAACCCAATCTCATGCAGGTGACCGATTTCTCGGTCAATAACATCCTCGTCAAGGATGTGTCTAACCGGCTCGACCTGGAAAGCAGCGACGGGGTCCGGGGCGACCGGGAAATGAGCACCTGTGAGATGATGGACGTCGTCTGGGAGGCGGACTACGAGACCCAGTTGAGCAATCAGCGCCGCGCCACGGCACTGCAGAAAGATCTTCGCGCGCTGATGGGACTGGAACCGCCGCCTCCGCTGACCTCTCCACCCGCGCCCCGGCCAAAGGGCTACTGTCGCGTGTTCCGGCGAGTAGGAGGGTGGCTCAAGTCTCAGACGGTTGGGGAAGATTCGTCTACACAAGCCGCGGCTCCCGTCGACAACATGGCGCCCAAACCGGGCAGCGACCGGCTTCCGGTCACGCCGCTGAAGACCGGATTTCCGCAGCCGGCGCGTCTGGTTTCCACTCTGCGACGGCCGATCCCGCTGACTCAGTGGGGAGAAATATCGGCCGCGCTGGACGAAGGTCGTACCTCGTCACTTCGAGCCGACCAGTATGAAGTCGAGGTCCACAAGAAGTGGGCGATCAGCGCCGCCTGTCTGGTATTCGCCATCGTGGGCATCCCCATGGCTCTCCGATTCCCCCGGGGGGGGATGGGTCTCGTCATCGGCGGCGGGCTGTTCGTCTTCTCGATCTACTACGTCGGGCTGATCGCCGGTGAAGGGCTGGGAAACAAGGACATCGTTTCGCCGGCCACGGCGATGTGGGCGCCGAATGTCATCTTCGCGGTGCTCGGCATCTTCGGTATCTACCGGGTGAGCCGGGAGTCGGGATCCACCCGCGGCGGCGACCTCGCCGACCTGTGGGAGTCGCTGACCGGACGCTTCCGCCGGAAGCGGGTCGCCTGATGCTCCGACTGCTCGATCGCTACGTCCTGCGTTCGTGGTTCACCATCTTCGTGCTTACCGCGCTGGGGTTTCCCCTCGTGTCGATCATCATCAACATGACCGACAACCTGGAGAAACTCCTGGACCGCGGGCTCACCCTCAAGCAAATCGTGGTGAGCTACTTCTACGCCGTGCCGGAGAATGTTTTTCTGGTGATGCCGGCGGCGGTCCTGTTCGCCACCGTTTTTACCGTGGGAAATCTGGGGAGGAACTCGGAGCTGACGGCCGCCAAGGCCGGTGGGCAGAGCTTCCACCGCGTGGCCCTCCCGCTCTACCTGTCGGCGCTCTTCGCCGCCTGCCTTGCCGTTGTGGTCGGGGAACTCTCGCCGGGCGCCACCGCGAAAGAACTGGAACTGCAGAAGTCCAAGCTTTCCAAGCCCAAGACGGCACGGTACAACTTCGTTTACCGCGCCGATCAAGGTTGGGTGTACACCATCCGCTCGCTCGACGTAGCGAACCGGTCGCTGCGCCAGGTGGTATTTGAACGGCAAGGCACCGGTCCCGAATATCCCAGTCTCGCGGTAATCGCCGACAGCGCGACCTTTGAAGATTCCCTCCACAAGTGGCGGGTCTGGTCGGGTACCACGAGGATGTTTGCGGGTGAGGGGGTGGAAGACGAATTCAAATTCAAGTCCATGCGTCTCCACGCGCTGCAGCAGCAACCCGCCGACCTGTTGGTCGAGCCCAAATCGCCGGAGGAGATGCGCTACGCGGAGTTGAGCCGGTACATCGACGCTCTGAAGCGATCGGGCAACGACGCCAGCAAGCTCGAGGTAGACCGGGCGCTCAAGATCGCGCTCCCGGCGGCGTGCCTGGTGATCGCCTTGTTCGGGGCGCCGCTCGCGGTCACCTCTCCCCGCCAAGGCACCGCTATCGGCATCGCGATCAGCCTCGGCACCACCCTGATATACCTCTCCACGATTCAGCTCTCGAAGGCGGTCGGAACCAGCGGCATCGTGAACCCACTCGTCGCCGCGTGGTTCCCCAATGCTCTCTTCATGGCGGCGGCGGTGTGGCTGCTGGTGAAGGCGAGGACGTAGTGGGATGTGAGGATGTTTGGATGTGAGGATGTTTGGATGTTGATTCACATAGCCTCAACCAAACGCCACTCCCGGCCTCCAAGCATCCGCACATCCAAACATCCCTCCATCCAAACATCCCTACATTCTCTATATTTCGCCCATGTCCACCTCCCGCCCGATCATCATCGGCACCGGCATCGCCGGGCTCTGGACAGCCTGGCGCCTGGCAGTTGAAGGGCGGGCCTCGGTCCTCCTGACCAAGGGCGCTTTGACCGACAGCGCCAGCGCCTGGGCTCAGGGTGGCATCGCCGTGGCTCTGGGGCCGGGGGACAGCCCGGGCCAGCACGCAGCCGATACGCTCGCCGCAGGTGATGGCCTCTCGGACCCGGAAGCGGTCCGGGTGCTGACGAATGAAGGGCCCGATCGCATTCGGGAACTCCTCGCGATGGGGGCCGTGTTCGACCGGGGCCCTGATGGCTCACTTAGAATGGGCCTCGAGGCGGCGCACACACGACCTCGGATCATCCACGCCGGCGGCGACCGGACTGGCGCCGCCCTGATGGCCTGGCTGACCGAAATCGTCCAGGCCGATCCCTTGATCGAAATCCTCGAACACACCGAGGTTGCCGCCCTGCGTCACGACGGTCAGTCGGTGACTGGCGTGATTGCCCTGGGCGAATCGGGAGTGCGGGAAATTCCCGCCCCGGACGTGGTGCTCGCGACCGGCGGTGTGGGCCAGCTCTATGCCGTAACGACCAACCCGTTGGTGGCGACCGGCGACGGCTGGGCCCTCGCATGGCAGGTAGGCGCCGAGCTGCGAGACCTCGAATTTCTGCAGTTCCATCCGACCGCTCTCAAGCTTCCAGGCGTAAACCCGGCCCCCCTCGTTACCGAGGCGGTGCGAGGCGCCGGTGGACTCCTCCTGGACCGGGATGGCCATCGCTTCGCCTTCGATGCCGATCCCCGCGGTGAGCTGGCGCCTCGGGATGTTGTGGCCCGCGCCGTCGCGGCGGCCGATGCTACGGGCGGTGCCTGGCTCGACGCGCGGGAGATTCCGGATTTCCCCGGCCGGTTCCCCGGGGTCACCAGCATCCTGGCCACTTACGGAATTGATTCGTCGAAGGACCTGATTCCGGTGGCTCCGGCACTGCACTACGCGATGGGAGGGATCCGCACCGATCTCGAGGGTCGCACGACGCGCGAGAGGCTCTGGGCAGTCGGTGAAGTAGCGTGCACCGGAGTTCATGGTGCCAACCGGCTGGCGTCGAACTCCCTGCTTGAAGGCCTGGTTTTCGCCGACCGGGTGGCCCGTGCTCTTACGGAGGGAGCGGAGAGAGAGTGGGGCGGGACTCAACTGGTCCGGGCGGTACCGAGTACGGCGGTCGCTCCTGATCTTGGCGCCCCCAACGCGGATCATGACTGTGAGCCCCTGCGGGACCAGATGCGCCAGATCATGACCTCCGACGTGGGATTGACCAGGACGGAGGCACGGCTCACCCACGCCAAGCGGGCACTTGGCCGGGTCGCGCGTCAGATTCCCGTGGGGGCGTGGCGCACCGCGAATCAGGTACTGGTTGCGCGGCTCATCGCCCAGGCGGCTCGTCGCCGGCGTGAAAGCCGAGGCGGCCACCGGCGTCTCGACTACCCCCCGCGGGCGCGAGTCGGAGGCAGCACCGCATGACCGTCGTATCCCCGTCGGGAGCGTTGCTTCCCGTAATCGATCCCGAGCCCCAGGCTCCGGTCGATATCCCGGCGCTTCAGAAGGAAATTCGGGGGCTGGCGCAGCGGCGGAATGCCGTGATCATCGCGCACAACTACCAGCGACCCGAGGTGCAGGACGTCGCGGACTTTGTGGGGGACTCGCTCGGTCTCTCGCGGAAGGCAGCGGCCGTCGAGCAGGATGTCATCGTGTTCTGCGGCGTTCACTTCATGGCGGAGACCGCCGCGATCCTGGCTCCGACCAAGCGAGTGCTGTTGCCCGATCTGCGGGCTGGCTGCTCTCTCGCGGCGACCATCACCGGGGAAGATGTCCGGCGGTGGCGAGCCAAATTCCCCGGCTACATCGCCGTCGGGTACGTCAACACGACCGCCGAAGTGAAAGCCGAGCTCGACTACTGCTGCACCAGCGGAAATGCGCTCGACGTGATCGACGCGATTCCGGAGGACAAGGGAATTCTGTTCTGTCCCGACTTCTTCCTGGGCGCGCACGTGAAGCGGATGCGGCCCAACCGTCGCATCGAGGTCTGGCTCGGCGAATGCCACGTGCATCGCGAGATCAATCCGCAGACCCTGGACCGCGTCCGCCATGAGCATCCCGACGCCGAGGTCCTGGTTCATCCGGAATGCGGCTGCGCGGGCCAGCTGATCTATGCGATGGGCATGGGCGACATCAAGTCGGACGGAGTCCACGTCGCCTCGACCGAGCGCATGGTGAATCTCACCCGGGAGCGCCCCGCCAAGGAGTTCATCATCGCCACCGAAACCGGGATCATGCACCGCATGCAGCAACTGAACCCGGACAAGCACTTCTACCCAGCCGATCCGGAAGCAGTCTGCGCGTTCATGAAGGCCATAACCCTCCCCAACGTGCGTGATGCGCTGGTGCTCGATCGCTATCACGTCAGCGTGCCAACCGACATCGCCAAACGCGCCCGTGGTGCACTGGACCGGATGGTGGCCCTTGGGAAGTGATCGGTTAGCGTGAGCGGTGAACAGGCCGCACAGCCCAGGGGAATTACCGCAGACGCGACTCGGCTCGCGCGCGAAGCACTCGCCGAAGACGGCCCCCGCGACATCACGTCCGAACTGACCGTCCCCTCCCACCTCACCGGTACGGCCGTCATCGAATTCCGCTCGGCGGGGATCGTCGCTGGCTTACCCTACGCCGATGCGGTCGCAGAAGAATACGGACTGGGGCGGATTAGGTGGCTCGTACAGGAGGGCGATCGCCTCTTCTCTCAAGCAGTGATCGGCACCCTGGATGGTAATCTCAGGCTAATCCTCCGTGCCGAACGGCCGCTCCTCAATCTCCTCCAGCGGGCATCGGGGATCGCGACCTTGACCCGAACGTACGTGGATGCGGTAGAAGGCACTGGTGCCAGGATCCTGCACACTCGGAAAACCGCCCCCGGCCTACGCCTCTTCGACGTGAACGCGGTGTTGGCCGGCGGTGGATCGGCCCACCGTCTTGATCTCGCGCAGGAAGTGATGGTGAAGGACAATCACTGGCGGGCCCTGGAGGAGACCGGAATCCCGCTGGCAGATGTGATACGACAAGGTCGGGCGCGGGGGGTAAGGCGCTACCACGTCGAAGTGGAGAATGCGAAGCAGCTCGAGATGGCTTGTAAGGCGGGGGTCACAAGGCTGCTGATCGACAATCAGGCGCCGGAGATCGTGCGAGCCTGGACCCGGGTCGCTCGATCGCTCGCCCCGGCGATAGAGATAGAAGCCTCGGGCGGAATCGATCTGACCAACGTGCGGGCTTATGCCGAGGCAGGCGTGGACTTCATCTCGATTGGGGCGCTGACCCACAGTCCGAAGGCGGCGGACGTGGGGTTGGAGGTGGGGGGTGGGGGGTAGGGGAGTGGGGAGTGGGGAGTGGGGAGTGGGGACGAAGCGTTCGGCGTCGGTTAGAAAAAAGTCAACAGGGAACTTTCTCCCCACTACCCACCACCCACTCCCTACTCCCTACTCCCTACCTCCCCATCTCTTCCACCCGTAATACGCCGGCACCCCCGTCAGAATGATCCCGATATCCAGTGTGAACTGCCCGGTCTGCGACACCAGATAGTTCCCCAGCAGAAACAGCGATCCCCCGAGAAATAAGAGCGGCACCCATGGGTAGCCCCAGGTGTGATACGGGCTTTCCAGGTCGGCGCGTTTCCGGAGCACGAACACGGCGGCCACGGCGAGGGCGTAGAACGGCCAGATCCCGATGATGAACTGATCGGCCAGCTGGGAGAAAGTGCGGATCAGGATGAAGATCACGCCGAGTACGGCCGCGAGCAGAATTGCGCCGGTGGGTGCCCCCGTCTTGGAATCCACCTTCGCGATCACCTTGGGGAAGAGACCATCCTCGGCCATGGCGAAGAAGATTCGCGGAGCGGTCATCATCGAGCCATTCAGGGTGCCGAAGGTCGAGACCGCAACCGCGCTCGCGACGAGCACCGTACCTATCGCACCGAAGAGGAGCGTCGCCACATCCGCGGCCACCAGTTCCGCCCCCTTCATCTGCTCGATCGGAATCAGGTGCAGATAGACGAGATTGGCGCTCAGGTAGAGCACGACCACCAGGCCGGTGCCGATGAAGAGCGCCTTGGGAAGATTGCGCTGAGGATCCTGGACTTCACCGCCCACGAAGGCCAGGTCGGCCCACCCGTCGTACGCCCACAGAATGGAAACCATGGCGAGCAGGAATGGCGACGTTGCAACGCTGGCATGCTGGCTCAGCATCTCGCCGGCACCCATGCCGGAGCCGAATACGAATCCCAGCAGTATGAGGGCCGCGAGGGCTCCGACCTTGAACAGGGTGCTCAGGTTTTGCAGCACGGCACCCTTCCGGATCCCATGATAATTCACGGCGGCGACCAGGATGATCAGAGCCGCGCCCAGCAGCTGATCCGCCCTGACTCCGGCTATCGCTATCGCTCCGGGATCGCGTCCGACCGCCCTGAGAGCATAGCCCGAGGAGGTAATGCCGATTGCTCCATAGGCTCCGGGACGGATGATGAGGAGTTCAGCCCAGCCGAAGAGAAATGCGGGTAGCGGGCCGAATGCTTCGCGGAGAAAAACGTAGATGCCTCCACTCCTCGGGAACTTCGCGGCGAGCTCGGCGTAGGTCAGGGCTCCACATATCGCGACGGCCCCGCCGATGACCCAGGCCAGAAGAAAGAGGGGCACGTCACCAATCTTCTGGGCGACCAGGGCCGGGGTCCGGAAGATTCCGCTACCGATCGTCGATCCGATCACCACCGCGACCGCGCTCCAGAGACCTAACCGGCGCGGCAGTCGCTCTCCCCAGGGGTCCGGCCTGGTTGGCTCAGTCAATCGATCCTCTTTGGCGACATGGAGATAACACTTCGGATCCCGTAAGTTCCCACGGTCGGGCCCGCTTGACAAGGCAGCGCAGAAAGCGTTCTTTCCCCACCGAAAACAGCGGTCTTCTTTCCTTATAGTGACAAGCGCTCAGCCCTACCCGCCCGATTTCCGCCTCGGAGTCCTTCTTGATGCCCGTAGAGCATTCCCCCGGTCAGACACTGTATCGCCGGCTGGCCATCGCGGCCTCCGCCTTGGTGATCGGCTTGATCACGCTGGGGGGGGTGGTGCGGATCACCGGTTCCGGGCTCGGCTGCGGCGATCATTGGCCACTGTGCGACGGGCAGTGGTTCCCGCCGCTCGACCTGCCGACTCTCATCGAAATCAGCCACCGCTGGGTCGCCGCCCTGGTGACGGCAGCAGTCTTTGCCCTGTTTACGGTCGCCTGGCGGAGACATCGCAAGCAGCGTGAACTGTTCGTACCGGCGCTCGCCGCGGCGGTCCTGCTGGTCATTCAGGTGCTGCTGGGACCGGTGATCGTGAAGCTCGACTTGCCACCGGCGGTCGTCATCGTGCACCTGCTGAATGCGATGGTGCTGCTCGCGGTGCTGGTCGTCGCTGCCCTTCGGGCGGGCACGGTTTCGGCGGGCCACGTTGAACCGCTGCCTCGTTCCCGGCCCTCGCTGGTTCACCTGACCGCGAGCGTTGGGTTCGTCACCATAGCGCTCGGCGCTCTGACCGCGAATCTCGATGCCGGATTGTATTGCCTGGGATTCCCGCTCTGCGGCGGCAGTGCCGCTCCGCCTGCCACGACACTTGGGCTGGTGCAGTGGATTCACCGTCTGTCGGCCTTCACTCTCCTGGGCCTGACGGTGACACTCGCCGTACGAAGCGCGGGATGGGGAGCCGGTGCTCGCCGAGCAGCGACGACCGTGCTGGCGCTCGCCCTGAGCCAGATCGCCGTCGCGGCCTTCATGATTCTGCACCTGCTGCCGACTTCGTGGCGTGCGCTGCACCTGCTGGTGGGAACTCTGGTCTGGGTGAGTCTTGTCGTGCTGGTGTATCGCACGGGCCGCGACTCAAGTCTGCAAATCGAGCCGCCGAGCCGCGGAGCCGCCGAGCCGCCTTCGCTGATCACCGACCTCATTACTCTCACCAAGCCACGGATCATCTCGCTGCTTCTTGTCACGACCGTCGCGCCGATGTTCATCACCGGACACGGACTGCCGAGCGCATCGCTCGTGTTCTGGGTCTGCGTTGGTGGGTACCTGATGGCGGGCGGCGCCAACGCGATCAACATGTGGTTCGACCGGGATATCGACGATCGCATGACGCGCACGCGCCTCCGCCCGATCCCGGCGGGGCGGATTTCGCCCCTCGCGGCGCTGCTTTTCGGCGTCTCACTCGGTGGCCTCGCCTTCTGGACCTTCTGGGAGATGGTGAATCCCCTGAGTGCCTGGCTGGCGCTCGGCGGGCTCCTGTTCTATGTGCTCGTCTACACCATGATGCTCAAGCGATGGAGCCCGCAGAACATCGTGATCGGCGGCGCGGCCGGCGCATTTCCGCCACTGGTAGGCTGGGCCGCGGTGGCCGGATCGCTCGACCTCGCGGCACTCTATCTCTTCGCAATCATTTTCTTCTGGACCCCGCCGCATTTCTGGGCTCTCGCGCTGCTCAAACAGGGTGACTACGCCAAGGCCGGCGTTCCCATGATGCCCAATGTCCACGGTGAGCACTGGACCAAGATCCAGATGCTGGCGTATACCCTCATGCTGTTGCCACTCACGATCATGCCTTCGGTGTTCGGAGCGCTGGGCCTGTTCTACGCTCTGGCGGCGGCGGTGCTTGGGGGGCGCCTGCTGTGGTACTGCTTCAAGCTTCTGAGAGAAGCCGGCGTGACGCCGACCGCCTGGAAGATGTACAAGTACTCCCTACTCTATCTCGCCCTTCTTTTCGCGGCCATGGGAATCGATCGCGCGCTGCCGTTCGGGCATCGGTATGAGCGGTCACCCATTCTCATCCTCGATCAACCCGAGGTCGAGGCCATCGGAGCACCGGACGGAGGTCGGTGATCGGCCGAAAGCTCCCCTCTCCCGAGCCGTTATCGCGGCTCTGGCCCAGAGTTCGTCCTCATTTGGGCCCGCTGACCCTCGCGGCGGCATGTCTGCTGGGCAGTGCCGCCATCTCGCTCGCCTTTCCTCTGATCGTCGGCAAGCTCCTCGATGCGGCCTTCGTCACCCGCGGCCGGGAGTTGCTTGACCGCATCGCCATCCTGCTGCTCGGACTGTTCGCGATCCAGGCAGTGCTCAACTACGGCCAGGCCTATCTGTTGAGCGCGACGGGAGAACGGGCGGTGGCGGGAGTGCGTCAGGAGCTCTTCGCCAAGCTGCTTTCGATGCCGCCGGGATTCTTCGCCGACCGACGGACCGGAGAGTTGACGAGCCGGCTCACGACCGACGTGGGCCTTCTGCAGGGGATCCTGAGCCACCAGATCGCCGAATTCTCAAGGCAGGTTCTGGCTCTGGTCGGTGGCATCGTGATGCTGACGGTGAGCCAGCCCAAGCTTACGCTGACGGCGCTCGCAGTGGTTCCGATTGCCGTGGGCACCGCGTTTTTCTTTGGCCGCCGGCTACGCTCAATGAGCACCGGTGTTCAGGACAAGATTGCCGAGGCGACGGCCGTCGCCGAAGAGGCGTTCAGCCAGATCAGGACGGTTCAGAGCTTTGTACAGGAACCCCACGAACGCGGACGCTTTGGCGACCGGATCCGCGAGGTTGTCCAAGCCGCGGTTCGCCGCGCTCAGATTCGTGGAGTTTTCTTCGGGGCCATCACCCTTTCCGGTTTCGGGGCGATGGTCGTGGTGCTCTGGCAGGGGGGCCTCCTCGTCCTGGATGGGAAGCTGACTGCCGGTTCTCTGTTCTCGTTCCTGCTGTACACCTTCACGATCGCGGGGGCGGTGGGCGCGCTCGCATCCTTCTTCAGCAGCTACCAGGAGTCAGTAGGCGCGGCAGAGAGAGTCTTCCAGCTGCTCGAGGCACCGGTTCCCATTTCGGATCCCGAGAGTCCCGAGCCGCTCCCCAAGCCGGTGCGGGGCAGCCTCGCCTTCGAGCAGGTGTCCTTCAGGTATCAGAACTCCTCCGACGCACCCTGGGCTCTCTGGAAGATTGATTTGCGACTCCAACCGGGCGAGGTCGTGGCGATTGTCGGCCCCTCCGGTGCCGGGAAAACAACACTCGTCTCGCTTCTACCCCGCTTCTGGGACGTGACGGAGGGGCGGATCCTGATTGATGGGACCGACATTCGGCGGCTTACCCTGGCCGATCTCCGGGGAATGATCGGGGTGGTTCCACAGGAGCCAGCGCTCTTCGGAGGAACGGTGCGCGAGAACATCGCGTATGCGCGCCCGGACGCCCCTGAGAGTGAGATCGAAGCGGCGGCCAAGGCTGCACACGCCGCCGAGTTCGTCGAGCGCCTGCCGGCCCGCTACGACACGATCGTTGGCGAACGAGGGGTCAAGCTCTCTGGCGGCCAGCGGCAACGGATTGCCATCGCCAGGGCGATCCTCAAGGATCCGGCCGTGCTGATTCTGGACGAGGCGACCAGCAGCCTGGACACGGAGAGCGAGCGGCTGGTCGAAGACGCCCTGGGGCGTCTTCTGGTGGGACGGACAACCCTGATCATTGCCCACCGGCTCAGCACTGTCCGCCGGGCCGACCGGCTCGTGGTGTTGGACCACGGCCGGATCGTCGAGGAAGGCACCCACGCCGATCTCCTGGCAGAGGGAGGCCTCTATGCCCGGCTCTACCAGCAACAGTTCCGCGACGACCCTCCGGTCCCGGTCGGCTGAGCAAACCAATTCCACCGGCCGGAAAATCAAGCGGCCCCCACTTTTCAGTGGGGGCCGCTGATTTTTTGTGCTGTCGATCGGATCAGTTCGTAGTGATCTGGAGCTGGAATACCGGCGGATCGACGTCGTCCGGTGCGGCGTAGAATGCCGCGAAAGTGACCATGGCGATGTAGTACGTGCCGGCCCCCAAGGCGACCGTACAGACTTCGGCGACGCCGTCGTTTCCATGGCTGTCACAACCGAAACTACCCAAGTCGTTGCCGCCAGCATCAACCATGTAAACTCCCAAGTCGGTTGTGGCGCCCACTCCCGCGGGATCGTCAAACCAGCTGGCACTGAAGTCCATGGTCGTAGCGGCAGGCAGAACGATCTTGTACAACCGACAAGGGACGCCCTCGGAATTGAGGCAATCCGCAGAGCCGTTCATCGCAGCAGCGTCGTACAGGATCTCGCTGTTGCCCGAAGCCGGAACCGAAATAGTCGGAGCAGTGGCCAAGGCACCGGTCGCGAGACCGCCGCCCGGCTTGGTGATGATGACCGAGTCGGTGAGGAGGGCTCCCGTGGTTCCACCGGCGAAGTCGAAGAGTACCTGCAACGTCAGAGGGCCGCTGGTTCCGCCGGACGGAACAAACGAGAGGTTGCTGGCGGTGAAGTCGGTCACCAGCGGAGCGCCGGGGGCACCCGCGATGGTGGGCGGCACGCTCACATCAAACGAAAGCCCGGCTGGAGGAGCCACCGAGATGGTGTCGAACAGACCGACGTTGTCCAGCGGCGGAGCCGGGGTGTACGCCAGACCGAGCGCGGTTGGCGAGGAGAGCACGGTGAGATCGCGCGACTTGCCGCCGGCGGAAACCGTAACCGTCCCGCTGGTAAGCCCGAGCGCCTTGACGAAGAACCGGGCCCTGGTCGGTGACGTCGGTGGGACCAGGTGGTTCTCCGCGTCATAGACCGGGATGAAGCTGTTGTCCTTCTGGAAGTCGAGCTGTGGATCGGCGGTCGTGCCGGTGAAGTCGGTGGCGACCACGTTGCCTTGCTCATCGATCGCCTGGACCGTGATGGCGACGCTGTCGCCCTGGCTGACCTGGATATCGGTAGGGGATGCGGTCAAATGATCGATCCCGTTCCGCAGGTCTGCAGTCGGGTCCCCCGAGCAGGCAAGAGCCCCGAGCGCGGCTGTAAGCATGACCCAACGAAGTTTGGGGTGCATCATGACGGTGTACCTCACTCTTGACGTCAGTTAGTAGATCACTGATCCATGCGGAAGAAATCGATATTCAAATACCGGCTGATGTCCGTCAGCGCGTCATTGCCCATCACATCTCGCCAGCCAGGCTGGCTCGTTTCCTTGAGATCGTTGGAGTGCATCAGCTTGTACCCACCCACTCCGCTCAGGTCGGCGAAGATGTAAAACTCCCGCTTCCCTGTCGCATACCGCCAGACCTGGTAGGGTGGCGCCTTGCCTGCCGCGACCCGGTCCAGCTTCTCTTCGGCCTCGCCCTGATGCCGCAGGTAGACTCTCCCGCGGTCCGTATTCCAACCCGCTCCGGTCTTCCGACCGCCCTCACGGTAGTTCTTGTTCGCGAACGCGATCAGCTGGTAGAACGCTTCACGCGCCTCGTTTCGCGCTGTGCCCGGGGTTGGATCCCGCTTCTGCCAGAACTGGGTCATGAACTCGCGTTTGGCCGCGAGGCTCAAGCCGCTCTTGTAGACCGACAACTCGTCACGCTGCCCCTGGTAAATCAGCGGCGCGTATGCACTGTCGAGCTGCGCTTCATTCATCTGGCCGAAGTAACCTGCATCGGTCTCCCGCTCGGCGGCGAGTCGCACGGCCTCGCGATTCATCGCCTCCTGGAAGTCCGCCATGACCAAATCGTCCGACCGCTCCTCCGTCTTGCCACCGGCGGTGAGGCTCAGCGTGAGCCGGTACGTCCCGGCCGGCAACCCCGTCAGGTCCAATTGCCCCTTCAGAATCGATCCACCGGCGGCAACCTGAACCGGCGTGGCCGGCGTCTTGATCAGAGCCTTGCCGCTGGTGTCGCTGACCGAAACGGACATCGTTCCGGGTTCGTCACTGTCGGCGTACGCCTCGAGCAAGTAGAACGCTCGAGCCCTGAGAGGTGTCAGCCGGAGCCGGGTGGCGGTGGTGACCCAGGTGTTGCCCCATTGCCGTTCCCCCGGCTTGGGCAGGGTATCGCTCCCCGTTACCGGCCGCATCGCCGGCGACAACATCAGATCCGAGGCACCGGGCGGGCCGGGGTAACCGACCAGATCCACGCTGGACGCCATCTGCTGGCCCGAGACCGAGTCCTCTACCGTGACATCGAGCCGGAAGCGGCCCGGAGCCAGGCTGAACTCGACGACCTCCATCGCTGAGGCACCAGCGGCCTTCAAATCCGCCCGGGCGTGGTTGGTCCAGTTGTTCTCGTACAACGCCAGGCCGGTGGAGTCCGAAACCTTGACCCGGACCTTGTAGCTGAGCTGTCCCCCTGGATCACTCGATGTCGGGGTCATCCCGCTGAGCGGGATTTCGGCGAAGGCAGTTACCCTCGTCTGATTCCCCTCCGCCCGATAGTAGCGGAAGGCGCGCAGCGACAACTCCGGAGCCGACTGCTTTGCGATCGCCGAGCCCGCACCTGCGACGGCTGCGGCCAGGGTGACCATTAACGACAACCGATTCATTGCATCCCTTCCAGCGCCGGGAGTCGCAAGGACTCCCGGTCACCGGTCAATTCAGATTACCACCCCAGGCCGAAGCTGATGAAGTGCGTCGGTCCGAGGATGCCGAGGTAGCGATAGGCGTAATCGACACCGAGGTTGAAATTGCCCATCGCATAGAAGAGTCCACCGCCCGCAGCCAGACCCTCGAGATTCTCCTCGTCGTTCAAGGCGGTCGTGATGGTCGAGGGATCCAGGTTGTTGGACGGGAAGTAGGTATAGCTGCCCCGCAGGGCGACGCCGAAGGCGGACCCACCGAGGTTCTTGGACATCCACTCCGCGCCGCCGGAGAAGCCGGCCCGGTTGTTGTTGGGCTGGTTGAAGTCGGCCAAAAAAGTCAGCCGATTCGCCGTGCCGGTCACGATATCATAGGCCAGACCGACCTTGAACGTCGTGGGGAGCGGGAAGCCCTTGGTCCGCAGCGCTGAGGGCTGAGGCGCCGACGGCACGGGATCCTCACCGGGCAGCGGCTCACGGGGCGTCTCGCTGTTCAGCGCGTTGCCTGAATAGGAGAGGTCCGTGCCCAGGTTGGCCAGCACAAAGGAGAACTTGATCGGGTGGTTGTTCAGCGAGGCGTGGAAGTTGGTACCGAAGTCCACGGCGAAGGCGTTCCCGCTGGCATCACCCAGGTTGTCCGATACGTACTTCGCGGTAATACCCGCCGAGAAGCGGTCCGAGAAGTTTTGGGCGAAGGTCAAGCCCACGAACGTTTCGTTGACCGAGTACACCGACCCGGTTCCATCCGGCTGGTCGGTGGTGTAGACCGGCTGGTCCTTGAAGCCGAAGGTGCCGATCTGCAGGCCCACGGCGCGGGCCCCGCCGCTGAAGGGGAGGGCAAAGCCGCCCCAGCTGTAGCGGGTATCCGCGACGTAGTCGTAGGTCCCGACCAGTATGCCTGGCCGCGTCATCAACGCGGTACCAGCCGGGTTGTAGTACAGTGCGCTGACGTCATTGGCAATGCTTGCGTAGGCGCTGCCGAGCGCAGCGCCCCGTGCCCCGGCGCCGAGCAACAGGAACTCGGCGGAGGTGGTGCCGTACGGCGTGTTGTCCTGTGTAGTCCCGGCCTGGGCCGCGAGGCCGACCGGCAGACCACCCAGCAGGGCCGCCAGCAGCACCAGGCGCTTGGGAAGATTCTCGCTCATAGCTTACGATCTCCTGGGGTGCTTGGGAGCCAGGCGGCGAACCGCCTGGCCCCACGGTATCACTACTGGGCGAAGTTGACGACCGTAAACCGGCCGACCCGACGGGCGTCGCCGGACTCGATGTGGTAGAAGTACACCCCGCTCGCAACCACCTGGTTGTTGCGGTTCCGGACGTTCCAACTGCACTCACCGCCGGCCGGGTTGTCGGCAGCACCAGCGAACAGGTTGTCGAAGTTCTGGCAGGTGTTCCCCGGATTCTCCAGGACGTTTACCAGGACTCCGCTCGACGAGTAAATCCGGATGATGGCCTTGGCCGGCAGGTTCACGAACTTGATGAACTTGGTGTCCGTGGTCTGCTCGAATTCGCTCGTCACGTAATAAGGATCAGGCACGGTGTGGACCAACTTCAGGTTGGTAACCGTGGCCGAAGCGATCTTGTTGTCGGACTGGAAGGCGACCCGCAGATCAGTACCCACCGCCGTGAGCGGACGGACCCCATCAGGCTGGGCGAACGCGTACGGGCCTTCACTGCCGCCCGCCCCGTTACCGCCAGTGATGGCGCCGGCGTACTGCCGGAGGGACCAGACCGTGCCGCTGGCCGGTAGCGCGCCGCCGGTCAGCTCCATCGCGAAGATGTCTCCCGCGACGTACAGCACGAAGCCGTTGTTAGGCGCGGTGACTACCGGTACGGTCGGCGGGAATGCACCGCCGCTCCAGAAGCCCACCGGTCCCGGTACTGCCGTGTTGCTCAACGTGAAGGCCGGGGTACCACCGGGGCAGACGAAGCTGCCTGCCGCGATGGTGCGGAAGGGCTCGACGCACGCGAAGTCCATCGGCGTCACGGTGGCGGATCCATCCGGGTTGGGCCCGACACCGGTGGCATTCGCGTTCAGGATGCCCCACGAGCCACCCACGTGATTATCCCAACCCAGGGAGATGGTGGTGTCCTTACCACCAGCTCCACCGCCAGGAATCAAGGCAGAATCGATTGGGCTTGAAACGAGTACATTGTGCGTGACGTCAACAACTGAGTCGATCACCCCGCCGGTGCCCCAGTACACGTTGAAGTCTGCCGCCCGGTGGGCGCCCGCCATGATACCGGTCGACTCACGGCAACCGGCGCCGCCCGACGACTGGTAGCACTTGTTCTGGAAGATCGTGGCCACACCGGTGAGCGCACCCGCATTGCTGTAGCAGGTCATCGGCGTGCCACTGAAGTTCGCGACGTCACAGGCCTGCGGATCGGCCTGGACCTCGTTGGTCGTCGGCGAGGGGCCGTCGAACCAGCGGGAACCGTTGTAGCTGCAACCGGCGCCCACATCGAACCCGGGGACTCCGTTGACGCAGCCGCGGCCGTACAGGGTCAAGTACGTGACACCGGTGCTCGAGATATCGACCTGGCCCGGCAGCTTGAAGTTGCCGTTCCCGCCGAAGCGCTTAGCCAGGCCATTGTCGATCGGCAACGCGCTGAATGCGGCAGAGGCGGTCTCCACCCCATTCTGCTGCTGCTGGTCTATTGCGATCGAGAAGATCGAGGTGGACCCGCCGGAAGCCGCCGTAAACCAGTAGGTGTGCTTCGCGGGGGCAGTGTACGGCGAGCCCAGCTGGATGCTGTCCATATGGGCCACATACGAACCCGCGCCGGCCATCACCTGTGAAACCAGCGCACCGAGCCCCGCGAACCAGTGATTGGCCGGCGGGAAGGGCCCACTGAAGCGGCCGGTTGTTGCATCGAGCGTCGGATTCGCAGCCGACGTATCCAGCACGACGCCACGGCCTTCCAGGGTCGACGCGGTGATCTGCGCCTGGCTGGTTGAGTTCGAGGCTGCCTTGACCGGAGTGACCGCCTTCGTCGACCGGGCCGACTCGAGGCTCGAGTTACCCGACTGGAAGGAGTTCACGTCGAACGCGGTGACCGAGTAGAAGTACCGGAAGTTGTTCCGCGGCGTGTTGTCCACATAGACGAACGGCACGCCGGTATCATCCAGCGAGGGGCACCGGCTCTTGGGTCCGCAGGGACCGTTGAGCGCGCCGCCCGTTACCGCGGTATCACCGGTGACGATCAGCGCCGTGCCGTTACTCAGGAGGACACGGCCCACGCCCGGACGCACCTGAATCACGTTACCCACCAGCGGAATCTGGTTGGGCGTGACCGTGGCGGAGATGTCGGTGCCGTCCTTGAGGTTGGGCACCAGTCCGGGGCACGAAGTCGTGAGCGCGAACTCCGGAGCGCAGTCAAGATCTGTATTGATCGTGCCGGTGAAGTCGTTGATCGTAGTGCCGCTGTAGTCGAATTGCGTCAGCAGAGTCAGTTCGTTCGGCGCATCCACCCGGCCCCGGTAAACCCGGTACCCTTCGACGTCGTTCTGGACGTAGCTCGGATCGTAGAAGGGATTCGGCAGGCCATTACGCAGTGGAGTGCTTGCGACCTGGAAGAACGGGTCGCCGGCGCCGGTCTCGGTTGCCGACGGCTGCCACATCACCGTCACCGAGTTGTCGCCCGGAATCAGGAAGAATTCGGGAGACGCCGGTGCGGACGGGAGCAGGAACTTCCCGTCAAACAGCGTCTGCGCGAAGATCGACTTCTGCAGCAGCGAGCCGTTCACCACGGTGAACTCCGACTGCTCGACGACCCCGTCGCCGTTCACGTCGGTCCAGTCCCGGAAACCGGAAATGGTGTCCACCTTGCTGGCACCCGTTCCGTTAGCCATCCGCGTCGGATTGCTCAGGAAAGTCGGATTGCCCGGCACGACGCAGTTGGCGGGGTTGGCGCAGATCGGCTTGGGACCCACCGGGGCGGCGAAGATGTACGCCACGACGATGGAGCCGTACCCGCCGGGACCCAGCGACAACGGACTGGACGACTGGAAGAACCGCATATCGTCCGGGCCGCTGGTGTTGACGAAGCAGATGTGATCCACCGACGGGCTGTAGGTACATGACGCGTCGCCCGCGGCATTGCTGATGTTCCCTGACAGATACCGGTACAGCTGAATGGTGTTCTGGGCGTCGTCGAAGGCGCCCTGGTTGATCGTGTTACTGAACAGGTTGATGACGCCTGCGCCGGTCGGGCTGGCCAGGTACTTCACGCCGACGAAGCCCGCGCCCTCGAAGAAGGGCGCCTTGAAGATCGAAGGATCAAACTGCCATCCCGCGGCACCGTTAAAGTCGTGGGCATATACATAACCCAGCGCGAAGGGCAGGTTCACCGAGGAGTAGTTGGTCCCGGCCTCGGCGACGTCCATGTCGGCAGAGAAGGCGGCGAACAGGTTGTTGATGGTATAGCCGCCGGCCGGCACCGCCACGCCAAAGCGCTGCGCCACCAGGTCATGGAACTTCTGGGCCCGCTCCATCAGGACCGGCTGAATCGAAGGCCGGACCGCGGCATAGTCGGCCGCGTTGGTGGAGGTGATGTTATAGAAGGTATAAATGAAGTACAGGATGTCCTCGTTGCCGACCGGGAAGTTCCAGGTCAGGCCCCGAGTTTCTACCATGATGCCGAGGGGGTGCTTGCGGCCGGCATTCAGCGCCGGGTTGCCCTCCCACGACAGGAACCACACATCCTGCTGCGAGGCAAACTTGCGGCAGTTGGGGTTCGTGGTGTTACCCGGATCCGTCTGCAGTGCCGGGTCGAAGAAGTTGGCCGTGTTGTCCCCGTTCGGCACGCAGGCGGCATCCGGCCACTCGGCCAGGTCGTCGGCGCGGGACGAGTTGTACAGGCCCTGAATGACATTGTTGGCGCCGACATTGGCGTTGACCGGCTCGCCGTGCTCGGTGGTGCCTTTCGGATCGAAGAAGAAGGCGCCGACCGTGTCGCCCGCCCAGACGCCGCCGTCGGTGCCGATGATGCCGGCCAGCTGCAGGCCTGAGTTGAACACGTACTGGTCTGGCGTACCCTTGGGCCAGAACCCGCCACCGATGGTGGACGAGTTGGTAGAGTCCACGCAGACTCGGCCGTCGGTGGCCAGGCCGCAGTAGACCCGGTTACCGGTGAGTGCGCCGAGCACGCTGCCGCTACGCGCGAAGAGGCGGAACCCGCGCGGCTTGGCGCCCGGCTTCGGCAGCGCGTCCGCCACGCTGGGAAGCAGGGCCGCGATAGCCAGCGCGATCAGGGCTGCTGTAAGCGCCCCTCTCGTACGGAATCGTGAGTGCATTGCATCCTCTCCAGAGAGAAAAAAACGTGGTGCCCGGTCCGGGGCGACGCCCCGGACCGGTCAACCGGTTACGCTTTAGAAGCTCAATTCCACGCCAAGGCGAACCCGGCGCTCGGGACCCGTGAAGTTCTGTTCGCCGCGGATGTGGTTGTACAGCGCATCCACCGCGCGGGTCTGCTCGGACACCGTAAAGACTCCATCGCCATCGCCGTACCGCTGCTCGGTCCGCTGCAGATAGATGCAGTTGGGCGGAGCGGCCACCAGGTCGGAAGTGATCCAGGTGGCGCAGGAATTCGCGGTCAGGTCGATGTCACCATTGGTGCGCAGTGCATTGGGATTGGCCGCGGCTTCGTTCTGGTAGTCCTGCAACTCGCCACGGTGGATTTCATCCCGTTCCACTGAGCTGGTGATGTCATTGGTCGTGGTGAAGACCTGCAGAATGTTCCGGAAGTTGAACAGGTTCCGGATGTCCGCATAGGCAGTCAGATCAACCCCACCCAGCTGGAAGCCCTTGGTGAGCTTCATATCGAAGAACTTGAGCATCGGCAGCCGGGCGCCGTTGTAATCGCCCTCGATACGCTTGGCGCACACGGTGCCTGACAACACGTTCTCGTCACCGGAATCGCCCGGGCAGCGAGTGTACGGCGTTCCGCTGGCGAAGCGGAAGGTGGCGAAGACTCCCACGTTCTGGAAAATCGCCCCGCCAGTCGAACCCTGGTGCCAGTTGTCGGGGAAGTTCAGGGCCAGCTGGCCGGCCAGATTGTGCGGCCGGTTCTGGTCGGTGGTCAGGATCGCCTGAGGCGGAGGATTGTTGCCGCCACCCAGGGCGTTCAGCACCCGTGACCCGAAGTTGATATAGGTCGACGGATCCGAGCCGGTGTTCTTGGCATCCTCAAAGGTGTACGCCAGGGTGCCGTTGAACAGCTCGCCGAAGCGGCGGTCGAACCTGATGTCGATACCACGAGCGTTGCCGAAGTCGGCGTTGGTGACCACCCGGATATCCACCGGCGCCTGCTTGAACGGATCGTAGAACGACACCAGACGGCCGGCGGCATCCGACAACTTGTCCTTGTTGTACGCGGAGATGTCCAGCACCATGTCGTCGCTGAACGAATGCCGGATCCCGAACTCGAAAGTGATGGTCTTGCCGAAGTCGAGATCGCTGCCGTAGAAGTGGTTGGTGTTGGTGACGCTCAGGTCGGTGTTGATGCCGCCCAGGATGAGGCCGAAGTCCGGCGCCTGCACCTGGTGGGCATAGGAGAGCCGGAAGTTGGTCCGCTCGGTCACCGGGAACGACACCTGCACGTGCGGGCTCACATAGTCATGGCTCTGATCCTCGACCATGATCGCGTCCGGATTGGACGCATCGAAGCCCGGCATCGTGGAGATCCGGGGGAACCAGCTCTTGTTGCCAAGGCTGTCGGTGAAGTACGGCCGCGAGGCGCCGGTCTTGTACCAGTCGTAGCGCAGGCCACCCACCAGCACCAGGTCGCCCAGGTCGAGCCGGTCTTCCACGAAAGCGTTCCAGCGGGTGGGCTGTTCCTTATAAGCGTCGGAGAAGGCCTGGCTGGTCAGCTGGCTCGAGAAGTTGGTGATGTAGTACTTGGTGTACTCGCCGCCCAGCTTGAGCCGGTTGTAGCGATCCACCTGCCAGTCGAGGTTCGCCTTGCCGATCGCCCGGTCTTCCTTATACATCGAAAGGCGCCGAGTCGGGCCGCCGCCGTCAAGGAAGGAAAGCGCCAGGTCGTTGGCAATCGGGCCACGGCTGGAGGTCGAGTAGGGGTTGTTCCGGTACAGCTCTTTCAGCTCGTACTGCGCGGTGTTGTCCAGGTCGTAGGGCGACCGCCGGCCCACGTTGCGCTGGAAGTTCCGCACCAGCTGCTGATCGAGCGGGAAGTTGTCAAAGTTGAACTGGAAGTCCATCGGCTTGACGATGAAACCGCCCCAGGGATTCCGGGTGTCCTGCTCGCTGCTCGTGGTGAGCGGTCCCTCGATTGCCCGGTCCCACTGGTACGACGCGTACACGTCAAGCGCCAGGGCCCGCTCCGCCGACTTGGAGAGGTTCTGGGTGATGTTCAGGGTTGCCACGTTATTGCCGGTGTACAGCGCATCAAAGTCCACCGCGGCGCCGAACATCCGGCTGTAGCTGAAATTCCGCGAGTTGAGCTGGTTACGCAGGAAGCTCAACGCGGCGCGCGAACCGGTGCCGTAGGTGTACGACAGCTTGGCGCTCGCCTGATACGTCGAGGTCGGCGATACCGGAGCCTGACCACCGCGGCAGTCCAGCCCGTAGTTGTTGCGGATGTCCGCGACGTGCGGGTTGGTCGGGTCTGCCGCACCGGCGTCCTTGAATGCGTCACACTCGCCGCGATAGACCGCGAACTTGTAGATGTTCACGCTGTCGGTGCCGCCAGCGACGGGCACCGCCACCGTGGTATCGATCCCGGCGCTGACCAGAATCGGGGCCTTCTCGGCATTGAATCCCTGCGCCGTGCCGGGAGCCGGGAAGTCGGCCGATCCACCCGTCGACTGGCCCAGCAGGTCACCGCTCACATAGAAGCTGAGGTTGCCGGTGATGGGGCCGCCGAAGCCGAGCCGCACCCGGTTCATCCCGACGCTGTTGTTGAGCCCGGTGAGCGCGTCGCTTTCATAACCGAAGGTCCCGCTCCAGGCTGTCCCGCCGCCCCGAGTCTGAACCGCGATCACGCCCGACTGAGCATTGCCGAACTCCGCCGACGAGGCACCGGTGGTCACCGAGGCGTCTTCGAATCCGCCCGGGCTGACCGCGATGGTGCCCGCATCCATGCCGACGAAACCATTGCCGCGATTGCCCGGCGTTACCGGCACGCCGTCAATGTAGGTCACGGCTTCGTCGGTCCGGCCGCCGCGGATGGTGATGGTCCTGGCGCCGTTGCTGGCTACTACGCCCGGCTGCAAGGCCAGCACATCCTGGATCTTGTCGACCGGAAGCTTCTCCACGTAGTCGCCCTGGAGGGTCTGCTTCGTGGTGACCTGGTCGCGGGGCACCAGCGCGTTCTGGGCTCCGACGACGGTGATTTCAGTGATTTCAATGGGGGTCTGCTCGAGGGTGAAGTCCTGGGTGATCGTCTGACCGGCCGCTACGCGAAGGCCGGCTACCCCGACGGGCTTGTACCCCACGAACGTTCCGACCAGCTCATACACACCGGACGGCACGTTGTTGATGAAGTAGTAGCCCTGCGCATTGGCCACCGCACCAAAGGCAGTTCCATTGATTCGGACCTGAGCGCTCGCAATCGGAGCGCCAGCCTGATCTCGAACCCGTCCCTCGATCTTACCAGTCGACTGAGCCAGGAGCGCGCCCGCTCCCAAGGTCAGTGCGACTGCCGCGCACGCAATCCATCGCGCTAGGCGGACGAAGGCGCTAACACTGCTTTCTTTCATGGAAACGTCCTCCGAAGACGTGAACACGACCTGCTGCACCGAAGGATCGAAAGCGCGCACAACCGTGGCGGCCCAAAGGCCACACAGGGGAGTGACATCGCCGGAACAACCTGCAGGAGATTGAGAGTGAAACGGACAAAACGAACTATTTCCCGGCCGCGGCCGTGGTCGGGAGCATGAATATGAAGGCCGTCTCCGTACGTGTCAAGGAACCGTAATGCGTCGAAAACCGAACACTCGTTCTGAGTAACCGTTTGAAACAACAGAGGATGGACCCCGCCGTTTCACGATGGCGACTTTGGTCTCATATCGCTCACCGCGCAATTTCACGCCGCACGGGCGGAACCCGTCTCGGCCCCGCCCCTAACCTCCATTTCAGGGAAGAATCAGGTCCCGTTGGGGCGTGTTGGGGGTGACCCGGGGTCCTCCGAGTCCCCAGAACATGTTCACCTCGCTCCGGACCCCGAACTCGCCCGGCAGATAGATCCCGGGTTCGATAGAGAACCCGACCCCCTGAATCAGCTGTCGGTCGTCGTGGGTCTCGTAGTCATCCAGATGGGGACCCGAGCCATGCAGGTCGCGATCGATCGAATGCCCGGTGCGGTGCACGAAGTAGTCACCCCATCCCGCCTTCTCGATTACCGACCGCGCCGCCCGGTCCGCCTCGAAGCCGGCAACCGGCCTCTTTCCGGCCGCACCCATCACCAGCGCGATCGCCGCATCGCGCGCATCCCGTACCGTCTCCCAGACCCGCTGCACCTTCTCGGGTGGCCGGGCTCCGCTGAATCCCATCCAGGTCTGATCCGCAAACACGGTCGCCAGACCGCGTCCTGCCCAGAGGTCGAGCAGCACGACCTGCTCTTTCTTTAGTACGGCGTCGGTTCCCTTGACCGGTTCGTAATGCGGGTTCGCCGCGTTCGCCCCGAAGGCCACGATCGGCGGATGGTCGAATTCGAGTCCGCGCTGGTGCAGCCCGTCAACCACCCTCCCCTGCAGCTCAGTCTCCCGGATCCCCTCTCCGCGAGCGACCGCCCAGCGGAGTTCTGCCTGGGCCACCTCGGCGAGCACCTCCGCCGCATATAAATGATCGGCCGTCTCCGTCGCACTCCAACTCGCAGCGAAGCGGCTGACCAGCGGCGCCGAGGGCACCACGGTCCCGCCAAGTTTTCGGACCAGCTCGACGACCCCGGCGGGCACCCGGTCCAGATAGGGGACCGCATCTTCCGGCGAGACTTCCATCGCGAGGCGCTTTCCGCGGACGAGAGCGCCCAACTCCTGATGCAGTTCCTCCCATCTGGCGTAGGCGCGGACCTGGCCGGGGAACCCATTCACCGGTTGCAACTCGATCTTGTGCGCCACAGCTGTGGCCTGACCCTCCTGCGGGATAAGCACGAAAAGTCGTCTGCTTCCCATGCCACCGACTCCCAACACCCGACCGGTGACCGGATTGACCGCGCGAAAATCGTAGAGCAGCCAGCCGTCGAGCTGGAGTTCCTTGAGGCTGGCCTGAATCGCCGAGACCTGGGCCGGAGTGATCATCAGTATCCCCCAACGGGCATCGCCCGCCAATGGCAAGCGTCTTCGCCACGGCCGCGGCAGCGGTCGTGGACCATCAGGCCTTCGAAACCGGTCATCATCCTGAGCAACTCGCCGAAGGCCGCGCCATAGAACGAGCAGGCTCCTCCATCCGGAACCGCGTGGATCGACAGCGGCGATGGCACTTGGGCCACCGCCCCATCCGCGCCCACTCGCAAAGAAGCATTGAGCACCCGGCGCGCCGCATTGGTCGCGACTCGAGCGCCGATCGCCTTCCCCATCCCCGAAGGAGTCACCTGCGCCAGGGCGCGAGCCGGCAACGCGCTTGAGCGGGCAGCATACCGCGCGGCACGCCTTCCCGCATCCGCGAACACGAGCTGCGCGTCGGGGCGGCGGCTCGCCAGCCGGAAGACGGCGATCGCCTCATCGGTCGCAACCCGGCCGTCCTTTTTTACGGCGTCCTGATATCTATTGATCTGTGCGGCCACGGTTGCACTGAGACCAAGGCGCTTGGAGACGATCTCGCCGGCAAGCTCTTCGAGGCCGTCCTCCACCGGCGTGTCGAGGTTACGAAGCGCCTCGAGCAGGCTCAGAGGGATGATGGCGTGAACGGGCAAGTAGGAGAATCGGGCAAGAGGGATCAGGGAGTAGTTGGTCCGGCGGGATTAGAATAACCGAAACTGCTCCCCGGGGACAATCATCAGGAGGTTAGCCGATCGATCCCTTTACATCTCCCCTCGGCTCACTTTCGGTTCCGACCAGCTTTCTGGTCAGCGCTGGCGTGGCCCTGCTCGCCTTTGGCTTCCGCGCCCTGACAGGACTGGGCGCCTTGGCCGCGACCGCGATCGGCAGCGCCATCCTGATCGGAACCGGCCTCCCCGGCGGGGCGGTGCTCCTCACTTTCTTTATAGGAGGGAGTATCGTATCCCGGGTAAGCCCGGATCCCGCCAGCCGTCTGGGGGCAAAGGGCTCCGCCCGCGACCAGTGGCAGGTGTTGGCCAACGGCGGGGCGGCGGCGGCCGGGGCGCTTCTCGGAGGCGGGCCAGGCCTCTGGATCGTTACCGCGAGTCTGGCCGTCGCCGCCGCTGACACCTGGGCGACTTCGATCGGTGCGTGGAGTCGGAGGGCACCTCGTCACCTGCTTAGTGGAAAGGTGGTGCCGCCAGGGACCAGTGGGGGTATTACACTCCTCGGAACGGTGGGAGCGCTGGCCGGAGCGGTGATGGTCGCCGGGGTGGGAGGATTGGTATCCCACCAAGGTCGGCTGCTTGCCTTCGCCACAATGGTCGGCTTCGTCGGCATGCTGGCGGACTCGGCGCTGGGAGCAGGGCTGCAGGGACGGTTCTATTGCGCTCAATGCAGGGAAGACACCGAGCGTAGAGTGCATCACTGTGGGACGCGCAGCGTACCGCGCGGAGGGTTGCCATGGCTGAACAACGATGGAGTGAACGCGCTGGCCACGACACTCGGTGGAATGGCCGGCTGGGCTGGCTGGTGGTGGCTGGGCTCGCGCTGAGCATTGCGGCCTGCACCGCCGACGCTCGTGATCCTGTTGGGATTACTCCGCCGAATGATCCGGGGACGACCAGCGGCGGCGGTGGAGACGGAGGGACCGGGGGCGGTGGGACGGGCGGTGGTGGCACCGGAGGCGGCGGGACCTCGATGGGTGGTTCCGCGGCCGAGGCTCTGGTCGGCGCCTGGGAGAACGTGGTTGCGATCGAGATGTCCGGCGACTTCCAGACTGTCAGGACCCGCTGGGATTTTCGCGACAGTGGAGGCTGCCGTCAGACCGTGAGCACCTTCTCCGTGCTGGACGGGATGACCTTTGTCACGGTCCGGGACTGCATCTTCACGATCAACAACGGCAACGTGGTGATCAGCTTTACTGACGCCATGGCGTCGGTCAGCTTCTCGCTGAGCTTCCCCCAGTTCACCCGCGATCGCATTCTCCTCGGCGGCATCCCCTTCGATCGCACTGCCTGAGGCACGCGTGACCAAGGCCGGGGTCGACGTCCTAGTCGTAGGCGCGGGACCGGCGGGCAGTGCTACGACCTGGCATCTCGCGCGCCAGGGCTATCGAGTGGTCGCGGTTGATCGGGCGACCTTCCCCCGTGAAAAAGCATGCTCCGAGTACATGAGCCCCGAGGCAGTCCGGCTGCTCGAACGGCTTGGTGTGGTTCCATCCCTGGAAGCGGCAGGTGCGTCCCCCCTCTACGGCACAACAGTCATCGGTCCTGCCGGAAGCCGGCTGACTGGATTGTTCGCGCGAGCAGGAGTGACCCTGACCCGAAATGCCGGTTTCTCGATCGCCCGGCGAATTCTCGACCAGCAACTGGTTGACGCGGCCCGCAGTGCCGGCGGAGAAGTCCTGGATGGTGTGGGTCTGGAGGCTCTCCTTTATGAAAACGGCGCCGTGGGTGGCGCCGTGCTCCGCGACGCCGCCGGCCGCAGGCGGACAATTCGCGCGCGCCTCACCGTCGGCGCCGATGGCCTTCGCTCGGTCGTGGCGCGCCGGATCGGGCGGCGGACTCACGGCCGGCCATCCCGGATGGCCTTCGTCGCTCATGTCGCCGGCGTCGCCGGAATGGGCGATGTGGCCGAGATGCATGTGGGTCGCTCGGGATACGTCGGGCTCAACCGACTCGGCAGAGGCGTGACCAATGTCGCGCTGGTCGTTCCCCGGTCTCTCGCCGTTCAGGCGAAAGGCCGGCCCACTGCGTTCTTTCAGGAGCAACTCGATCTTCTTCCCGGAGTGCGCGGCAGAGTCCCGAGAGATGGTATCGTTCGCGAAGTCCTCGTCACGGGACCCTTCGCCGCCTGGTCCGGCAGGGTTGTGACAGACGGTGCGCTCCTCGTCGGGGACGCTGCCGACTTCTTCGATCCCTTTACCGGTGAAGGCATCTACTCCGCCCTGCGAGGTGCCGAGCTGGCCGCGGACGCGGTCGCGGAAGCGCTTCATCGTCCCGGCCAGGTCGCCGCACACCGACTTGCCGGGTACGTTGGAGCACGCAAGCGAGCGTTTGCCGGAAAGTGGGCTTTGGAACGCCTCATCGGGTACGCCATGCTCTTGCCACCTTTGTTCGATCGCGCAGTGGAGCGGCTGGAGCGCCGTGGACTGGCGCACACCTTGATTGGCGCGACAGGAGACCTGCTGCCCGCCCGCGAGGTATTGCATCCCGGTTTCCTGGCCAGGATGGTCCTCTGATCGTCCCCGATATTGATCGCGCCGTCTTCCGCCAGCTCCTTGGCCGCTTCGCGACCGGGGTCACCATCCTCACTGCCAGAGACGGGGGAGGCAGGATTGCCGGGATGACCGCCAACAGTCTGGCCTCGGTTTCCCTGGTACCGCCTCTCGTCTCCGTCTGCGTCGAACGCCTCGCCGAGATGCACCAGGTGCTGAACGGCGCCACGCGATACGTCCTCAACGTCTTGAGCGAGGCGCAGGAAGAGCTGTCCCGCCGGTTTGCCGAATTGCCCGTTGCGGAGAGATTCCATGGTGTGCCCTATCGGGAGACGGAGGCCGGATTGATCGTGCTCGAGGGAGTGCTGGCCCACATCGAATGCGAGCGGTTTGCCGATTTTCCTCTCGGCGATCACACGCTATTCGTCGGTCGAGTAACCGGAGGTTCATCTGGAGAGGGAGCTCCGCTGCTGTACTATCGCGGCAACTACGGCTCCATGAGATCATTGTGAGCGGAGTCGAGCTTGCCACGATCGGCCGGGAATTGCTGGATGATCCTACTGCCGATCCGGCCTCGGTCCGGGAATCACTGCACAACATCGCGCGATCGAATCGCTGGTTTGGCGGGCGTCTCGCGGTTCGTCACGGCCTCGACCAGCTCTGCCGAGATCTGCCCGCCGGCATGACTCTCACGATGCTGGACGTCGGCACCGGACTCGGTGATCTCCCGCTGGACGCTGTGAGGTGGGGCGCCAGTCGCGGCCTTCGGCTGGTTCCGTTCGGACTCGAGCGGAGTCGCCCCGCGGCACACCTCGCCCGGGACGCCGGCCTCCCCATGGTCCTGGGATGCGCCGGCGCACTGCCCATCAAGCCTCGCTCGGTAGACATCGTCGTGCTGAGCCAGGTCGCTCATCACATGCATAGCGACGCTGTAATCCGAATGGCACGAGAGCTGACTAAGGTGTCTCGGATCGGCGTGGTGCTGGCGGACCTCCGCCGGTCCCGGCTGGCGATGGTCGCCTTCTGGTTCGGCTCGCGAATACTCCGGTTCGATCCGGCGACCCGCGCCGATGGACTCACCTCAGTGCGGCGCAGCTACACCCGGATGGAGCTGAAGACTCTGCTCTCTCGCGCCGGCATCGATGCAAAGGTCGAACAGCGGCCCGGGTTCCGGTTGGTCGCAACATGGAGCAGCGGATGAAGACTGTAGACGAACGGCGGATGTGTGCGCCGGCCGACCTGGTGTTCAAGGCCGCGAGCGAGGTCGAACGCTGGCCCGATTGGCTCTCGCACTATCGCTGGGTGCGCATCCTCGAACGAAGGCCGCAGAGCGTGCTGGTCGAGATGGCGGCATGGAGACCATTCTCTGTAGGTAAATACCCTACATGGTGGGTATCCGAGATGTGGGTGAAACCGGCCGATCTTGAAGTCCGATACCGACATATCCGAGGGGTGACAACGGGGATGGACGTCATATGGCGGCTGGTGCCCTCCGGCGAATCAACGGACGTCTCCATTATTCATGAGTGGGACGGCCCTCGCTGGCCCCTGATCGGGCGCACTGCGGCGGAACTGGTCATCGGGCCGGTGTTTGTGCACGGCATTGCGTCGCGAACGCTGGCGGGAATAGCCCGTCACGTGGAACAAGCCGCGATGGGAACGGCGGTAACGCCGTGATGAGGTGACGGAGACAAGAGGTAACATGGAAAATCAGAGAAGGGTCGTCATTACTGGCATCGGTGCCATCACTCCCATCGGCATTGGAGTGGACGCCATGTGGCACGGCCTGCAGAGCCGCCGCTCGGCGGTGCGTGAAATCACCCGCTTCGATGCAACACCATTCAAGTCGAGAATCGCCGCTCAGGTTGATGACTTCCATCCCGCCGATCACATCGAGGAGCGGCGGGCCCGTCGGCTCGATCGCTACTCGATGTTCAGTGTGGCAGCGACCCGGATGGCGCTCAAGGACGCCGGCATTGACCTCGCGAAAGAGGATCGGGACCAGATTGGCGCGATGATGGGTACGGCGCTGGGCGGCATCGCCCGGGCCGAAACCGAGCACCGCCACTTCGTCGAAGGCGGAGTGCGGGCGGTGGATCCAACGCTCGCCCTGCAGGTCTACGCCGGTGCGGCGAGTTGCAATATCGCGATTGAGTTCGGGCTCTGCGGACCCAATTCGACCAACGGGATGAGCTGTGCTTCGGGCACCATCGCGGTCGGCGATGGCTTCCGCGCCATCCTGCGGGGCGATGCGGATGTCATGGTAGCAGGCGGCGCCGAGGCTCCCCTGGCCCCGCTCTGCTTTGCCGCCTTTGCCATTATCCGTGCGATGTCTACCCGGAATGATGATCCTGCGACGGCCAGCCGTCCTTTCGACCGCAATCGCGATGGGTTCGTGATGGGGGAAGGCTCGGCAGTTGTCGTTCTCGAGGAGAGGAATCGGGCGCTCAGCAGAGGCGCCAAGATCTACGCCGAGGTATGTGGCTACGGGCTCACCAATGACGCGTTTCATATGACTCAGCCGCGGCCCGATGGCCGCCAAGCGGCGCGCGCCATGTCCCTCGCGCTAGCCGAAGCGCGGCTGACTCCCGGCGAGGTGGGGTACCTCAATGCGCACGGATCGTCGACTCCGCTTAATGATCCGACCGAGACCGCGGCAATCAAGCAGGTGTTTGGAGAAGCCAGCAAGAGTCTCTTGCTGAGTGGGACCAAGGGCTACTATGGCCATGCCCTCGGCGCGAGCGGAGCATTCGAAACTGCCATTTGTGCCTTGGCCAGCAGCCACCGGTGGCTTCCGCCGACGGTCAACCTCGCTGATCCCGACCCGGCCTGTGACCTGGACTATATCGCCGGCGAAGGCCGCGAGGCCGACCCCGAATTCATCCTCACCAACTCGTTCGGTTTTGGAGGGATCAACGCCAGCCTGGTTCTGCGCCGAAACGACCCCTAGAGCGCCGGGGGACCACCGTTTACAGTTCACCGTCCCTCAGGCAGCCTTTCACCCCTTCCTCCCGGAGCCATGGCGTCACTCACCCGGCGGTTAGCGGCAGAAGCCCTCGGCACCTTCAGTTTCGTATTCATCGGATGCGCCTCGGTTACCGCTGCTGGAATCATCGGCGGCGATGGCGGAGTCCTCGGCGTTGCATTCGCCCACGCGCTCGCATTGTCGGTCATGATCACGGCAACGATGAACATCTCGGGTGGCCACCTGAATCCGGCCGTGACGCTCAGCCTGCTCAGCGTCCGACGCATCGACGCCAAATCTGCTCTCCTTTATATAGTCGCACAGTTGGGCGGCGCCGCCCTCGGTGCCCTGCTGGTCAAGCTCCTCTACGGCCACAACTTCACTCATCCGATCACCCTTGGTACTCCGAGCCTGGGTAGTACCATGACCTGGGGCACCGCGATCGGGATTGAAGCCGTGTTGACCTTCTTCCTCGTGTCAGCGGTATTCGGCACCGTGGTATCGCCCGACGCCCCCAAGGTGGGCGGGTTCGGCGTCGGCATGGTTCTGCTGTTTGACATCATCGCAGGTGGTGCCTTGACCGGTGCCGTCATGAACCCGGCTCGCGCGTTTGGGCCCGCACTCATTTCCGGTACCTGGTACGCACAACCTGTCTGGTGGATCGGTCCGATACTCGGCGGGTTTGTCGCGGCGCAGATCTGGGAGAGGGTGTTGTTGAAGAAGGATTGAGGAATTGGGGGATTGGGGGATTGAAAATTCCAACATCAATCCCTCAATCCTCAATCCCTCAATCCCTCAATCTTTCAATACTCTTCGCCCTTCCCCATAATACCAGCACGTACCCCAGGTAAATCACAGTGGCCACGACGTAAGCGGCGACCATGTATCCGCCGTTGCTCGGGGTCTCAGGCATGGCCCTGTTCCTCGGCCTCCTGGGCGAGTCTGATTCCGTAAGCCAGAGTCACCAATCCGACATACAAAAGCGTGAATGCTGCGAAGGAGATCAAGAGCGTCCGCAGCATCTCCGGGTCGAGCGAGGGAGCGCTCGGCTTGAGCACGATCGGCGTCGGGTGCAGCCCCCGAAACAGATAGACGCTCAGGTGAATGAAAGGCACCAGGACCATCGCCATGATGCCGACGACAGCCGAGAGTCGTGCCCGCTCGGTGGGTACCCGGATGGCGGATCGGAGGACCTGGTATCCGAGCAGGAGGAAGAAGAGAAAGAGAGTCAGCGACAGGCGCGCGTCCCAGGTCCACCACGTGCCCCAGATCGGCTTTCCCCAGATGGGACCCGTAGTGAGCACCACGGCACAGAAGATCGTCCCGACTTCGGCCGACGTCGCGGCGAAGCGGTCGAAATGCTGGTCGCCCAACCAGAGATAGAGGATGCTGGCGAGACCGGTCAAGCCAACCGCCAGGAACGCACACCACGCCGATGGCGCATGGATGTAGAAGATTTTCTGAGCCAGTCCCTGCCTGACCTCGGTCGGGGTAAATCGCTGGGCGAGGGTCACCACGACGGCCAGCGCCAGGAGGGCTGCCAGCGTGATGCGCCAGCCGCGTCGGATCAGGATTTGAGCCCGGATGGGATCGACGTTCATTCGTCTACTACAGCGGAGAAGAGAAGCAGTGAGACCGTGATAAATGCCACATCGTAGAGTACCAGCAACCTAAGCCCTCCCGCCACCTCGCTCAACGCACGGCCCGTCAGAAGCCGCATCGTAATCTGCACCGCAAAGACGAGAGGAGGCACCATGAACGGCAGGAGCAGGACCGGCAGCATCAGCTCGGCAAAGCGGGTTCGCACTACGATTGCGCTGAAGAGGGTTCCCACCGAAACCAGTCCTGCCGTGGCCAGAAGAAGGGTGGCCACCAGGCCCGGCAGCGCCTGACTCAGATCGACGTTGAAAAAAAGCACGAACAAGGGCAGAGCGATGACTTCGACCAGGAGCACGAAGGTCAGGTTCGCCAGGTACTTCCCCAGGAACAGCACCTCCCGGGAGACGGGAGCCAGAAGCAAGCCGTCAAAGGCGTGATTCTCCCGCTCGACGGCAAACCCGCGGTTCATGGCCACCACCGCGGCAAACGCGACCGTCACCCAGAGGATTCCCGGCGCGAGATCGATCGTAGCCACCGCGGTCGGGTCGCGCGCGAAGTTGAACACGACGAGGAGCAGAGCCGCGAACATCGCCGCCGAGAGGAAACTGGTGCGGCTCCGCAATTCGGCACGGAGATCCTTGGCCGCAATCGCCAGCGCGAGCCGCAGGCTCTCAACCACGCGCGAGCTCCTGATACCGGGACACGAACTGTTCGAGCGACGCGCCTCGAGGTTCCAGCAGGGCCCACTGTCCAGCTCGAAGGACGCCCACTCGAGTAGCCAGATCCCAGGCTTCGTCCGGATGATGGGTGACGAGAACGACAGCACGACCGCCGAGACACCGCTCGCGCAGGAGGGTACGAAGCAGCTGCGCTGAGCCCGTATCGAGTCCGGTGAAGGGCTCGTCGAGCAGCAGCACAGCGGGATCATGGATCAGTGCGCGTGCGATAGCCACCCGCTGCTCCAGCCCGCGGCTCAGGTCCCGCGGCAGATCCCGGAGTCGGTCAGCCAGACCGAATCCCGCGAGCGCCTCGTGGGCCTTGTGCTCCGGCCGGGCCAGGCCATACAGCCGCGCGGCGAAAGTGAGATTTTCGAGAATCGTGAGGTCGTCGTAAAGCAGCGAGTGGTGGGAGAGAAACCCGATGGGACGGCGGCTCTCGGGTTCGCTCGCACGAAGCTTTTGGCCGGCGATCCGCACCTCACCGGCGCTCGGCTTGATCAGTCCGGCCAGCAAACGGAGCAACGTCGTCTTCCCCGCCCCGTTGGGACCCAGCACCACGAGCACCTCACCGGCGCCGAGACTGAGGTGGACGCCGGAAACGGCACGAACGTGCCCGTAGGCGCGCTCCAGACCGACCGCCTCGAGCGCCGGCCGGTCAGCGGAGAGCATCGATCCGGTCGCCGAGCTCGGATAGATCGAAGGGCTTTACCAGATATCCGCTGTGCGGCAGGTCCAGCACTTTGAGCTGGGGTTTGAGGCTGACGTAGGCGGAAGTGATAATGACGGGAAGGGCCGGCTGGATTTCCCGAAGACGGCGGATGAGCTCGATGCCGTCGGTGTCGGGAAGCCGCATATCGAGTACAGCAACGTCAGGCGGCTGCTCCTGGGCCAACCGAATCGCTTCGGCACCGGTTGCCGCGAACGAAGCGGCGTACCGGGCGGCAAAGTACCGCTCGTAGCTCAGGCGAATAGCCGGCTCGTCCTCGACGAAGAGAACCCGCCGGCGCGCGGGGGGGTGAGCCATCCCCCCCAATATAGCCCTTAGACCGCAGCCTCCAGCTGGAACAAGTCATCCAGTTTGGTGAGTACCAGCAGGAATCGAAGCTCGTCATTCGCATTCCTGAGGACCACCACCTGGCGCCGCTCCGAAGCCCGGCGCTGCACCAGCATGAGCGCTCCCAGGCCCGCCGAATCCACCTGCCGGGTATTGCTCAGGTCGATGATCAGGCGACCGCTACGCTCGGGCAGCTGCTCGAGCAGGGTCACCGCCGCCTGGCGGAACTCGGTGCGGGACTCCAGACCGAGATGCTCGGGTGCTGCCAACTCCAGGGACGTCGTTTGCGTGGTGAACATCGTGTCCTCCCACGCCCGAATACACAGAAGCGCGATCGTTCGCCGCCTGCTACTTCCGCGGGACGCTCGCGCTTTCGCGCTGCACCCGCCTTCGGCACCGAGCTATCTCTTGCGCCACTCGCGCATGAGACCTCTAGTTTTGCGGCCCCGGATCACTCCGGGTGTGCTATTATCGGGCGAGTCAATTGTTTTGGAACCCTTGTGGGTTCCGGCCATAACAATTGGCTAGTCCAGTGCCAGAATACCTTAAGTGATTATAATACAGCAACTTACCGATTTACATTCGGTGCAGATTCGGCCTGTTTTGCCTAGCACTACGCAGCACTTCAGGGAGCTTTGCTAGCCACCAAAATACCCCGGTTCCTGCTCCCCTGCGGCCGATTCTTCCTTACCTTTCCACTTCCTTCAGCCCGCCCGTCTCATGACCGACCAGATCGACACCCTGCTCTCCGAAACCCGGCGTTTCCCGCCGCCCGCGGAGTTCGCCAAGGCCGCGGCAGCGCAGAGCGAAATCTACGGAGCAGCCAAGCGCGATCGCCTGCGGTTCTGGGAAGACCAGGCCCGCACGCTGGAATGGATCAAACCCTGGAAGACCGTGCTCGAGTGGACGCCACCCCACGCGAAGTGGTTCGTGGGCGGGCAGCTCAATGTGTCCAGCAACTGTCTGGACCGCCACCTGTCGGGCCCACGACGTAACAAGGCAGCCATCATCTGGGAAGGCGAGCCGGGAGACCGGCGGGTGCTAACCTACTGGGAGCTGCACCGAGACGTGAATCGCTGCGCCAATGCGCTCAAGGTCCTGGGAGTCAAACGGGGAGACCGGGTGGCAATCTACCTGCCCATGATCCCCGAAGCTGCGATCGCGATGCTGGCCTGCGCCCGGATCGGCGCGGTGCATTCGGTGGTCTTCGGCGGCTTTTCCTCTGAATCCTTGCGCGACCGGATCAACGACGCCCAGGCGGTGGCGCTGATTACGGCGGACGGCGGGTATCGTCGGGGGAGCGTGCTGCCCCTCAAACGCTTCGCCGACGAGGCGATCGAGGAGTGTCCCTCGATTCGGCACGTTGTCGTGGTAAAGCGAGCACCCGGTTCCGCGGGAGACGAGTCTTTCGCCAACATGAAGGAGGGTCGAGACCACTGGTGGCACCGCCTTCTCGATGCGGCGGAGCCCCGCTGTCCCCCCGAGGCGATGGAGGCGGAGGATCTGTTGTTCATCCTCTATACCTCGGGGACGACCGGAAAGCCCAAGGGCATCGTGCACACTACCGGCGGCTATCTCACCCAGACCGCCGCGACGACGCGGTACGTTTTCGACCTGCGGGAGGACGATGTCTTCTGGTGCACAGCCGATATCGGATGGGTGACCGGCCATTCCTACGTGGTTTACGGACCACTGGCCAATGGTGCCACCGTCGTGATGTACGAGGGCGCCCCCGACTGGCCGGAACGGGACCGCTTCTGGAAGATTTGCGCCCGCTATGGAGTGACGGTGTTCTACACTGCGCCCACCGCGATCCGCGCCTTCATGAAGTGGGGTGAGTCCCACCCGGCGAAGCACGACCTCTCCATGCTTCGACTGTTGGGAACCGTCGGCGAACCAATCAATCCCGAAGCCTGGATCTGGTACCACAAGAATATCGGCGGAGAACGCTGCCCGATCGTCGACACGTGGTGGCAGACCGAAACCGGCGGCATCATGATCACCCCGCTCCCCGGGGTCACGACCACCAAGCCCGGTTCGGCGACCATCCCCTTCCCCGGCATCAGCGCCGAGCTGGTGGATCAGACCGGCAAACCGATCGCCAAAGGCGGCGGACTGCTCACACTGACCGAGCCGTGGCCCGGAATGCTCCGCACCATCTACGGAGACGACGCGCGCTACCAGGAGGTCTACTGGAGTAAGTTCCCCGGACGGTATTTTGCGGGCGACGGCGCGAAGGTGGACGAGGATGGGTACTGGTGGCTCCTGGGGCGGGTGGATGACGTCCTCAATGTGGCTGGTCACCGGATCGGGACGATGGAAGTGGAGAGCGCACTGGTAGATCATCCCGCTGTGGCCGAAGCAGCGGTCGTCGGCAAGGCGCACGAACTCAAGGGTCAGGCCCTGGCCGCCTTCGTCACCCTCAAGGAAGGGCACAAGGCGACCAGCAGTCTCAAGGATGATTTGAAGGACCACGTGGTGAAGAAGATCGGCTCGATCGCGAGGCCGGATGACGTGCTCTTTTCGGCCGATCTCCCCAAGACCCGCAGCGGAAAGATCATGCGCCGCTTGCTGAAGGACATTGCCGAAGGACGAGCCCTGGGAGACACCACGACCCTGGCCGATCCTGCGGTGGTCAATCGTCTCAAGGATCAGTACGAGGCGGAGGAGTCGTAGCTCGGCGGCTCGGCGAAAACAAAGACGGTGCAACCAACACTCGACAACAAGAGGTGGCTCGTGAGACTAGTACCTTTGGCGATTGTCTTGGCTGGAGCGGCGATCGCCGTTTCCGCCTTTTCCACCGCTCCCGCCTTACCGGAGATGACGGTCTATAAGACCCCGACCTGCGGGTGCTGCTCCAAATGGGTCGACCACGTGAAGGCGGCGGGCTTCACGGTCAAGACGATTGATCAGCCTGATCTCTCGGAGCTGAGAGCAGACGTCGGAGTGACCAAGGCGCTCTCCTCCTGCCACACGGCGCTGGTCGGTGGATATGTGATCGAGGGACACGTCCCCGCCGCGGATATCCAGCGGCTGCTCAAGGAGCATCCGAAGATCGTCGGCCTCGCCGCTCCTGGCATGCCGGGCGCCGGGCCGGGCATGGACACCAGCAAGGATCCGTACGATGTGCTGGCGTTCGATGCGAGTGGGAAAACCACCGTGTGGGCGAAGCATTAGTGGGATTTCAGATTGAAGATTTCAGATTGAAGATTGAACTGCGGCTCAGACCATACACCTCCTTTGCCTCATCCCTATGGCTTGAAGCTTATGGCCCATCGCTAACAGCTAACGGCTGACGGCTGACGGCTGACGGCTCAAAACTGTATCTGCGCCCCCATCTCTACCACGCGGTTGGGCGGTAGGCCGAAGAAGGCCGTCGCCGTCTGCGCATTCCGGCTCATCAGGACGAATAGGCGTTTTCGCCACATGGCCATCCGCTTGCGCGGTGGGGCGCCGTCCTCTGCCATGGCGGCGCGCGGCGCTACCGGGATCAACGACTCTCGTCCGAGGTAAAACGTCGTTTCCAGCGGACGGACCGTAACTCCACGCGACTGGATCAGCCGCAGCGCTGCCGGCACATCCGGCGACTCCATGAAGCCATAGTGGGCCCGCAGCGCGTAGAACTTCTGGCCCAGGTCGGTGAACTCGAGCCGCTCTTCCTCCGGGACCTGGGGAATTTCTTCGGTCGTAACCGAGAGGAGGATGACCTGCTGATGCAGCACCTTGTTGTGTTTGACATGGTGCAGCAGCACCGGGGGAGCGCCACCGGCGTTCGAGGTCATGAACACCGCGGTACCCGGGACCCGGGTCGGAATCCGTTTCGCGACGTCCCCCAGAAACAGATCCATGGGGAGCGAAATCTCCTCCATGATCTCGTTGAGCCGCCGCCGGCCCTGCTTCCAGGTGCTCATCAGGGTGTAGATCACCAAGGCGAGCACCAGCGGGAACCAGCCACCCTGCTCGACTTTGATCAGGTTCGCCGATAGGAAGGCAAGGTCCACCACCAGGAACAACGTGGTGAGCGCTCCGCTCTGCAGCCGGCTCCAACCCCACCGTTCTCGTGTCACCTTGTAGAACAGCAGGGTCGTGATCGTCATCGTCCCGGTCACCGCGATGCCGTAGGCGGATGCCAGGTGGGACGACGTCTTGAAGGTCGCGACCAGCGCGATGCAGGCCACCATCAGCCACCAGTTCACCTCCGGGATGTAGATCTGGCCCCGTTCGGTATAGGAGGTGTGCTTGATGGTTACCCGCGGACAGTACCCCAGCTGCACCGCCTGCTGGGTGAGAGAGAAGGCGCCGGAGATGAGGGCCTGGCTCGCGACAATCGCGGCGGCGGTTGCCACTACTACCATCGGGTAGAGAACACCGCGGGGCACCAGGCCGTAGAAGGGGTTGCTGGCGGCTTCCGGATGGGTCAGCAGCAGCGCCCCCTGACCGAAGTAGTTGATCATGAGCGCCGGGAGGACCAGGCCGAACCAGGCCACCCTGATGGGCCGCTTCCCGAAATGTCCCATGTCGGCATAAAGCGCTTCACCACCGGTTACAACGAGCACAACCGATCCGAGGATGAGAAAACCCTGAACCCCGTCGCGCAGGAAAAAATCCAACGCGTACCACGGGTTCATCGCCCGGAGCACCGAGGGATAGTTCGCAATCCCTCCCAGCCCCAGCAGCGTGATCGAACTGAACCACACGATCATGATCGGCCCGAAGACCCGCCCTACTCGCGTCGAACCGTGACCTTGGAAGACGAACAACACGACGAGAATGACGATCGTGATGACCCAGACCACGTGATCCAACGACGAGGTAGCAACCTTCAGTCCTTCCACCGCGCCCAGCACGGAGATGGCTGGGGTGATCACTCCATCGCCATACAGCAGGGCGGCTCCGAACAGTCCGAGCGTAACAAGTACCCACCGGCTGTGGCCTTCCTGCCGCGGCCGGATCAGCGCCAGAAGCGCGAGAATCCCGCCCTCGCCGCGGTTGTCGGCCTTCATGACGCACAGGATGTACTTGAAGGAGACGATGAAATTGAGGGACCAGAAGATGAGCGAGAGAACGCCGAGGACGTTGTCGTTGGTGAGGGGAATGCTATGGGCCCCGGTGAAACACTCCTTGAGCGCGTACAGCGGACTGGTGCCGATGTCGCCGTAGACGACCCCAAGAGCGGCGAGAGAGAGCGCGGCAAGCGCCCGTCCCCGGGCCGGCGTGCCGCCTGGCGCGGCGCCGTGGCTCACTGCGACAGCGAACCAGGTGGCGCGGCCCGGCGGCGCCAATCGAGCAAGGCCACAATGAAGATCAGCGTGATGATGACGGCCGAGCCCACGCACCAGCGGCAGATGGCCTTGATGACGAACAGCTCGAGGTAGGTCAGATAGATCGTGAAGGCCAGCCCTGCACCGGAGAGGATCAGAAGGAGGCGAGAGCTGATCGCGGCGGCCGGTCGCCGCAGCGTGTCCATGCTCAGAACCAGGAGGACGAGATATCCTACCACGCCGTAGAGCGCCACTTCCAAGCCGAGAAAGCGGCTGAACGGACTGGTCTGGACGGTTTCACACCCTCCGGTGCCGCAGGCGAGCGTGCCGATCCGGCCGATCTTGTACAAATACAGGTAAAGCGACACGAAGAAGCCAGCCAGGCTCAGCAGGGCCGCAGCCATGCGGTACTTCATGGCTTCGCCGCGGGCGCCGGGCTCAAGGAGTCTACCAGCTTCTTGATTTCGTCAAACGCCATCCGTCCCGGATAGAGACGGCCGCCGATCAGAAAGGTAGGCGTCGACGTCACCCCAACCGCTACGCCTTCGCGCGAGCTGGCTTCGATCCTCCCGGCGTACTTCTTCGACTCCATGCAGGCATCGTACTTCGGCACATCGAGGCCGACGGCCTTGGCGTAATCCCGGAAGATTCCGCTGGGGTCGCTCTTGGTCGTCCAATCCGGGGTCCAGGAATAGATCCGGTGGTGCTGGTCCCAATACTTCCCCTGTTCGTCCGCACACGCCGCGGAATGGGCAGCGACCCTGGTGTGCCGGTGAATCTGGTCCAGCGGAAAATCCCGATAACGCCAGCGCACCCGGCCGGTCTGAATGAGGCGTTCCTCGACCGAAGGCATCTGGACCGTCTCGAAGTCCTGGCAGGCCGGGCACTGATAGTCGGCGTATTCGGTGATCTCGATCGGCGCCGAATCGGAGCCCAGGAAGTAGCCGCGAAACCCGGCCGTGTCAGCCGGGAGGACCTGGACGTTGGCGGGGATGCTGATCGTCGGCCGCCGCATCACCAGGTAGCCGATCACCGCCAGGCCCGCCACCCCAAGAACTCCCAGGATCGTGTAGAAGCGCTTCATTTCGCCCGCCGCCATGGTTGGTCGTCCTCCGGCTCGTCGAATGGGTTGCCGCCCCGTGCAGCCTCGTCCACGATCCGCCGGCTTTCGGCGATTTCGGGCGTGTCATAGGTACTTCGCACTTCATAATGAAACAATTCGCTGCGAACGTCTCCCAACCGCTTCAATAACTCCGGTACAGCGTCGAGCAATCGATCGGAGCGATCAAGCTCTGCTATTCGGGCAGCGAGGGCCCGCAACAGGTCCAACAGCTGCTTGCGACGGGCGTCGCCGTACACCTCATCATGCTCTGGCATGGCGAAGAATCTACAATGGCCGGTGGAACCAAGGGAGGAACCCGGAGTTTGCTCCACCGAGTCAGTCAAGTTATATTCCCGTCGCACTTTAAGGCACCCAAAGGAGAGCACTTAGAATGGCGAAGAGTAAGTCCGCACGGCGGACCCCGGCCGCTCCCCGACCTTTCGAGCAAGCCCGGGATGAGTTGTTCAGTCATATCCTGCGTTGTGGAGTCCTGGAAGCTCTGCCCGAACATCAGAAGGAATGGTTCGACGATACCATGCAGTACCTCGGTGAGCGCTACAACGATCTCACCGCGGAGGAGCTGGCCCAGGTTCGCACGCTCGGAGAGCGTTACGTCCAGCCGGTGATGGGACGCGGCACGCCCAACGTTGAAGAGGAAGCCGCCGTCGAGTAGGAAACCACGAGCTATCGGTTTGGTGAGCCGCCCGCCCAGGGCGGCTCGATTGTTTTCAGGGCAAGCGTCGCCAGCGGTAACCGGCGGCGATCCGGAGACCACCTCCAATCCCCGCCTCGAGTGCCCAACCGCTGCGCGTGCCGGGACGTGATTCCACGCCGAGGCCGAGCACCATGTAGCCTTGCGTGTCACCGGTGGATTCAACGTCGGCGACGGCGGCGCCACCGAGCGCGTAGAATCCGACGCCATGAGTCGCTCGCGGGCTCAGCAGAAAGTGGCCCAGCAGCTCGCCACGAAAGGCCACGTCCCCATCTGACGTGCCTGCCGCGAGTGTAAGCGCCAGACGCGTGCGTTCACCGGGCCGAACTGCCGCGTAGCCCCCTCCCGCGACCAGATCGGGCGTGGCGAAGGTCGCCACCGCGTGCACTCCGTATTCCACCAGATGCTGAGCCGCCAGCGGACGCCCCGCCAACGCGGCACACAGCCCGGCCACGACGACGGTCGCGGTCCGGTTCACCGCCTACCCGAGGACGAGATCGTAGGTAATCCGGATATCGGGGGCGAGGCTGTGAATCACCGAGCAGTACTTCTCGATCGAGAGGTCGATAGCGCGTCGCCCCTTCGCTTCATCCAGCCCGGTTCCACTGAGGTGATAGGTCAGGTGGATCGCGATGTAGCGACGCGGCTCCTGTTCGCGCCTGGTCCCGGACATCTCGATGCGAAATGATTGCAGCTCGATCCGCATCTTCTCCAGGATCGAAACGACGTCGGACCCGGTGCAGGACCCGGCCGCCAGGAGAAGAAGCGCCATGGGGCCCGGCGCGGTCTGGTTGGAGCCGTCTATGTGAACCGAGGGCGCGCTTCCGCAGACGCCTTCGAATTCCATCTCTCGCTGCCAGGTCAGCGTCGCAAGTTTGGTTTCTTGAGCCATGAATCAGTGAAGGTTAAGACGAAGGGTTCACCCGCCGACAGGACGACGGGCACCGGTGGCGGCATGCTGATAATCCCAAATGGCGTACAGCGCGATCGCTGCCGTCGCCCAGGCCAGCGGCCGCACCAGAGGAGAGTCGGTAAGAGCGGCGGCCAGCGTCAGCATCTGCGCCAGGGTCACGGCTTTCCCGCCCAAACGTGCTGGAATCGAGGCGGCTCGCCCGCTGATCAGCGTGACTACAAAGGCGACGGTGGCCACCACATCCCGCGCCAGCACGCCCAGGATCTCATACCAGGTGAGCCGTCCGGAGAAGAGCACCACCGCAAAGGCGGCGGCCATGAACAGCTTGTCCGCTACCGGATCAAGGAACGCCCCCAGCCTGGATGGACCGACTCGCCGCGCCAGCGCACCGTCGAGCAGGTCGCTCACCCCTGCGATCACGAGGATCACCAGCCGATGGTCATCGTCCTGCGTCAGGACAAACCATGCGGCGAGCGGGAGCCGAAGCGCGGTGAGCGCATCGGCCGCGCCGAAACGCGGTGCGGCGACTTGCTCGGCTTCTGAGCGAGGACTACTTTCGGACATTCTTTCCACTCTCCAAGGCGAGGCGCGATGGATCTCCAGCTCCTCAAGAAAACCGCCATATTCGCGGACCTCGACGACGGGGAACTTGCCCGCGTGGCGGAAATTTGCAAAGAGCAGACCTTCAAATCGGGGCAGCACATTTTCAAGGAAGGCGAGCCGGGAAATCGCTTTTACCTGATTGTTTCGGGAGACGTCCGCATCAGCCGCGACATTCCGGGAAGCGGTGAAGAAGCACTCGCCATCCTGCAGCCGGGCGCCTGCTTCGGGGAGATGGCGGTGTTCGATCGCTCCGAGCGTTCGACCGACGCGGTCGCGAATGGCCCCGTCACCCTCATGACCATCACGCGGCCGGATTTCGAGATTCTGCTCGACTTCAACCGCGACATGGCCTACAAGATTCTCTGGTCGATGGTTCGGCTGCTCTCCTCCAGATTGCGGGTGACCAACGATAACCTCCGCTCACTCCTCGCCATTTCGATGTTCTGAGGCGTTCGGCCGTCAGGATACCGCCTGATGTCGAGCTTCTCGCATTCCTGCACCCAACTCACCGGGATCATGGGCGCCCGCCTGGGGGACGCGGCCGGGCTGGCCGCTCTCGCGGCTGGCGCCGCCAGCGCCGCGGGACTGACCCCCTATGGTCCTCCGGTCCTCCACTCCGGACCCAAAGGCACCGTGGTCGCTGTCCTGTGTCACGGTGGCCATCTGATTCTGCATGTCGAGCCCGATGTGGGACGCTGCCTCGTGGACATCGTCGCGGCGACCCCGAACGCAGCTTCCCGAGGCACTGATGCCCTGGCGAGGCGGCTCCACGCTGAAGGACACCACTGATGCTCAAGGAAAGCCCCGATCACCACGACGCCGATCTGATTCTGAAGATGTACGATCTGCGGAGGGAAGCCGTGCTGCGGGAGTCGCGCGCGAAACTCCGAGTCGAATTCTGGCCCCGCGACGCCGAGGAGGCGATTGCGATCACTCGCGGTGACCATCCGCTCAATACTGCGTACCGGCAGGTATCAACCTACTGGGAGATGGTATACGGGATGGCCCACCACGGGGTGATCCATCCCGACTTCCTGATCGACAACAACGCCGAAGGTCTCACGATTTTCGCGCGGATAGAGCCGTATCTCGCAGAGATCCGCGCCGCTACTTCACCGCGGTCCTTCCAGCACGCCGAGTGGGCAGCCGAGCACACCGAAATGGGGCAACGCCTGATGAGCATTTTCCGGCCCCGGGTGGCTCACGAGCTGGCGGCTCGAAAAGCGCGACGCTAGCGGCCTCCGCCCACGCCTCGCACGATGCCTTCCGCGCGTACCCCGCTTGGGAAGTGCCCCGCCACGGCGAGTACCTCCTCCGCGGTCACGGCCCGATAGCGGTCCGCTGTTCCTTCCAGGTCGGACAAGCCATTGCCAGTGAGCCAGGCCTCGACGATCTCTGAAGCCAAAGCCGAAGCCGACTGGCGCTCCACGTCAACCTGGCCCGCCAGATAGTTTCTGGCCCGGGTGAGCTCATCTGCGGTCACCCGGTCCGCAGCGAAGCGCGACAGTTCTTCCAGCATCGCCGACCGAGCCTCCTCCTCTCGCTCCGGCGCGGTTGCGATGTAAGTGACCAAGGCACCCGCCCGTCCCTTTTGCCATGAAGACGCCATGACGGTGTAGGCCAGCGATCGTTTGTCGCGCAGCGTTTCGAACAATCTGCCCCCGAGCCCGCTGGCAATCGCGGCCCAGATCTCAGCGGCGAGCCTCTGGGAGCTCTTGCGGGAAGGTCCCGGGAAGGCCATCGCGACAGCCGTCTGTGCCTTGCTCCGGTTGACGACTCGCTCGACCGGCTCCCCGTCGAGAACCCAGTGGAGATCCTCCGGCGCTCGAGCCTGAGTCCTGGCTGCGTCCTCGCCGAACACGCCGGCGAGAGCATCCCGCGCCTGCTCCTGAGTCAGGTCGCCGACTGCTACGACCACACCGCGCGCCGGATCGAGGCGGGTCCGGTGCCAGTTTCGCACATCGTCCGGAGTGAGACTCTCGACGGTGTCCGGCATTCCGATGGCGGGAATTCCATAACCGCGATCTCCGTACGCCGCGCCGAAGGCGAGCTGGAAGGGATAACGGAACATGTCGTCCGTTACCTGAGCCGCTTCCTCGGCGAGCAGTCTCTGCTCCGCCCGCACTTGTTCTTCGACGAATCGCGGCTCCCGGAAGACGGACCTCAGGAGTCCTGCCGCTTCCGCCAGATTCGGCGCCAGCACCGTGGTACCAAAACCGCACCAATCGTAGGTCACGCTCGACCCGAGAGAGCCTCCCAGCCGCTCGAAGGCGAAGGCCAGGGCGGCTGCGTCGAGTTCCCCTGCTCCGCGAATCGCACTGCGGATCGTCAGGGCGCCGAGTCCTGCCTGGCTCGCATCCTCGAAGTGCCCGCGCGGGACGTAGAGTCCGAGTGAGACAGTCGGCACCCCTGGTTTGCGCTTGATCAGCAGGTCCCATGCGGGGAGCGCCGCATGCAGCACGCCCGCTTCCTCGCAGCTCGAGCTCTTCCGTGGGACTCGGGCGGGCGCCGGTGCGGATGAAAGCTCGCGGGGGCTGCTGGTTCCGCGTCGGGCGAACGCAGTGGTGATGATGCCAGGCGTCAGATCATCCCCCCGGTCACGCGGGTGGCAAACCACCACGGCCAGCCGATCCGGCAGCAAGACTCTCGCGGCCGCTTCGCGGACCCGATCACCGCCGATCGTGGCGAGCTCCTCAAACTCCCGATCCAACAGCGAGATGTCCTCGAGCGCTTCGGCTCCCGCGAGTGCGGCCGCTCGACCCACCATGGACTCCATTCGGCGAGCCCACCGGGTAAGGAGAAGCGCCCGGGCCCGATCCAGATCGGCGGGGGGCGCGCCCTGAGTTCTCAGCCGATTGACCGCGGCGGCCGTCGCGTCGAGCACTGCCTCCATTCGGCCCGGCTCGCATTCCGCGCTCACGCTGAAAACGCCGATCTCGGTCGGGGAGTAATGGTGCGCGCCCACCGATGTCGCGATCCCGGCCTCGCGCAGGCTCTGGTACAACCAGCTTCCTCTTCCCGCACCAAGAATCGCCGCAGCCAGATCGAGGGCCACCGCGTCGCGATCCAGCGCGGGCACGCCTTGCCATCCGATCGCCAGCTCACTCAGCGTCACATCGGCACGCAGAGTCCGTCCGCGGATGTCGCGGCGCTCCGGCTCGGATGGGGAGGGGTCAACGGCGCCAGGGGCCGGTACCCAGTCTCCATAAGCGACGCGAGCCAGATCCAGAGTGGCATCAGGATCCACGTCACCCACGATTCCGACAATGGTTCGTGACGGCACATAGCGGGACTTGTAGTACCCGAGGACGTCCTCCCGGGTGAACTTCGCGAGATCCTCCTCTCGCCCAATCCGCCAGCGCCGCATTCGGTGCCGGTCGTACATGGTTTCATGCAGGGTTTCCGCGGTGAGCGCGGCGGGAGTGTCCAGCTTTCTGCGGGCCTCCTGGATGACTACGGCAAGCTCCCGGCGTAACTCATCGGGATCGATGAGTGAGTGCTGCAGCGCATCCGATTGAATGTCGATCGCGGCCGGCAGACTGGAGGCCGGCAAGGCGACAACGTAGGAGGTGTGATCGTAGGTAGTCGAGGCGTTCAGGTACCCGCCGGCCGCCTTGGTCTCTTTAGCGATTTCGCCGACTTTCCGGCGGGGCGTACCCTTGAAAAACATGTGCTCTAGCACATGGGAGATGCCGACCCACCGATCCGGCTCGTCGAAGAATCCGGCCTTGACGTGAGTGACGACCGCGGCGACTCGCGCGGATCGTTCGGGCAGCACGAGCAGGGTCAGCCCGTTAGGGAGCACCTCGCGGCGCACTCCCTGGGTCCATCCGGTAAGAGGAAGATGTGAGATGGCCATGCTGAAAATGGTAGCGCCGCACGAGGGTGCGGCGCTACCACAGCCGGAGAAGCCGGCCGCTGAGAGAAGTTGCGCTCAGACCAGCCGAAGAACCCCCGCCTCCACGCTACCCAGAATGAACGCTTCGGCGTCGGTGGTCGGGATGATCACCCCGGTCTCCGCCACTCCGCGCCGGGCCAGATCAACCATGAACTCGATCATCGTGGCGTGGGCCCACTCCCGGTCCGCTGCTTTCATTTGTAGCAGAATCTCTTCCCACGAGCCGCGGAAGGTCCGGCCGGTGAGAGTCGTTACCGCGTGAGGCCCGCCGCCGGTCGGTCGTTTCTGCATCGCGTGCAATTCGGTGAGCAGAGTCCCGAAGAGCTCGAGCTGTGTGGGGTCACGCAGAGTGCCGTCCGGCTGGGTCGCCTCGATTTCGGCCAGCAACAGGTCCAGGGTGTCCGGTTCCCCCGCGACCTCACCCAGCCGGGTAAACCAGGGCCGCAGCTCGGGATCATCATCCGGCAGGTGGTAGACCGCTTTCTTGAGCTCGATCAATCGCCAGATGCCGAGTTCGTCGTAGTGATCCTCAGGGACAGTCTGGTGCAGATGATGAAGCCCCGCCTCGGTTTCGCCGCGATCGTAGAGCATATTCGCGAGATAGATTCGCGCCTCGCTGTAATGCGGATCGATCTGCAGCGCTCGGCGCAGCCAGTAGAGCGCGCCGCTTTCGTCGTTCAGCCGATGCGCCGCGTAGCCAACGCAGGCCGAAGCCTCGGCGCAGTCGGGTTGAGCGTTCACCGCGAACTCGAAGAACCGCTGGGCCGCGGCGAGAATTCCCTCGCGGAACAAGGCACGGCCGATCTGCAGCATCAGCTCGTGATCGTCCCGAAAACCCAGCACCAGGATCTGTTCGAACGCCGTTAGTGCTCCGTGACGGTCGCCCAGCTTGAGCAGCACCTCTCCGTAGCCCGCCAGCGCGTCTTCATGATCCGAATCGAGCGCCAGAGCGGTCTCAAAACTGCGCCGCGCCCACGCGATCTCTTCACGGGCGAGAAACGCGTAAGCCATCCCAACGTGGAGTTCCACGGAGTTGGGATAGAGGGCGGTGCCTTCTCGGAGAAGCTCGACGGCCTCGTCGTAGTGGCCGTCGTTGTACAACTGGTGGGCGCGTTCGTCGTAGTCGTCGGAGCTGAAAAACCGATCGTCCATCGGGGGGTGCCTCCGGTGACGAATGATCTTAAAGTAGGAAGGTGGCCCATCGGGAACAAGGGAGGTCTCCGTTCCCAAGTCCTTCCCAATTGACAATCTACGCGTCTAAAATATATTACTGTCTGGTCAGTTATTTAGGAGAAAGGCCATATGTCGAGCTCTACTGCTGAGGACCGCGTGCCCCGCTGGCAGCGACGACCCGAGTCGCGACCCGAGGAGATTCTCGAGGCAGCGCTGCACGTGTTCGGCGAACAGGGATTCGCCCGTACTCGACTGGAAGACGTGGCGAAACGCGCCGGGGTGAGTAAGGGAACGCTCTATCTCTACTTCAAATCGAAAGAGGATCTCTTCCGCGAAATGGCGCGGGCCTGCGTGAGGGCCAGTCTCGCTGAAGGGGAAGAATTCGTCCGCACCTTCCAAGGCTCGACGAAAGACCTGCTCGAGCAATTCATCGTGCGCTACTGGGCCAGGATGAATGAGCCTGACAAGGTCCGCCTCGTGAGAGTGGTGTCCCTCGAATTGACCAACTTCCCCGAGCTGGCGCGTTTCTACTTCCAGGAAGTCGTCATGCGGATGCGGACTCTGATCCAGTCCATCATCCAGCTGGGGATCGAGCGGGGCGAGTTCAGGCCGGTGAATCCTGGGTTCGCCGCCCGGGCTCTGCAGACGCTGTGCGCCCAATTAGCGCAGTCACAGTACCACTACCGTGCCTACGATCTCCATCCCATGTCGCACGATGAACTCCAGTCGGGGATCATCGACCTGTTCCTGAATGGGGTCCTGCAGCAGCCCGGTTCAGAGTTGAAGGAAAGTGTATGACCCGGATCCCATTGGTGATTCTCACCTCTCTCGCCCTCACTCAGAGCGCCGCGGGGCAGGTCAGCCCCGGGCCGCTCACCCTGGCTCAAGCCATTGCGCTCGGGCGGGAGCGCGGCATCAACGCGGCACTGGCCCGTTACAACGTCCAGGTGGCGGATGCGCGCGCCGGCCAACGGCGGGCAGATCTCCTGCCGACCGTCACGCTGAACGGTTCCATCGCGCGAAAGACGATCAACTTCGAAGAGTTCGGATTCCCCGGGATCATCGGGGTCGGCCCCGACTTCAATGTGGTCAATTTCAACATCCAGGGCTCCCAGACGATTTTCAACATGAGCTCGATTTCGCGGCTTCGCGCGGCCAAGGATTCGGCATTGGCCAGCGGCTACGACGCGCGAGCGGTTGGTGACCTCTCTGCAGCTGAGGCAGGCCTCGCATACTTGCAGGTCTTGAGCGCCGAGGAAGCCGTCACGGCCCGGCTGGCCGACAGCAGTATCGCGGCAGAGCTGCTGGACCAGGCGAAGAAACTGACCGCGGCAGGGGTGAGTCCGATCATCGACCAGACCCGCAGTGAGGTGAACTTCGCCACGGTCCGGACGCAGCTCGAGGTGGCGCGCAACGAGCGCGACCGGGCTCGGCTCGATCTGGCCCGCGCTCTCGAGTTACCTCCATCACAACCGATTGTTTTGTCGGATTCGCTCGGGCCGGCCACGCTGACTGTGCCAAAGGACAGCGACGAGGCCGTCGCCTTCGCGCTGGCGCACCGGCCCGACCTGCTGGCCGAGGAGCAGAGAACCAAGTCGGTCGAAACCTCGCATCGCGCGATTGGACAGGAATACATCCCCAATCTCGTCGCCAGTGGAGCCCTGTTCGAGAGCGGGAAGGAATTCAGCACCCTCGACAACACCTACGTGGTGCAGCTCGGCATCAGCCTCCCCTTGCTCGATGGCTTCAAACGGCCGGCCCGGCAACAGGAAGCGCAGGCGCGGGTGGACGCGCAGAAGCTGCGGGAAAGTGACCTCCGCCTGGAAGTGGAGACCGAAACCCGCCAGGCGCTTCTGGATCTCACCTCAGCCGAGCAGCAGGTAACTCTGGCCACCGACCGGGTGCGCCTCTCCGAGCAGGAGCTCGCCCAGGCTCAGCAGCGCTTTGACGCAGGTGTGGCAGGCAGTATCGAGACGACCAACGCCCAGGGCGCGCTATTCACCGCCCGAAACGCGTTGATCCAGGCTCGCGTTGGATATGCAACCGCCCGGGTGAGGACCTATCGGGCGCTGGGTGTCGTGGATCAACTCCAGTAATAGAATCGAATAGGAAGCTTTCTATGGCAACGCATGCAGTAGAATCGACTCTCGAGACCTCAGTCCCCGTCAGGAAACGACGGGTGCTACCGATCATAGTCGTGACAACCGCCGCGCTCGTCCTGGGAGCGTTCGCCGTCACCAAGTGGCGCTTCTCCCAAGTCCACGAGACGACAGACAATGCCCAGGTTGATGGCCACATCACGATCATCTCGCCCCGGGTTCAGGCCTTCGTCGCTCAGGTTAGGGTGGACGACAACCAGCAGGTGAAACAGGGCGACACGCTGGTCGTGCTGGACGATCGGGACCTGCGGGTGAAGGAAGCTCAAGCCAGAGCCGATCTCGCGAGCGCGCTGGCGGCAGCGGGAAACCACACCCGTGGTGGGCAAGCCCAGGCCCAGCTGGCCTGGAGCGAGGCTCAGGCTTCGAGCGCGCAGGCCAACATCGCATCTGCCGAGGCCGCCGCCCGGAAAGCCGAAGCGGACCTGGAACGGATGAAAGTGCTGGCCAATGAACGCATCGTACCGGCGCAACAACTGGACGAATCCGAGGCTGCGGCTGATGCCGCCAAGGCCAATCTCTCCGCCGCACAGAAGCAGGCCTCCGCAGCGCAGAGCCAGGTCTCGGCGTATGGTGCGGCGGTGACCGGGGCGACCGCCCGGCTGGAGAGTGCTCAGGCAGCGCTCGACAACGCGCAGCTCCAGCGGAGCTATACCGTCATTACAGCTCCCATGGCGGGGGTCGTGGCCAAGAGGAGCGTGGAGCCCGGCGCTCTGGTCAGTGTTGGCCAGGGATTAATGCAGCTGATTCCGGAAAACGACATGTGGGTCACGGCGAACCTGAAGGAGACGCAGGTCCGCGATGTAAATCCCGGCGACAAGGCCACCTTCACGGTTGACGCCTATCCTGGCCGCACCTTCTACGGTCACGTCGAAAGTCTGAGTCCGGCGACCGGTGCCAGGTTCTCCCTGCTGCCGCCCGACAATGCTACGGGGAACTTCACCAAGGTGGTGCAGCGGGTCCCGGTGCGAATTGCGGTCGATTCCGGTGCAGATGCCGAGCATCCACTTCGCCCGGGCATGTCGGTCGACGCCACGATCCAGACCAAGTAAGGACCGATGGCCACGTTTGCACTGCCCGCCCGGCAGGTCCGGCTCTCACGGGAAGAGGTTTACCGCGCCCGTTACCTCATTGCCTTTGCGGTAGTGTCGGCGAGCGTTCTCGAGCTGGTGGACACCAGCATCGTGAACGTGGCGATTCCTCACATGATGGGGAACCTTGGCGCAACGCTGGACGAGATCGCCTGGGTCAGTACCGGCTACATCGTAGCCAACGTCATCATTCTTCCGCTCACCAGTTGGCTGTCAGACCGCTTCGGCCGCCGGAACTATTACACCGGCTCGATCATCCTCTTTACCATCGCGTCGTTCCTCGCGGGCAACGCGCACACGCTCGAGGAGTTGATTGCCGCCCGGGTAGTCCAGGGCATCGGCGGTGGCGCCCTCATCTCAACGGCCCAGGCCATTCTGTTCGACGTCTTCCCGTTGAGGGAACGGGGAAAGGCCATGGCCATCTTCGGTATGGGCGTGATGGTGGGTCCGACGCTGGGACCAACCCTGGGCGGATGGATCACCGACAACTATTCCTGGCCCTGGATCTTCTACATCAACATCCCGCTCGGCATCCTCGCGGCGATGATGACCTGGCGATATGTGCCGGAGCCGGAGCACGTCAACGAGCGGGTGGATCACGTAGACTGGCTTGGCCTGGCGCTGCTGATCATCGGCATCGGCTGCCTGCAGGTGCTGCTCGAGCGCGGAGAGGCCAGGGGTTGGTTCGAATCGAATGAGATCCGGATCGAAACCCTGCTCGCCACGATTTCCCTGATCTGGTTCACCTGGCACGAGCTGACCACCGAACATCCGGTCGTAGACCTGCGCATCCTGCGCAACCGCCAGCTCGCGGCCGGCGTCGTGTTCGGGCTGATTCTTGGCTTTGCCCTCTACGCCAGCGTCTTCGCCTTGCCGGTGTTTCTCCAAACCTTGAGGGGGTACACCGCGTGGGATACGGGGAAAGTGATCCTGCCGGGCGCCATTGCCAGTGCGATCACCATGGCTGTCACCGGGCGAATTACAGGTAAGGTGGATGCACGTTATCTGATCGTCACGGGAGTGGGACTCTTCTTCTGGGCGATGTGGCTGCATTACCACTTCACGCTCGAAATCGGGATGCACGATCTCTTGCTGCCGATGATCCTCCGTGGCGTGGGCCTCGGCCTCATCTTCGTCCCGCTTACCCAGGTTGCCGTTGCCGACCTGCGTCCTCAACAGCTGGCTCAGGGGACGGGCCTCTTCAACCTCTCTCGCCAATTGGGGGGCAGCTTCGGGATCGCGGTGGCGGCGACCTTGTTGACCCGATTCACTGAGCAGAGTCGCGAAGGGTTGCGCGCACACCTGACACCGACGGAGCCTTCCACGGCTGCCTGGCTGCAATCGACAGTTGCCCGGATGCAGCAACTGGGCGGCAGCTTCCAGGAAGCCCAGTCGAGAGCATATCGCCTGCTCAATCTCCACCTCGATGCTCAGGCAGGCATGATCGCCTTCGAGAAGGTGTTCCTGATCATGGGAATCACCTTCGTGGTTGCGCTGCCGCTTCTGCTGCTCTTCCGGACCGGACGCACTCAGGGCGGGCCAGCAGCCCACTGACAACGGAAATGGGAACCGGGACGGGGGAACAGGGGTTGCCAACTGGCAGATTGAGGGCGAAATAGGCGCTCTCAATCCGCCAGCTTAACTTTCAGACTCTGTTCTCTGTTCTCTGTTCTCTGTTCTCTGTTCTCTGTTCTCTGTTCTCTGTTCTCTGTTCCCTGTTCCCTGTTTCCGCTTCTCGCCCTTGCCCGACATCCTCGACGACTTCGAATCCGACGCGACACCAGCAGCCGGAACCTTGTTGCTGGAGTTGGTCGGCCGATACCTGGAAATCACCCGCCGCGGGGAAGGCCCGGTCTCGACAGGACTCACTCCGGCTGAGCTGGCTCAACGGTTCGCTGGTCCCATGCCGCGACGTGGGCGGCCGCTGGATGAGGTGGTAGCACATCTCGAGCGCGATGTTCTTCCTCACTGCAATCGGCTCACCCATCCGATGTACCTCGGCCACCAGGTGTCGGCCCCGCTGCCGGCGGCCATCTGGACCGAGTCCCTCACCGGAGCGATCAACAATTCCCTCGCGGTTTCCGAGATGTCGCCGGCAATCACCGCGATCGAGCGTCAGTTGATTCGCTGGATGGCCGAGCTGGCTGGGTACGGTGTGGAGGCGGGAGGCACGTTTACCTCCGGCGGCACCGAGGCGACCTTCACGGCGCTCCTTGCCGCACGAGCCAGGGCGTTGCCGGACGCGTGGGAGAATGGCATCGGAAACGCCGCACCCGCCGTCGTGTATGGCGAGAACGCTCACTACGCGGTCACTCGGGCCATCGGTGAGCTTGGCATCGGACTTCGGGCCGGTGTGGTAGTCCCTAACCGTGACTTTCGCATGGATGCGGAGGCCTTGAACAGGGCACTCGAAGACCTGGCGAGGAAGGGCCGCCAGATCATGGCGGTCGTAGCTACTGCTGGCTCTACTCCCACAGGATCATTCGACGATCTGGAATCGATCGGGCAACTTTGTGAAGCCCGTGGCATCTGGCTCCACGTTGACGGTGCACACGGGGCGTCCGCCCTTCTCTCCAGCCGGCATCGGCATCGCATGAAAGGCATCGAGCGGGCGCGCTCCATTGCGTGGGATCCGCACAAGATGATGCTGCTGCCACTCTCGGCGGGGATGCTCGTAGTGCGGGAGGAGAGGGACATCGATCAGGCGTTCCTGCAGCGCGCTCCCTACCTTTTCCACGGGGCGGAGAACCAACCGGTACCGGATCAGGGTGTCCGGAGCTTTGCCTGCTCCCGGCGTGCCGATGCCCTCAAGGCCTGGGTTGCCCTGCTCCGCTACGGAGCTGACGGGATCGGAGAGCTGTATGATCGCCTGTGTAACCTGACCTCCGAACTGTACGGCCTCATCGAACAGCATCCTTCCTTCGAGACCTTTCACGCTCCCGAGAGCAACATTCTCTGCTTCCGTTTCCTGGGTGACGGTCGCTCCGATGATGCGGCGCTTGACCTCCTCAACAAGGAGCTGCGCGAGCGCTTTAATCGATCGGGGGTTGGATGGATTACCACGACCGTCCTCAACGGTCGCCGAGTGCTTCGGGTGACGATCATGAATCCCCGGACCAGAGCCGAGCATCTCCAGCGCCTCCTCGATGGCCTCTCAGCGGAGGCGGGACGGATGGCCTGACTGCTTGCCAGTCTTGGCTACGCCCCATAGCTTGGCGGCCCCAACCGTGATCCTGCCACTGTGACTTTTCAGCGCAAGCTGCTCCTCGGTACTTCGCTCATGATCCTTCCAGTGCTGCTCATCGGCCTGGAGGCGATTCGAAGCAACGCCGAGGAACGGCGCGCCCTCGAAACCCTCGGCGCCGGCCTGGGTCGCAATCGGACCTATGCCGAGCTGGAAACCGCCATGTTCAACCAGACCGAGTCGGTCTGGCGTTACCTCACCGGGATGGACAGCTCCGCACGGAACGAGTTCCGCATGGCGGGCGAGGTAGTCGATTACTGGTATGACCGCTGGCAGGGAGAGCTCAAACCGGACGAGATGGAGCTCGCGAAGAGCGTCCAGGCGATTCAGGTCCAGATCCAGGCGGTGGGAGACAGTGTTTTCCGTCTCTACGACAGCGGCCATCACGAGCTGGCCTACCGGACTGCCCAACTCGAGCTGAAGGGTCGCCTCCAACCGGCGCTCACCACGCTCAATCGGGAGATCTATCGCCGCGCGCGTGAGTTCAGCGTCCAGGCGGCCTTCGCCCGGGTGGAGGAGATTGTAGACAACGAACGTCGGGTGCTCCTCGCGATCACCGGACTGGCACTCGCTGGCGGGATGCTCATCTCGTGGCTCATCGCCCGCGGCCTGATTCGGCCCATTACCGACCTGAGTAACGCAATGACGGTCGTGGGTGGCGGCGACCTCGATCACCCGATTCGTACTCAATCCAGCGACGAGATCGGGGACCTCGCCCGTTCGTTCGCCGGGATGACGGAAAATCTGCGAAAATCCCGGGCGGAGATGGTGCGGCTCAACGGAGCGCTGATTCAATCAGAGAAGCTCGCTTCATTGGGAGAGATGGCAGCCGCGGTGGCTCACGGTCTTCGGAACCCGCTCGCAAGCTTGCGGGCATCGGCCCAACTCGCGTTGCGTCACCCCGAATCTCCCGCCGCGCGGGAACAGCTCTCCGCTATCATCCAGGAGGTCGACCGCCTGGACCGGCGGATCAGTCACCTGCTCGCTTTCTCCCGCCCGGCGCCGTTTCATCCGATGCCGGAACGGATTCCGCAGCTGGTGCTGGACATCCTCCCCGCGTTCACTGAGCGGTTGCGGACTCAGGGCGTAACTCTGGAGCAGGATCTGCCGGCGTCGCTTCCCGAGGTCCGGGTGGATCCGATGAAACTGGAACAGGTACTCGTTGAACTCGTTTCCAACGCTCTCGATGCCATGCCATCCGGCGGCCGGCTGGTCATCGCGGGGCGACTGGAGCCGTCCGGCGAGACGCCCGGCCTCGCCGTGACCGTACAAGACACCGGTTCGGGAATTCCCGAGCAGGTGCTTCCTTCCATCGGCGAGCCGTTCTTTAGCACGCGGCCCGAGGGTACCGGCCTCGGCGTGGCCACTGCACGGAGGTTCGTGGAGCAGCACGGAGGCCGTCTCGATCTGACCAGCCGAGTAGGAGAAGGAACCACCGTGACGATCTGGCTGCCCCAATGAACGGCTCTACCGTCCTCATCGTTGACGACGAGCGCAACCTCGCACGCGCGATGAAGGCATTCCTCGCCGAGCACGGCTACGAAAGCGAGGTCGCGGGTGACGCGGAGCAGGCGCTGCAGCTTCTGCCGACCATGCATCCCGACGTGGTGTTCAGCGATGTTCGGCTCCCCGGAATGAACGGTATCGAACTACTGAAGCGGATTAAGGAGTTCGACCCCGCGATCCCGGTCGTGATCATGACTGCCTTCGGTTCGATCGAGGGAGCGGTCGCGGCCGTGAAGCTGGGCGCCTTCGATTACGTGAAGAAGCCGCTGGATCTGGAGGAGCTGAAGCTCCTGGCCGACCGGGCGCGCGAAACCTCGCTCATGAAGCAGGAGCTCTCCTACCTGCGGAAGCGGGTCGCTCGCGACGTACCCTTCGCCAACGTGCTGGGCGAGTCACCCGTAATGCGCGGGGTCCTGGAGCAGGTTCGGCAGATCGCGGCCCTGGATGAGACGCCGCCGGTCCTGATCACTGGGGAAACCGGAACCGGCAAAGGGCTCGTGGCCAGGACGATTCATGCTTCGGGAAGCCGAGCGAATCGCCCTTTTATCGACGTCAATTGCACCGCCCTCCCCGCCACACTCATGGAAGCCGAGCTCTTCGGCTACGAACGCGGCGCTTTCACCGATGCCAAAGAGTCGAAGATCGGCCTGTTCGAGGCGGCCGAGGGTGGATTCCTCTTCCTCGACGAAATTGGCGACGTGGAGTTGGCACTTCAGGGCAAGCTGCTGCGCGCCATCGAAGAGCGAGTGGTGCGTCGGGTCGGCGGGATCCGGGACCGGAAGATCGACGTGCGGATCCTCGCGGCGACGAATCGGGACCTGGAACGGGATGCCGGCGGAGAGCGCTTCCGAAAGGATCTCTATTTCCGTCTGGCGGTGATTCTGATTCGCCTCCCGCCGCTCCGCGATCGGGGCAATGACATCCTGCTGCTCGCGGAGCACTATCTGCGGGAGTTCTCGGCCAAGTACGGGCGCGAGGTCCGCGGTATTGATCCCCTCGCGCGGGAGCAATTGATGGTCTATCCCTGGCCCGGGAACGTGCGCGAACTGAGTCACGTGATCGAGCGCGCGGTGCTGTGGAGCCGCGGCGGAGATCTGTCAGCGGAGCATCTTGCTCTCACTCGCCCCTCGGACCAGATCCAGGTACCCGGCTCCGAACCATCGAGCCGCCGAGCCGCTGAGCCGCCGAGTCTCGAGCAGTGGGAGCGTCAGTTACTCGAACAAGCGCTGAAAGAGGAGGGCGGGAACCAAACCAAGGCGGCACAGCGGCTGGGAATTTCCCGCGATACGCTGCGCTATCGGATCAAGAAGTATGGGTTGGGCTAGTGGGTGATCTCACCCAAAGTGGGCCATATCACCCACTTACACCCAAGTCGTAGGCCGTGGGGCAATCGCCAACATATTGGAAGACAATCACTTACGAGTTTAGGGGAGGGCGATCAAGCACGGCACGGCGTCTGCCTTACGCTAGCACAGTACTGCTGCGCTGCAGTCACAGACGTAATCTCTTTGGAGGGTACCACGATGTCTTGGACCAAGCCAGAAGCTGAAGTGGTTGCGGTCACCATGGAAGTCACCGCGTACGTCGCGACGCTTTAAGCTCGCGATGCACCGGACGGGGCTCGCGGAAGCGAGCCCCGTTTGTTTTGTATGGACCTGATTCTTCTAGGCACCGCTGCGGGCGGTGGATTCCCTCAGTGGAACTGCTGGTGCCCACCCTGCCGTGTCGCGCGAACCGATCCGGCTCGGGCCCACCCCCGCACTCAGTCCTCCGCCGCGGTATCGTCGGATGGCAAGCGATGGTTCCTGCTCAACGCTTCACCCGACGTCCGGCTCCAGCTGGGCCTCCTCAATGGTCAGGCTCCGGCCGGAATTCGGCACGTGCCAGTCGAGGGCGTCGTAGTTACCGATGCTGAACTTGACCACACACTTGGCTTGGCCTTGCTGAGGGAAGCCCGCCAGCTCCGGCTCTACGCCACCGATGCGGTGCTCGGAGTTCTCAGGGAGGATTCCCGACTGTTGCCGGTGACCGAGGCGTTTTCGGAGGTCATTGTCACCCGGCTTTCTTTGGATACCGAGGTGCCTTTGCTGTATCGTGACGGCACGCCCAGCGGCCTTGAGGTCACTGCCTTCAGCGTAGCCGGGGATCCACCTCGCTTTGCGCGGCGGGAGGAGCCGGGTCACACCATTGGACTCTTGCTGCGCGAAACCAGGTCCGGGAGCAGAGCCGCGTTTGTTCCCGGCTGTGGCGCACTCGATGAGAAGCTGCTCGGCCAGCTGCGGGGGACGGATTCGCTGTTCATCGACGGCACGTTCTGGGACGACGCCGAGCTTGTCACCCTCGGGATCAGCGATCGCTCGGCCCGACAGATGGGCCACGTGCCGGTCTCAGGAACCGGGGGGAGTCTGGCTCGCCTCCGGGATCTCCCCTGCCGAAATCGGGTCTACACGCACATCAACAATTCGAATCCGATGCTCCTGGAAGATTCGCCCGAGCGGCTCCAGGTAGAGGCCGCGGGGCTTCTGGTCGGAGACGACGGGATGAGATTTTCAATATGACGACGGTGTTCAACGAATCCAGGCTGACGACGGTCCCGCGTCCCGCCATTCCGGAGCTATCGCGACCACTTACTGCGGCGGAGCTGGAGGAGGCGCTGCGCGGGTTCCACGGCTCCTACTACGTAGAGCACCCGTTTCACAAACTCATGTATCAGGGCAAGCTCACCCCGCGCCAATTCCAGGGCTGGGCCGCCAACCGGCTGGCGTACCAGCGCGTCGTCCCCCGCAAGGACGCCGCGATTCTGTCCAATTGTCCTGAGCCAGCAGTCCGCCGGGAGTGGATCCAGCGCATCATCGATCACGACGGGACCCAGGAGGGAGAAGGCGGAATCGAGTTGTGGATCAGGCTCGGGGTGGCTCTCGGGGTTCCTCGCGAAGAGATGGAGGACGAGCGCCACGTACTCCCAGCCGTCCGCCTGATCTGCGAATCCTACGTCTGGTTCTGCAAGTCGAAACCGTGGGTTCAGGCGGTTGCATCGTCTCTCACCGAGCTATTTGCCCCCAAGATTCACAATCAGCGCATCGAGGCTTTCCCAATCCATTACCCGTGGATACCGCCTGAAGCGCTCGATTATTTCAAGAGCAGGCTGGTTCAGGCGCCGCGCGATGTGAAGCATGGCCTCTCGATCGTGCAGCGGCATTGCACGACCGTGGAGACCCAGCGCCAGGCCTTCGAGGCGCTGGCGTTCAAGCTGGAAATGCTCTGGGCCATGATCGACACGATTCACAACGCGTATCGCGAAGATGACAGATAATCGTCCCATGACTCCCGATTCCCGCCCTCAGCTCTGGCGACTGGCCAGGATCGACTTCGACCGGGTACGCCGGCGTCCGGTCCTGCTGTATCCGGAGGGAGCGATGTTCATCAACGACACCGGAAAGGCAATCCTCGAGCTTTGCAACGGTGAGCGAACTGCCGGCGAGATCGCGCGAAAGCTGGGGGAACGGTACCAGAGCGAGGTCCTGAGCGACGTGATCGAATATCTCGATGGGATGGAACAACGGAACCTGGTCGTCGATCGAGCGGCGGTAGCTCCTTGACCGGACCACGCATTCTGAATCAGCCCACGACCCTGCTGGCGGAGATCACCTATCGCTGCCCGCTGCACTGCCCGTACTGCTCCAATCCTCTGGAGATGACCCGGGCCGAAGCCGAGCTTTCGACCTCGGATTGGAAGCGGGTCTTCACCGAAGCGCGAAACCTTGGCGTCCTCCAGCTCGGGTTGTCGGGTGGCGAGCCGCTGGTGCGGAAGGATCTGGAGGAGCTGGTCGCCCACGCCCGCAGCGAGGGGATGTATTCGACCCTCGTCACCTCGGGACTCGGACTTACGCGAAATCGCGCTCAGAGCCTCAAGGAAGCCGGGATCGATCACGTACAGATCTCATTTCAGGATTCCGACACCCAATCCGCCGAGCATATTGCCGGCATCCGGTCGGTGAAACAGAAGCGAGCGGCGGCGGAGCTGGTGCGGGAGCTGGATCTTGCGTTCTCGGTGAACGTGGTGCTTCACCGTCAGAACCTGGACCACCTGAACGACATCATCGAGATGGCGGCGGCGATGGGGGCGGACCGGCTGGAGCTGGCGAACACTCAGTACTATGGGTGGGCACTCAAGAACCGGGCGGCGCTGCTGCCGACCCGGGAGCAGGTCGAGGCCTCGAAAGCGGTAGCGGAGGCGGCCCTCAAGAAGTATCGGGGGAAGATGCAGATCCTCTACGTGCTGCCTGACTATTACGAGACCTACCCGAAGGCCTGCTACGGCGGGTGGGGCAACGTGTACATACTGGTCACGCCCGACGGTCGTGCCCTGCCCTGCCACGGCGCGACCCAGATTCCCTCGCTCTCGTTTGTCAACGTACGGGAGCAGCCGCTCGACTGGATCTGGCAACACTCGCCGATCTTCAATGCCTTCCGCGGTGACAGCTGGATGAAAGAGCCCTGCCGCACCTGCTCCCGGAAGAACTTGGACTTCAGCGGCTGCCGCTGTCAGGCCTTCGCGCTCACGGGAGACGCAACCAACCCCGATCCCGTCTGCACGCTCACTCCTCTACGGTCGATCATTGATGAGGCGCTGGAGCTGAACGGGAGCCGGCCCGAGTACGTGTATCGGTATATCGAGAAGGATGCGGTTGCGGAGCAGGCAGCGCCTTAAGGAAGTCGCCCATAAGCCTTAGGGCTTATGGCCTATGGCTCTCTACTTACGGTGGGCACTTCCCTCCCTCCAGCCGCTCAAGCCGTATAGTCTGCTCTACCCTCGTCTGCGCACCGTGCGGGAGCTCATCGCTGGCCGGAATTGACGCTTCGGCCTCGATCGCGCGATCCCAGCGCATCAAACCCGTCGCTGGATCCCAGAGCATCAGCCCCGTTTCCCTTTCGACCTGCTGCGCTGTGTCCGCCAACGAGTCCCCTCCGAGTCTCGAGTACAGGGTCCGGTTTCCAACCACGCGATAGCGCTGCAGATTCTTCTGGTCGGACTGGCGGCTAATAATCCATCCCGTCGAGTCCTGCCAGCGTTGTCCCACAACCAGTGAGGTACCCGGCACCGGGGGAAACAGATCGTCGAGCGCCGCGGTGAGGTTGGTAATCTCGGCGATCTCACCGGGAACGAAGGGGGCATCAATCCGGTAATACCGGCCTTCAGGGTGGAGCAGGCCGAGGAACCGGCCGCCGATGACCCCGTCGGTATCGACCGAACGCTTGCCAGTCGGCTCGGAGCGCCACACCATCAGGGAGTCGAACCAGCTCTCGACCAGCACGCCGCCCGCGGTATCGCGGGCAGTCACCACCAGAAGCCCGTTTCGCCCGCTGTTCTGTCGTAGCCCCCGGTTTCCGCTCTCGAGGCGGAGGCTGGTCTCCACCGACTGGTGGAACCGCGCACACGCGAGGTCGGCGGTGCGGTAACGGATCGGCACTGCCTGAGCCGATCCAGACGCAGGCATGGCCAGCAGGGCCACAATCGCAGGTAGTGCGGCAATCACCTTCATGAGGACAATATGGCACCGGCCTCCCGCCTCTGTCGGACCCTGACTCACGCACTGACCTTGCTCCCCTTGCTCGTCGGGCCCGGAGCGGCACAGACCCCGACCCTGATTCATGCCGGCCGATTGATCGACGGTGAGTCGGATCAGGTGCGGACGGACCAGGGGATTCTGGTTGAAGGCGAGCGGATTTCGAAGGTTGGATCCTGGAGTGAAGTGTCAGCGGCCGCCGCAGGAGCAACCGTAGTTGACCTGACCGGAATGACGGTGCTTCCAGGGATGATCGACAATCACACTCACATCCTGCTGCAGGGGGATATCACCGCCCAGGACTACGACGATCAACTGCTCAAGGAGTCGATACCCTACCGCACGATCCGGGCGACCGCCGCGGTTCGCACCGCGCTCATGAATGGTTACACCACCATGCGGGACCTCGAGACCGAGGGCGCGATGTACGCCGACGTGGACGTGAAGACCGCCATCAACCGCGGGATCATCCCCGGTCCCCGGTTGTTCGTCGTCACCCGGGCGATGGCGCCAACCGGCATGTACCCGCTCAACGGGTATTCCTGGGAATTGCGCGTACCAGAAGGCGTCCAGATCGTGGATGGACCCGACAATGTGCGCAGAGCGGTCCGGGAACAGGTCAAGTACGGCGCCGATTGGATCAAGTTCTACGCCGACCGCCGCTACTACCTTGGTGACGACGGGAAGCTGCACAGCTGGGTGAATTTCACCGACGAGGAAATGAAGGCGCTGGTGGACGAATCACACCGCCTGGGCCGCAAAGTCGCCGCGCATGCGATCGGATGGGATGGAATCGACGCGGCGCTCCGCGCCGGGGTCAACAGTATCGAGCACGGCGACGGCCTCACACCCGAGCTGGTGGACCGGATGATCAAGCAGAAGGTCTATTGGTGCCCGACGATCTTCGTCGGCGCGTACGTCGCGGAGGGCCGAGGCGGGATCTGGCCGAAGATGGTGGAGCTGGAAAAGGCCGCCTTCGGCATGGCGCTCCGTCGCGGCCTGCTCCCATACATCTCCTATGGCACCGATGCGGGCGGCTACGCCTGGGACCAGAACCAGGCCCAGGAGCTGGATTATATGGTACGCTACGGGATGACACCGATGCAGGCGATAAAGTCGACCACGACAGTGGCCGCGAGGTTGCTGGATCAGAGCGCTAACCTGGGCACCGTTTCGGCGGGACGGTACGCCGACCTGATTGCCGTGGAGAAGGATCCGCTGGCCGACATCACAGAGCTGCAGCGGGTGCAGTTCGTGATGAAGGGAGGAGTGATCTACAAAGGCGGGAAGTAAGGACCCGGAGATGGCCGGGATACCCCGGCCATCTCAGTTGCGCAGCCCGTTGTCGCTCACATACCGAATCAGGTCCGCATTCGACATCATCTGCATTTTCTCCAGAATGCGGGAGCGATAGGTACTCACCGTCTTGGCGCTCAAGCCCAGCCGCTCAGCCAGGACTTTCACACTCAGGCCGGTACCGAGGCCCCGTAGCACCTCGTACTCGCGGTCCGAGAGCCTTTCGTGCAATACGGTGCTCGCCCCGGCCTCGAGGCCCGTGGCCAGCCTTTCGGCGAGCGCCGCGCTCACGTACTTCCCTCCCCGGTACACCTTGCGGATGGCTTCTATCAACTGCTCCGGGGAGTGGTCTTTGGTGAGATACCCGGCCGCGCCGGCGCGAAGGGCGCGGACCGCCCACTGGTCCTCCGGGTGCACGCTGAGCACCAGGACTTTGACCGAGGGATGCTCCTTCCGCACCATCTGCAACACCTCGATGAAGCTGGGCCCCGGCATCGAGACGTCGAGCAGGATCACGTCGGTCGGCGTTTCTGTCACCCGCTGCAGCACCTCGCCGGCTGACGCCGCCTCTCCCACCACCGTGATGCCGGGGTGGTCCGCGGCAATTCGCCGAAGGCCTGCGCGCACAATGGGATGATCATCCGCGATCAATAGACGAATCATGCAACCGCCTCCTGTGTTTCAAGTACCCGCGAGGGAATCCGCACTTCGACTCTGGTCCCCTCTCCCGGCTGTCCTGCTATCTCGAGTACGCCGCCGCAGGCGATCGCTCGCTCGCGGATTCCGATCAGACCCAGTGAGGTTCGCCCCGCCAGCTCCACCGGAGTGATGCCTCGTCCATTGTCCGCTACCACCAGTCGCAGCTCATCCCGGGTCTGCAGCACGCCGATACGAACCTTTGTCGCGCCGGCGTGCCGGGCCACATTGGTGAGCGCCTCCTGCAGGATCCGGAAGATCGTGGTGGACCGCACGTCATCAACCGGGCTGTCATCGGACTGCAGATCGAGGTCCGTCTCGATCCCGGTGCGGCGGAAGAATTCCTGCGACTGCCACTCGATCGCCGCCACCAGGCCGAGCAGGTCGAGCACACCGGGGCGGAGCTCGGTCGCAATGCGACGAACCGAGTCCACCGTGCCATCCAATCGGGTAATGGAGTTGAGCAGCCGGTCGGAGAGATCGCTCTGGGTCCGCGGCAGGCGTCCCCGCACCCAGGAGAGGTCCATCTTCAGGCCGGTCAGAGCCTGACCCAGCTCGTCGTGTAACTCCCGCGCAATGCGGGTCCGTTCTTCTTCCCGCACGGTCTGCAACCGCGCGGCGAGGTCGCGCAGCTCCTGCCGTGAGCGGCGCATCGCTTCCTCGTTGGCCTTCGAGTCCGTCACGTCCCACACGATGTCCAGCAGGCAATCCTGGCCGCCGAGGTTGATCTTCTCGGCCCAGATCTGGTTGATCTGCCGCTCCCGGAGCCGCGTCCTCGCCTCGAACTCGTACCGGCGCACCATCCCGTCGCGCTGGAGACGATGGACCAGCTCTTCCCGGGCGACCGGTTCACGCCAGAGACCGAGGTCGTGTGCCCGCCGGCCGATCACTTCCTCGCGAGGCAGGCCCACATCACGGAGGAAGGCTTCGTTGACCTCGATGAAGCGGCCCTCCTCGAGGGTCGCGATGCTCATCGGGAGAGGAGAAGAGCGGAACGCCTTGGCGAATTTTTCCTCCGACTCCCGGAGCGCCTCTTCCTGACGAGCGCGTTCGCTGATGTTCCGCTGAATGCCGAAATGCCCGGTAATGCGGCCATCGGCATCGTAGAGACAGACGTAATCCCCCTCGATGAGCATCGGGCTTCCATCGCCCCGGCGCTCGTGGGTCACCGCATGGAGGCGGCCGGCGTCGAACAGCGCGCGCCATGCGGCACGGCCGTGGGCCTGATCGTGAGAATAGAAGTCGGCGGGGGTGAGCCCCAGTATCTCGCTCTGCTTCATCCCGTACTCGGCGATCATCGCGCCGTTCACCTTGGTGATCCGCTGATGGGTGAAGATGTAGTCGAGGAGCTTCTCCTTGTCGGCCTGATCGTTCCAGCGGATCGGCCGGTCCAGCATCATGAAGAAGAACCCGTCGAGCGACTGGGTGAAGAACGCCTCGAGCAGCTTCTGCTGCTCGCTGATCGTCGCCTCGGCGCGCAGCTGCTGCGTGAGGTCGTGGTACACCTCGTAGAACGCCACGGCCTTTCCGTCGACGGTGAGGGGCGAGCCGGTGTGCGAAACGTCGACCAGGGATCCGTCCCGCCGGCGACGGCGCATCTGCCGCCACATCCGACTCTCCGAGCTGAGCGGCCGGTCAATCCCGGTACTGGGATCGGAACCCGGCGCGCCGATCAACCGGTCAATGTCGACGCCGATTGCTTCCTGGACCGAATAACGGAACAACCTGCTGAATTCAGCGTTGGCCCGGATCAGCCGGCCATTCAGGTCCCGCAGAGTGAGCGCGTGAGGGAAGGTCTCGAAGAGCTGCTCGAGGTAGGCCTGCTGTATCCGCAGCTGTCCCACCGTTTCGCGGTAGCGCAGCAGTGTGATCCCCGCCGCGACCAGGGCGAGTGTCAGGAGTACGATAAGGAGAACCATCGCCATCGTTCCGTAAAGGACGAATCATGGTACGGGCACCGCACCGAGAGGTCAACGACAATGGGGCGGATTTAGTACCCCATTGCCGCAGACCCGGCCAGCGGCAAGTCCTGATCCGACGCAGTCTCCGAGGCGAAGGTGACATCAACGTGGACCACAATGTCCTCATGCATCTTGAGCACGCCGAGCATCTTGCTGAGCCCGCCGATCCGGTAGTCCTTCAGGTTGAGCGGGACAGTCGCCCGAACGCGAACCCCCTTCTGATCCACGGCAACCGAACCAGGAAACTCGACTTCTCGTGCTACGCCGTGAATCAGAAAGCGGCCGCGAAGGGTGACCTGGGCGGTATCTCCCGCCCAGGTTTCAGCACCGACACCCGTGAGCTCATAGCGGATCGTCGGGTACTTGTCGGTCTCCAGGGACTTGTCCATGTCCTGGTCCCGCTTGTCCTTACCGGTCCGCAGCGTCGACGCGGGGGCTTCCACCCATCCCTTCACGGACGAGAGATCAGGACCGCCCGTCATCTCCCCCGTCACTGTCGTCGTGGTACCTGTGAAGTCGCCCACCGTGGCTTGGCCGTCAAAGGAAAGCGTGCCCGACACGACCTTTCCCGAGGCAATCGGGAGCTGAGCCTCGGCCCTGCCGCTGAAGGCACCAAGCACCAGCGCGGTGACGACCCCAAACATGAGGCGGGTCTTACGGATGTTGCCGGCAGCAGTCATCTTGCCCTCGTGAACCTGGACCATCAAAGCGAGCGGGCATCGTTCGATGCCCACCCGTTCCGGGAGCAACTCTCATTCAATGATGCGCTTCGCATCCCGGCTCCGCTCCGCTACTCGATAAGGCGCAAGCAAGTTAGGGTCGGGCTCAGGCCGGCTCGATCGGGACCCCGCTGAAGGGGGAGTCGGACCGGGGTGAATTGGCTTGTAGGACCAAGGACTACAAGGAGTTGGACCCAGCGATGGGTGGGCAGAATACCCATCCTATCCTCAGACAGGGTACGCGAATGGCCCACGGACGGATCTACCGCGACGTAACCGAAACCGTCGGTAACACCCCGCTGATTGCGCTGAACCGGATCAGCGACGGACTTCCGGCACGCATCGTGGTCAAACACGAGGGGTACAACCCGTTCGATTCGGTGAAGGATCGGATCGGCAACGCGATGATCACCGACGCGATCGCCAACGGGCGGCTCAAGCCCGGCATGCTGATCGTGGAGCCGACGAGCGGAAACACCGGGATCGGCCTGGCCTACGCAGCCACCGCCTTCGGCTACCGTTGCATCTTCACGATGCCGGAAACCATGACCCTGGAACGGCGCCACATGCTGAAGGCGCTCGGCTGCAAGGTCGTGCTGACCGAAGGCCCCAAAGGTATGAAGGGCGCCATTGCACGCGCCGAGGAAATTCTCGGGCGTCTTGGCGACAAGGCGTGGATGCCGCGCCAGTTCGACAATCCGGCCAATCCCGCGATCCACTACCGGACGACCGGGCCTGAGATCTGGACCGACACCGATGGCAAAGTCGACATCTTCGTGGCCGGCGTGGGAACGGGCGGGACGATCACCGGAGCGGGGAGGTTCCTGCGGGAGAAGAAGCCGGACATTCACATCGTGGCGGTCGAACCGAACGAGAGTCCCATACTGTCCGGAGGCGCGCCGTCTCCCCACAAGCAGCAGGGGATCGGAGCCGGCTTCATCCCCGCAAACCTTGATACAGCGATCTACAACGAGGTCGTGCGGGTCACCAACGAGGATGCGATCGCGACAGCTCGACGCCTGGCGCGGGAGGAGGCGATCTTCGCCGGCATCTCCTCGGGGTCAATCACCTGGGCCGCGCTGAAGGTCGCATCGCGTCGGGAGAACACCGGAAAACTCATCGTCTCGATCGTCTGCGACTTCGGCGAGCGGTATCTGTCCAACCCGGTCTACACGGAGCTGGCGGACCCGGATTTCTCGGATGTGGAGGGAGCAGTCTCCTAACAGCGTGAGAGGTAGGAAGTGAGAAGTGAGAGGGAAAAGCGAGGCGCAGTTGATTTCTGCTTCGTCACGCTGTTCCGTCTCACTTCTTACTTCTCACTTCTCACGCTTTCTTGTTTCTACTCCTCACCCATGAAGGGGTATTTGTAGTCTTTGGGCGGGTTGAAGTTCTCCTTGATGCTCCTCGGAGAAACCCAGCGTACCAGGTTGAGAACCGAGCCCGCCTTGTCGTTGGTCCCGCTGGCCCGAGCCCCGCCGAAGGGCTGCTGGCCGACGACGGCACCGGTCGGCTTGTCGTTGATGTAGTAGTTGCCTGCTGCGTGACGCAGGGCGTGATCGGCCTCGACCAGCGCGCGCCGGTCCTGCGCGAATACGGCGCCGGTCAGACTGTACGGGCTGGTCTGGTCCACCAGAGTCAGAGTCTCCGTCCAGCGATTCTCCGGGTAGACGTGCAGGCTCAGGACCGGGCCGAAGATTTCCTCGCACATCGTGCGGTACTTGGGATCCTCCGCCTGCAGCAGGGTCGGCTCGATGAAGTAGCCTGTGTCCCCTTTGCAGCCTCCTCCCGCCAGCAGCTTCACGCCTGAATCCGTCTGCGCCCGGTCGATGTATTCCCGGATCCGGTCGAACGCCTTCTGGTCGATCACCGCACCCATGAAGTTGCGGAAGTCGGCCACATCACCCATGCGAATATCGGCGATGAGCGCCAGCAGCCGCTCCTTCACCTGGGGCCACAAGTTGGACGGCACATAGGCGCGGGAAGCGGCACTGCACTTCTGGCCTTGGTACTCGTACGCGCCGCGAACCAGGCCGACGCAAAGCGCCTCGACATCGGCACTGGGGTGGGCCAGGACAAAATCCTTGCCGCCGGTTTCTCCCACGATCCTGGGATAGGAAGCGTATTGAGGCAGGTGCTCGGAAATGGTCTTCCACAATGACTGGAAGACCTCGGTCGAACCGGTGAAATGGATTCCCGCGAAGGCGCGGTCCGCAAGTAGGAGATCGCTGATTTCGCGGGCGGGCCCGGGCACCAGATTGATGACTCCCGGCGGCAGGCCGGCTTCTTCCAGGACCTTCAGGATGTAGTAGTTGCTGAGCGAGGCCGAGGCGGCGGGCTTCCAGACCACCACGTTGCCCATGATGGCCGGCGAGGTCGGGAGGTTGCCGCCAATCGCCGTGAAGTTGAAAGGCGTGATGGCATAGACGAACCCCTCGAGCGACCGGTGATCCATCCGGTTCCAGGTCAGGGGCGCCGAGTGGGGCTGTTCCTTGTAGACCTGCTCCGCGAAGTGGACGTTGAACCGCCAAAAATCAATCAACTCACAGGCGGAGTCGATTTCCGCCTGGTAGGCAGTCTTGCTTTGGCCAATCATCGTCGCTGCGTTCACGATGGGCCGCCATGGCCCCGCCAACAGATCCGCGGCCTTGAGGAACACGGCCGCGCGATCCTCAAAGCTCCAGTTCGACCACTCACGCCACGCCTTTTGCGCCGCGCAGATGGCGCTCTTCACCTCGGCTGCACCGGCCTGGTGCACCTTGGCCAGCACCCGTTTGTGCCCATGCGGACTCACGCAGTCAATGGTGCGGCCGGTGCGAACTTCCTGACCCCCGATCACGATCGGGATTTCGATGGTCTCCCCGGCCATCTTCGCCAGGGCAGCCTTCAGCTGCGCGCGTTCAACCGAGCCGGGCGCGTAGTTCAGCACCGGCTCGTTGATTGGACGGGGGATATTGATGGTGCTACTCATGGATACGAAACCTGAGACTGGAGGGCGAGGAGATTAGCCCCCTGCCCCCGTATGCGGCAAGAGCGCTAGAATCGAGCCTGAAGCTGAGCCAGGCCGAGTCCCTTTCGCGTGCCTGGATCGCCGATTTCCCGGGAGACGTACTCCAGGGTGAGCTTTACCGCCGTTCCGTGGAGAAAGAGGTTTGCGGCGGCTGTCCAGGCCTTGTTGCGCCGCTGCAGATCGATCGCGTCCTTCGAGAAATCCTCGTACTTCCCCACCAGCTGGACCACCGGCACCACCTTCACGGCCCCGAGCGCAAACCAGCCGTGGTCGTCCTCGCCACCCAGGCTGTCACGGGACTGCGCCACGTATTCCCCACGCAAGGTCACGACCGGTCCCTCGTAATTCGCGTCGAATCCGTAGCGGGTGCTGTCTCCGAAATACCGGGCTACGTTGACTCCCAGGGCGATCACCGGGATTGGTCGCACCACCAACCTCGTGACTCCCAGAACCGTCGAGTCGGTATTGCCTGTCACGTTCTGACCTTCTCCATTGAACACACCTGCGGACAGCGTCGCCGCCTTGAAAAAGACATACTCCCCCATCAACCCCAGATCCCGTTTGGGAGCGAGAGAATCCACCACGGTTGAGCGGTCCGCGGTCTCCAGATCGGCGAGCGAGGTGACAAACTCACGGGTGAACGGGGTCTTGAACTGGCCGGCCTGGACTCCGAGGTCATGGTGCTGCCAGCGAATGAACGCGTCCTGCAACGAGACGCTCGCCTTGCCGGTTCCCACATTACCGGTCCGGAACTCACCCTGAATCCGCCAGGTAAAGTCCGAAGCGATCGGTCCCCCGGCGGAAAGGCGCGCCCGGTTGATGGACGTAGTCACCCCCACTTCATCCTGGTAGACCATGCGGGCCTGGATGTACCCTGACAGCTTCACTCCAGCGGCCGGCGGAGCGCTCTGGGCATGGGCGGTGTGAACCGCAAAGACGGCTGCGCAGACGAACGCGCAGGCGCGAACCAGCGATGGCATGGTGTCCCTCCAGGTTTGTTGGGTCCGGCGAGTGAACTAGGAGTAGGTGCTGACGGCGGTCGCTTTGAAGCTGGCGTAGACCTGGGTTCCAACGGCCAGGCCTAATCGATCCACTGCTGCCTGGGTTACTTCGGCCACGAGAGGAGGGCGGGTCCCCAGAACGACCCGAACGCGTTCCCCGAAGGGCGGCTCCGGAACCATCTCTACCACCGGCCCGCGAAAGACATTCTGCGCGCTTCCGGCTGTGGGTGCCGCGGCGTAGAGCGTGATCTCACGAGGACTCACCGCGATGAACGGGGTCCCGCCCACCTCCGTCCCGGAAACCAGGACCGGTCCCTGGTCGGTTTCGATACGACTCAGCCCGCCGGGCTGAGGTACACTGCTCCGTCCGTGGAACAGGTTCACGCCGGTAAACGCCGCGACGTAAGACGAGCGCGGCTGACGCAGCAGCCGATCCGGAGTCCCCGATTGCACGATCCGCCCGCCATCGAGCACCGCGATACGCTGGCCAAAGACCACCGCTTCAAGAGGGTTGTGGGTGACGAAAATCGTGGTGCATGGGAGCGAGGCGAGCATCGCGCGCAGGTCTCCGCGCACCCGGGCCCTGGTCTGCACGTCGAGCGCCGCGAGCGGCTCGTCGAGCAGCAGGAGCCGGGGCTTGAGCACCATGGCGCGCGCCAGGGCGACCCGTTGCTGCTGGCCACCCGACAGTCCCAACAGACGGCGCGCGGCGAGGTCGGCCACACCAAACTGCTCCAGCGCCCTCTGGCACCGTTCAAGGATTTCCTGTTTCGGAACCCGACGAGCCCTCAGGCCGAAGGCCACGTTATCAAACACGTCTAGGTGGGGCAGCAGCGCATAGTCCTGCGGAAGCCACCCGATCTCTCGTTCCTGCGTTGGGAGATTGATCTTCCTCGCGGAATCGAACCAGGCGTGTCCCTCCATGACGATCCGGCCCGCAGTCGGTCGGGTCAGCCCTGCCAGGAGGCGGAGGACCGTGGACTTCCCCGAGCCGCTCTCTCCCACCAGGACAAGAGTCTCGCCTGGAGGGACCTCGAGCTCGAGATCGAGCGCGAAGGCACCGTACCGGATGGCGAGTTGAGCTTGTAGCAAGTCGATCCTCAGCGAACCCGGGACTGACCGTAGCGCAGCGCGAGCAGCAGCCCGAACGAGAGCAGAATCAGGAGTACTGACAGGGTAATCGCCGCGCCGAGGTCATGTTGCATTTCCACATACACCGCGAGCGGCATGGTCTGGGTCACACCGGGCAGATTACCCGCGAAGGTGATCGTCGCGCCGAATTCTCCCAACGCACGGGCGCAGGCCATCGCGGTACCCGCCAGAACCGAAGGGAGACTCAGCGGCAACATCACCCGAAAGAACGAGTAGAACTCCCCGGCGCCGAGCGTTGCCGCGACTTCGCGATAGCGGTGCTCCACCGTCGTGAACCCCGCGCGCACCGGCCCGAGGAAGAAGGGAGCCGCCATGAAGGCCTGCGCCATGACCACCGCTGCAGTAGTAAACGGTAGTGACACACCCCACACGCCGAGCGACTTCCCGAGCAGTCCGGCTCGGCCGAAAGTGAGCAACAGAATGAGCCCCGCCACGGTGGGCGGTATGACCATTGGAAGATCGAACAGGACCTCGACGATTCGTTTCCCGGGAAATTGGCGGCTTGCCATGAGGTAGGCTGCTGGGAGTCCAAGAAGCAGGACGAGAACGGTGGCGAGCAGGCTGGTTTCGAGACTCAGCAGAAGCGCCTGCCGGATCTCCGGCCGGCCCAGGCGAGTAAGGAGTTCACCGGGGGAAGTGCGGACCAAGAGTGAAACGACAGGCAGTACGAGAAGGAAACCCAGTCCACCGACTGCAAGCCCGACGAAAGTTCGGACGGCAATGGTGCGTAGCAGCTTCATTGAGAGGGCTGGACCGCCGGTTGCACCGCCATGAAACCCGCCTTTTTCAACGACTCCTGCCCTGTGGCCGATTCCACCAGCTCGACAAACGCCTTGGCCAGTACGGGGGAAGCCGCTCCGCGGACCACCGCGATAGGATAGGACGCGATGACATTGGCCGCTTCGGGAATCTCGAGTGTGGTAAGTTGGGAAGCGACCGATCCGGTAGCATCAGAGCGGTAGACCACTCCCGCGTCGGCCTCGCCAAGCTGCACCTTCGCAACGATCCCCTTCACGTTCTCCTCGTAGCTCGCAACGTTGGCCAGCGCTTGTTGGCCGTACTTCGCGCCGAAACCCGGCTGGGACGAGAGCTTGTCGAGCATCTGTCGGGTATACCGACCGACCGGCACCACATCGGCGGCGATCACCAGCTTCACGCCGGCGCGGGCAAGATCCTGCAGCCGTTTGATGCCGGAGGGGTTTGCCACTGGTACGATCACGACCAGCTCGTTACGGGCAAATACAACCGGCTCGCCTTCGACCAGTCCACTGTCATTCGCGGTCTCCATCCACCGCTCGTCCGCCGAGGCGAAAACGTCAGCCTTGGCACCTTGTTGGATCTGGAGGACCAGCTGCTGGGAGCCGGTGAAGTTGAACCGAATAGTGGTTCCGGGATGAGCGGCTTCGAAGTTCTTGCCGAGGCGGGTGAACGGTTCGGTGAGCGAGGCGGCTGCGAACACAGTCAGCGTCGTGGTTCGCTGTGCTGCACTTCTCGAGGACGAGCCGACTAGTACCGAGATCGCCGAAACAATCGTGACGACAGACCTGCTGCGTTTCATTTCCCGATCATGACCTCAGTGGACTTGATCACCGCGAATACTTGATCGCCAACCTTGAGACCCATCCGTTCGACCGAACTCCGGGTGATGATCGAAACCAGCTCCTGATCGCCGATAGCTAGACGGATCTCTGCCATGACTCCATCAACCTGGAGCGAAAGAATCCGACCGCGCAGCCGGTTCCTCGCACTCAGATCCTGAACCGCTGCTGGCGCGCTCGGGCTCGGGGTTCCGAGCAGCGCTTCGATCCTGGCGCGTGAAAAGAGCCATTTGCGGCCCACCCGACTCGCCGGGAGCTTGCCAGCGCGAGCCAATGTCTGCACTCGCTTCTTGTTCAGCCGGAGCAGAGCGGCGACGTCTTCCACGCTTAGTGTGTCCATATTGCCCGTTTGGTTGGCTATTATAGCCCGTTAAATGTTCTACACAAGCGCACTTAGGCCGTTCTGGGCAAGTCGTCCAGCCAATCGGGCGAGACATTTCGCCAATCACGGTTCCCTGTTGAAACGTATAAGCCTAACGTCTTTGGCCCCATCGCAGTCCCTGAGATGTGGCCTCCGCACCGCAAAAGCAATCGTGATCGGGGCCCGCAAGGGGGGCTGGACAGGGGGTGGGGGGGGTGGGCTAGACTGGCTTACGATCTCTGCTCAGCAGGGAGCGTGTTTGCATCCTCCGACCGAGCGGAGGGTCCACTCCTCACAGCTGACTCTCTCCTTGAGCTGTGGGGCCCCCAGTAGCGGGGGGGGCGAGGCCCAGCTTCCTGACAGGCTTCTCGGGCTGTCACGGAGGGGCCAGACCGAGTCCCGCACCAACAATGAAAAGAGGAGTTTGTGAACGTCCTGGTGTTGGGTGCCGGCGCGGTGGGGACCGTGTCCGCCCTGAAATTCGCGCAGCATCCCATGGTGACCCGGCTGGTCATCGCGGATGCTGTCCCTGGCCGAGCCCAGTTGCTCGCCGACCGCATTGGGAGCCCGCGCGTGAGCGCCATGACGCTTAACGCCGGGAACTGTAGTGAACTCGCCCGCACCATTCGTGAAACCGGTACGACCATCCTGCTGAACGCCGCCCTTCCGGCCACTAACCTGGTCGTGATGCGCGCGTGTCTCGACGGAGGATGCGATTACCTCGATATGGCCAGTGGCGGAGCCGCCATGGATGGCACCCCGAAGCTCCCCGACCAGTTCGCCCTCGACCAGGAGTTCAAGGCCGCGGGCCGTCTGGCAATTCTGGGGATGGGGGCTGATCCGGGAACCAGTAACGTCTACGCCGCGTATGCCGCGAAGCACCTGCTCGACACAGTGACCGAGCTGCGGATACGGGACGGCGACAATTCCGTCTGCCAGGGACACGATGGATTCCTGGCCACTTTCAGTCCGTGGGTGTTCATCGACGAATGTCTCTGCGGAGCCATTTCCTGGCGCGATGGGACCTACCACCTCGAGGAAGCCCTCTCCGGTTTTGAGCCCTTCAATTTCCCGGAGCTCGGCGTTCTCAACACCTACTACGTTGACCACGAAGAGTCGCGCACCCTGCCGATGTTCATCCCCGGCCTGGCGGTGGCGGACTTCAAGCTGTGTATGGACGATGTGACCTGGCAGACCCTGCGGGTCCTGAAGCAGCTGGGCCTCTCCCGGACCGACAAGGTGCGGGTGGGAGACACCACGGTTTCACCGCGCGATGTCGTCGTAGCCCTCTTGCCCCAGCCCGGTGACCTCGCCGGAAGGATGCGGGGGAAGACCTGCGTCGGGACGCTGGCGCGTGGAATCCGAAATGGCCAGGAACGCAGCTTCTACATCTACAATGTGACCGATCACGAGAAGGTCTACGCCGAATTGGGAGTTCAGGCCACTGCCTACCAGACCGGCGTTCCTCCGGTAATCGCGGCCGAGTTGATGGCCAACGGTCGCTGGAGCGGCGTCGGGGTCATGTCTCCCGAGCAGTTCGATCCCGATCCCTTCATGACCCGCCTCGGCGCGATGGGAATGCCTTGGCACATCCGGGATGAGGACACGGGGAAGATCGATGCGGTCGAGATGGATTTCGCAGAGCCGGTAGCGGCGTAGGCAGGGGCCAATCGCTATCGGCCAGAGGCCAGTAAGGGCCCAATGACACGAAGCCCTCCGCCAGAGCGGAGGGCTTCGTGTTTTCAGGGTCTGTCCTCAGAACGCGATTGACATTGAAGCGGAAACACTTTTCGGTGTGGCCAGGAAGTGAGGTTGGCCCGCTCCGAAGAGGGTCCATTTCCCATCCATGATCATGGCACTGGTGATCCCGACGGCGGCACCGCCCAGTACATCGCTCAGCCAGTGCTTGTTGTCGTTGATGCGGGACCATCCCGTGAGAGTCGCGGCACCGTAGAGGCCGACCTGGGCCGGCCAGAAGTGCACCTCGTTACTGACCGATGCTGCAAGGGCGAAGGCCATCGCGGTATGCCCCGAAGGAAACGAAACATTGCCGGAGAAAGGCGCGAATTCATCGGGATCCGGTTCACTACTATGGTTCGGCCGCGTTCGACCGACCACATACTTGATGATACCGTTCGAAACGCCGGCCGTGACCAGCGAGCCGGTAATGCGGCCACCCGCCCGGGCGATATCGTCGTCCCCCGCGATCAGCCCCGTCAGGATGGTGCCGAGCCCCACCGTAGCATAGACCTCGGGCTGCCCCATGTGTCGGAAGACAGAGGCAATATCATCCTTCGTTTCGGTCCGGTGGGTCTGGGTGTAGTCCTGAACCGTTGCGTCCAGAAATCCGCTTGCCACGACAATGCCGGCGACCGCCGCCGCCTCGTACCATTGCACCGCGTGTGGCTCGCTGGCGGAACTCCCACTACTCGATCCCGCGGTCGCTAGCGATGCGGGGAGGGGAGGGGCCCACGATTCGAGACGTGGAGCTGCCCGCGCCACTTGAGCGATCAGCGACGCGGGCACAAAGGTGACCGCCAGGCACCATCCGATCAGGTTGCGCATAGGGGCGGAAATCTAGTACCTTCGTGGCCGGCGCGTTTCCCCTAACTCTTTGCCGAGCCTATCGATGCGTCGCACCATCCCAATCCTCCTGAGTCTCATCGTCAGCCTCGCCTGTCGCGACTACAACCTGGAGCGCCACATAGGCGGTCAGGCCGGTCTGGTTCCGGCCGATAAGTTCGCGAGCTATGGCCGCGAGCAAGCCATCGCCGTCGCCATCGGCCGGGAATTCGCCCGACCCTACAACTCCGGTCCCGAGGCGCAGGCGGAGATCGCCACCACCTACGCGCGCAACAAGTTTGGGGCGGACATCGTTGACATCACGGCCGATCCGCTCGGACATCGCCTCACGGTGACGTTCAAAAGCGGGTGGCGCACAGCCATAGTCCCGATCGACGACGGCAAGACCGGGGACGAAACCAAGGTCCCGTCCTGACCACGCTGCTTCAGGTCACCACCGCCGTTCCCTCAGCCGAGGTTGCGCGCCGTATCGCGGAGGCCGCGGTTACCGAGCGGTTTGCTGCCTGTGTTCAGATCAGCGGTCCAATTACCAGTGTCTACCGCTGGCAGGGTGCCATAGAAGAAGCTTCGGAATGGTATTGCGTGTTCAAGACCAGCACCGAGGCGTATCCCGGCCTTGAGTCTCAAATCCGGTCGCTCCATCCGTACCAGGTTCCGGAAATCATTGCCACACCGATCGTCGCTGCCACGGAAAGCTATGCCGCTTGGATTGCAAGCGAATTGCAGCCCGATCGGTGAGGAATGGGCCAGTGAGAGGTAACCTCCTCCTCACTGTTGCACCTCTACTTATTACTCCTCACACCTTACTCCTTACTCCTCACGCTTCACCCACTCCGGGGATCCCATGCCCGCTCGCCCCGATGCTCCGCTCGCGGAGTACCTCTACCTTCTTGCCGGCGACCCCGAAGATTTCGTCGCGGCCTGCGCCGACCTTCTCCCCGCCGACATCGTCGAGGCGCTGAACGACCTCCCGCCGGAGCCAGCCTCGAAGGTGGTGGGGGCTCTGCCCTTCCACATCGCGGTGGAGGTCTTCGACCAGCCCGAGTTGGAAGCTCGAGACGAAATTGTCGAGCGGCTCCCGGACGACATCGCCGCCCCGCTGGTCCAGGCGATGTCGGCGGACCAGCAGGTGCGGCTGTTCCGGAGCATCAAGGGCTCGGACCGGGCCCGGCTGGGCTACTGCCTCGACGCCCCGACCCGGGATCAGCTCAAGCTGCTCCTAAGCTACCCGCCTCAGAGCGCCGGCGGGCTGATGACCACGGAGTTTGTCGGCGTGCCTTCGACCTGGACGGCGGCCCAGGTTCGCCAGCTCGTGCACGACGTGGGCAGCGCCAAGGAAACCGTCTACGCCATCTACGTCCTGGACGAGAAGACCCAGCGGTTGCAGCAAGTCATTTCACTGCGAGAAGTGATGACGGCGGCCGACAGCACACCGGTGCGCGAGATCGGGGATACCAGAAAACCGGTTACCACCCGTCCTCTCACCGATCGCGAGGAAGTGGCACGCCTTATCGCCAAGTACAACTTGCTCGCGATCCCCGTCGTAGACGAGGCCAGTCACGTCCTCGGCATCGTCACGGTGGACGACGTCATCGACGCGCTGGTCAAGGAACAGACGGAAGACGTCCAGAAGTTTGGCGGTATGGAAGCACTGGACCAGCCCTACATGGAAATCGGTCTGGCACAGATGATCCGGAAGCGGGCCGGTTGGCTCTGCGCGCTCTTCCTGGGGGAAATGCTCACGGCCACCGCTATGGGCTATTTCGAACATGAAATTGAACGGGCTGTGGTCCTGGCGATCTTCCTGCCGCTGATCATCAGTTCAGGCGGAAATTCGGGTTCTCAGGCCACCTCCCTGATCATCCGTGCCATGGCGCTGCGGGAGGTGAATCTTCGCGATTGGTGGAGGGTCGCGGCACGGGAGATCCCCGCCGGGGTTACCCTGGGCGCGATCTTGGGAACCATCGGCTTCATTCGCATCGTGGCGTGGCAGGACTTGGGCTTCTACAACTACGGCCCGCACTACCTGCTGGTCGCAATGACAGTAGCACTGGCACTGGTGGGGGTCGTGCTTTTCGGTTCCCTGACTGGTTCCATGCTACCCTTCGTGCTCCGGCGCATCGGTTTCGATCCGGCCAGCGCCTCGGCACCCTTCGTGGCCACCCTGGTTGACGTGACCGGGCTGATCATCTTCTTCAGCGTGGCGCTGGTGGTGCTGAAAGGGACGCTGCTTTAGCGTCCCACCTCGCCCCGTCCCACCTCCTCCAGCACCACCGCGATTTCCTGAAGGCTCAGCATCAAGTCAACTCCGCCACGCAACAACGCCGCGCGGGGCATGCCGTAGACCGTGCAGCTTGCCTCACTCTCCGCGATGGTCCGGCCCCCGTGAGCCCGGATGATGCTCATCCCCTCGGCACCGTCATCCCCCATTCCGGTCAGCAGCACGCCGAGCACCTTGCCACGACGAGCGCGGTCGGCGGATTTCATGAGAACGTCTACGCTGGGAGCATGGCGGGCCTCCTGCGGCTCCGAGGAAAGCAGCACAGTGAGACTGTTGCTCAACCGAAGCTGTCGCCCGGCCGGCGCGATCAGGACCCGGCCCGGAACCAGCCGCTCGCCCTCTTTCGCTTCCGCGACCTTAAGGCGGCAGAGTGAATTGAGCCGGTCGGCGAACGGGGCCGTAAACCCGGCCGGCATATGCTGCACGATTGCCAGAGACAGCGGGAACGACGCGGGGAGGCGTTCAAGGATGTACTGCAATGCAGCGGGCCCGCCCGTGGAAGCTCCAATCACGCACAGCTCACACTGACTCAGGTCAATTGCAGGAACAGTCACCGCGGGCCGTCGAACCGCCGGCCTGGCTTCCCGGCTTCCCGGCCGCCAGGCCTTCAACCTATCCACCAGCTCGCGTCCCAGACCGTCCAAATCCATCAGGTTGATGGCGGTCTTATCGATGAAATCTGCAGCGCCGAGGGTCAGCGCTTCCAGTGTCGCCGCGGCACCTTCCCTGGTGTGGGCCGAGAGCATGATGACGTGGAGACTCGGTCGCCAACCCAGCAAGGCCCTCAAGGTGGCGAGCCCATCCATGCCATGCATGGCCACATCGAGTGTTACGACATCGGGGTTCGCGGCGGGGATTCGCTCGAGCGCCTCGTGACCGTTCGCGGCTTCGCCCACAACCTGACATTCCGGCTGGGTCGAGAGCACCCGGGTCAGCGCCTTACGGATGAACGCCGAGTCATCGACCACGAAGACCCGAATCACGAGCATTCTCCGGTTCGGCGGTAAGCCATGGTCCCATTGAGGAACAGCGGTTCGAACGTCGGCATTCTGTCTACCAGCGACTCCGAATGCCCCAGGAGCAGATAGCCGCCTGGAAGCAGGAGCCGGCTGAAATGCCCGATGAGGGAAATGAACGCGTCATCGTGGAAGTAGATCAGCATGTTCCGGCAGAGAATCACGTCGTAGCCTGCCCGTCCGAGCCCCACCGTGGGTGCGGCGAGATTGGCTTGAAAGAAATTCACGCCTTTGCGGTAGCGATCCTTGAGCTGGAACCGCTCTCCGTTCCGGATGAAGCACCGCTGTCGAACTTCGTCGTCACACACCCTGAGCGAGCCAGGTTCATAGAGCGCATTTCGTGCCTGCTCGATGCGGGCCGTGTTCAGGTCGCAGGCATCGATCTCCCAGCGGTAACCCTGAAGCTCCAGGCCACTGTCTACCAGGTTCACGACCAACGAATACGGCTCTTCACCCGAAGAACACCCCGCCGAAAGCACCCGAAGTGGGCGCGTCCGCAGGACACTCTGAAGCGGGGGAATGACCTGGTTCAGGATGAAGGCGAAGTGGTGGGGCTCGCGAAAGAAATAGGTCTCGTTATTGGTGATCCGCCGGGACAGCTCGGAGGTCTCCGCCTCCCGTGCGGGGTGGAAGCTGAGATAGTGGTAGTACTCCCGAAACGTTTGCAGGTGGAGGTCGCAGAGCCGGGAGCGGAGCCGTGCTTCGAGGATGTCGCGCCGTGCCCCTTCGAAACTGAGCCCGAATCGTTCCCGGACGAAGTCGGCGATCAGCTTCCAGTCGGCTTCGGCGACTTCACTCATGCCGGAGCGGAGGCCGCGACTTCCGGTTCTCCGCTCAGCGCGGCAAGCGCCGTACGGGCCACGACAGGTTCCAGGTCTCGCGCCAGGGCGAGCAGCAGTGACCGCCGCTCCGGAACCCGCAACCGGCCCAGCGCTCGGGCCGCCTCATTCCGAATGGCCCAATCCGGATCCTCGGCCAACGCACTGAACAATGGGAGATCACTTGGGCCGGCCAGATCGGCCAGGCCTTGGGCGGCGACCCGCCGAATTTCGACCTGAGATTCCTCCAGCCGCTGGCGCAGGAACTCCACCGTGGCCGGCGAAGCGATGTTGGCCAGAGCGGCGAGAATCTCGATTTTCTCGTGCAGCAAGGCCGAGCCATAGAGTGACTGGAGCGGACCGGCGGCCTGAGCGGCGCCCAATCGGCCCAGCGCTCGAATCACGTGATAACGCAACGAGTCATTGGTGTTAAGCAGTGCCAGCAGGGTTGCCAGCGTGCGCCCGCCCGGTCTCTTGGCCAGCAGATCCAGAACTTCGGTTTGTACCGACTCTACGGGGTCGGCCAGCGCGCGAAGCAGCACCACTTCTGCGCGGGAGCCCTCCATCTGGCCCACGACCCGGAATGCGGCGCGGCGCAGCGCGGGTGAGGCAGCGTGTGCCATTTCGAGGATCTCCGGGTCGAACGCGCGACAACCTGAGTGCTCGACTACCCGAATGGCGCGCAGCCTTACCGCCTCGTCCACGTCCGATTGAAGGAACGGAGCAAGACTCAGCTCGAGGTCCTGCGCCGGCATGTGTCCGAGTGCCGCGGCCGCGGCATCTCGTTCCTGCCCGGTGCGGTCCTGAAGCAGCTGCAACAAGTCCGGGATGGCCTCAACGGCCTTCAACGGACCGATGGCGCGGCAGGCGGCCGCGCGAATCTGCTCGCTCTCATCCCGCAGCAAGCCGAGTATACGGGACACGTCGTCGGAGGTGAGATCGCCAACCTCCAAGGCGCCTTGCCGTATTCTCACATCGGGATGGGCGAGTAAGCCTCCGAGCGTTGAGCGTAGACAACCGTGGAATCGCCGCACCAGAGGGCGCAGCCACGCGACTCCCTCACGATCTACCGCCCAACGGACGACCCAGGGATGCAACGACTCCAGCCCACCCGCCAATGCCAGCGTCGCGGCCGCGCGAACTAGCGGCCCCCCGCCCCGGGTGCCCCGGCGATCGTCGGACGCGTTGAGTGGATCGAGCGGTTCCTCTCCCGAAACCTCGCCCTGGAGCACCGCGGCGAGATAGCGCCAGATCCCATCCCGGTCGGCATCAATTCGTTGGCCCAAACGCTCGAGCAGGGGCATGCCCGGGTGGAGCGACGCCGCCAGCGCGAGAACGATTGGGCTTCGCAACTCCACCGTGTCGGACCGGAACAGCAGGGTCAGCAGTGGCTCGGCCGCTTCCGCGGCGGCGATTTTCCGTAGTGCGGTCAGAGCCGGTATGGTGACGAAGCTTTCCGGAATCAGGCCGACGAGCACCGGTGCCGCGAGCGGATCACCGATCTCACCGAGGGCGTCGGTGGCCGCCAGCTGGAGCCACGGTTCCTCGCCCAGAATCTCGATGAGTCTGGGCACCGCCTCGCGGGCCCGCACTCTTCCCAGCGCTTCGATGGTCGCCTGCACCACGTTCACTTGTTCATGCTGGAGGAGCCGCAACAGCGCCGGCCAGCATTCAATCGCCTTGATCTCACCCAGCACCTGGCAGGCGAACATCACCACGTCGGGATCCGGATCTTCGAGCATCCCGCCGACGTGCTGGATCGCGTAGGGACCCTGCCGGGTCAGAGCGGCGAGGGCGGCGTTGCGGAGAATCGCGTTGTCGGGAGATGCGACCAGCGGGGCGAGCCGCGCCGGTTCAATACACCGCGCCGCCCATGCAATCGCCACCTCTCTTACGGCCGGCGATTCGTCCTCCAGCGCGGAGAAGATCTCCGCCTCCCGCAGGGCATGATCTGCCGGAGAGGCGAGAGCGGTAAGCCGGGCAGTCAGAGCCGTAGCGGCGCGGGGCATCAGCTCTTGAAGGTCTCGACCCGCACGCGGAGCGCTTCGGATTCGCCGGCCAGATTGCGGGAGGCCGCGCCCATCTGTTCGACCGCCACCAGATTCTGGCGCGAAACCAGCGCGATGGACTCCACGGCCTTCACCACCATGTCGCCGCCGCGTTTCTGCTCGGCCACGCCTTCCGACATCTGGTGGGTCAGCTTGTTCATCTTCTGCGCGGCCGCGGTGATTTCCCGGGCCCCAGCCGCGTTCTCCTTGACCGATGCGGCAATCTGGCGGGTCAGGTTTGCCATGTTGCCCGCCATCGCGAGGACCTCGCGCGCGTTAGTCGCCTGCTCTTCGGTCGCGTGCGCCGCCTCGGTCACCAGCTGCGAGGTCTGGTCTACCGAGCCGACGATCGTTGTCAGTACCTGCTCCATCATCGTCACGGCGCCGCCGGTTTCCCGCTGCACCGTATCGATCACCTGGGCGATCTCCTGGGTTGCCTGCACCGAGCGCTCGGCCAGGCGCCGGACTTCGTCAGCCACGACCGCGAAGCCTTTTCCCGCATCGCCGGCGCGCGCCGCTTCGATCGTGGCGTTCAGCGCCAGGAGATTGGTCTGGTCCGCGATGTCCTCGATGACCTTGATGATCTTGCCGATTTCCTGGGAACGCTCTCCGATCGCAGCGATCGACTTAGTCAGCCGCTCTCCACCCAAACGGGCTTCGCTCACCGAGTGCTTGGACACCTCATCCACCTTGTGTACCCGTGACGCGATGGAGCCGACGGTATTGATCATGTCGGTCAGCGTACCGGTGACCTCCTCCACCGTCCCGAGCAGGGTGTCGCCGTTCTGGGCCGTCTGGGCCAGAACGACGCTCATCTGTTGAATCGAGGAAGAGGTTTCGTCTACGTTGGCTGCTAGCGCCTCGGCATTCTTGGCCAGCGCCTGCATCTGGGCCGCCATCTCGACCATGGTCGAGGAGGTTTCTTCAGTCGAGCTGCTCTGGGCTTCTGCGCCCTTGGTCATCTGGGTAGCAGAAGCGGAAATCTCCTCCGCCGAGGTGGCCACGGTCCGGGAAGAGGTCGTGATCTGGCCAACGACCTGCCGGAGGTTCTTGACCATCTGCCGGACGGTGTGCTCGAGCCAGCCGATCTCGTCCCGGGAAAGGCTCTTGATATCGATCGTCAGGTCGCCGTTGGACACCTGTTCCGCCGCCAGGCCCAGCCGGGTAAGCGGGTCCGCGATGAGCCGGGCGAGGAAGAGCGCGGCCAGGAGCCCTAGGATGATGCCCGACGCGACCAGGATCAGGATGAACGATCTCGAGTCCTGGTAGATCGCGTCGACCATGCCGCCGCCCTGGGCGGACAAAACGGCGGAATGCATGCGGTCGAGCTGGCGGATCGCGTAGGCTCCGACAACCCCGGTGGCCAGCAGCGCGATGGTAAAGCCCGTGAGGATTTTCCGGCGGATGGTCCAGTTCCGGATTACCTGCAGAATCTGTTCGCTCATGAGAGGAGGGGTGCTGGGGTAGACACGTTTTCGAGCAAGAGTGCCTTATCGAGCTCGATGAGGATGATGAGTCGCGGACCAACTCGCGCGACGTTGCTGACATAATCGGCGCGCTGCGAAATGATTTCATCAGGCGGCGGGACAATAGCGCTCTCGCCGATCTTCACCACTTGGGAGACCACATCCACCAGAATTCCTACCAGGCGTCCGTGGGCTTCCACGACCACGACTCGGGAGCGCGCAGTCAGCTCGGCTCGCTCCAGCCCGAAGCGGGTACGGATCTCCACCACCGGGAGAATCCTCCCCCGAAGATTCATGACGCCGCGGATGTGCGGCGGGGCCTGCGGGACCCGGGTGATTTCCGGAACCCGCACGATCTCGCGGGCCCGCGCGATGGGAATCCCGAATTCCTCACGGTCCAGGCCGAAGATGACCAGATGACGCTCGGGTTCCGCTTCCTCCGCCCGAACGGCGCCGCCCTTCTGGGCCATGTCGTCGGCAAAGGTCAGCAGGCTGTCCCGCGCGGTAAGTTTTAGTTCCTGTTTCACGTTGCTCACGAGAGACTCGGGGTGGCGGCCTCGGTGGTCCGAAGCTCAGCGAATCGTGCCGTGTCGAGAATGCAGGCTATCCGACCGTCGCCCAGGATCGTGGCGCCGGAGATCGTCGGAGGCCGCCCCAGCGATGGGTCGAGCGCCTTGACGACGACATCCTGGTGGCCCAGCAGGCCGTCGACCAGCATCCCTCTGCGCTTGGCGCCCGACCGGACGACCACGCAGTAGGTCCGGGACGAGCGAGCAGCTCTCCCACCCAGCACCTCGGCGGCGTCGGACACCGGAATTACCTGTCCTCGCCAGAACATCATGCCGTGCCCGTCGATTTCGTGAATTGCCTCGTTCGTCACCCGCAGTGATTCCGCCACATCGCCGAGCGGCACGGCATAGCGTTCGCCGTCAACCGCGACCAGCAGGGAGCGGAGCACCGCCAGGGTGAGCGGAAGGCTCATCGTGAACTTGGTTCCCTTCCCCGGTTCGCTGGCGACCTCGATGCTGCCGCCAAGTGTGCGAATCGAGTTGGCCACGACGTCGAGACCGACGCCGCGCCCCGCCAGTGCCGAAACCCGTTCGGTGGTGGAAAGGCCCGGGAGAAAGGCCATCGCAAACACTTCCTCGCGCGATGGGGTCGCGTCCGCCGCGACCGCGCCCAGCTGCCTCGCCTTGTGCAGGATGCGCTCGGGATCGAGACCTCTCCCGTCATCGGCAACCGTGAGGATGACCCGGTCCGAACGCTGAGTTGCTGAGAGCGTCACAGTCGCTTCGGCCGGCTTCCCGGCCCGCTCCCGATCCTCCGGCAATTCCAGACCGTGGATGACAGCGTTGGTCACCAAGTGGACGAGCGGTTCACCGAGCCGGTCGATAACGGTCTTGTCGAGCTGGGTCTCGCCGCCTGAGGTCACCAGCCGGACTCGCTTCCCGTGGGCGTTCGCCACCTCGCGGACTAGCAGGTTGAAGCGGCCAAACACGGTCGCAATCGACACGAGCCGGGTGGCCATGAGTGCACCCTCCAACCGTTTCAATGTCTTTTCCAGCGACGTCAGCGCATGCTCCAGGTCGGTAAAGCCCGCGCCTCGATGGTGGACGGCCAAGTCCCGAACCGCCTCCCGGAGACCCAGTCCCGCGATCATCGTCTCACCGAAGGTTTCCAGCAGCCCATCCAACCGTCTGGCATCGACGCGAATCGTGCTCACCACTCCGTCGGCTCCAAGCTCCCCCACCTCCGAGCCGGTTCGGCGCTCGAACCTGCGCCGCTCGGGGTACGGGGCGGCCGCTTCCGCGCCGACGGATTCGGTCTGGATGAACTCACGAGCCTCGCTGATGAAGGCCTCGCTCCGATCGGCCGAAAGCGGACCGCGGGCCGCGCGACTCACCATCTCCACAAGAACACCGGCGCCCCGGAGCAACAGCCCCGACGCCGAAGGCCGAAGATCTGGCCGCTCTCCCAGAAAGGCGCAGACATCTTCCATGCAGTGCGCCAGCGCCTGGATGGCCGTGAGGCCCATCATGGCCGAATTGCCCTTCAGGGTATGCAGCGAGCCTTTGAGGGTACCGAAGAGCTGATCCGCCGGGTCTCCTTCTTCCCACCGCCGCTCGAGGGTGACCAGGGTATCCCCTACGGCCTGAGCGAGCGGAGCGCACTCCGCTACGTATTCCTCAAGCAGCTCCGCGAAGGGATTCCCGGCGTCGTCGTTCATCTCAGGTCCGAACGCCGCGCGCGCGGGCCCGCTCCACCAGCTCGGTGAGTTGGGCAGGAGTGAAAGGCTTGCGAAGGTACTCCCACGCACCGGCCGCCCTGCCTCTCGCCTCGTCCTCGGCGCTGTCTTCAGTCGTCACCAGCACAACCGGGATGTGAGGATGCAGGTTTTCCGATCGGCGCCGCTCCAGGAACTCCAGCCCGTTCATCTCCGGCATGTTGAGGTCGAGGAAGACCATCTCGATCTCGGGATGCGTGGTAAACAGCGCGTATCCTTCGCGACCGTTCTTGGCGTGCAGGAGGGTACTACCCGCCAGCGCGCCTTTGGCAAAGACGAGCATGTACATCTGGTGGTGGAGGCGGGAGTCATCGACCACCAGGAAGACGGGCTTGGCGCTCATCCAATCCGCTCCGGGACGACCTGACGGATGACTTCGCGCAGCTCGTTCGGCCGCCACGGCTTGCGCACGACCGCCGAGACACCCAGCGCTCGCGCGTGCTGAAGCAGCGAAGAGTCTTCCGGTTCCGCGGTAGTGAGAACGATGGGAATGGAATGGAACTCGACCCCGCTCTTGCGCAGGGCCTCGATGAACTCGACCCCGTCCATGTCGGGCATGCGAAGATCCAGCAGGATCAGGTCGTACGGTGCGGTCGAGTCGTTGACGAGCTGAAGCGCGTCACGGCCGTTGAGGGCCGTGATCATCACGTGCTCCCGCTTGGAGAACACCAGGCCGTACATTTTTTGTACGAGCGGAGAATCCTCGACGATCAGTATTTTCATGGCGCGATCGTCCCCCCGGTCGAGATGGCCGACAACTCTCTGTGAGTGGTTCGAGGGGTGGGAGGGGCAAGAAGCAGGCCCATCGTTGTCAAACTCTTGAACAGCTCGGAGGGGGTCGAATCTCGGAGGGAAATGCGGGCCCGGACCGCTTTCCTCTTACATGGCCTAAGTCCAAGCCGCAACGCAGGAAGGAGGCCCACAACCGAAGCGTGTATGACGGGCCGTGCCTGGCCGCGCCGTCCGCTTCATGAAGGGAAATCTCGTCCAAAAAGGCGAGTCAGTCTTGGGATTTCCGGGCTTGCAGGACGCGAGGAGCGGCTGGCTTAGCGAACCAGGACCGGGATGGGATGAAGCACCTGGCCATCCTCCCCTTTGGCCGCGGCATCGATCGAATCGCGGTCCCAGATGACCAGGGCGATCAGATCCGTGGAACCGGCGAAGGTTTCGAGGTCCTGTTTGGCCAAGACCGGCTCCTTGAGAGGCCGGTTGAGGGTATCGGCCCGGTAGGGATGGGTGTGAAAAGTTCCCACGAGCCCCGGGGTCCCTTCGCAATCACCCGTAACTGCGAACTGCAGCTGTTTCATGTTTCGCGCGGGCGTCCACCCGTCGACCCGCAAAGTATCGCCCGCGCGACGCCCGGTGAGACAGCCAAGGTACTCACGCTGAGTCGGATGCACGGTTCCCAGCATCTTCTCGAGTTGGGTTAGATCTTGAAGCTCGTCCCAGTGTTCGTTGGAACGATCGAAGATTGCGTTCATCGAGTCTGCGACCGGCCGCGACAGCAGGACGACCGGTTCGCCCCGGGAACAACCGAGGACGCACAACAGTCCCAACGCAGAGAAGGTACCCACCAGACCGAACCCTCTCGAACGCGCGCATTTTGAAGAGTAGCCGAATCGGGGCCGATTGAAACTGGCGCCGTGACGGATACTTTGAGAGCGTCCTCCCACACAGGAAGCCTCGATGCCGTCCGCCGACGAGACGCCCAGCGCCTTTACCGACGCGCTCGAAATCTTCTACGCTCCATCGGAGGTGTTCCAACGCCGGAAGCTGGAGCCCGCGTTCGGCCTGCCCTTGATCATCCTGGTGCTGGGGATCGGCATCCTGTTCTTCGCGTCGCGCGGCGCGATGGATCCGATCTTCGACGCGGAGTTCAAGCGCGGATTCGCGACGGCGATGAAGCAGAACCCGCAGCTCACCTCGGAAATGGAGGCGCAGGCCCAGGAAACTTCCAGGAAGTTCGTGCCGATCTTTGTAATTGGCTACTCGTTCTTCGCGCCGTTCCTTGTCGGATTTTTCCTGTGGCTCGCCGGCAAGCTGGTTGGAGCCAAGCAGGAGCTGGCCGCGGCTTGCATGGTAGCCACGTTCGCCCTGTATCCCCGGATCCTGGAAGGGATCGTCAACGCGCTCCAGGCCCTGCTCCTGCCTGAGGAATCGCTGGTCGGCAGGTACAGCGTGACGCTCGGGCTCGGTCGCTTCTTTAATCCCGATACTGCCAACCCCCTCCTGCTGGCGCTGATTGGCCGTATCGATGTATTCACTATCTGGGTGACTGTCCTGCTCGCCATTGGCCTCTCCATCACCGGCAAGATCCCCCGGACCCAGGCCGCGCTGGCCGCGGCAATCGTGTGGTTGATAGGGGCCCTGCTCCCCGTATTGGGCGCCATCCGCGCGATGGGCTGAACCACCAGGAGTACCCATGAGAATCAAGCGCGGGACCATCATTACGCTCGTTGTCGTGGCTCTTTTCGGCGCCCTGCTGCTGTTCAATACGCTTTCGGCACAGAAAGCTGAGTGCAACGTGTGCGTCGAGTTCAACGGTAAGCGCAACTGCGCAGCGGCCTCGCACGAGAACCAGGAAGAGGCCACCCGATCCGCTCAGACCACGGCGTGTGGGATCCTGGCCAGCGGCATGAACGAGTCAATTGCGTGCGGGAGGACCCGGCCAGTCTCGGTCCAGTGCCGCACCAAATGAAAGGACTCCATGCCCGCTTTCCTCATCCCCTGACGCTTCTCGTCGGCTGCCTCCTGGTCGCGGCAGCCCTCACCTACATCCTTCCCCCCGGCGAGTACCAACGCCACGAAGATGCCGTCACCCACCGCGAGGTCGTTGTACCCGGGACCTTCGCCCCAGTAGCGCGCTCTCCGGTCAATCTTTTCCAGGCGGCAGTGGCA